>Ga0307277_10000542_pt1 | contig 14105 bp, 12 predicted proteins | sample ER_DNA_116_FD_194473 | JGI IMG/M metagenome (GOLD analysis project Ga0307277, IMG submission 194473) | Bulk soil microbial communities from the East River watershed near Crested Butte, Colorado, United States - ER_DNA_116 | ecosystem: Environmental > Terrestrial > Soil > Floodplain | place...
CCGATGAGGAAAAAGACAGCTGCCGCGGCGCCGCGCATCACGCGCTTGGATCGGCGGCGTTCGGATAGAACAGTTGCTCGCCGCCGATCTTGTAATCGGCGATGGCTTTCTGTCCCTCGGGCGAAACAAGCCAGTCGATGAACGCTTGGCCGAGCTCCTTTTTTACCCCCGGGTGCTTTTCGGGATTTACCAGCATCACGCCGTATTGGTTGAAAAGCCTTTTGTCGCCCTGGACAGAGATCGCGAGGTCGCCGCGGTTCTTGAACGCCAGCCAGGTGCCACGGTCGGACAACACGTAGGCGTTCGATGCCGACGCAGTATTGAGCGCCGCGCCCATGCCTTGGCCGATCGACTTGTACCAGGGCCCCTTGTCCTTCTCGATATCGATGCTGGCGAGCTTCCACAGATTGAGCTCGGCGAGGTGCGTGCCGGAACGATCGCCGCGCGAGATGAAAGGCGCGCCCTCCTCCTTGATGGCCTTGAGCGCCGCCACGATGTCCTTGCCGCCGTTGACACCGGCGGGATCGCTCTTGGGGCCGATCAGCACGAAGTCGTTGTACATCACCGGGTAGCGCTTTAGGCCGAAGCCTTCGGCGAGGAATTTTTCCTCGGCGGGCTTGGCGTGGACAAATACGACATCGGCGTCACCGCGCCGACCGGTATCGAGTGCCTGCCCGGTTCCCTGTGCGACAACCTTCACATCGATACCGGTCTTGGCCTTGAACAACGGCAGTATGTGTTTGAACAGACCTGAGTCCTCGGTCGACGTTGTTGAGGCGACGACGATCGATTTGTCCTGCGCGTAAGCAGAAACGGCAACGACAAGGCTCGCGGCGATTGCGATCAGGTGACGGCGACTCAACATTCGAAGCCTCCGGTTATCCATTCAGACGAGCAGCTCTCCGGCGAGAAACTTCTTCGCCTCGCCGGTGTTCGGGGTGGTGAAGAACGACATTGCCGCTGCCGTTTCGATGACCCGGCCGTGGTGAAGCATGATGATGTCACCCGCCACCCGGCGCGCTTCGGCGATATCATGGGTGGACATGACCACCTTGATGCCGGCGTCGCCGACGGTACGAACCACATCCTCGATGACCTTGGTGGCGGCCGGATCGAGGCTCGCGGTAGGCTCATCGAGGAATAGCACTGCGGGATCACGGGCAAGCGCACGTGCGAGCGCCAACCGCTGCTGTTCGCCACCGGACAATCGACGGGCAGGCCGGTCGGCAACATGTTCGAGGCCTACAAGTGCGAGAACTTCTCGAATGCGACTCTTCTGCGCGGCAGCCACGATGCCCGAACTGCGCAGGACATAGCGGATATTGCCGCTCGCGCTGCGCCGAAGCATGACCGGGCGCTGGAACACGATCGCGCGGCCGGTAGGCGGAACATTTTCCCGCTCGCCCCAAGTGATGCGGCCGGCAGATGGCTTCACCAATCCCATCGCGGCACGCAGCAGCGTCGTTTTTCCCGAGCCGTTCGGCCCGATCACGACCGTCGGCGGACCGGAAACCAAAGTCAGCGTGACGTGGTCCAGAATCGTCACGGCGCCGGCCGACACCGTCACATTCTCGAACCTTATCGGTAGATCCGCAATTGGGGCGCGCATGATCATCCCGCCCATCGCTCGCCGGCGCGCCGTACGGTCCAGACGAGCGCGTTGACCGCGACGACGATGGCGATGAGCACCATGCCGAGACCGATGGCGAGCGGCAGGTCGCCTTTGGAGGTCTCAAGCGCAATGGCGGTCGTCATCGTGCGGGTGAAGCCATCGATGTTGCCGCCGACGATGAGGATGGCACCGACCTCCGCCGCCGCTCGGCCAAACCCGGCGAGCAAAGCCGTGACGAGGCTGAACCGCGCGTCCCAGATCAGCGTCGCGATCCGGCGTGTTGCGCTGATATTCATCGCCGTGAGTTCTTCCCGATATTCGCTCCACAAGTCCTCAATCGTCTGACGCGTCAGCGCGGCAATGATGGGCGTGACGAGCACCGCTTGCGCGATGACCATGGCCTGCGGCGTGAATAGGAGACCCCACGAGCCGAGCGGGCCCGAGCGCGAGAGCGCCAGGAAAACCGCCAAACCGACGACCACCGGCGGCAACCCCATGAGCGCGTTGAGCACCACAATGACGGCCTCTCGGCCCGAGAAGCGAGTGAGCGCAACGAGAGCGCCGAACGGCACGCCAACAAGCGCCGCCACGAATACCGCAGAGAGGCTCACGGCAAGGGACAGCCGCACGATCGCGACCAACGCCGGATCGCCGGTCAGCACGAGTTGGAGCGCGGAAAGGTCACTTGGCACGTGGGAGTCCCGATTTGTGCCCATGTTGTGCAGAAGGGTGCCAATATGGTCAATTTACGTAACAGCTGCAGTTATATGCATAAGGCTGCGCATGCCCGATCTTCTTACGACAGACGAAGCTGCGAGTTATCTGCGCCTATCCGAGCGCAAGCTGTACGAGCTGGTGGCGAAAAACGCGGTGCCCTGCACCAAGGCGACGGGACGGTGGCTATTTCCGCGCGCGGCCCTTGACCGCTGGGTGATGGCCGGCCTGATCACGCCGACGGCGCTCGCAAACGTGGCCGCGCCTGCGATCGTCGGCGGCAGCCACGATCCCTTGCTGGAGTGGACATTGCGCGAGAGCGGCTGTGGCCTCGCAAGTCTGCCGGAAGGGAGCCAAGAAGGATTGCGGCGACTGACTCGCGGCGAGGTGATGATCGCAGCGATCCACTTGCACGCGCTCGAGTACGACGACGAACGTGCCAACGTCGTCGCCGTTGCCGACGCGCCGGGACTCCACGACGCAGTTGTGATCGCGTTCGCGCGGCGCGAGCAGGGCATCGTGGTCGCGCCGGGTAATCCGCTCGGATTGAGCGATATCGGCTCGATCGCGAAGTCCGGCGCGCGCATGGCGCAACGTCCCCCCGGCGCCGGCGCGCAACTGCTGCTGCTCGCAATGTTGGCGCGCGCTAGCATTGCCGCCGACGAGCTTGTCTTGGTGAAACCGGTGTGCGCCACCGGAACGGAGATCGCGCAAGCCGTGCGGTCAGGCCGCGCCGATTGCGGGGTTGCGACACGCTCGGTTGCGCTCGCTGCCGCCCTCGAATTCTTGCCACTCACGTGGGAGCACTTCGATTTGGTACTACGGCAGCGCGACTATTTCTTGCCCGGCCCACAGGCTCTATTCGCTTTTCTTCGATCGCCGGTCCTGCGCGAGCGCGCGGCAGAGCTCGGCGGCTACGATGCGTCGGCGATTGGGGCGGTGCGCTTGGTCAACTAAGTCGATCGTCCCGGCTCACTATCTCCGTAATTCGGGCCGTCGGTACGGCTAGCTGGGACTTGATGGCAATGCGCGTTGACTTCACCAGTCAGGAGTTTTTCCGCAATCCGGCCGCCGGCATCGAACGACTGCGGGCTTGCGGACCGGTGGTCGAGACCCGGTTCCCGATCGTCGGCAAGGTCTGGGTCACGACGACCTACGACGCGACGGCCCGCGTGCTGAAGGACAGCACGGCGTTCACGCTGCGAAAGGACGGCAGCCCCGCCGGGCTGCGGTGGTGGATGCCGTCGTTCGTCGGCGCGATGGCCAGCAATATGCTGACGGTGGACGAGCCGGACCACACCCGCCTGCGGGAAATCGTCGACGAGGCCTTCCGCCGCCGCGCCGTCCTCGACATGCAGCCGCATATTCGCGCCATCGCCGACGATCTTGCCGAAGAGCTGTTCGCCGATGGAAGTCCGGCCGATCTCGTCAAGCGTTATGCGCGAATACTGCCGCTGTCGGTCATTTGCGAGTTGCTCGGCCTGCCGCACACCGACCGGCCGAAATTCATCGCCTGGGCGAACACGGTGGCGCGGCTTACCGGCGCTGTCAGCGTCCTGCGCATGATCCGGGGCCTTTGGCAGATGAAACGCTACCTCCAGGAGCGACTGCGGCTCGCCCGCGAGCATGGCGGAGAGGGTCTGATCGCCGAGCTCGTGCGCGTTGAAATGGAAGGCGGGCACATCAGCGCCGACGAAATGGTATCGATGGTCTTTCTGCTGCTGGGCGCCGGGTCGGAAACCACCACCCATCTGATCAGCGGATCGGTCTACGAGCTTCTCAAAAATCCGGCGCTGCGAGATTGGCTCGAGGAGGATTGGAGTCGGGTTGGTCTCGCGGTCGAGGAATTCCTGCGCTTCGTCTCGCCGGTGCAGTTTTCGAAGCCGCGGTTCGTGCGAGAGGACATGGAGCTTGGCGGGGTTCGGCTGAAGAAGGGCGACAGGATCATGGCCATGGTGGCGGCCGCCAATATGGATGCCCAGGCGAACGAGCATCCCGAGCGGCTCGACCTCGAGCGACGGCCTAACCGGCACATCTCCTTTGGGACTGGGATCCATTTCTGCCTTGGCCATCAGCTTGCGCGCATCGAAGGCATGTGCGCCCTTCAAGCGCTGTTCACCCGTTGGCCAAGACTGAGCCTGGCGGTGACGCCCGACCAAGTCCGCTGGCGCAAGCGGCCGGGCCTCAGGTCGATCGAAAAGCTGCCTGTGATGGAAAGCGGTTGATGTCGGCGTGCCGGCGCGCTCTCGCCGGCCAGGCGCAGCCGGGCAATCGACAGGAGATCGCGAAAGGTGAATACTCTTTCTCGCGTAGCAAGCGCGCCGCACCGGAGAAGCTGTGGACGCCAGAACTGAGCCGACGAGAGCGCCTCATGCCGAGAGCGAAGCCGGCGTCGTCGCCGCCAGCGTTTACGCCGGCGGACGCCGCGTCAAGGACATCGCCATCGAAGAAGCGGGCGAATGGTCGAAGCGGCCAGGCCACGTCGTGTGGATCGGGCTGTGGGAGCCGAGCGCCGAGCTGCTGGAGCGCGTCCAGGCGCAGCTCGGCCTGCATTATCTCGCCATCGAGGATGCCGGCAAGGCGCATCAATATCCCAAGATCGAGCGATACGGGGAGGCGCTGTTCATCGTCGCGCGGACCGCGCAATTGGTCGACGGGCGCATCGCTTTCGGTGAGACGCATCTCTTCGTCGGCCGCGGTTACGTGGTGTCGGTGCGCCACGGCGCTTCGACTTCCTACGCCGCGGTGCGCGAGCGCTGCGAATCCTGCCCCGATGTCCTCGCCCAGGGCGAAGACTACATCCTCTATGCCATCCTCGATTTCATCGTCGACAACTACCTGCCGGTCCTGGAAGCGCTGCACGCCGAGGTAGAAGTAATCGAGGACAGCGTGTTCTCCAACCCGGCCGAGCAGGTCGACGGAGAGCGGCTCTATACGCTTCGCCGCGACCTCCTGCGCATTCGCAATGCCGTGGTGCCGCTGGTCGAGGTGTGCCGCCGGCTCGAGCACGCCGAGGCGGTACCGATCGATCCTGCGATGCAGCCGCTGTTTCGCGACGTCACCGACCACGTGTTGCGCGTGCGGGAAGAAATCGACGCGTTGCGCGAGGTCCTGGCGTTCGCCTTCGAGGCCAGCCTGATGCGGGGCCAGTCGGAGCAGACGGCCATCGCCCGCCGGCTGGCGGCCTGGGCCGCGATCCTCGCGGTGCCGACCGCGATCGCCGGCATCTACGGCATGAACTTCGAGTACATGCCGGAGCTCAAATGGAGGTACGGGTATTTTCTCGTCCTCGGCGTGATCGTCGCTGTCTGCGGCACGCTTTACTGGCGATTTCGCCGCAGCGGCTGGCTGTGACCAGCACCGGTGTTATCCTCATACATGCGCGTCACTGCAGTTCATACGTGCCGTCGCCGCGGATTATCTTGAGATAACGCTCGGCCGATCGCTCGAGCACGCCTTTTCCGTCCGACCAGATCGTTCGGTCCGCGAATGCGCCGTGAATGCGGTCGAACGCGTAAGACTTGAGCGAATTCACCACGCCTTCGACGCGCGGGGCCGATAGCGGGATGAAGTTCGGGAAGCTCCACATGAAGCTCACCGATTTGTTGTCCTGCACGACCTGTACGATGTCGCCCGACAGGAGCGCGCCCTTGCCGCCCGCGCCCGCTGGCCAATGCAGTACGGTGCCGCCCGGGTAATGCCCGCCGGAGCAGATCAGGGTGAGGCCCGGCAGGAGCTCTTTGGTCTGGCCCTGCCAAAGCGAGATGCTGGGAGCGCTGCGCATGATCCACTTGCGATCCGCTTGATGCAGATAGACCGGCACGCCGCCGAATGCCTCGCTCCATTCCACCATGGTCGTGTAGTAGTGCGGATGCGAGATCGCGATCGCCTTGATGCCGCCCATGGCGTTGATCATTTCGATCGTCGCGCGATCGACGAGCGCGATGCAATCCCACAGGACGTTGCCGTGCGGCGTGCGCAGGAACATCGCGCGTTGACCGATGCCAAAGTGCGGGAAGGTCACGAGCGAGATCAGGCCAGGCTCGAGCTCGTGAATTGCGTTCATGTGGCGCCGGGCCAGCAAGTCGAGCGTGGTCCAGCTTTGCCCCGCGGGCGTGACGTACTGCCGCTCGTCCAAACAGATCGGGCATGAGTCCGGGTACTTGGGCGTGGGCGCATACTGCGTTCCGCAAGTCGTGCAGATGTAGGCGGCCATAGCGTCGAGTCCTTTGCCCTTCCAGGGCCTACTCATAAATCGCGATCATTCGGCATACGCGCACTGATGTCAGCTTCCACCCAAAGGCGGACGAATAGCGGTCAGCCTCGGTATATCCGCAAAGTGCCATTTGCGTCCAAACGCGCCTCCGCAAATCGGGACCTTACTCGATCATCTCGTCGGCTGCCCTTTGCTTGGCCGCAACAAGAAGAGCAGCAGGGACCGGCCCGTCACTTCATAAGGATGCCCGAATTTGAAAGGCAACGCGTCTTCCATGTCTTCGTCCTGGTCGGGGAGGTTGGTGTCGAGGAGCCGAAGCCAGTCACGCCCACGCGGCACTGTGGGCAGCGTGAACACCACTACATCATGATGGGCGTTGGTGATCAGCAGAAGCGTAGCCTCGCTTCCACGCCTACGTGTCCCGCTCGTTTGCGCTCTCCCGTCGAGGAGCAATCCGAGACACTTCGCCGCCGGCTCCGCCCAATGCGCCTCCTCCATCTCCTCGTTTGCAGGCGTGAGCCAGGTGCAATCCCTTATCTCCAGCTGCTCATTCCCGGCACCGGTCACAAAGCGGCTTTGACGAAGGACCGGATAGAGGTTGCGCAGGTGCGTCAGTCGCCGCACGAACCGCGTGAGCGCTTGCGCCCGCTCGTCATGATCCCAATCAACCCATGAAACCTGGTTATCCTGGTAGTACGCATTGTTGTTACCCTGCTGGGAGCGCCCGAACTCGTCCCCAGCGAGCAGCATTGGCGTGCCTTGGGAGAGGAGCAGAGTTGCGAGGACGTTTCGCTTTTGCCGCGCGCGTAACTCGATGATCTCCGGGTCATCCGTGGGGCCCTCGACCCCATGATTCCATGAGCGATTGTCCGAATGGCCGTCGCGGTTATCCTCGCCGTTCGGTTCGTTGTGCCTATCGTTATAGGAAACGAGGTCGTTGAGGGTGAAGCCGTCGTGTGCCGTGATGAAATTGACGCTCGCCCAAGGTTTGCGGCCGCGTCGATTGAAGAGGTCGCTTGATCCGGTGATGCGCGCGGCGAAATCCGGCAGAGTGCCGTCAAGCCGGCAGGAATCGAGAAAGCCGCCGCCTTCATCAAACCCGTGAGGCTCACGCGCCAGGATGGTCCCCAAGTCGAAGCGAAACCCATCGACGTGCATCTCCTGTACCCAGTAGCGCAGGGAATCGTTGACCATCTGCAACACCCGCTGGTGTGAGAGGTTGAGCGTATTCCCGGTCCCGGTGTCATTGATGTAGTAGCGCCGCTCATCCGGCATCAGCCGGTAGTAGGAGACGTTATCGATGCCCTTGAAGGACAGGGTGGGCCCGAGCTGATTGCCCTCGGCCGTGTGATTGTAAACGACGTCCAGGATCACTTCGATTCCGGCGTCGTGAAACCGCGCGACCATCTCCTTGAACTCCGAGAACGCGAAGTCCTGAACGTAGGAGTAGCTCCGCATGGGCGAGAAAAACGATATGGTGTTGTAGCCCCAGTAATTGGTGAGCCCCTTCTCGAGGAGATAGTTGTCATTTACGAAGGTGTGGATGGGGAGAAGCTCGATGGCAGTCACCCCAAGAGACCGCAAGTGCTCCAACACCTGCGGTTCAACCAATCCCCGGAAAGTCCCGCACAACTCTGGCCGCACGTCCGGATGCAGCTTGGTGTACCCGCGCACATGCGCCTCGTAGATGACAGTGCGCTCCCAGGGCGTCCGCGGTGGGCGATCATCACCCCACGTGAACGCAGGATCGATGACGCGACAGCGCGGCATGAACGCGGCACTGTCCCTCTCATCAAACGTCAGGTCGTCGGCGGTCTCCATGCGGTAGCCGAACAAAGCGGGGTCCCAGCTCAGTTGACCGACGATGGCCGCGGCATAGGGGTCCAACAACAACTTGTTGGGATTGAAACGATGGCCCGCGGTCGGCTCGTAAGGCCCGTGGACGCGATAGCCGTAAATGGTGCCGGGGCGGGCGTCGGGCAAAAAACCGTGCCACACCTCATCGGTAAATTCCGGCAGCTCAATTCGCTCGATCTCTCGCTCGCCCTGCTCGTCGAAGAGGCACAGCTCGACCTTGGTCGCGTGGGCGGAAAACAAGGCAAAATTGACGCCGAGCCCCGTCCAGGTTGCGCCTAGGGGGAAGCCATGTCCCGCGCGCAGGCGGGATCGCTGCACTACGGGCGTGCTGGGGAGTTCGAGCCGAGCATCCATGGGAATCTACTCCTCAACCTCAGTCGCCTGATTCAGTCAGATTCTGAACGATATAGAATTGCGATAGCCTACGGTAATTCCGCTGCTAGATCTTCCCACCATTTATTTAGACGATGTTTCTTTCTCGAGAGTATTATTCTTTGGGCCACGTTCGCACATACGAACTCGGATTGGCGTGCGCTGCGGACGGAGGATTTGGCACTGTCCGGCATCCCGAGGAAGGCCGCTTAGTCATGGGCTGCCTTTCTCGTTCCAGGTGCAACGCTGACGGAAGCAGTCCCTGGGCCCTTTTCGTGAGGCGTGTCGGATCGCGCTCGCCGTCTATGGCAAGTTGAATGATTAGCTTGGCGAGTAAAATCGCCGTCGGGTCGTTGCGATCTTTGATGCCCAGATTTGTAAGGGCCAATTCGAGGCCGGCGACAAGTTGGGCGATATCTTCCGGCCCAAACGAACCATTGCCGCGCACATAGGTCACTTCAGACATCCCCCTTGTGGTCGAGGGTTGTTAGGGATGGGGCTCGCCCTGGCGAGATGATGATGGCGAATTGTGACAAAGACTTCGCAAAAATGTCACAGCTGGCCAATTTTCAGAAAAGGGCGTCTGCCGCAAGCGCGTTAGCCCGTGCCGCGATGATGGTCACGAAGGCGCTTTCGATGTCGGCATCGGCGCTGACATTGAGAACACGAGCGTCAGCGATGCCAGATGTTGCCGCTAACGTCCGATGCCTTCCCGAGCCGCGCTATTCGCTGCACTGGAGTTCAAAGTTGGTCGCTCTTGCAGCGATCCTCGCGCAGAGCGTATTGGGCACAGGCTGCGGATCGCCGACCGCATTGGCATTTGCGCCTCGAGCGATCGTGACTGGCTGTGGACCGCCGGCCACATTGGCATCCGTGCCTTGAGCGGCCGGGGTAGGCTTGGGGTCGGCGAGGGCAGCGTTGATTTCCTTGTTGAGCATGTCGACGAAGCCAGCCGGCGTGGCCTTCGGTGCGCCGACGCCATCCAACTGCTGATCCTGGCCCGCACAAGCTGCACACATGACGACGGTTGCAGCAATTGCAATGGCACGCATCATAGGTGCTCCCCCGCACCGGATTGGCAGTTTTTACCTTGCTTGCGGCGCAATTGGCTCGAACATCCAAACGCGCTCAAAAGAACCAGTAAACGTGAGTAATTCGCTGCACCGACCGGCTCGCCCCAGCAGCCGGCAAGCGGCGCCTGCAGGTGCAGCATTTCTATCGCTCGCCCGCTGCCAGTGATAAAATGCGCCTCCTGCAACTTAACCAGACGGTGCCTTAGAGTCCCCTGTATAGGAGCCGGTCCCATGAGGAAGTGTGTAACATCTGTCATCGTGCCAGCCGCCGTGAGCCTGCTCTCGAGCGTGGCAACGTTTGCGCCCGCTCATGCGCAACAAACCGCCATTGCCATCCCTGACAATGACAGCGTCTATGTCGACGCAAAATCTTTCCAGGTCGTACCGGGAAAGGGAAAAAGCGACGCCGGAGCTCAAATCAGAGATCTCGGTGCCCGTGAGCTTGGCCCTGGAGCAATCATCATACGCTCGGGCAACAAGCTCTACATAGCCGAGGGTCAAACCCTTCGCGGCGTCGTCACCGCCTACGCCTACGATCCGCGGCAGTACAATCCGGCCATCACCGGCGGCGGCAGCGTCGGCTACAACGCACAATTCGCCAACGATCCGCGGCAGTACAATCCGGCCCTCGCCGGCGCCGGCAGCGTCGGCTACAACGCACAATTCCCTAACGATGCGCGGCAGTACAATCCGGCCATCACCGGCGGCGGCAGCATCGGCTATAACGCACAATTCGCCAACGATCCGCGGTCGCCACAGTACAATCCGAACCTCACCGGAGGTGGCAGCGCCGGCTATAACGCCATGCTCATGCAATTCGCCAACGACCCGCGGTCGCCGCAGTATAATCCGAACCTCACCGGTGGCGGCAGCGCCGGCTATAACGCCATGCTCATGCAATTCGCCTACGACCCGGACTACGTTCAATACAAGCTCAAAAAGGCCTTCGAGGAAAATTGGATCCCGGCGGCTGCAAAGTGACGAGGTTGCGAGGTCTTAGTGTTCGTGGCAGCGGGCTGAAGTAGCTTCAGTCCGCCTCTACCTCTTCTCGACCTTTCAACGCCGCAACGTCCCTCGTCAGGCTAGTTCGCGTCGTTGCGCTATCCAGCTGTGGAGAGAGTCCGATGAGCAGTCTCCAAGGGAAGTCGATAAGCTTTGTCGGTGCCATCGTTGGCATTGCATCGATCGTCTCAAATTTGGCGATGGCCCAATCGCAAGCACTCCCGCCGGCTGCAATTGCCGACAATGACAGCATATTTATCGACGGAAAGACTTTTTCCATCACGCCAGGTCGGGCGAAAGGCGACACCTCGCTGCAGATCGAAGCGCTCGGGGCCCGCGATTTGGGTCCCGGCGCGATTATTTTTCGTTCGGGGGAAAAGCTTTACATCGTCGCCGCCCCGGTACTCGTACCAAGCCCTCACAACCAAGCCGGTCAGAATGTCCCCAGTGAAAGTGATCGGCCAAATCGCGTCACCGTCGAATATGTCGTTCCCAAAAGCGCCGAGCTTCAAGAACTCTACGGCATGCTACGGGAACACCGTGTCCTCGAGGACATGCAGGGGATATTGAGTCCGTTTCGACTGCCCGAGGAATTGACCATCAAAACAATGGAATGCGGCATGGCGAATTCCTGGTACAGCCGGGAGAATTCCAAACCGACGGTGACCCTCTGCTACGAACTTTTGCGGCACATTTTGCAGTCACTGCCAAAGAATACGAGCCCCGGCGGAATCACGCCGAGAGACGCAGCGGTCGGGCAATTCTTCTGGCTGACGACCCACGAGGTCGGACACGCAATGTTCGATCTTTTCAAAGTGCCGATATTCGGACATGCGGAAGATGCCGCCGACAACTTTGCAGGATACATCATGCTGCAATTCGGCAAGGAGCGAGCGCGCCGATTGATCGCTGGCGGCGCCTGGGCTTGGAGGATGTACGTCGCGGATTACAGGACGAACCCCATCGTGCAGACGCAGTTAGCAGGCTTTGCCAGCAACCACGGCCAGCCTGAAGAGCGCTTTTACAATCTCATGTGCCTGGCCTACGGCGCCGATCCGGTGACGTTCGCCGATTTGACGCAGGACGGATATTTGCCGCCAAACCGCTCGCCGACCTGCAGATTCGAATACGACACGCTCGCCTATGCTTTTCACCGCGAAATCTCGCCGCATATCGATCAACAGATAGCTAGGCAGGTCTTGGATACGGCATGGTTTACGAACGTGCCGCCAGCGCTTCCTGCGTCGTCCCAAGCGAGGTGATGCCGCGGCTTGCCTACCTGGCACGACCCTAGTGCAAGCCATCCACGACGCTGTCGATTGCATCCGTCATTCCACCAGCGCGACTACCCGCGCCGGACTTGCGTCGCCGCCCTTGATGTTCAAAGGCAGCGCGATCAGGACGAACTTGTTTGTCCCAATCTGCGAAAGATTGGTCACAAATTGAATCAATGGAATGCCCTTTTCGAAGAGGGCAAGATGGTTCGCGACCCAGACTTCACCGGGGTCGAGCTTCACGCCTCGCCAAAGCGGCTTTTCCGGAAAGACGTCCATCGCCACCGCCGGCACACCTTTGCTCGCCATTAGCGCTCCCACGCCCGCCTCCAGATAGGGCATCTGGGTCCAGAACTCCGGCTTGCCCCACGTCTTTTCTGTAAAGCCGGTGTGGATGACGGGAATGCGATTGGGCCCGAGTTCTACCCCGCTTTCCTCGATGTCCTTCACGGTAACGACCGAGTTCGGTCCCTTGTTCGGTACGTTGATAAGCACTCCCTCTTTCACGAGTTGTCCCAAAGGCATCTGGTCGATCGGAGCGCCCTTCTCCATCATGTGCCGGGGAGCATCGATGTGGGTGCCGTTGTGTACCAGAATGGACAGCACCGAAATCATTGCCCGACCGTTGACTGCGAGATTGCTGTTCAGCGTCATCCCCTCGGTCTGCAGCTGCGATTTCTGCCCCTCTGTTATAGCGGTGACGACATCGACCTTGGACGGGTTGTCGGCATAGGTCTTGATTCCGGGTATCCCCGGCATGTTGCTCTCGATCGGTAAAGTGAGATCGACGACCCGGCTGAATTTGAACTGAGCCGGTTGCTGCGCCCATGCGACCGGGGCGCCCGCCAGCGCAAGCAAAACAATAATAAGTATTCGTCCGATCATCGTTCGTCTCCCTGTAGCCTTCTTGGTTGGCACTTTGAATATCGCGGTGTGCTCACAGGCCATAGACTGCCCCAAATCCTGCGCGTCCACGAGCAGTGACAGGCCCTGGCAACTTGCGTTCCCGTCCCCGAGGAGCACAATGACTCATCGCAAGCCAAGTATTGGAAGCGGCAAATGTCTTACCATAGGTTCATTCCATTTTTTGCAATCATGTTTGTAGCTGCCGGTGTGCCACCTGCAGCCGCCCAGGATTATCCGACACGCCCCGTCACCATCATCGTGCCATTCACGCCCGCGGGAGCCACCGACATTCTCGGTCGTATAGCGGCGGCCGCGCTTGAGGCTCGCCTCGGCAAATCGTTCGTCGTCGAGAATCGCCCTGGGGCTGGCCAGCAGATCGGCGTCAATGCCGTCGCCCGGGCCGCACCGGATGGCTACACGCTGTTGGTCGCTACCAGCTCGGCACTGGCAATCAATCCAACTCTCTACAAAAAAGTCAGCTACGACCCGGTGAAGGATTTCCAGCCGATCGCGATGCTGGCGCATCTGCCCTTCATCCTTGTGGTCAACAATGGTCTGCCGGTAAAGAGCGTCGCCGAGCTCATCAAATACGCGAAGGAAAATCCGGGCAAGCTAAGCTTTGGTTCGGGCGGCGTGGGCGCCTCGCATCATCTTTATGGAGAACTGTTCAAGACGCTTACCGGCACGGAGATGACGCACGTACCGTACAAGGGCACTATGCCGGCGTTAAATGATCTCATCGCCGGTCACATTCAGGTTCTGTTCGCCGACTCGCCGCCTGTGCTGCCCCAGATCAAAAGCGGCACGGTGCGCGCACTGGGCGTCACCACCGGCAAGCGCATCCCCGCCGCGCCCGACATCCCGGCGATCGCCGAGACGGTGCCAAGCTTCGATACCGCGCCGTGGCAAATGCTATCCGCGCCCTCCGGTACTCCGGCGCCCGTGATCGACGTATTGCATAAGGAAATGACCGCCTATGTCACGAGCCCCGAGGGACAGAAGAAGCTAATGGATATGGGCATGCTTCCCGGTGCTTCGACCCCGCCGGCCGAGCTTGCGAAGTTCGTTGCGAAAGAAAT
>Ga0307277_10000543_pt1 | contig 14100 bp, 14 predicted proteins | sample ER_DNA_116_FD_194473 | JGI IMG/M metagenome (GOLD analysis project Ga0307277, IMG submission 194473) | Bulk soil microbial communities from the East River watershed near Crested Butte, Colorado, United States - ER_DNA_116 | ecosystem: Environmental > Terrestrial > Soil > Floodplain | place...
GTCCTGACGTTAATCCTGTTCTGGAAAGACTCCGTCCCCCTACGTTTTTACTTTGTTGCGTCATTGGCGTGCTATGCCGCGGTAATCATTCTGACACTCGCTTACTTCATTCCTCGCGATCTCATCCTTTTTACCTGGCCGATTTCGGATCACCTCGAACAAATCCGAACAGCGTCCGCGCAATGGAGTGCCATGAACTGGTTTCGCTTCCTGCTCGGATTGGCCGGTGTTCTTTTTTCATTCAAAGGACTCGATACCTATTACGCCACGCGCGGCAAAAAGACATGAGGCTCGCAGCCAAATCGCGGCGGCGAAAGGCCGAAGCCAGTCGGCAACTCCTCGTGGAGGCGGCGCGGGCGCACTTCTTCAGCCACGGCTTCCGCAGCGTGACGATGGATGATCTGGCGGATGAATTAGGCATCAGCAAAAAAACGCTCTACGCCCATTTCCCGAGCAAGATCGCGCTGCTCGAGGCGGTGCTGGCCGATAAGTTTGCGAGCGTGGAAGCGAGGTTAAAGGAAGTGACATGCACCTATCCACACGATTTTTCGACTGCGCTGCAGGAACTGCTTAGCAACACCCAGCGCGAGCTGGACGAGATTAAACCGCCGTTCGTTCGAGATATGCGACAAAAGGCGCCGCATGTCTTCAAGATGGTCGAGCGTCGCCGAGCGGAATTGATCGAGCGGCATTTCGGAAAACTTTTCGTTGAGGGTCAACGCGCGGGAATGGTCCGAAAAGATATTCCAGCCAAACTCATGATCGAGATTCTGCTCACGATGGTTCAGGGAATTATGAATCCGCCGAAGATGCAAGAGCTTGGAATGGCACCGAAGGAGGGCTTCACCGGAATCATCAAGATTATTCTTGAAGGGGCGCTTATTCGGAAAGGGCAGAGAATATGACTGCTTCTCGTCTCGTCCATATTTTCTCAAGCGCCGTCTGTCTCTCGTTAGCTCTTCTCTTCATCAGCAGTTGCAGCAATGCGCCCCAAGACCGTTTCCAAGGCTATGTCGAAGGCGAATTCGTTTATGTCGCGTCCCCCCTTGCCGGCCAGTTGGAATCTTTGCAAGTGCAACGAGGCGATCAGGTCAAGGCTGGCGATCCACTTTTTGCTTTGGATGAAACGGCGGAGAAAGCGGCACTCGATATGGCACGGGCGGCGTTGGTCCTTTCCGAAGCTGAGTTCACGCGACAGGAAAAACTTTTCCGCATGGGTCCAGCTGCCGCGCAGGATTACGACCGGGCGCGTTCCACCCGCGACCAGGACCAGCAGCGCGTTGCTCAAGCCGAGTGGAATTTCAACCAGAAACGACAGGCGGCGCCAGTGGCCGGTTTGGTTTATGACACGCTTTTTCGCCAAGGCGAATGGGTAGCGGCGGGGAAACCGGTGGTCGCGCTGTTGCCGCCGCAAAACATCAAGGTGCGCGCGTTCGTCCCCGAAACGCAAGTTGGTTCGATCCACTACGGCGATACGACTCAGGTGACCGTTGACGGAGTGCCAAACCCTTTCATCGGAAAGGTCAGTTACATCTCGCCGCACGCGGAATACACCCCGCCGGTCATCTACAGTCGGGAAAGCCGCGCGAAACTCGTCTTCATGATCGAATCGGTATTCGACCCGGAGATCTCGCGCGGTCTGCACCCCGGTCAGCCCGTGGATGTCGAATTTAAATCCAAATGAAAAACGGTGAACCGATTATTGAGGTGCGTGGAATGACGAAGCGCTTCGGCGAGCTCACTGCGGTCGATCATGTTGATCTCACGGTGGCCGCCGGCGAAATCTACGGGTTCCTTGGTCCAAACGGTAGCGGCAAGACCACCTTTTTGCGCATGCTTTGCGGATTGCTCCGAGCTGACGACGGAAGCGGTCGGGTTCTAGGTCACGACGTGCTCGCCGAAAGTGAAGCGATCAAACGGGAAGTCGGTTACATGACGCAGCGGTTTAGTTTTTGGGAGGACTTGAGCATTGAAGAGAATCTAGATTTTGTCGCGCGCATGTACGAATTGAAGAATCGGCGACAAACCGTGCGTGAAAGCATCGAGCAACTGGGATTGGCAGAACGCAAAAACCAACTCGCCGGCGAACTTTCTGGCGGATGGAAGCAGCGTCTCGCGCTGGCGGCCTGCCTCATTCATCGCCCGAAATTGTTGTTATTGGACGAGCCGACAGCAGGCGTCGATCCAAAAGCGCGCCGCGATTTCTGGGAGCAGATTCATCAACTCGCCGCCCAGGCGCTGACGTTCCTCATCACCACTCACTACATGGATGAAGCTGAACGCTGCCAGCGACTGGCTTATATTTCCAAGGGAAAATTGCTCGCCGCCGGAACCGTGGATGAAGTGATTTCGAGCGTTGGCCTAACGACTTTTTCCGTCCGTGGTCCCGATCTGGCGCAACTGGCCGAACAGCTGCGTAATACTCCCGGCGTGCAGCAAGCGGTCGCCTTTGGCAATTCTCTGCACGTGAGCAGTAACGACGCGGCCGCGCTCGAACGCGCCATCTCGCCCTTCCGTCATGAGCCATACGAGTGGCGGCAAATAGAGAGCGGCTTGGAGGACGCCTTCATCAGTTTGATGGAACACGAAAAATCCGCAGCATGAAACTACCTCACAGATTTTCGTTCCAACGCCTGCGCGGCATTATTGCCAAAGAGTTTACGCAGATGCGGCGAGACCGTCTCACCTTCGCCATGATGCTTGGCATTCCACTGATTCAGCTAACTCTCTTCGGTTTCGCGATTAATTCCGATCCGCGACATCTCCCCGCCGCGGTGCTTTTGGCTGACCAAGGCCCGCAAGGACGAACCCTCCTTTACGCGATGAAGAACAGTACTTATTTCGACTTCGTCCGGCAGGTGAAGACCGAACGTGAAGGACACGATTTGCTCGCACGCGGTCAGGTTCAGTTTGTAATAAACATTCCGGAAAATTTCAGCCGCGATCTTTTGCGGGGCGATCGACCGGCGCTCCTGGTCGAAGCGGACGCGACTGATCCGGCGGCGACTGGAATTGCTCTGGGCTCGTTAGAGCCACTCTTCGATACAGCCTTACAAAATGATTTAAAGGGACCGCTAGCATCGCTCAGTGCTAGTAACGGCCCGATCGATCTGCGCGTCCATGCGCTTTACAACCCGGAAGTGGTTACCCAATACAACATCGTGCCCGGGCTGATGGGCGTCATCTTAACCATGACAATGGTGATGATCACTGGCTTGGCTATTACTCGCGAGCGCGAGCGCGGCACGATGGAGAATCTTCTCTCAATGCCGACACGCCCGAGCGAAGTGCTCATTGGAAAAATAGTTCCTTACATTTTCGTCGGCTACATCCAGGTATCGGTCATTCTGATCGCGGCCTACTTTCTTTTTCATGTGCCGATGCAGGGCAGTATTCTTCTTCTGCTGCTGGTCGCGCTCGTTTTCATCGTCGCAAATCTGGCGATGGGAATCACCTTCTCCACCATCGCCAAAAACCAGCTGCAGGCGGTGCAGATGGCTTTCTTCGTCTTTCTCCCGTCGATTTTGCTCTCCGGATTCATGTTTCCGTTTCGCGGCATGCCACGCTGGGCCCAAATGGTCGGCGAAGTTTTTCCTCTCACCCATTTTCTCCGCATTGTCCGCGGCATTCTCTTAAAAGGGAATGGCATCGTCGATATCACGCTCCAACTTTGGCAGATCGCGCTCTTCGCTCTCATTGTTTTAGCCATCGGAATAAAACGCTACCGGCAGACGCTGGATTAAAGGCAATGATTGCCATGGAAAGGAACTGATTGAAGCAATTATGAAACTGGAAAGGGTCAGCCTGCTTTTGGCAGTTGGAATCGGCTCTTTGGCAGCCTGGGCGCAATCGGCGCCGGATGATCCCAGCGTGGCGGCGCGGGCAAGTCTGGAGCGGATTCAGGCTCTACGGAAAGAGCGGCCGGGTGATGGTGTGCTCGTGTTTTATCAGGCCTTGGTGCACGTAAGCCTTGGTGAGCGCGATGCCGCGCTTGAGCTGCTGCGTAGCTTGAAAGGACGTAAACTCGGGCTGATTCCTGTGCGCGATGTCGGATTTGACTCAGTCTGGGATGATCCGGAGTTCCAAAAGATCCGCGAAGCGCTTGCTGATGAGGAACCGCAAACACCCGCCTCGCCAGTAGCCTTCCGGCTAAAGGATCCGAAACTCATTCCAGAGGGCATCGCCTACGATGCTGAAGATAAACGCTTCTTCATCGGTAGCGTCGCGCAGCACAAAATCGTTGCGGCTCACGCAAAAGAGTTGAGCGATTTTTCCAGCGCCGCCGACAAGCTAGACGCTATTCTTGGACTAGCCGTCGATATTACGCGCAAATATTTATACGCCGTTACCACGAATGCCTTCGAAGAAAGCGCGAAGAAGGAGAGACGCAATGCGGTTGTCCAGTACGATCTGAAAGACGGTCATCTGACGGATCGGTTCGCGGCACCGGATGCAATGCAACTGAATGATCTTGCAGTCGCGCAAGACGGCACGCTTTACGTCACCGACTCGGAGACCGGCTCTCTTTTTCGCAAGAAGCCGGAGGAAAAAGCGCTGACGAAATTCGGGGCGACGGGCGCGTTGCGCGGTGCGAACGGAATCGCACTCGCTCCTGATGGTGCATTATATGTAACGTTGTCGACCGGGATCGCACGTGTGGACACGACCAGCGGTGAACCCACCAGATTGCCGCAGCCGGACACGGTGGTGACGGGAGGGATCGATGGCCTTTACTGGCATGATGGCGACCTCATTGGCATTCAGAACAGTACGAACCCAGGTCGCGTCATCCGGATCGCACTGACGGACAAAGGTATGCGAATTGCCGGTGTGACAGTGTTGCAATCGCATCATCATCCCGAGTTCGACGAGCCAACCACCGGCGCGATTGCTAACGGCGCGCTGCATGTGATCGCGAACTCTTACGTAGGACATTATCAGCCCGACGGAACCATCAAGGATACAGCCGATCTCAAGAGGACTGCAATCGTCGCCGTACCGCTACAAGGAAAATGAGACGTAAGCATTAAGAAGGAAGAAGACCTAAACAGCAAAATTTCTAACGTCGAATTCAAAGTAAGGTAGAATTGATGGTTAATCCCTCTCTGCCAGAGGCACGACGTGGCAAGACGGCGCGATAGGGAGTTGAGAAGTTTAGAACGCAAAGCAAGATCCTTTCATGAATTTCATCTTTAAGTCTCGGTTCTTCGTCGCTGCATTATTCGTTGCTACGACTTACGGCGCCGAACAAAACGGCGTCTCGCGCGATGCGAAGATCGACAATGTGCAACTGCATTATCTGACGGCGGGCCACGGACCGGCGGTGCTTCTGCTGCACGGCTTCGCGGAAACTTCGCGAATGTGGCGGCCGCTCATCCCGTTACTGGCAGAGAAATTTACCGTAATCGCCCCGGACCTGCCGGGGATCGGCGACTCGTCGATTCCAACGGATAAGATCGACATGATAACTTCAGCGAATCGGATCCACGCGCTTGTGCATTCGCTCGGGATCGAGAAGGCGAGAGTTGTCGGTCACGATATTGGACTGATGGTAGCGTACGCATATGCCACGCAGTTCCCGGCGGAAACGGAGAAGCTGGTGGTGATGGATGCGTTTCTCCCCGGTGTCGCCGGATGGGAGCCGATCTACAATGCGCCAAATATCTGGCATTTCCGCTTCAACGGCGAATATCCAGAAAAGCTGGTGAAAGGGCGGGAGCGTACTTACTTCGAATATTTCTGGAACGTCTTGGCAGCGGACAAAACGCACTCCATTCCCGAACCGGACCGAAAAGCCTATACCGAAGCTTATTCGAAGCCGGGACGGATGCGGGCAGCATGGGCCTATTTTGCCTCGTGGCCGCAACTGGCGAAGGATTTCGCGCAACTCTCGCAAACGAAGCTGACGGTGCCGGTGCTATCGATCGGTGGCGAGAAGTCGTTAGGAAACGAACTCGCCGAGCAGATGAAACTGGTCGCGACCGATGTCACAGTTGTCGTGCTGAAGGACACCGGCCATTGGATTCTGGAGGAAAGACCGAAGGAAACAACCGACGCGCTGGTTAAGTTTCTTTGATCCCCCAGATCAAGCGGAGGTTTAGCCCCACAATTCCCGAGGAGGGAGGCCGATCCTGCCATTAGCATAGGGCACCGCATGATGACGGTCGCCGGCGAGGAGTAAGGGGCCGTCGAGGTCGACGTAATCGACCGCGCTGGCAAAAAGTCGGGCGGGCGCGATTCCTAACGAGGTGCAGACCATGCAGCCTAGCAATAATTTGAAGCCGGCTTCGCGGGCGCGTTCTGTCAAGATCAGGGCTTCAGTTAGGCCGCCGGTCTTGTCCAGTTTCACGTTCAGCATTTCATAGCGATTCGTTAGACGGGAAAGGTCGGCCGTAGTATGGCAGCTTTCATCGGCGCAGACCGGAATAGGGCGATCGAGTGTTTCGAGGACTTTATCGGCATCCGCTGGAAATGGTTGTTCGATCAACTCGATACCGAATTGACGCAGCGATGGCACGACGTTGCAATAGTGATCGGGAGTCCATGATTCGTTAGCGTCGATCAGAAGGCGGGCTACCGGAGCGGCCCCGCGCACAGCCCCGACTCTCGCCAGGTCGAGGTCGTCGCCGCCCAGTTTGAGTTTCAGGATGGAAGCAGTGGCATTAGCTTTCGCCACCGCGGCCATGGCAGCGGGTGTATCCAGACTGATCGTAAACGATGTTTCAACCTCGTGAACGATCGGGATTTTCGCTAGTTCCCAGGCACGTTTGCCCGAAATTTTCGCTTCGAGGTCCCATAACGCGCAGTCCAACGCATTACGTGCTGCACCGGCGGGCAACAGCTTTTGAATCTGCTGCCGATTCAATTTTTGTCTGCTCTTGATCGATTCGATCTGCGTCAAAACAGAGGCAGGGCTTTGGTTGTAACGTCTGATTGGCGCCGCTTCACCACGTCCGATGTGCCGGCCGTCGGTCACGGTCACGACAACGACACGGGCTTCGGTACGAGTGCCGCGAGAAATACGAAACGGTTTGTCTAAAGGCCAGCTTTGTTCGTGTGCCTCGATTGTAATAACTGGCATATCCGAGCTTTAAATACCGCGGGAGCGAGCGGTGTGCCAATGGAGGCGCTCGCACGTAACGCCAGTGCGTTTGGGGACTTGCATGCACGATTGACCTTTGCGCAACAATTACCTACAAACCCCCGACAAGCAAAGATGCCCGTTACCTTTCAAAGCATACAAATATTTGTTGTTCTACTGCTGCTAGTAGGATGCCCGATAGCGGCGCGCGCGAGCGAACCAATCACCGTTATTTATGGGCGCGGACGCGAGTCGCTCATGAACCTAACAATGAATGGGCAAAGCCAGCTGGAAAAAGGCGATCTCGCAGCGGCGCAACGGAGCCTGGACGCGGTGATTAAGGCTGATCCTACTTTCTACCCTGCCTATTATATCCGGGCCGAAGTATTTTTGAATCAACGCAAGTACCAGGAGGCGATCCAGGACTGCAATGAGGCGTTGCGGAAGGATTCTACCTTTGCCGAAGCCGCCCTGCTTCGGGCCAGGGCCAACTATTACCTCAGCCGCTACGGCGAGAGTCTGAAGGAAATCGACCATGTAATTAATATTCGACCTCGGCGGGACGCTTTGGCGAGAGCGTACTCCGAGCGCGCCTGGCTTCGATTGAACTGTCCGGATCAATCTAAGCGAAACGGCCAACAGGCACTCAAGGACGCGACCGCAGCTTGCAAGCTCATGGATTGGAAGGACGAGAACATGATCGATACATTGGCGATGGCGTGTGCAGAAGTCGGCGACTTCGACTCCGCGGTGCGTTACGAGGAGAAAGCCTTAGCCCTCAGAAGCGTGGAGGCTAGCGATTCCAAGAGCCTGCAGGAACACCTTGATTCATTTAGACAGCACCGCCCCTTCCACGGTCGCTAAATAACTTCTTTTTAAACGCGGCCCTGGTTTCTGCGGTGTGCGCATTGCCGCATTAATTTCTGAGACGCAGGCTAGCGGCCTGTAACTGCGGTCCCGTTCGGATTCTGGGCGCCTCCGCCGAAAACAGACGCTCAGATTTAGATTGTCAGCCAAGTAGGACGTGGAACACAGACCTCCAGGTCTGTGCGCCCAGCGGAGTTGCACTCCGCTTCCATGCAAGCGGAAAGCGGACAGAATGTCCGCTTGGCGCACAGGCCGCAGGCCTATGTTCGCCCGCCGGAACGGCTCGCACACGATTTGGATTGTCAGCCAAGTAGCGATCCAAAAGAGTAAGGCCATGAAAGTCACTAAAAACATCGGCATGCTTTTGCTCGCGGTTTACTTGATCATCGATGGTCTATTAGGGTTCGGGATAAATTTCGGACCGGCTATTTTTCTGCTTTATCTGGTAGCCCTCGCCGCCGGCATCTTTATTCTCATTGGTAAATAGCAAGGAGCAGAGAGGCGTCAGGGAAGTCGGCTCTGACTTAGTTGAGCAACTCGACCGAGTCGCCTTTGTGCATCATGCCTTCCACCAGCACGGCACCGTAAACACCAGCCATGCCCTCGTGCGCTTGCGCGACGGCTTTCAATATGGCCGGCGTTTTTTCCGCTGTGTCGGGATCGAGCGTAATCATCATACAACGCGCATCGCGCTGGAGAACGGCGACAGTTAATTTTGAGCCGATGCGCAACGAGCGACCGACGAATTTATCTTCGGCGAAACCTTCGGACAACCTTAGATCGACATAAACATTTGCACGGAAGCGACGCTTATCGACGGGTACGCCGGTTTCCTCGCCCAGTTTTGCCGCCGTTTGCACCGCGAAGATCGACAACGGACGGCAATCGGTGATTGCTTTATCCGAACGAAGCAATGTGAGCTCGTGATTTCCGTCAGTGTTTAATCGCAGGTTGTCGATCAAAGCCCGGTCATTAATCGCGAAAGTTTTCCCGTCTGGCGTTTCGACATCGACCAACAATTCGGATTCGTCAGCCGAGATCGGATTCAGGTTCGGCGACAATTTCTCCGCTTCACCCAAGTTGACCGGCCGCGCCGCTTTCTCCTGATTTCGGAACCGCGCTCGGTAACGAATCATCTGACGTTGATCGCGTCCGGTGAAAAACGGAAAGCCCCTTGGGCTAGCTGAGCTTTCAAAAGCAAAAAGGCGATCGCCATACACTCCTCCGTAGCTGGCGAACAGTTCGCCCAGCTCCTCTCCGCGCATACTTTTGACAGGATAACGCCAAAGGCTTTCCACTGTTCCGATCGTGCTCATTCTTGACTCCTTAATATAGTATAGGTGCGGCCGAACTCCTATTCGCCCTCACCAGACGCCGTACGCGTCCCTCCGGCTCGACAGAGTCTCGCCCTACCAATTCATGAGCGCGGTAGTTGTGGTAGGGCGACGCTCTGCGGAGCCCCAAACGCTGGCAGCGCCTGATTACAATCGGCGTATGCCATCCAGCAACCGATCGACCTCTTCCGCTGTGGTGTAGCAGGCACAACCGGCGCGAACAAGTCCGTCCGGAGCCAGGCCCAATCGTTCGACGACTGTCATCGCGTAAAAGTCGCCGTGGGAAAGGAAAATCCCGCGTTCCGCCAGTTTCTTCGCCACCTCTATCGACGGGACGTCGTTTATCGTGAATGCAATTGTCGGCGTGCGTGCTACGCCGGGTGGCAGCCCGTAAACGCGAACACGCTCTATTTCCTGCAAGCCATTCCACAGTTGTGTGATTAATGCATCGCCGCGTTCGTGAAGCCGCCGCAACGCGGCATCCAACCTTCCGCGCAAAGTGGGGCCCGAGGCGAGCGAGGCGAGAAAATCCACCGCGGCCGCTGCGCCAGCAATTCCTTCGTGGTTTTGGGTGCCAGTCTCCGCCCGTTCTGGTGCAGCGTCGGGTGCCGGTATCAATTTTGGAAAATCCAGCGAATCGAGTAGATCGCGCCGGCCGTAGAGAATTCCGATGTGCGGGCCGTAGAACTTGTAGGCGGAACAAGCAAGGAAATCGCAATTCCAATCGCGCACATCGATCAACTCATGTGGCGCGTAATGAACGGCGTCGACAAAAATTTTTGCGCCGATGTCGTGGGCCATTTCTCCGGCGCGTTTTACATCGTTAATTGTGCCGAGAGCGTTCGATGCTGCGCCAATTGCGATCAATTTGGTGTGTCGGGTTAATTGGCGGGGAAGGTCGTCCCAGTCCAGTTCGCCCGTCTCTGGAATCATTTTCACCATGCGCACTTTCAGGCCGCATTCTTTCTCCAGCGTCCGCCACGGCGCGATATTGGCATGATGATCAAGCTCAGTGACCACGATCTCGTCATCGGGCCCGTAGCCGCGGCTAAGCGCGCGCGCGAGGTGAAAAGTTAAGGTGGTCATGTTGGCGCCGAACACAATTTCGGTTGGGCTTGCGTTCAGAAAATCCGCCAGCAGGCTTCGAGCAGAGTCAATGGTTGCGTCGGTTTCTTCGCTGGTGGGATAGGCCCAGTGAGTATTGGCGTTGTGGTGGTAAAGATAATCATCCATGGCCTCGACCACCACCCGCGGCACCTGCGTGCCACCGGGCCCGTCGAAGTATGCAACGGGATAACCGTTATGAGTGCGGGCGAGCGCCGGGAAACATCGTCGTATTTCTTCAGTCGATTCCTTGGCGGTGGGGGCAACCGAACCGTGGTCTTTTTGTAGAATGACTGACATCGAAAAGCAGGACTTAGAACATTGAAACTAGAAGAGAGTCAGAGGTTAGATGACATGAACACTCTGGTCCACGGCTATCGGTGCGCGCGATATTCGGAGGGGACGCGCTCGCCTTTAGTGGGAATTTCGGACGCAGTGACGATTGTCCTCTCGTTCTCTGCGGTGGAAATCTTGCCTTGAATCTCTGGAAAGGACATCGGCGATACCGCAAACACAGAGTCGATCTTCATTCTGGTTTGCGACGAGATCGAAACGTAGAATCACGATGTCAGCAGTCTTTTCAACTACCGCCATTCCAACGACGTAAATATAAGGCTGGCTAGGCAAACCGCTTTCACCCAGCAGGGACATCGCAAACTCAAAGGGCAAAAATGGAAATCCTCAATGCCAGAGCATGATCGCATCGACAATCGACGGCAAGATTGAAGACGAAGAGGAGCAGGGAGGGGGGAGCTAGGACGGAGAACAACGGCTTCAGCCATCGAAACGTGCTTCTTCATCCAGAACGCGTTTCGCTTCGCCGAGGATGGACTGCGCTTCCTCGGGTGAATTCCCCACCGCAGTCACGCCTAGTCGTCCGGCGCTGCCGAGCGCACTCAGCATATGGAAAACTATTCCTGTCTGCCGGACCTGTCCGAAGTGCAGGCCGCGCCGAACCGCAAGATCAAAAAGGTCGTCCGGAGTGTATCCGCGATAGCGCGGTGATTCGAGATGGTCGCTGGCGACCAGAAACTTCTTATGCCCGTTCGGCGCGATAAAGGTGGCGCTTTCTGCTTCGTACTGGCCACCGGTAAGAAACTGTAGAGTCAGAAAAGGATGTGTAGTTCCACCTTTCCGAAGATTGATCTCGATTGCGTAAGTTTGCCATGACGCCGTGTCGTGGTCACGTGTCACCACGAAATCGAGCGCGAAACGACCGATCACGCCGGCGTCTCGCAAAAGATCTCCAACCCTGGCAGCATCATGGGTGATCGCGCTCGCATAAGCTGGATCGGCTGGAAAGATACAGCCGAGATACCTTTGCCCACTTGGGCCGCCGAGCATTTGATCGTGAGTCGAAAGAAGTTCGACTTTCCCAAGCGGCGTAATGCGCAACTGGACGCTCGGACTGCGCACCTCCTCCGCTCCGATGCCGACCCGTTCTTCAACAATTCCACCGCGAGCCCGAAACTTCGCTGCGTATTCGTCGAACCTGACTGTGTCGAGCTCGAATCGCATCGCTCGCACACGGTCGAAGATGGCGGCATCACTAGGCTCGTCCAAATTCGATAGATCGACGGTCGCGTTTCCTTCGCCGGAGACGCCCTCGTTCAACTTCACTATCGCTTGTTTCATCGAGGGTCGCTGAGCGCGCATTTGAACCAGCGCCGAGACGACTTCATCAATGCTGGTCAGGTTGTCGGATCCAAGCGGATAACTAATTCCAGCCCGGGCAAATAGCCGCCGGCATCCGCTTTTTGTCCCAAAAGGAAGATGCCGGGGATCGGCGCCATAAAGCGGGATTCCCAGGCGCAGGGCGAGATTTCTCTCGAGAAAGGTGGTGTTGTAGCAAACCAGGTGAGCGCGTTCCTTATCCTGAATGCCAGCTTCGATTCGCTCAAGAAGGCGCGGCCGCTCGAGTAACTTCAGGCTGAGAGGACGTGCCGAATCATCGTAGGGCGAGAGCAAAGTGAGCCTGCGCAGGGCGTGGCTCGGAATGACGCCCGAAAGCAAGTCCAGATAGTATTCGATCACGCTGGGGTGGATTGCCTGAGACGTCACATAAATCATCCGCGCGCGTGGTTGAGCGAGCAGCAGCAGCAGGAAGAGAAACCGTTCTTCGTAGCCCTGTGCCTCGAGACCCGTTACTACCACGTCGACCGACATCGACGGAACAACAACGATTGTTTGCTCGTGCTGATTGAAGGATTCGATCAGTTCCCAGAGCGGGATAAGTTTTTTCTGCAATTGATCGAACTGCGCCGCTGCCTGCTCAGGTGACACGTCAGAGGGAAGTCCGATTAGCGCCGGATCGGGATTTATGCTCAAAAGTTACAATGTTACAAGGTTACAAAGTTAAAGAGTTCGTAGTTCGTGGTGGTCACCGACCTTCATTCCGATCGTAAGGAATGATCTCATCCCACTCGTTCGCGGAGGAGCGGGCGACGAAGGCGACGACCGGTTCGGTATCGCTCATGTTGAAAACTTCGTGAGGCACGCCGGGTTTGATGTAAATGAAGTCGCCGGCTTCGTTTTCCAACACCTGTTTGAGTCCGGATCCGAATTCGTGGCGCACTTTTCCTTCGACGATGTAAAGGATGAGTTCGAAGCCCACGTGAATATGGGCTGCAGCGACGCCACCTGGAGGGATTGTCGCGATATTAGCTGACAGCTTGGTCGAGCCCACATTTTTGGCCGACATCCCTTGTTTATAGTGGATGCCATTCCAATCTCGGCGAGGACCGCCTCCACGAATCGTTAATATCCCGTCGTGTTCCTCCACGGCGCTGAGTTGAATGTTGTCTTTGTCGTCCTTCATGACGCCGCAACTTATCCGTAATTCGTTGACTCCGCGAATCAATGGCAAGGCTGCAGGTCCGGGGAGCGCACGCGCCTCGCATGCCAATTTCGGCGCCGCGCCGAAATGATTCTATTGTTCAACCAAAGAAAGTCGTTGGCGAGGCGCCAACGACAGCACGCGAGGGCGCGTGCGCTCCCCGGAGGGGATACATCAGCTTGGGAATTTGCCTGGAATTTGAACGCGCGCAATTTCGATCGTGCATTCGTAGCGCAGAAACAAGAAGCGGCGATTTCCAATCGCCGTTTTTAATTAGTTGGCCGCTGATAGAGCGCCTTGCAACTTACACGATCTCGGCAGCGGCCTTCACTTTAGATACTTGTCGAACCACGCAACCGTTCGGTCCAGTCGGTCAACCTGGTTCGCTGGTTTGAGGTAAAGATGGCCTTCTCCGGGATGCACGACAAGCTGTGTCGGAACGCCAAGCGTTCTTAACGCGTGCCAGAATTCGTAGGACTGGGGCGTGGGACATTCGGCATCGCGTTCGCCGACGATGACCAGAGTGGGCGTCTCGACCTTTTTGATGTACTCAATCGGCGCACTCCTCCGATAGATGGCGGGATCGTCATATACCGATGCACCGAAAAAGGGGATCATCCACTGGTCGATCAGATTCTGGCCGTAGTAACTTTGCCAATTGGCGATGCCCGCACCCGCTACCGCGCCGCGGAAACGGTTCGTTTGCGTGACCGTCCACATCGTCATGTAGCCGCCATAACTCCACCCGGTCACCCCCAGACGCGCGGGATCGATCGGATACTTGGCGATGGCGGCATCTACTCCGGCGAGAATGTCGCGGAGGTCGCCGCCCCCAAAATCTTTCACATTCGCGCGGGTAAACTCTTCTCCCTGACCAT
>Ga0307277_10000544_pt1 | contig 14080 bp, 7 predicted proteins | sample ER_DNA_116_FD_194473 | JGI IMG/M metagenome (GOLD analysis project Ga0307277, IMG submission 194473) | Bulk soil microbial communities from the East River watershed near Crested Butte, Colorado, United States - ER_DNA_116 | ecosystem: Environmental > Terrestrial > Soil > Floodplain | place: USA...
GCACCACTCAGTACGCGACCGCCTCGACGCTGCTTCCGATACGTCGACACCGACGTGCGCTTGATGTAGCCGGAGTGGGAGATGGTGATGACCATGTCCTCTTCGGCGATCAGATCCTCGATCGTGAACTCGCCCTCGTCGCTCGTGATCTCGGATCTGCGCTCGTCGCCGTACCTGGCCGCGACCTGCTGCAGCTCGTCGCGGATGATCTTCAGTCGGCGTGGCTTGGACGCGAGGATGTCCCTCATTTCCTTGATGAAAGCGAGAACTTCCTTCAGCTCCGCCTCGAGCTTCTCGATCTCGAGTCCAGTGAGCTTGGCTAGGCGCATGTTGAGGATCGCTTCCGCCTGCCGCTCGCTCAGTTTGAACCGCTTCTGCAGCTGGGTGCTCGCCGTCGGTGTATCCTCGGCTGCACGAATGAGCTTGATCACCGCGTCGATGTTATCGACGGCGATCTTGAGACCCTCGAGGATGTGCTCGCGCTCGAGCGCCTTATCCAGCTCGTACTGGGTGCGGCGCACGACAACCTGGTGCCGGTGCTCGATGTAGTGGAGCAGTACATCCTTGAGCGGCATCACCTTCGGTACTAGCTGGGTCGTGTGAGGATCGGGTACGAGCGCCAGCATGATGACGCCGAAGGTCGACTGCATCACCGTGTGCTTGTACAGCTGATTCAGGACGACGCGTGGAATTGAATCCCGCTTGAGCTCGATCACCACGCGCATGCCGTCCTTGTCGGACTCGTCGCGGAGCGCGCTGATTCCCTCCAGCTTGCCATCCTTCACCAGGTCAGCCATGTCGGCGATCAGCTTCGCCTTGTTGACCTGATACGGGAGCTCGGTAACGACGATCTGCGACTTGTTCGAGGATTCCTTCTCCTCGATGACCGCGCGTGCGCGCATCACGATGCGCCCGCGTCCGGTCTCCTGATAGTCCTTGATCCCCGCTCGGCCGTAGATGTAGCCGCCAGTCGGGAAATCGGGTCCTTTGATCAGCTTTCTGATATCGGTCGGAGTAGTCTCCGGATCGTCGATCAGAGCCGTTAGCGCCGCAATAACCTCTGTGAGATTGTGCGGCGGGATGTTGGTCGCCATGCCGACAGCGATGCCCGAAGATCCGTTGACGACGAGATTCGGAATGGCCGAGGGAAGAACTTTCGGCTCGAGGAGCCTGTCATCGAAGTTCGGCGCGAAATCGACGGTGTTCTTGTCGATGTCGGCGAGCATCTCGACGGCGACCCGAGTGAGTCGCGATTCGGTATAGCGGTACGCCGCCGCAGGGTCGCCATCGACGCTGCCGAAGTTTCCCTGGCCGTCGACAAGCGGGTAGCGCAGAGAGAAATCCTGCACCATCCGCACGAGTGCGTCGTACACCGACTGATCGCCGTGTGGGTGGTACTTGCCGAGCACATCGCCGACCACGGTCGCGGACTTCTGGTAGGGACGCCCGGGGACGAGTCCCAGCTCGTTCATCGCGTACAGCACACGGCGGTGCACCGGCTTGAGTCCGTCGCGCACGTCGGGCAGTGCACGAGAGACGATGACGCTCATCGAATAATTGATGAACGATTCTTTGATCTCTTCGTGAATGAGGCGCGGAAGGATGCGCTCTCTGTTGTTGGGGGCGGTCATTAAATCCGGTATTTACTGCGGGTTCGGAGGCGGGTGGGAGGTCAGCAATACCTCCATTGTCAGTAGCCTTAAATATACCGCTTGTCCCACGGAGAATCAATACGGCGGCACCCATCTAAGTCAAGGTATTATAATGCTTTACGGTCGGTGGACTGCACGCTCAGCTGGGTCGGCGGCCGTAGCCTAATGACACGCGCTCGCAGGTTTCGTCAACAGTTCACTCCGCAGATCCAGAGATACATGCGGAACAGGCCGTGATCGCGGTCGGTTAGCGGCAGGCGCGGTCCACTGAGCCGAGTGACGAAGCTGTACAGGGGGTCGTCAACCCACTGAGCGGTAGATGTTCATTACTGCTGTTCACAATAAGAGCTTCGCGCGGGGGATTTCTCCCACCAGCCCGCGTATACGCTGTCGCGATTCCGAGGACAGCATTGGCGCTTCTGGCGACGCCGGTCTCGTACCGAGAGTCGTTCGAACACAGTCGCCGTGGGCGAGTCATGTCGCCCGATCCCCGCCTCAACGCGTTTCCTTCTGCTAGCTCCTGGTTTGGAGCTCGCTCCCGGCCTGCCCGCTCACATCGAATCTGGAAAAGACACGTTATGAAAAGTCCCCCGCAGGCCGCAGTGAAAATGCTCACCGGAATCACCGGATTCGATGAAATCACCGGTGGCGGGCTTCCCCGGTCACGAACGACGCTGGTTCTAGGTGGAGCTGGGTGTGGAAAGACGGTGTTTGCGCTCCAGACCCTGGTGAACGCCGCGCGGAAGAAAAAGGAATCGTCCATTTTCGTTGCCTTCGAGGAGAGCGCCGGCCAGATCATTGCGAACGCGGCGACCTTCGGCTGGGACCTTCCAGCTCTCTCGAAGAAGAAGCTGTTCTTTCTCGATGCCCGGCTGTCGCCCGACGTGGTACAGGCCGGCGAGTTCGACTTGATCGGCATGCTCGCCCTCTTGGAGGCGAAAGCCGCAGAGATCAAGGCGACGCAGATCGTCTTCGACGGAATCGACGTGCTGTTGAATCTCCTCGACAACCAGGCAGCGGAACGTCGGGAGATTTACCGCATCCGCGACTGGCTGGTTGAGACGGGGCTCACCGGCATCATCACGCAGAAGGCCGGCGGACCGGACGGTGATCGCCATGGATTCTTGCAATTCATGGTCGATTGCGTAGTCGTGCTCCGGCATCAGGTCCTCAACGGGTCCGCGTTCCGAAATCTCCGTGTGATGAAGTACCGGGGATCCGGTTTCGCCGGAGATGAGTTCCCGATCTCGGTTACGGAAGACGGAATGCAACTGACGAATCGCGGTCCCACCGAGCTCAAGTACGATGTCAGCGACGAGCGGGTATCGTCCGGCCTTATGCGTCTCGACAACATGCTCCAGGGCGGGTACCACTCCGGGAGCAACATTCTGATTTCGGGCGCACCGGGAACCGCGAAATCGACGCTGAGTGGGCTCTTCGCAGCAGCCGCCTGCGAGCGGGGCGAGCGCACCCTGTATGTGAGCTTCGACGAGGGCGCCGCGCAGATCGTGCGCAACCTGCGATCGGTGGGCATTCAGCTCGCACCACACCTCAAGTCCGGCATACTCAAGATGTATTCGACCCGCACGCGCGGGCCAAACGTCGAAGACCAGTTCTTCGCCCTACGCGCGCAAGTGCGGCTGCACAATCCGGTTTGTCTGGTGATCGATCCGCTATCGGCGTTGTCGACGAAGCTCTCGCACCTCGCGTCCGCGGACGCCGCGCAGCAGTTCCTCGACTTTCTGAAGGCCGAGGGCATTACGGTGGTCAATACTTCCCTTATGGATGGACTGAGCACCGACGAAGCGACGGCGACGGGGATCTCCACGATCGCCGACACGTGGATCCATCTCTCGTACGTCGTGCAGGACGGCGAGCGGAACCGCGCCCTGACGATCGTCAAATCGCGAGGCACCGGCCATTCGAACCAAGTGCGCGAGTTGTGTCTCTCGGACGACGGAGTTTCGCTGACCGATGTGTTCGTCGCCCAGGGCAAAGTCCTGATGGGAGTCGCCCGTTGGGAGTGGGAACAGGAAGAGCTGGCCAAGCAGCAGAGCGCCAAGACGGCTACCGAGCTCAAGCGGCTGCAGCTGCATCTGTCCCAGGCCGAGGCCGCCGCGCGGCTCCAGGTCGTACAAGCGGAGATGGACGCCCGAAAGGCCGAGATGGAAGTCCTGGCGCTTGCTACCGGCACACGCTCTGAGCTTGTCGCCACTGACCTCAAGGTGCTGCGCAAGATGCGGCATGCCGACGCGCAGGCAGTGCCGAAACCACTGGCGAAGGGTGCTCTGCGGCTTGCGTCGAAGAGAAACGGGCAGAGGGGCGCCGCGTAGGTGGCCAAGCGCACAGCGAAGGCTGCCCCGGTCCACCTGCGTCTCTATGTAGCGGGGAACGCCCCCAACTCGGTCATCGCCGTCGCCAATGCAAGGGCGATCTGCGATGAGCATTACACGCTCGGGTACAAGCTCGAGATCGTCGATCTCATGGACCACCCCGCCAGAGCGCTGAAAGACGGCATCGTCGTTACGCCGACTCTCGTCAGGCTGCTGCCCGCACCTGCACGAAAAATCATCGGTACGTTAAGTGACAGGAATCAGGTTCTGCTCGCGCTGGGTGGCAGTTGACGCCGGCCACCGCGCGCAGGGCAGCGGCGATCGCTCAAAGACTTGCCGAAGCAGAAGCCACGATCGAGGCCCTTCTCTCCGGTCAGATCGACGCTGTCGTCGATTCGACCACCAGAGCACCCGTGTTGCTGGCGAAGGCACAGGACGCGCTGCGAGCCAGCGAGATGCGCTACCGGCAGATCGTCGAAACGGCGAATGAAGGCATCTGGACTATCGATGAGAACTCCGTCACGACCTTCATGAACGGCCGAATGGCCGGAATGCTCGGCTACTCACCCGAAGAAGTAATCGGGATGCCCCTTACCTCGATTGTCAGCAAAGCGGAGCAACTGACGGCTGCCAGTAACATCGAGAGTGGACGGCGCGGAAGGCGGTCTGACTCCGCGCTCATCAGGAAGGACGGTACGGAGCTATGGGTCAGCTTGTCCTCGGCTCCAAGGTTTGATGCCGCCGGCAAGTACGCCGGCGCGCTCGCGATGATCACCGATCGGACAGAGCATCGCGAGGCGGAAGTAGCGCTGCGCCGAAGCGAGGAGCAATACCGACAGATCGTCGAGACCACGACCGATGGAATTGTTACGGTTAACCCGAGCGGCCAGATCGTCTTCGTGAACAGGAGATTTGCGGAAATGCTCGGTTACCAGCCGCAGGAAATGATCGGAAAGCTGGCAACGACGTTCATGACGACTGCCGGGCAGGCCGTCGCGAAGGCCGCGTTCAAGCGGCGAGCAGAGGGGCTCAAGGATGCAAACGACAGCGGTTTCCTGCACCGGAACGGCAATGAGATCATGGTCAACATCGCGGGGTCGCCGGTCTTCGACGCGGAAGGGAACCACGTTGGCAGCCTCGCGGTGGTGCGCGATATCACCGAGAGCACGAGGATGCAGTCTCAGCTAATGGTCAGCGACAGAATGGCCTCAGTCGGCACGCTCGCCGCGGGCGTCGCCCACGAGATCAACAATCCCCTGGCCGCGGTGATGGCCAATCTCGATTACATCGCCGAGATAGTGGGACAGCTCGGCGGCAGCAGCCGAGGCACGATGAGTCCGGCCATGCGTGATACGTGGATCCGCGACGAAATCACTGCTCCTTTGGACGACGCTCGTGAAGCAGCCGAAAGGGTGCGATTCATCGTGAGAGATCTGAAGATGTTCTCGCGCTCGCCGACCGAAGAGCTGAAGGGGCCGGTGAACGTCAAGGCAGTGATGGAATCCTCGCTGAGGATGGCGTGGAACGAGGTTCGGCATCGGGCGCGCCTCGTCAAGAATTACGACAACGTTCCCGACGTCGATGCGAACGAGGCGCGGCTCGGCCAGGTGTTCCTCAATCTCATCGTCAACGCCGCCCAGGCGATTCCGGAAGGGAGAGCGGAGGACAACGAAATCCGGGTGACCGCACGCCTCGAAGGTAAGCGCGTCGTGATCGAGGTGGCCGATACCGGGCCCGGGATCCCTCCGGAGATCATCAATCGGGTGTTCGATGCCTTCTTCACCACCAAGGCAGTGGGAGTCGGCAGCGGCCTCGGCCTCGCCATCTGCCATCGCATTGTGACGGATATCGGCGGAGAGCTGACGGTACGAAGCAAAATAGGCGCGGGAACGGTCTTCCGTGTATCGCTCCCTGAAGCGGTCATCGAAGCAGCGCCTGTCGCGCCGGCGACGGCAATTTCCTCGGCCACCCGCCGCGGCCGAATTCTGATCGTCGACGACGAAGAGATGATAATCCGCATTCTCACCAGAATTCTTGCGAAAGAGCACGACGTCGTCACCACAGTCGACGCCAGGGAAGCGCTTGCGATGTGCGCGCGTGGTGAGAAGTTCGACCTGATACTATGCGACTTGATGATGCCCATCATGACCGGGATCGAGCTGCATTCCGAGATTTCACTTCTGTCTCCGGAGCAGGCCCAGGCGATGATCTTCGTGACAGGCGGCGCTTTTACCGAGAAGACGCGCTCTTTCCTTTCCGACATACCGAAGGAGCATATCGAAAAACCGTTCGACGCCGCGAATCTCCGGGCGATCGTGCAGCGACATCTGCGCTAAGCCCAAAGCGCACTAACACTCACCGCCCCAGCACGGGCCGGAACGCACGCCGCGCTACTCGGTGCTGGCGGCAGTCTTGTGCTTTGGGCGACCTATCTGAAATGGTCACCGACGTCGAGCTGGGAAGAGCTAGCTTTCTCGAAAGGCCGCGAATAGCGGCCTTTCTTTTTCTCAGGTTTCAGTTGACAAACGCGCCCGGTTGCCGCAAAAATGTAGACAGCGCGCTCTGGGGCGCCTCCTGTCCGCGGCAAGGGGGTTCAACTCCCACCCTGATAGATCGAAATGTCCGGAACCTTCTCTCCGGCCTGCGATTCAGCGGACTTCAGGCGTTACGGGAGGAAGGTCATGGTCAGGAAGCTCACGCCCCAGAGCACCCTCGAGAACCTCAAGAGGGAGGCGAAGCAGTGGTTGAAGGCGCTGCGCGCGAAAGACGCCGAAGCCCGCGCGCGCTTCGAACGGGCACACCACAACCCACCAGTTGAACCCGGCCTCCGCGACGTGCAGCACGCTCTCGCCCGAGAGCACGGCGCCGATGGCTGGACAGCGCTCCAGCAACAGCTAAGCGTTGGAGCGCAAAACGTCGAGAGCCATGGAGAGCTCGTCAGGCGGTTCCTCCACAATGCGTGTCCCGACCATCATGTAAGGGGCGGTCCCGCGCACGTCATGGCACTGCATACCGCCGGGCGAATGTTGGAGCAACACCCGGAGATCGCGCGTGACAGCTTTTACACGGCCGTCGTGTGCGGCGACCTGGCTGAAGTCGAGCGAATCCTGAAGGAACGACCCGGCGCCGCCACCGGGGAGAGTACGGGCGTCGGTGACGATCGCGGGCGATCAGGCGGATCCGAGGATCTGTTCAAGGACGTGGGGCCCATGCGGTGGGAGCCTCTTCTTTATCTCTGCTTCACCCGCCTCTCCAACCCCGCCATCAATGACAACGCTGTGAGCATCGCCCGATTGCTCCTCGACCATGGCGCCAATCCCAATGCGTACTTCATGGCGGGCGACAGCTTGTACACACCGCTGGTCGGTGTGATCGGCGAAGGTGAAGAGAACCGACCGCCACATCCCGAGCGCGACGCCCTTTCAAAACTGCTGATGGAGCGCGGCGCGAATCCGTACGACATGCAAGTCATATACAACACACACTTCAACGGTGACGTGCGGTGGTATCTCGAGATGGCGTACGCGAACGCCGTCGCCAAAGGTCACACTAAAGAGTGGGAAGACCCAGATTGGTCGATGTTCGGCATGGGTGGTTACGGCTGCGGCGCCCGTTTTCTGCTCGGCCTCGCAATTGACCGCAATGATCTGGAGCTGGCCGAGTGGATGCTCCAACATGGTGCGAGCCCCAATGCTCCGCCCGCTCCCCGTCGTTCGGTATTCGCCTCCAGTGCATCGGCGAGATTGTCGCCGCGGACGCTGTACGAGGAAGCGGTCACCAAGGGATTCATGGAGATGGCCGACCTGTTGGCGCGGTTCGGAGCCGAGCACGTCGAACCCACACTCGACGGACCGGCCGCGTTTGCGGCCGCATGCCTGAGACTCGATCGCCGAGGGGCGGAGTCTTTGCTCGCCGAGCATCCCGAGTATCTACGGGACCCGAAGCCGATGTCAATCGCCGCCAAGGGTGATCGCACCGACGTAATTGCCCTGCTCCTCGACCTGGGAGTGTCGCCGGACATCGAAGATTCCGAGCGAGGCAGCGAAAGACCGCTGCACGCTGCTGCTTTCAACGATTCACTGCGAGCGGCCGGGCTCCTGATAGAACGAGGCGCGCAACCAGATCCAAGAGAAACCATCTACGGCATTACGCCACTCTGGGGCGCTATATGGGGTCGGCGGCAACGGATGATCGAGTTCCTGAGTCCCATCAGTCGTGATGTCTGGAGCCACGCGTTCACCGGCAATGTCGAGCGCTTGCGCGAGGTGCTACGGACAGAACCGGGACTTGCCAGATCGCGCGGAGAAAATGAGACCCCTCTTATGTGGCTGCCCGCCGATGAAACGCGCGCGCTCGAGGTGGCAAGACTCTTCCTCGAGCTCGGCGCCGATCCGACGGTCAAGAACAAGCAGGGCCTGACCGCCGCTGACCTCGCGGCCAGGCGTTCACTCGACCAGGTTGCAGAGCTCTTGCGCGACGCAGAGCAAGCCCATTGATGTTGTTGCCGTAATGGGTCGCATACTGAATATTCCTCCCAGCAGTTTGATCCCCCGCGTCGATACATCCTGACCATGGCCGAACCCAAGATCTCTTCGATTGGGAAATACCGCATCATCGAGCTCGTTGGCGAGGGCGCGATGGGTGTGGTCTACAGGGCGATCGACCCGATCCTGGAGCGCACGGTCGCGATCAAGGTGATGAACGATTCGATCGCGCGGCAGGATGACCTCAGGAAGCGTTTCCTCCACGAGGCGCAGGCGGCTGGCTCGCTCCAGCATCCGAACGTCGTGTGCATCTACGACCTCGGCGAAGCAGATGGCCACCTCTTCATCGCGATGGAGTTCGTCCAGGGGGTGGATCTCGAACGCCTGATCGAGCTCGGCGAGCCGCTTTCGCTGCAGGCCAAACTGGACATCATCATCGACGTTCTCACCGGGCTGGCATTCGCACACAAGCGCGGGATAGTGCACCGCGACATCAAGCCCGCCAACATTCGCGTTGCCGAGGACGGGCGGGCGAAGATTATGGACTTCGGCGTTGCCCATCTCGCTTCCTCGAGCATGACCAGCACCGGGTCCATCCTCGGGACGCCGACCTTCATGGCTCCGGAGCAGATTACCGAGGGGAAGACCAGTCCCGCTACGGATATCTTCGCCGTAGGTGGCGTGCTCTATCAAATCCTCACTTTGATGAAGCCGTTCGACGCCCCCACGCTGCAAAACCTGTTTTTCAAAATTATTACCGAGAAGCCTCGGCCAGTGACCGAGCTGATGCCGGGACTTCCACCCGCGCTCGATCGCATCGTCCACAAGGCCATGGCGAAAGAACCGTCTGATCGGTACGCGAACGCGCTCGAGATGGCGAATGACCTGACCAACGTGCGATCGAAGTTGAGCGGCCCGTCGTATCCGGCCTCGGTTTCACTCAGCGCTTCGGTCGCCAGCGCGATCGAACAATCGCGACAAAGCTCGCGGATCCGCACTCGCAAGCTTGCTTTTGCGGGCGGAGGCTCGCTCGCGGCAGCAGCTGTGATCGCGATAGCATGGTCACAGCTGCCGAAGTCAGGTTCGGCAAAGACGGAGCCCGCCAACCTGCCTGCTCAGGTGGCGAACGCCCCGCCGGCGCAGATACAGCCCACGACAACGCCAGCGGCCACGGCGAGCACCAATGCTCCAGTGACCCAGCCGCCGCCAACAGCCCAACGGGCCGTCAAAAAGGAAAAGGCTCCAGCAACACGCGATGTGCGCACGACCAACGTCGCCAAAACGCCGTCCAGGCCCGTTCAGACTCGCGTCGCGTCCCCTCCGCCGATTGTGTTGTCAGCACCGAGCGCTGCTACCCGCCAGGAGAATGCACCTGTCGTGTCTCCGCCTCCTCCTGTTGTAACCGCACAACCGGCTGTCTCCCCGCCGAAGCAGGAGACGACGGCGGCCGCACCGGCAGTCCCCACCGCCGCCGAGATCGGGCCAGCCGTCGAAGCGTTCGCTCGCGCGATCGAGTCGAGGGACATCGGCACGATGCGGCGAGAGTATCCCGGCCTGAGATCGGAGCAGCTGCGAGGCTTCGAGGTGTTTTTCAACCGAGCGCGAACCATCAACGCGACGTTCAGGGTTACCAGTGTCGAAGGCTCAGGCGCGTCCGCGATTGCTCATCTCGAGGGAGTTTACGCCTACGTGACCGGCGAGGGCGTCGCGGATCGTCAACCAGTCAGCTTCACCGTGATGCTTCGACCCGAGGGCAAGGGTTGGCACCTGGTGTCAATGCGCTGAGCCGTCCAGCTCTCGCGGCTAGAACGTGTACTCGATGCCCGCGGTGTAAACGAGATTCGCTCTCAATCCGCCGCGATTCAATGGAAAGAGCGAGTTGAGCACCAGGGTCGTGTTGCGCGCGGGTATCAGCTTGACCCCGAACGAGCCGTTCACGATGTCGTCGCGAATATCGGGAATGTTGGTCGGGTTCAGCGTCCTGCGAAAAGGCGACTCATAAGCGACCAAGGGGGGCAGATGCAATTTGCTGTCACCCACTTGCAGCTCGGTCACTAGATCGGCCGCTAGTGTGACGCTCTCTGCCAACCGATTATCGAACCCGACGGTGCCGAGCACGGCATCGTTCTGCTGCGTGCCGGCGTGATACAGGTAACCGGCGTTCAGGTGAGGCGAGAAATCGCCGAACCGTGAATTGAAGATCGCCAGCGCCCGCCCCGCAAATTTTCCCGAGCCGAGGAGGTCTTTCGGGCTGCCCGTCGGAAACCGGCCATCGACCAGAAACGCGAAGCTCGAGCCCGGAGTCTGTCGAAAATTGATCTTCGCTCTCAACGCGACATCGCCGAGGCCAGCTGCCGACCCCAGACTCTGACGATGGGCGCTCAATACCGGATTCGTCGAGGTACCCGCGAAGTAATGGGCCGCCGTGGTTCCCCCGAACGGCCGGATTTGGGCGTCGCTCTCACCGCGAAAATCCGCTTGCACGATGGGCACGACCAGTCCGAGATCGAATCGGTCGGTCATCCCGTACGTGAGGTACATCGAGGTGACTCTGACGTTGAGATCCATCGACAGATGAAAATCAATCGCGTCGTTCTCGAGGACCGGTATGCCGTAGAGCGTGCAGTCGCCTCCGAACTGGGCATCGCACCCTTCGAAGTCGACGTTCTGGTGGGTGAATACCAGGCCGATGTTGTCCATGTCCACGCCACGCAGAGTGGCGAAACGAAAACCCGTCCGGCTTATCCCTGCCAGTATTCTTCCCCGTCCGAGCGTTTGTGCACGCTCGGCGAAGATCGGCCCCGCCGAGGTGGAAGTAGGCACCGGCACCCCGCCCTCGAAACGGAACGTCACACCGCCGCTCGTCGATCCGATCGGAATGTTGGCGACACTGGCGCCGAGGGCGTCAGTGATGAAAGAGATTATCGACCCGTTTTCCGCGGCCGAGGAGGGAATGAAGTGGAGCCCGTGGGCCTGGAGTGATGCGGGATTGTTGGGGTCGGCTGATCCGGCAAGAAAGAGCGGCTCCTGACCGGGCCCGAAGATGAAGAGGTCCGATATCTTGTCACGGAGGCCCTGCGCGCTCGCGGGGATCGACATCGCGATGGAAGCCGCGGAGGCAAGCGAGAGCAGCTTGAGAGTGTTGCTGACCCTCTTGGCACGAATGCGCATCGGGACGGGAGGCTGGAGGTCTGTGCGCTGGGACGGGCATATCTTAGCCGCGATCGGCCGGTCAGGCAAACACCGGGATACTCGGGCACTATAGCGCCACAATCGCGACGGCAGCCGATCCGGATTTGACTACAAATGGTACAAAACATCGGTGGTAAAATCCCCGGTAGCTCAGCCTGACATTGAATCGTCTATACACGATGCCCTCCAATGCACCGACTGCAGTCACGCCCCTGAGAGCCGCCCCGAACGTGGTCAAATCCACGCCACGGGCGCGTGCCAAATATCTCCCCTTCCCGCGGCTCGAGAGCATCCGCAGCAGAATTCTGGCGTTCGCCGTAGCAGCGGCGCTTCTCCCCTCCGGAACAATGTTGGGGATTTTTTACATGCAAAACCGGCACGCCCTCGAGAAGAAAATCAATGAGGACCTTCTCTCCGGCAGCGCACAAAGCGCCCGTGCTACTGGCGTCTGGCTCAAGGAGCGGCTCTACGATCTGCGCGTCTTTGCCGGCTCCGATGAAGTGGCCAACACTCTCGATCGTGCGCCGCGTGCGGTAACGGCTGCGCAGGCAGAAGGCCGTCTTCGCGACTACCTCCTTTCGCTCCACGAGCGCTTCAGCGACTTCGAGCAGCTGGCGGTCCTCGACCTCGACGGCAATGTCGTTGCGACCAGCTCGAGCGATGCCAGCCACGTTCGACTTCCCGAAGATTGGCAGACGACCCTTCGATCCGACAACCAGATCGTCGGCAATCCATACTGGGATGCGAAGGCTGGCCGCGCGAAGCTGGTTGTCGCCGTTCCCGCGCAGCGCGCCGATGGCCGATTGATCGGAGCATTCGCCGCCGAGCTCAATCTCGCGCCTGTGCACCTGTTGCTGCGGTCATTCGCACCGGACTCGAGCGGCGCGATTTATCTGGTCAACACCAGTGGCGCCGCGATCGCCAGCTCCGAATCTATCTCCGCACAGCTGGTGAAGTCGCCGATGCCTGCGTCCACCATGAAGAAGCTGCGCGAGCGGGCGCGGGCTCCGTTCGCCTTCACCAGCTTCGGCGGGCGGTCGGTCATCGGTACCCTCGAGTACGTTCCACAGGTAAACTGGGCGGTCATATCCGAGCTATCAGCTGAATCGGCGTTCGCGCAGATGCGCAGGTTCCGGGATGTGGCACTGCTGGTGATCATCCTGCTCCTGGTCGTCGTCACCGGCACGGCGTATCGACTCGGATTGCTCATCGCCCGTCCTCTCGATCGCCTCACCAAGGGCGCGGGCGAAGTAGCGGCCGGAGATCTCGCGGTGGACCTTCCCGAGGCTTCGGGCGGCGGCGAGGTCGGCTACCTCACCGATGTGTTCAATCACATGGTATCCCGGCTGCGAGAAGGCCGGCGCGAGCTCGATCGCATTCACGAGACGCTCCGCAAGAAGAACGAAGAGTTGGAGATGCTCTCCACCACCGACAGCCTTACCGGGCTCGCGAACCATCGCGCTCTGATGCAGCGCCTCAACGACGAGGAAGCGCGCTTTGCCAAGGACCGCCGCACGTTCTCGGTGTTGGTTGGCGACGTCGATCACTTCAAGCAATACAACGACGCATTCGGCCACCCGGCCGGCGACGAAGTACTGAAGACGATCGCGGACATTATGCGCGAGTCCACCCGGAAGGTGGACTGTTGCGCCCGCTATGGCGGTGAAGAATTTGTGATCGTGCTGCCGGACACAGGACCCAACGAAGCGCTCGAGGTCGCGGAGCACATCCGCGCCCGGGTAGCGGCGAAGAAATTCAGCGGGCGGAAGATGACTCTGAGCATCGGAGTCGCCGCGTTCCCGGAGGACGCCGACGACGCAGAGGCAATCATCGCCGTGGCCGATGAAGCGCTCTACCAGGCGAAACGAGAAGGACGCGACCGAACCTGCCGCGCCCGCAGACTGAAAAAGACCGGCAGCTGATTGGGAAAGTCCGCCCTCCCGGGCGGGAACGGCCGGCAGCTAGTCGGGTCGGCCGACGAGACTTCTAAAGACCCAACCGCTTCGCCCGTTCTCGTCGCCCACTCGAATCCATTCGTCAGCGTAGGAATAGGCGGTCAACATCGTTCCCGCCTCGGCAGCGAATGCGATCGGGAAAGTGGTTCCCGGACCTTCGCGCACGTTTCCGCGAGTCGTCATCTTCAGCCGGATCGGCACAGCGAACGCGACCTCGCCGGGCCGTGACCCTTCGCGATTGCCGAGTGATGCGCGTCCGCGGTACGTCGACGCCACTGTCTTGGCCTGATTGGCGAGGTAAAGCGCGCCAGCATAGTTCTGCTTGTTGAATTCGGTTGCGCTTTGCCGCACGAGTCTCGTCGCCTGCGCCGCTTCCGGCGGCGCGTCTGCCGCACCCGACTTCATGGACTGAAGGGAAATCTCGGCCTCCGCCATTGCCGACGCTGCCTGCGCCCGGCTCGCCA
>Ga0307277_10000545_pt1 | contig 14077 bp, 14 predicted proteins | sample ER_DNA_116_FD_194473 | JGI IMG/M metagenome (GOLD analysis project Ga0307277, IMG submission 194473) | Bulk soil microbial communities from the East River watershed near Crested Butte, Colorado, United States - ER_DNA_116 | ecosystem: Environmental > Terrestrial > Soil > Floodplain | place...
ATTCCGGGCGCCGCTCGGCCCGGGGATCAGGGTCGACACATTCGTCGAGGCCGGGTACACGGTCCCGCCGTTCTACGATTCCCTGCTCGGCAAGCTCGTCGTCTGGGACGAGGACCGTCCGGCCGCGATCTCGCGCGCGCTTCGCGCCCTCGGGGAACTGTCCGTAACCGGGATTCCGACGACGCGAGAGCTTGCGATCGAGATTCTGCGCAGCGAGCAGTTCGCGAGCGGCCGTTACTCGACGTCGTTCCTGGAGGAGTCGGGCACGCGCCTCGAGGTGACGGCGGAGTGAGCGTCGCTCGCCTTTGGCTCGCTCCCGTGGGGGAAACCCTTCCCCCACGAGCCCCCTTCTCCATAGAACCGGGGGAACCTCCCGGTTCCCCCGAGGACCCCCTCCCCGCGCTCATAGGCCAAGAGGTTGGCCCATGAGCGACCAGCTCGTGATCAGCGAACCCGAAGGGACCGTCTGCGTCCCGGCCGCGACGCTCGCGCGCATCGTCGTTCGCGCGGCCGAGCTTGCGGAGGGCGCGCGGGTCCGGCGCCCGCGGCGCGGGGTCGACGTCGAGGTCGCCGGCGACAGCGCCACCGTGACGCTTCGGCTCGCCGCGCGCTACGGGACCGTTCTTCCCCAGATGGCCGAGGAGGTTCAGCGGCACGTCGCGAGTACGCTCGAGGAGATGTGCGGGGTCGACGTGAGGAGCGTGGACGTTGCGATCGAGGAGCTCGTGTGACGCTCAGCCGCCGCGCCTCACGCCGAACCGCGTTCTTCCTGCTCTACCAGTGGGATGTGACCGGCCAGCCCCTGACCTCTCTGTACGAGGGCGAGGTGGACGAGTTTGCGCGCGACACGGCCGAGGCTGTGGCGGCGCGCGTCAAGGAGCTCGACCGGCGCATCACAGCTGCCTCGGAAGGGTGGACCGCCGACCGGCTTGGAGCCGTCGAGCGGAACATTCTTCGCCTCGCGACCTACGAGCTCGAGGAGGGCAGCGTCCCGCTCGAGGTCGCGATCGACGAAGCTGTCACACTCGCCAAGCGGTATGCGACGGAGGAGGCCGGGCGGCTCGTGAACGGAATTCTGGGACGGATCGCGCGCGAGAGAGAAGTGGCGTGAGCGAAGAGGAGAGCCGCCCGAACGTGGAAAACTCGCTGCAGCAAGCGGAAAGCCTGCTCGAACGGCTCGAGCGAACGCGTCAGGAGCTCGAGTCGACGCAGGATCCCGATCGTGCGATCGAGATCCTCTCCGAGCTCGCCGAGATTGCCAAGGAGGTCGAGGCCGCGCTGGCGCAGGCGAAGAAAGAGGCGGGATGAACAGCCCTCAGGAACTGACGGCTCTGGTCGAGGCGTACCTGGACGAGCTGGCGCTGACCCCCGAGCTCGGCGAGCTTGCCGGGCCGATCCGCTACGCGCTCGTCGGCGGCGGCAAGCGGATCAGGCCGGTGCTCTGCGTCGCGACCGGCGAGGCGCTCGGCCGCGATCCGGAGGAGCTGCTTCCGGCGGGAGCCGCAGTCGAGCTCGTCCACAACTTCTCGCTCGTCCACGACGACCTTCCTGCCCTCGACGACGACGAACTCCGGCGCGGGCGCCCGAGCACATGGGCGCAGTTCGACGAGGCGACGGCCGTCCTGGCCGGCGACGCGCTGCTCGCCGAGTCGTTCCGGCTCGCCCTCTCCTATCCGACCCCCTTCGTCGCCCGGGAGCTCGTCCAGGCGACGCTCGGGATGATCGGCGGCCAGCACGCAGATACGAAGGAGCTCGGCTACGACCTCGCGGAGATCCACCGCCTGAAGACCGGGCGCCTCTTCTACGCTTCGATCGCGTGCGCGCTCTGGGTCGCCGACATGCCCGACCAAGACCAGAAGCCGTGGCGGGAGTTCGCGGAGGAGCTCGGGATGCTCTTCCAGGTTGTCGACGACATCCTCGACGGGGACGGCTACGTCCTCACGCTTGGCGAGGAGGGCGCGCGCAGGCTCGCCGACGAGGCCGCCGAGCGTGCCGGGGCGCGGCTGGCGGCGATCGACGCCGATACCTCCGTGCTCGAGGAGATCGTCGCGGGGTTGGCGACTCGGACCGCCTAGAGGGGTGAGCGAAACGGCTAGCGAAACGCGGCTAAGCGCGAGGTGGACGTCTTCGCCTGCCACCTCGCGGCAAGATGTACCAGAGCAGGAGGGCGACAACGATTACGGCCGCCGCGACTGCGACCACGGCGACGGTCGAGGCGGCCACGATCACGCAGCCCTTATTTCACTCCTGCCTGCGGGTGAAACGCTAAGCCGCGAGCGGTGCGGCGCGCGCTTGGGCGAGCGCCACTGACAGGCGCGCGAGGATGCAGAGGTCGGCGTGAAGCGCGACTTTCTCGACGCCGCGAACGCGGAGCGGGCCGATCGGCGTCAAAAGTTTTTTAAGAAAAGTTCCTTGACGACACCCCGAGGGGTCTGTACCTGAAAGCGCCTCGACGCTAGAGCTCGTCCGCGAGCAGGTCGAGCAGCAGTCCGTCCTGCCAGATCCCTTCTGGGTCGCGCCAGTAGCGGCGAAGGACACCGACCCGCTTGAACCCGACCGCTTCGTACGCACGGATCGCCGGCTCGTTCGCGAGCGCGGGGTCGATCGTCAGCCGGTGGTGCCCGCGCTCGTCGATCAGCCACCGGGCGAGCGTCCGGACGGCGTCGCGGCCGAGGCCGCGGCCGTGCAGCGACGGGGTGAGGAAGAGGTCGATGTTGGCGTGCTTGAACTCGTTCTCGCCGGGCTCGGAAAACTGCGCCAGGCCGACGACCTCGCCCTCGTACTCGATCGCGAAGGCGGTCACATCGTCGCGGCCTTCAGCCGTGTCGAGCAGGTGCTCCCTCGTGATCTCGCCCCACCAGCGGGCGACCTCGGGCTCGGCGCCGATCTGGACGAGACGCTCCACGTCACCGGCCTCAACCGACCTCAGGCGTACGCGTTCACCCTCCAACTCCGCCATGACCGCGATCATAGGAGCGTGAAGAAACGGGTCGACGTGCTGCTCGTGGAACGCGGGCTCGCCGAGAGCCGCACCCAGGCGCAGGCCCTGGTTCTGGCCGGGCGCGTGCCTGGACACGAGAAGCCGGGCGAGCTGATGGATGAGGCGGCGGAGCTCGCGGTCACAGCGGGTGATCCATACGTCTCGCGCGGCGGCACCAAGCTCGCAAACGCCCTCGACGCGTTCGGCGTTGATCCCGCCGGGCGCGACTGTCTCGACGTCGGCGCCTCGACGGGGGGGTTCACCGACGTCCTGCTCCAGCGTGGCGCAGCGCGTGTGATCGCGCTCGACGTCGGCTATGGCCAGCTGCACCCGCGGATTCGCGAAGACTCGCGCGTGCTCGTCCTCGAGCGCACGAACGCGCGTCATGTCTCCGAGCTGGCCTTCGCACCGGAGCTCATCGTCTGCGACGCCTCGTTCATCAGTGTGCGCAAGGCGCTGCCGCCGGTGCTCGAGCTGGCCGCCCCGGGGTGGGAGGCCGTCGTGCTCGTGAAGCCGCAGTTCGAGGCCGGCCCGGCGGATGTGCGCGGGGGGGTCGTGCGCGATCCGGAGATCCGGCGGCGCGTCGCCCGGCAGGTGGCCGAAGCTGCGCTGGCCTGGGGGGCGGAGACCCTCGGGGTCGTAGACTCGGGCCTGCCGGGACCGAAAGGCAACCGTGAGCTCTTCCTCCACCTCGTCCAGCGCGCCAGCCCCCGACTCCCCGCCCGGCTCGACGCCTGGATCGGCGATGCCGTCGGCTAAGCCGATCAAGCGCATCGCCGTCGTCACCCACAGCCACGAGGCGGCGGTGGCCGACGCGATTTCGCGCCTCGAACGCCTCGCCGAGTCGAAGGGCGTCGAGCTGACCGGCGAGAACGATGGGCCCGATCTTGCTGTCACGCTCGGCGGCGACGGCTCGATGCTGCGGGCGTTCCACCGCTTCCTCGGCGCGCGCGTCCCGGTGATCGGGGTCAACTTCGGCCGGGTCGGTTTCCTGACGTCGATCGAAGCCGACGAGCTCGAACAGGGTCTCGAGCGGGCGCTCGACGGCGACTTGAGAATCGTCGAGCTACCGACGCTCGACGTGCGGATCGGCGGTGAAAGCTGGCCGGCCGTGAACGACGTCTTCGCGACCAGCTCGCGGCTCGGACGGATGGTGGAGCTCGGATATGCCGTTGGTGGGGAGGATCTCGGTGTGTTGCCCTGCGACGGCGTCATCTGCTCGACGCCGTCGGGCTCAACCGCGTACAACCTCTCGAATGGAGGGCCCGTGCTCGTCTGGGGGCTCGACGCGATGGCGATCACGTTCGTGGCGCCACATTCCCTCCACGTAAGGCCGCTCGTCGTTCCGCACGACCTTCCGCTGACTGTCACGAACCGCACCCCGGACGGATCGGTGACCGTGATCGTCGACGGAATGGAGGTCGGCAAGCTCGAACCCGGACAGCAGGTCGATGTGCGGCTGGGCGACCAGAGATCGCTGCTGGCGACGCTGCCGGAGCGCACCTTTTTCAGCAGGTACAGAAAAACCTTCGCTTCCTAGCTCACGCCCCAACAGGACCGTAGTCGCGCGCCGACGCCGTGCGTACCATCGTGCGCGTGCTGCGCCGGCTGCGCATCGAGAACCTGGTCCTGATCCGTGAGGCCGAGCTCGAGCTCGCGCCCGGGCTGAATGCGATCACGGGCGAGACCGGCGCGGGCAAGACGATCCTCGCTCAGGCAATCGGGCTCCTGCTCGGATCGCGGGGCGATGCGGCGCTCGTCGGACCGGAGGGCGAGGAAGCGTACGTCGAGGCCGAGCTCGACGTCCCGGACGGTCTGCTCGAGGAGGAAGGGTTGGAAGCGCTCGCCGAGCTGCGGCCCGAGGACGACGAGGGCCTCGTGCTCGCGCGGCGGGTCTTCTCCGACGGGCGCACCCGCGCCTACGCCTGGGGACGTGCGGCACCGCGCGACGACGTTGCGGCTCTCGGCGAGCGGCTGCTTGCGATGTCGGGCCAGTTCGAGCAGCGGCGCCTTGCGCGGGCCTCGTACCAGCTCGACGTGCTCGACGCATTCTGTGGTGGCGAGCAGCTCCGGCGCCGGGGCGAGGCTCGCATCGCCTGGCGAGAGCTCCAGGCTGCGCGCCGCCGCTACGAGGAGCTCCGCGGTGGCGCCGACGCCGCCGAGGCTCGGGTGGCCGAGCTGCGCGCCCTCGTCGAGGACACGCTCGGGATGGAGGCCGAGGATGAAGACTCGCTGAGGACCGAGCGGGAGCGCCTTCGGCACGTGACCGAGCTCGCCGCGGGCGTGGGCGCCGCCGGCGAGGCGCTCGCGCCGGACGACGGGGAGGGAGCAGCATCGCTCGTCGTCGTCGCCGAGCGGGCGATCGCACCCCTCGAGACACTCGCTCCCGAGCTTCAGCGCGCGGGCGACGAGCTCCGCGACGTCGAGCTGCGGCTCCGCGAGACGGCGACCGAGCTGCGCGGCTTTCTCGCCTCGCTCCAAGCGGAGCCGGACCGACTCGAGCTGATCGAAGGCGAGCTCGACCGGATCGCCGAGGCCAAGCGACGCTTCCGCTGCTCCTCCTACGACGAGTTGATGGCGCGCGCAGCCGAGGCGCAGGCGGAGCTCGACGCACTGGAGGAAGGCGCGGATCCGGTCGCCGCGGCCCTGAAGGCGGTCGAGGATGCCGAGCGCCGCATCGAGCAACTCGCCGCGCTGATGGGAAAGGCGCGCCGGGCTGCGGCGGACCCGTTCGCCGAGGCGGTTGCAGTCGAGCTCGAGGGCATCGGCATGGGCGAGGGCGAGTTCCGCGTTGAGCTCGGCCGGCGGGATCTTTCCGCCGGAGGCTGCGACTCGGTCGCGTTCCTGATCCGGCCGAACGCAGGGCTCCCGTTCGCGCCCGTCGCCGAGACGGCCTCCGGAGGGGAGCTCTCGCGCGTCGCGCTCGCGATCGCCGCGGTCAGCGGTGGCGAGACGGTCGTTTTCGACGAGATCGACGCCGGCATCGGCGGGGAGACGGCGCATGCGGTCGCCGGGACGCTGGAGCGTCTCGCGGGGCGCGCGCAGATCTTGACGATCACCCACCTGCCGCAGATCGCTAGCCGTGCGGACCGGCATTTCCGGGTCGAGAAGGTGCCCGGCGACCCGACCCACACCCGCATCGAACCGCTCGGGGAGTCGGATCGGCGCGAGGAAATTCAGCGTATGCTCGGCGGCCAGGAGTTCTTGACCGCCGTGCAGCGTCACTAGTGGACGTGGGCACAAGTACCGTTCGAGGCGACTTATGGCCGCGCCCCCCAGCTTCGTCGAGTTCACAGGCGCCGCCAAGCTAGACCGGCGCACCAAGAACCTGGTTCGCCGACTCGGGCCGGACGACGTCGCGGTCATCGACCACACCGACCTCGACCGCGTCTCCGCCGAGGAGCTGCTCGAGTCCGGGGTGCGCGTCGTCGTCAATGTCGGAAGCTCTCAGAGCGGGCGTTTCCCGAATCCCGGGCCTCTCCTGCTCGTGCGTGGCGGCGTACGCCTGATCGACGCACCGGGCGCTCCGATCTTCGACGAGGTTTCCGAGGGCGACCTCCTCACCGTCCGCGGGGCGAGCGTCTTCCGAAACGGTGATTGCGTCGCTGCCGGGCGGACGCTCTCGGCCGACGAGCTCGCGATCGCGATCGCTGAGCAGCGCGGGCGAGTTACGGAGGCGCTGGAGTCATTCGCCGACAACACGCTCCGCTACCTGCGCGAGGAGGGTCGGCTGCTTTCCGAGGGGATCGACTTCCCGGCGCTGCAAACGCGTTTCAGGGACCGACACGCGCTTGTTGTCGCCCGCGGCCCCGGCCACAAGCGCGACCTGCGGATCGTGAGGCCGTACATCCGCGACTTCAAGCCCGTGCTCGTCGGCGTTGACGGCGGTGCGGATGCCCTGCTCGAAGCCGGGTACAAGCCGGACGTGATCGTGGGGGACATGGACTCCGTCTCCGACCGGGCGCTCACGTCCTCTGCCGAGAAGGTCGTGCACGCCTACAGCGACGGCGGTGCACCCGGGCTGGAGCGGATCGAGTCGCTCGGGGTCGAGCACCAGGTTGTCCGCGCCCCGGGAATCAGCGAAGACGTTGCGCTGCTGCTCGCGTACGAAAAGGGCGCCGAGCTGATCGTCGCAGTCGGGACGCACTTCAACCTGATCGAGTTCCTGGAGCGAAACCGCGCCGGCATGTCGTCTACCTTCGTCACGCGCCTGAAGGTCGGCGAGATCCTCATCGACGCCAAGGGCGTCTCGCGCCTCGTCTCCCGTCGCGTGGGCCTGATGCCGCTCGTCACCTTTGCCCTGACAGGCCTGGGCGCGGTCGTGGTCGCGATCGCCGCCTCGCCGACGCTGAGACGGCTGATCGGCTTGCTAAGCGATCGCGTCCGCGACCTGCTCGGGCTCGGCTAGCTTCGCGCCGAAAGGTCGCCGAGACGCCCGAAGCATCCTCTGCGGGCTCTAGGTTCACGCGTGCGCACCCCCACCCATCCGAGGGTGGGGTAGACAGCCCGCCACCCTCACTGCGAGCCTAGCCGCGAAAACCGGACGCGTGTGTGACGGACGCGGGCAAAAACAGGAACGATTTGCCCATGCCGACCTACTCCGCTGCGCGGGAGCTGCTGGCGCCTCGCGACGACGTCTGGGCGTTCCTCGCAGAGCCGAACCACCTCAGCGACTGGTGGCCCGGCATCCAGGGGGTCCAGCCCGACCGCCGCGGCCTCGCACCGGGTGCGCGCTGGCAGATCCGGGGCTTCGGCAGACCGACCTACGTCGTCGGCCGCAAGCCCGATGTGGCCGGCACGCTCGTCTTTCTCGAGGTCAAGCGACCCGAGTTCGTCGCCTGGCAGTTCGTCAACGGCCACATCGACGTCGAGCTGCGGCTGACGGAGGCGGGGGCAAATCGCACGCGCGCCGAGCTGACGGTCGGCGCGCCATTCCTCGGCGGGCTGCGCAGATCGCTTCCCCACAAAGCACTTACGCGTCTGCATGCGCTGTGCCAGACTGGAGCCGCAGCCTGATGTTCGACCTCCGCTACCACGTCGCTTCCCTTGCGGCGGTCTTCCTCGCACTCGTGATCGGGATCCTGGTCGGGGTCGGGATCTCCGACCGCGGCTACGTCGACAGGGCGCAGCGCGGACTGCTGGAGCAGCGCGTCGCCAAACTGCAGAGCGACCTGAGCGACGCACGCCAACAGGCCGACAACCTCTCGGCCCAGCAGCGGGCGACGCAGGCTTTCGTGACCGAAACCTATCCCGAGCTGATGGCAAACCGCCTGCGCGGAAAGAGCATCGCCCTCGTCTTCCTCGGCCCCGTCGACGCTCAGATCCGGGCGAGCCTCGAGCAGGCCCTCGCGGACGCCGGCGCCAGTGGCTGGGTGCGCGTGCGCGCCCTCAGGCTCCCGCTCGACGTCCGCCAGGTCGACAACACGCTTTCCGGCGAGCCGGCACTGGCCCGCTACGTCGGTGGTGCGCGTCTGCCCGCGCTCGGCAAAAGGCTTGCGGAAGAGTTTGCCTCGGGCGGGAGAGCCCGGCTGTGGACCACGCTCGCCGAGCAGATCGTCGCCGAGCGGACCGGGAGCGAGAGGCGTCCTGCCGACGGCGTCGTCGTCGTCCGCACCTCCGGCAAACAGTACGACGGGACCGCCACCTTCCTCGCGGGCTTCTACTCGGGGCTGATCGCGGCGCCTGTGCCTGTGGTCGGGGTCGAGACGACGGACGCGGGCCAGTCTGCCGTCTCGTCCTTTCAGCGAAACGGGATCTCGAGCGTCGACGACGTCGACGACGAGATCGGCCGGTTCGCGCTCACGCTGCTCCTGGACGGTGCCAAGTCCGGCCACTACGGGGAGAAGCCAAGCGCAAAGGACGGCGTGCTGCCCCCGCTCGACACGGCCGCGCGTGGGTGAGATTGCAGCGGTCCTCGTCGCCGCCCGCGACGAGGAGGCGGCGATTGCAAGCACGGTCGAGTCCCTTCGCGCCGCGTTCCGCGACGCGGAGGTGATCGTTGCCGATGACGGTTCCCGCGACGGAACGGCCGCGGCGGCGGAGCGAGCCGGCGCGCGGGTGCTCCGGTTGCCGGCTCGCGGCAAGGGACAGGCACTGACGCTTGCCGAGCGTGCGGCGCCGGCCGGCCGCCTCCTGCTCGTCGACGCCGATCTCGACGGGGACCTGACGAAGCTCGCTGCCGCGGACGGTGACCTCGGGATCGCGGCGTTCGCCGAACGGCAGGGCGGCGGCTTCGGGCTCGCGAAGCGTGTCGGCCGAGCGCTCGTTCGGGCTCTTTCGGGCTTTGACTCCAAGGAACCGCTCTCGGGCCAACGCACGCTGTCGCAGGCGGCTCGCGCGGCGTGCTTTCCGCTTGCAGCCGGCTTCGGCTGCGAGGTGCGCATGACCGTCGACGCCGTCCGAGCGGGTCTGCGGGTCTCAGAGCTGGAACTACCGCTCCGTCACCGCCCCACCGGTCGCGATGCGGTCGGGTTCGCGCACCGGGGGCGGCAGCTGCTCGACGCATTGCTGGCGTGCGGGCCGACCGCCGTCAATCACCGGGGCCTGAGACTGCCGCTGGTCGGCTGGCTGATCGGCCTTCGGCGCGACCCGGCCGTCGCAGCGGTCGCGGCGATCGGCCTCGCCGACGATCTCTGGAGCGGAGCCGAGCGGGGCTTCCGCGAGCACCTCGGCCGCCGCCGCACGACAGGGATCCTCAAGCTGCTCGGGATCCCGCTCGTCGGCCTGGTCGCGACCCGCAGGCTCTCCGGAGCACTGCTCGTCGGCCTCGCTGCGAACTTCCTCAACCAGCTCGACACCCGCCCGGGCCGTGCGCTCAAGGCCTACCTGCTGGCGGCTCCGCTCGCGGGCGCGCCGGGCGGGGCCGCCGTCATCCTCGCGCCCTACGATCTCCGGGAGATGGCGATGCTCGGAGACTCCGGGGCGAACGCGCTGGGGGCGATGCTAGGCTTGAGTTCCGTGAGCAAACTCACGGGCAGAGGCCGCTTGGCCACGATCGGCGCACTCGCCGGCCTCACCATCCTCGGAGAGGAACGCTCGCTGGGCGAGCTGATCGAGCGGACGCCGGTGCTGCGCGAGCTCGACGCGCTCGGGAGGCAGCCGTAGCCTCCCGGCCGCCGAAGTACGTCTTTGTCACCGGCGGTGTTGTCTCGTCCCTCGGGAAAGGCATCACCGCGGCCTCGCTCGGCCGCCTCCTGAAGGCGCGTGGGCTCAAGGTCCAGGTGCAGAAGTTCGACCCCTACATCAACGTCGATCCGGGCACGATGAGCCCCTTCCAACACGGCGAAGTGTTCGTGACCGAGGACGGCGCTGAGACCGACCTCGACATCGGCCACTACGAGCGTTTCATCGACGAGAACCTCTCGCGCAACTCCAACCACACGGCCGGCTCGATCTGGGAGCGCGTGATCCGCAAGGAGCGCCGGGGCGAGTACCTCGGTTCGACCGTCCAGGTGATCCCGCACATCACGAACGAGATCAAGGAACGGATCCGCAGCGCCTCCGAGGCGAGCGACTGCGACGTCGTGGTGACCGAGATCGGCGGCACCGTCGGCGACATCGAGTCGCTCCCATTCCTCGAGGCGATGCGACAGTTCCGGCGCGAGGCCGGTGCGGAGAACATTTGCTATCTGCACGTGACGCTCGTCCCGTTCGTCGACTCGGCGGGAGAGCTGAAGACGAAGCCGACCCAGCACTCGGTCAACGAGCTGCGCCGCATCGGTATCCACCCCGACATCGTCGTCGCGCGCTCGAGCGGCCCCCTCTCGGCCGACATCCGCGAGAAGATCGCCCTCTTCGCCGACATCGACGCGCGCGCCGTCGTCTCGAACCAGGACGTCCCCGACCTCTACCTCGTCCCCTCGGCGCTGCAGGAGGAGGGCCTCGACGCGCTCGTCTGCGAGAAGCTGGGCTTGCCCGCGCAGGAGGCTGATCTCGGCGAGTGGTTGCAGCTGACCGAGCGGATCCGCGAGCGCGACGGCGAGGTGCAGATCGCGCTCGTTGGCAAGTACGTGAAGCTCCAGGACGCCTACCTGTCGGTGCACGAGGCGCTCAACCACGCCGGCGTCCACCACGGCTGCGCGGTCGACGTGCGCTGGGTCGACGCCGAGGGGATGTCGCTCGAGGAGGCGCAGGCCGAGCTCGAGCAGGTCGACGGAGTTCTCGTTCCCGGCGGCTTCGGCTCGCGCGGCTGGGAGGGGAAGATCCTCGCCTGCCGGGTCGCACGCGAGCGCGGGATCCCGTATCTCGGCATCTGCCTGGGTATGCACGTCGCCGTCTCCGAGTACGCGCGCCATGTGGTCGGGCTCGAAGGAGCGAACTCGACCGAGATGGATCCCGAGACGCCCTACCCCGTGATCGACCTGCTTCCCGAGCAGAAGGAGATCGAGGACCTCGGGGGCACGATGCGGCTCGGCGCCCAGGCCGTGGAGCTCGCGCCGGGAACGCGGACACAGGAGACCTACGGCGAGGCGGTCATTCATGAGCGGCACCGGCACCGTTACGAGGTCAACAATCACTTCCGGCCGCGCCTGGTCGACGCGGGCCTCGTCGTCAGCGGCACCTTCCAGGAAGGGCGGCTGGTCGAGATCGTCGAGCTCCCCGATCATCCCTGGTTCGTCGCCAGCCAGTTCCATCCCGAGTTCAAGTCGCGCCCGACGCGGCCGGCTCCGCTCTTCCGCGAGTTCGTCGGCGCTGCGCTCGCCCGCTCGCGGGAGCGGGTCGGCGCAGCTTATTCGGCGGGCCAGCCCGCGGCTTAGCGGGTCAGCCCGCCGCCTAGCAGGCCCCCTAAGATCGGGCCCGTGGAAAACCGGCTGCCCGAGGTTGCCGAGCTCTTCGTCGAGCTCGCCCGCGTACCCAGCCCGCCAGGGCAGGAACGAGCGGTCGCCGACCGGGTCGTCGACTACCTGCGCGGGCTCGCGCTGCCTGTCGACGAGGACGATGCCGGCTCCCGGATCGAATCCACGATCGGCAACCTGCTCGCCCGGATCGAGCCCACCGCCGAGGGTGCCCCGCTTTTCTTCTGCGCCCACCTCGACACGGTGCCGCCCGAAGGGTCGATCGAGCCGGTGCTGGAGGACGGCGTCATCCGGAACGCCGGCGGAACGATCCTCGGCGCCGACAACAAGGCGGCCGTGGCGGCGATGCTCGAGGCGACCCGGCGCGTCGTCGCCGAGAACCGGCCGCACGGCGGCATCGAGCTTCTGTTCACACCCAAGGAGGAGGTCGGCCTGCGCGGCGCCGGGGCCTTCGACCACGAGCGCCTGCACGCCAAGCTGGGCTACGTCTACGACCATGCGGGCCCGATCGGCGAGGTGATTCTCGGCGCGCCGTACCAGTGCAAGCTCGATGCCACCTTCCACGGCCGCGCGGCGCATTCGGGGATGTACCCGGAGGAAGGACGTTCGGCAATCGCCGCCGCGGCGCGCGCGATCGCGGATCTCCGCCTCGGTCGCCTGGACGAGGAAACGACCGCGAACGTCGGCGAGATCCAGGGCGGCACGGCCCGCAACATCGTCCCCGAGCGCTGCTCGTTCGCCGCCGAGGCGCGCTGCCACGACGAGGGCAAGCTCGGCGAGCTTGTCCAGGAGATGCTCGAGACGATCACCTTCGCCGCCCAGCTCGGCGACTGCGACGTGGAGACCGAGGTCGATCCGAGCGCGCGTGGCTATCGCTTCAAGCGGGACGACCCGCCTGTGCGCCTCGCCGCAGCGGCGCTCGAGCGGAGCGGCGTTCGGCCGACCTACGGGCTCAGCGGCGGGGGCGCGGACGCGAACGTCTTCAACGAACGCGGCCTGCAATGCGTCAATCTCGCCAACGGGATGACCGACATCCACACGCGCGACGAGCGGATCGCGGTGTCCGACCTCGAGCGGATGGTCGACGTGACCCTCGCCCTCGTCGAGGTAGCGCGCGATGGCGCTTAGCCTCCGCCGCGGCAGGGTGACAGGGATCGCCGAACGGTGCGAGGGCCTCGTCCGCTGCGAGGTCGAAGGCGTCCCCTGCGTCGCCTATCCGGGGCTGACCGGTGCCGTCGCGCTCGGCGACGACGTGATCGTCAACGTCCAGGCGCGCGAGCTCGGTCTCGGCTCCGGCGGCTTCGACGTCCTGCACGCGAACCTGACCCGGGGCTTGGGCTTCGCGCCGCCGGCAGACGCGCACGTGATGAAGCTGCCCTATACGCCGGTGCAGCTCGCGGAGCGTCACGCCGAAGAGCACGGGGCGCTTCCGGATGCGCTCGGCGGCATCCCGGTGGTCTGCTGCTCGCTTCACAGCCAGCTCGCGCCTGTCTGTGCCGCCCTCGACGGCTCGAGGATCGCTTATGTCCAGCTCGCCGGTGGTGCGCTCCCCGTCGGTCTCTCGGACACGGTGCGGGCTCTGCGTGCCCGCGGCCTCCTGGCAGCGACCGTCTCGGCCGGCGCCTGCTTCGGCGGCGACGTCGAGTCGGTGACGACGGCGTCGGCCCTCGCGTGGGCGGCGGGCGAAGGCTTCGATGCCGTGGTGTGCGCGATCGGCCCCGGGATCGTCGGAACGGCCTCGCGCCTCGGCCACGGCGGGCTCGCGGCGGCCGAGGCCGCGAACGCCGCGGCCGCCCTAGGCGGATCGCCCGTCCTCGCCGTGCGTGTCTCGAGCGGCGACGCGCGGGAGCGGCACCGGGGGGTCTCGCATCACACCCGCGCGGTCGTCGAGCTCTGCCTCGGCGAGGTCCGCGTCGCCTGGCCGGCAGGGGTCGAGGCGCCGGCGTGGCTCGGCGAGCGGACGGAGGTCGACGCCCAAGGGTGGCGGGAAGCGTGCGCGGGGCTGCCGCTCGAGCACATGGGTCGCGGGCCCGACGATGATCCCTGGTTCTTCGAATCGGCGTTCGCCGCCGGGAAGCTCGCCCGTGAGCTCGCTCGGTAGTGGAGGAACGGCGCCTCGGCCCCGTCGTGGGACTCGGAACCTGGGGCCTTCGACGCCGACGCCGAACTGGCGCGCGAGGTGGTGGGTGCGGCCCTCGACTCGGGCTGCCAGCTCGTCGACACGTCGCCGATGTACGGCGGAGCGGAGGCCGCTCGTGGAACGGCTGGCCGCATGAAGCCGGACGACTCGCGGCGGGTCTTT
>Ga0307277_10000546_pt1 | contig 14064 bp, 13 predicted proteins | sample ER_DNA_116_FD_194473 | JGI IMG/M metagenome (GOLD analysis project Ga0307277, IMG submission 194473) | Bulk soil microbial communities from the East River watershed near Crested Butte, Colorado, United States - ER_DNA_116 | ecosystem: Environmental > Terrestrial > Soil > Floodplain | place...
AGCACGTCTTCTTGCCCACCAGAACGGAGGTCGACGAGGTTCGTACCTAATTCGATTGGGCTACTCGGGTTGACCACACAAGCCGGGCTGAGCACAGCTATGCGATCGCCTGTCCTGGCAAACGAACTCCAGGATTCGACCTCGCAGGAGCCAGGCTTTCCGATCTCCGCGTCGTCGACGTAGTAGGCCCCGCCAAGCCTCGCTGCGAACGCCTGCACACCAGGTAGAACAAACAGGATGACAAGAGCAAATGTCAGAAGGTTAGGTGGGGTGCAGTCCTGCTGAGCGGGGTGCTTACGAGAGCGAAAAGGGAGACCCATAACCGAGCTCCCGCTATAGATGGGGCCTGTTCACAGGTGTCACACGGTTGTGCATCAGTTGCCGTGTCTAAGCCCACATTTTCTTCCCGTGGAGCAGCCTTTTCGCCAAACTGTGTCAGTCCCGCAACAGTTCCCCCAACACAGTAGAAGCGCACACGTCGTGCGATACCCGCATCGTCAGACATAACGGCGTCGAGTTGGCCAAGCCGGTGATTTCGCCTCCTTTAGTGCCTCCGGCCGGCGCGTACGTCGGTGTTCTGCACGGCCACGGTGCGCCAGCGTCCATCGACCTTGCGCACCACGCGCAGCCCGACGCTGTTGCGCTCCTTCTCGTCGACATCGCCGTAGATGTGGAAGCGCGTATGCATCACCGCGACGTCCGGCGCGAGAAAGCGCACATCCATGTCCGGTGTCTCGCGGGTACTCGCGCGAAACGGCCCATCGGGGCCGTGCAGGCGCCGCATCAAATCGCGGAAGCCGTCGCGGCTCCTCGTCCATGCGCCATTGACGGTGACGAACTGCGCATCGTCCACGAGCGACTCGACCATGGCATCCGGGTCGTGTCGGCCCCATGCCTCGTTGAACCGCAATTCGATCTCGCGGATCGCATCTTCATCTGTCTTGGTCATCATGACCTCTCCCGTCTTGGCGCGGTCCACAGTCCGCGAGATTTTTTCCACCGCCTGATCTTCTGTCTGCTGCGTTCATTCAGTTCGCAGATCTCACAAGAAAGCATGACCCGTGGCTCTGAAAAGCCGACGCCAGATCAGCAAAACCTGGATTGGTGCCCCTGGCCGGACTCGAACCAGCACGATGTTGCCACCACCTGATTTTGAGTCAGGCGCGTCTACCAATTCCGCCACAGGGGCTTGTCAGCGATCATAGCGGGGAGGGACAGCCGGTCAACGGCCCCATACCATTGCTGGCTTCGCGCCGCTATATGGACGTGGAGCAAAGGACACAAACGGCACCACCCGGCGCGGCATGAGCGAGATGACCATCAGCATGATCCGGGAGCGGCCGGTGGCGTCGGCGGCGGCCGCGATCGCGGCGGTCGGCGCGGGCGCCATCCTCGGCGCGTGGATCTTTCAGTACGGGTTCGGCTTCAAGCCGTGCCCGCTCTGCCTCGAGCAGCGCTATGCCTACTACTTCGCCATCCCGCTCGCGGTCATGGTGCTGCTCGGCGACCAGGTCGGCGCCTCGCGCAAGGTGTTGCTTGCGGCGCTCGTCGCCATCGCGCTCGGCATGGCCTGGAACGCCGGGCTCGGCGTTTATCATGCCGGCGTCGAATGGAAATGGTGGGCGGGGCCGCAGGAATGCTCGGGCACGCTCGAGGATCTCGGCTCGGCGGGCGGGCTCCTCAACAAGCTGCAGTCGATCTCGGTCGTGCGCTGTGACGACGCGGCTTGGCGCTTCCTCGGCCTCTCGCTTGCGGGATACAACGCGCTCATCTCGCTCGCGCTCGCAGCCGTCGCGGCGTGGGCGTCGGTGCTCGAGTGGCGTCAACTGCGCGCAGGCAATTTTTGACTGGACAGAGGGTTTGCGAATCTTCCAGCCTGCGCGTATGTCCGCGACTAACCCTTCCCTCGCCCGACGCGCTGCGCCGTCGCGCGGCCTGTCTCTCGCAACCATTGCGTGTGGCGCGCTCCGCGACGGGTTCGGCCGACTGTTTTTCCATTGTTCTTTACAATGAAAAGAGTTCCTTTTTGGTTGTGCAATCCGGGGTTGCGGCTCCGTCTGAGCTAATCAGGCCTGTGCTTCGCGACGCGAATCAACCCGTTTTAGCACTGGAGGCGCGGTGTTAGGCCGCCTGCGGCGCCGGCAGATCGCTGGTCAGCGCCTGTGCCATGCCCTCGATCAAGGCCAGTACGTCGGGATGCTGTTCGGGCCGCCAGCGCGCGAGCATGTCGGCGAGGCCTTGGCGACGCGCCGCGACGATGCGCTCGCGCATGGCCGCGCCGACGGGCGTGAGTTGAAGCGCGTCGCTCGCCGTCTTCTCCGCGATGGCGCGCGCGCAGAGCGCCTCTAAGGGAGGCGCGAGCTCCCGCTCCGGAATCTCGAGCTCGGCGCTGAGCGCGGCCAGCGTGATCGGCGCGCGTTCGCCGAGCCGCGCCAGCATCCACAGCTCCGGCGCGGGAAGCTCGACGGCGGCGCGGCGGGCGAGATCGGCGTAGAGCCGCCAGCGATTTTCCCGCGCCACCAAAAGCGTGATGATGCGCTCCAGCTCCTCGAGCGAGGTGGCGTCGCGCGGCATGGCGAAGCTTTCGCCCATTCCTTCCGCGGGCGCACCCTCGCGCAGCGGGTGCTCGCGCAGGAGCCAGGTCAGCGCGAAGCCCGCGGCCGAAATGCCGGCCGCCACCACGAACACCGGGCGCAGCGCCGCCATCACCGCGGTGATGTATTCCTCGTGCAGGCTGGGCGGCAGGCCCCTCACCGCGGCCGGCATGGCGGTGGCGAGGAAATCCATGCCGGGGCCGGCGAGTTGCGCATGCAGGCGGTTGGCAAAAATGGCGCCGAACAGCGCCACGCCGAGCGCGCCGCCGAGCGAGCGGAACAGCATCGTGCCCGACGTGGCCACGCCGAGATACTCGTAGCTGACGCTGTTCTGCACCGCGATGATCAGCACCTGCATGACCATGCCCATGCCGAGCCCGAGCCAGAGCGCGTCGATGGCGGTCTGCCAGTCGTTGCTTTCGACCGCGAGTAGCGACAGCGCGCCGAGCCCGAAGGTCATTGTCGCCGTGCCGAGAATGGGAAACAGCTTGTAGCGGCCGAAGCGGCTGATGATGCGCCCGCTGATCACCGAGGTCACCAGCATGCCGAGCATCATCGGCATCAGCAGCAGACCGGAGGCCGTCGGGCTCACGCCCTTGACGACCTGAAGGTAGATCGGAAGGAACGTCACCGCGCCGAACAGCGAGAGCCCGACGATCAGGCCGACGCCGCTTGCGACCGCGAAATTACGGTTGGCGAAGAGATGCATCGGCAGGACCGGCTCGCGCGCGCGTAGCTCGGTCGTGACGAAGGCGACGGCGCCGGCGATGCTCGCCGCGAGGATGCCGAGCATCACGGGCGAGGTCCAAGGCAACGTGGTGCCGCCGAGTCCCGTGAACAGGATGGCCGCGCTGAGCGTGGTGGTGAGCAGGAGCGCGCCGGTGTAGTCGATCGCGTGCCGGCGGCGCGTCGAGCGCGACGGCAGCACCGCGGCGATCACCGCCATCGCCAGGATGCCGGTCGGCAGATTGATGTAGAAGATCCAGCGCCAGCTCAAGTGATCGACGAAGAAGCCGCCGACCAGCGGGCCGACGATGGTGGCGACCCCGAACACCGCGCCGAAAAAGCCCTGGTAGCGTCCGCGCTCGCGCGGCGGGATCAGATCGCCGATCACGGCAATGGTGATGACCATCAGTCCCCCGCCGCCTACGCCCTCGAGCGCGCGAAAGGCGATCAGCTGCACCATGTTCTGCGCGATGCCGCAGAGCGCGGAGCCGACGAGAAATACGGCGATCGCCACTTGCAGCACGATCTTGCGGCCGTTGAGATCGCCGAATTTTCCGTAGAGCGGGCCGGCAACTGTGCTGGTCAGGAGATACGCGGTCACCACCCAGGACAGATAGCTCAAGCCGCCGAGGTCGCCGACCATCGTCGGCAGCGCCGTCGAGACGACGGTCTGGTCGAGCGCGGCGAGCCACAATGCCAGAAACAGCGCGCCGAACACCGTCCGAATCGATGTCTGGTTCTGGTTCGAGGCCATCCGATGCTAGGGGGTTGGGTGCGGCGACGTCAGAGGGACTTGAACCATGTCGTGCCGTTTCGATCGATTCTATGGCAGCGATCGCGAAGCATTGCGCCTGCAGCCGCCGCGCCGGCGCGTCATCAGGAACGGGGTCGAAATCGCGCGAACGACTGCGACGCAGGAGCTTCGCGGGCTTTGAGCACGGCTTAGGCGGATTGCGGCGCGGGCGCCGGCAGCCCATTGCGTCCCACATTGCCGGCCGCTGTACGCTGCCGGCGCCGGCGCGATCAGCTCTGGCGGCCGGCCGGGGAAGAGGGCGCAAGACTTTCGCCGATGGCTGTGGCATCGTCTTTGCCTCTCCACCGCCATATCCGTCCAGCATCGCAGCGGCGGCCAATGGACTTTGAGTTCTCGCTGTTCCTGAAGTCCCTCCCTGCGCTCGCGCGGGGCGCGCTGCTCACTGCCGAGCTCACGCTCGTTTCGATCCTGATCGGCACGGCGATCGGGACCATGGCGGGCGTGGGACGCCTCTCCAGCCATCGCTTGCTCTCCTGGTCGGTCGCCGCCTACGTGACGCTGATGCGAGGCGTGCCGCTCCTGGTCACGTTGCTGTTCCTTTACTACGGGCTGCCTTCGGCGGGCATCAAGCTCGACGCGTTCACGGTCGGAGTCATTGCGCTCTCGATCACATCCGGGGCCTACATCGCCGAGATCGTTCGCGCCGGGATCCAGTCGATCGATCCCGGGCAGATGCGCGCCGCCCGCTCGCTGGGCATGTCTTATGCCAAGGCGATGCGGCGCATTATCCTTCCGCAAGCGTTGCGCCGCGTTTTGCCACCGATGACCAACGAGGCGCTGACGCTATTGAAGAATACCGCACTGGTTTCCACCATCGCGCTGGCCGATCTGCTGCGTTCGGGACTTGAGGTCATGACGTGGCAAGCCAACACCTTTAGCCCGTTCGCCGGCGTCGCTTTGTTCTATCTTGCGTTGACCCTGCCGCTCATTTGGCTCAATGCCCGGCTCGAGCAGCGCTATCGAATTCACTGACCCACCGTGCAGCCGGAATTCGACCTCCTCGTCGCAGACGCCCGCGTGCTCAACCCGGATCGCGCGGGCGAAGGTTTGCAACGATCTGACATCATGATCGCCGGCGGCCGCATCGTTCGTCTGGCGCCGGCGGCATAGGAGCTGGCGGCATGAGCCGATCGAGCCTGTTGGAATGCGCCGGTGCGAGCCGGGCGGGCATCGAAAGCAGCCCCAGGGCGCCGGTCATGGTTCGCATCTGGAATTTGCACAAGAGCTACGGCCGCGCCGAAGTTTTAAAGGGCATCGATCTGACAGTTCACCGCGGCGAGGTCGTCACCGTCATCGGGCCGAGCGGATCGGGAAAGAGCACGTTGCTGTCGTGCATCAACTTTTTGGAGCCGTTCGATCGGGGCGAGATCACCATCGACGGCCAACCAATCGGATGGGTGACTGGCGCCGGCGGCCGGATGCGAATGGGCGAGCGAGAGCTCAATCTGATGCGGCAGCGAATCGGCATCGTGTTTCAGCAATTCAACCTGTTTCCGCATTTGACCGTGCTGCAGAACGTGATCGAGGCGCCGATCCAGGTGAAGGGTCTTGCCCGCGAACAGGCCGTCGCAATCGCGCACGAGCAGCTTGCGCGCGTCGGTTTGCGCGCCAAGGAGAACGCCTATCCGAGCGAGCTTTCGGGCGGGCAGCAGCAGCGCGCCGCCATCGCACGCAGCCTTGCGATGGATCCGAAGGTGATGTTGCTCGACGAGATCACCTCGGCGCTCGATCCCGAACTCATCGGCGAGGTTCTTTCCGCCATGCGCACGCTGGCGGACGCGGGAATGACGATGATCGTTGTGACACACGAAATGGCGTTTGCGCGCGATGTCTCAGATCGCGTCGTCTTTATGGATGAAGGCACGATCGTCGAACAAGGCGCGCCGGATGTTCTGCTCGCCCATCCGGCCCACGAGCGCACCCGATCGTTTCTGCGGCGAATTATCGAACGCACCGAACCTCAATCCGACCTCGCCAACCGTCAGGAGTGACAGATGCCCATGCTTTGCCGTTCAACCCTCCTTCTCATGGCAGCCGCTGCGATTCTGGCAGGGGCCTCGCCGGCGCACGCGCAGAACACATTGGAGGCGGTCAGGCAGAAGGGCGTGCTGGTCGCGGGCAGCAGCGCCGAATACCCGCCGTTCGAGTACGTCGCCGATGGCAAACTCGTCGGCTATGACGTCGACATGGCGGATGAAATCACGCGCCGCATGGGCGCGAAGGTGGCCTGGGAAAAGATCGATTTCAAAGGCATCGTGGCGGCGCTCACGGCCAAGCGTGTCGATGTGCTGATCACCGCATTGACGTGGACGCCGGAGCGCGCCGAGCGGATTGCCTTCTCCGACCCCTATTTCGATGCCGGCATTGGTGCGATCACGCCGCAATCGAGCACGATTGCAAAGGTGGAAGACCTGACGGGCCGCAGGGTCGGCGTACAGCTCGGCAGCTCCGGGGAGCGCTACGTGCGCGAAACCGTCGGTTCGAAAGTCGGGCAGCTCCTGACCTATGATTCGATCACGCTCGCCATCAACGATCTCAAGAACGGCCGCGTCGACGCGGTCGTCAATCCCCTGCCGGTCCTGCGCTATGCCGTTCGCAACGACGCAGGATTCCGCTACACCGCGGTGTGGGACACCCGCGTCGTTGGCATCAACACCCGGCTCGACGACAAGGAACTGCTCGCCGAAATCAATCGGCACCTGCGCGACCTCAAGAGCGAAGGCTTCCTCGCCAAACTGGAAACGAAGTGGTTCGGGCCCGGCCAGTGACAGCCGGTGGAGGCGCGATGCCGCGGTCTTCGACGCATCGTTTCTGCCGCCCGCGGCCGAACGCAACGTGGACTGAACCACTCGCTTTACGGCTGCAGCTCGGTGTCCCAGTAGAGGTAGTCGAGCCAGCTCTCGTGCAGATAGTTGGGCGGAAAGCGCCGGCCGTTGCGATGCAAATGGTTGACGGTCGGCTGGAACGGCATCTGCGACGGCCACATCTTGGCCTCGTCCATCGTCATGTTGCCTTTCTGGAGATTGCAGGGCGAGCAGGCGGCGACCACGTTGATCCAGGTCGTGTGCCCGCCGCGCGAGCGCGGCAACAGATGATCGAACGTGAGGTCCTCGCGCGAGCCGCAATATTGGCAGTTGAACTTGTCGCGCAGGAAGACGTTGAAGCGAGTGAATGCCGGCTGGGTCGTGGGCTTCACGAAGGTCTTGAGCGACACGACGCTCGGGAGCTTCATCTCCAAGCTCGGGCTGCGCACCGCCCGGTCGTATTCGGCGACGATGTTCACCCGCTCGAGAAACACGGCCTTGATGGCGTCCTGCCACGACCACAGCGACAGCGGGTAGTAGCTAAGCGGACGAAAGTCCGCGTTGAGCACGAGAGCGGGAAAACCTGCGGGCGACAAATTCAGGGCGCTCCTTGTCTCTTCCCCTGCGAACCGCGGTGCGCCCCCAGTCTATAGGGTAGCGTGACAGGATTGTGAAGGCTGCTCCAGGGGTTACCGAGCCTCGGCGAAATCGCATGACTGCCGCTCATGGCTCTCTCCGTTCGTCCGAAAGAGGGCCCGCACTCCGAATCACCGGCCCTGGTGTCGGCGCCCGATTCGGCGGCTACGGAGCGCGATGAGGCGACAGCCGCCGTGCGAGAAACTCGCCGCCGTGGCGCAGGCCGTCCTGGTCGATGCCGTGGCCGATGCCGTAAGACATGTGCCATTCGACGGGCACGCCGAGCGCGGCGAGCCCGCTCGACGCATGGAACAGCGCTTGCGGAGGAATCAACTCGTCGCGATCGCCGTGAATGAGCAGGACCGGCGGCCGCGACGTGATCTCCGCCGCGAATGTTTCCGGATTGACATCGGGCGGGACCGCCAACAATCCGGAATAGCCGACGATGGCGGCGGGCGCCACCGCCCGGCGAAGTCCCACGTGCAGCGCCAGCATCGTTCCTTGGCTGAAGCCGACGAGCGCGAGCGCCGAAGGCGGCAGGTTGCGCCGCTTGAGTTCGGCGTCGAGAAAGGCCGAGAGGACGGGCGCCGCCCGGTTGACGCCGGTCCAGCGTTCATTGGGGTCGCGGAAGGTCAGTGGGAACCATTGCCGGCCGACCGGCGCTTGGGCGCAAGGCTCCGGGGCGTGCGGCGAGACGAACGCGGCCTGCGGCAACAGCCCCTGCCAGGCGCGGCCGATATCGATGAGATCGTTGCCGTCGGCGCCGTAGCCGTGCAGAAACACGATGAGCTGCCGCGCCGGAGCGGCGCGCGGCTCGAGCCGCGGACCGTCGAGCTCAGCCATTGCGCACCACCGCCGCAATCGGCGCGCCGTCGCGCTGCTTGCTCGCGCGGTAATACGCCCAGAGCATGCAGGCTGCCGCGCCGCGCCACGGACGCCAGGATTCGGCGAGCGGGCCCATCTCTTTCGCCGACGGCCGGGTTTTGAGCGCGAGCAAGAGCCGCGCGCCCTCCTGCAAGGCGAGGTCGCCCGCGGGCCAAACATCGGCATGGCCGAGGCAGAACAGAAGATAGATGTCCGCGGTCCAGGGGCCGATGCCGTGCACCGCCGTCAACGCGGCGTGAGCCTCGTCCGCCGGTTTATCGACAAGGGCTCGAAGGTTGAGCTCGCCGCGATTGATCGCCTTGGCGATGGCCTTGAGCGTGCGAATCTTCGGCGCCGAGAGGCCGGCGCGGGCGAGCTTGGCCGAGCGCGCGCGCAACAGCGCCGTGTGATCGAATGGATCGAAAGCTTCGTTGAGCCGCGTCCAGATCGCTCTCGCGCTGGCGGTCGAGAGCTGTTGCGAGACGACGATCGATGCGAGCCCTGGAAATCCGTCCGCCCGTCGCCGCAGCGGCGGCCGGCCCGCCCGCGAGAGCGCGATGCCGAAGCGCGGGTCAGCGTCGACAAGACGGGCGATGGCGTGATCGAGATCCGCTTCGGTGTGGATGAAGAACGACATGGCGGCGGCGAAGCATGTACAAATACCATCGCAACGCAACCCCTTTTGTGGCTTCAGGCGCTAATCGGGTCGCATTTCGACCGACCCAATTTCCCGCACGCCGACGCCAAGCCTTTCGCGTCCACGGATCAGATCGCTCCCGCGCTCTGCGATCATCACCACGGCCGCGTTGATGTTGCCGCCGACGAGGTCGGGAAAGACCGAGGCGTCGACGACACGCAAGCCTTCGGTGCCGTATACGCGAAGCTCTGCGTCCACCACCGCCATGGGATCCGACGCTGCTCCCATGCGACAGGTTCCTGCGGGATGATGTGCGGTCACCGCGGTTGTGCGAATGACATGCTCCAACTGCTCGTCGTTGCGCACCGTCGCGAGCGGTCCCAGTTCTCCGGCGATGAAAGATGCGACGGCTCGTTGCCGCGCGATATCACGAAAGAGCGCGACCGCTCGGCGCATCGTCGACCAGTCACGATCCGTCGCCAAGAGCTTTTGCCGGATGTGAGGATGAGCCAATGGGGCGGACGAAGCCAAGCTGATGCTGCCGCGGCTTTCCGGCCGCACGAGTACGATGCGGCAGGCAAAACTGTCGGCGAAGCCCTTCTGCAGCGGAAGATAAGGCGCTGCGCCGAGCGGCCCCGCGATGAAGAGGAGTTGCGTATCGGGCGCCGGCTCGCTGCTGTCCGTTTTCAGGAAGGCGGTAATTCCGCCGGGAAGATCGGCAGTGAAGCCGGTCCCGAACAGATAGCCGCGTGCCAATTCCAGGGCCAGACGATCCAAGCGCATGTTGCGGTGAACGGGACCGGGCGAGCTCCGGGCATATAGAAGGAGCGCGGCGGCATGATCCTGAAGGTTTTGTCCGACGCCGGCGAGCGCGACGTGGACGCCAATGTCATGCCGAGCCAATTCATCCGCCGGCCCGATGCCGGACAACATCAGCAATTGAGGCGAGTTGATCGTGCCCGCGGCAAGAATGACTTCGCGGCGCGCTCGCGCCGTGAGGCGCGCGCCGTTGCGGATATACTCCACGCCGACGGCGCGGCTGCCTTCCATGACAACGCGCGTGACCTGCGCGTTCACCTCTAGCGTCAGCCGATCGCGTGACAATGCCGGATAGAGGTAGGCGGTTGCTGCGCTCTCGCGCCGCCCCTTGCGGATCGTCATCTGCATGCGGCTGATGCCGTCCTGCTGCGCCGCGTTGTAGTCCTCATTGTAGGGATGGCCCGCCTGGGCGGCCGCTTCGATATAGGCATCGACGAGCGGGTCTTCGTATCTCGACTTGCGCGTGGCCAGCGGACCGTGTCCGCCCCGATAGAAGCTTTCGCCCCCCTCCCAGGATTCCTGCCGTCGGAAATAGGGCAACACATCGGAATACGACCAGCCGGATGCGCCATTGGCGGCCCAGCGATCGTAGTCGCTCCGGTGCCCGCGGACATACGCCATGGCATTGACCGAGGACGAGCCGCCCACGATCTTGCCGCGCATGCATTCAAGGCGCCGGTTGCCGGTACTAGGATCGGGCTCGATGTCGTAACCCCAGTCGTGGCGCCGATCCAAAAGGATCTTGCCCCAGGCAAGCGGCATGTGAATGAGCGGATCGCGATCCCAGCCACCGGCCTCCAGCAGGAGAACGCGGCTGTCACCGTCCTCGGTGATCCGATTAGCCAGCGTGCAGCCGGCGGACCCGGCCCCGACAATGGCGCTGTGGACTGCTGTCGAGAGGACGAGCAGGGAAGACTATCACAGGTCCGCAACAAGCTGAGGCGTGTGAGCCGCTGGGGCGCGCATGACTACTCCCGTCTTCCGTTTTGCGCCGAGCCCGAACGGCTATTTGCATCTTGGCCATGCGCTCTCCGCGCTCGTCAATTTCGACATGGCGCGCGCGGCCGGTGGCCGCTTCCTGCTGCGCATCGAGGACATCGACGCCGCGCGTTGCCGGCCGCACTACGAGCAAGCGATCTACGAGGACTTGGCATGGCTCGGCATCACCTGGGAGGAGCCGGTGCGGCGCCAGAGCGCGCACCTCGAGGACTATCGCGCCGCGCTGGGGCGGCTCGACGGCCTCCTCTATCCGAGCTTCGAGACGCGTGGTGAGATCGCGCGTCTCGTCGCCGAACGCGAGCGACACGCGCCATGGCCGCGCGATCCCGACGGCGCGCCGCTCTATCCCGGCGATGCGCGCTCGCTGGCGGCAGTCGAACGCCGGCGGCGCATGGAGGCAGGCGAGCCGTATGCGTTGCGGCTCGACATGGCGGCGGCGCTTGCGCGCACCGGAGCGCTGTCCTGGATCGAGATCGACTGCGGGGGTAAAACGACGCCGGTCGCGGCAAGCCCGCAAATGTGGGGCGATGTCGTGCTGGCGCGCAAGGAGGCGCCAACGAGCTATCACCTTTCGGTCGTGATCGACGACGCCGAGCAAGGCGTGACCCACGTCGTGCGCGGGCAGGATCTGTTTGCCGCGACCAGCGTGCACCGCGTGCTGCAGGCGTTGTTCGCCCTGGCGGCACCGATTTACCATCACCACCGCCTGATACTCGACGCCCACGGGCAAAAGCTGTCGAAATCGACCCGCGCCACCGCATTGCGGTCGCTGCGCGAGACGGGCACGAGTTCCGCCGACATTCGCCGCATGGTCGGGCTTGCGTGAGCTGTGGCCGGCGGCTTGTCTGCATGGCAATCTGTATCCTGGGGGTGCGATGGCGAGACCGAGACTATCGGCTGGCAAGCGGCAACGCCGGGCCAAGCGCGCGGCGCGCTCGGGCGCTGCGCAGGCGCGTGCCATTGAGGCGACGCTGGCAGACATCGCCCATGAGATTAGAACGCCGTTAACCGGCGTGGTCGCGCTGGGCGAGCTGCTTGCTACATCCGAGCTCGGCGCGCGCGAGCGCGGCTGGGCGACGGCGATCAAGGGTACGGCCGAGCATCTCGTCCAGCTCACGTCGTTGATCGTCGATGCCGCACGGGCCGACGCCAAGCGGCTTGTCTTGCGACGCGAGCTTATTCGTCCGCGCCGCCTATTCGATGCGCTCGCGGGCTCGCTCGCCGCGCGCGCCGAGGCCAAAGGCATCGAACATGCCGTGGATATTTCGATGGCGCTGCCGGAAGCGGTGATCGGCGATCCGTTGCGGCTGCGGGCGGCGCTGGAAAATCTCATCGATAACGCGGTGAAGTTCACCGAGCGCGGCAGCGTGCGCCTCGCGGCCGGATGCGAACGGGCCGCGCGCGGGAAAGTGCGCCTGGTGTTCACCGTGACGGACAGCGGGATCGGGCTTACCGGTGCCGAGATCAAGCGGCTGTTTCGGCCCTTTGCGCAGGCGAGCGATCAGGTTGCGCGCCGATACGGCGGGGCGGGGCTCGGGCTGACCTTGGCCAAGCGGGTCGCCGAGGCCATGGGCGGCCAGTTGACGGTCGCGAGCGAGCCCGGGCGCGGCAGCCGCTTCCGCCTGAGCGTCACCGTTGACAAGGTGACGGAGGCACCGGGAAAAGCCGCTTCCGATGGCGCCGAAGCGCGCGACCAAGCGATGCATCCGCTCGCCGTTCTCTGCGTCGAGGACAATCCGCACGGCCGCGTCCTGCTCAACACGATCCTCGCCGAGCTCGGTCACCGCGCTGATTTCGTCGGCACCGGCGCGGCGGCGGTCGAGGCGGTGGCGCGGGGCGGCTACGACGTCGTGTTGATCAACCTGATGCTGCCCGACATCGACGGGGTCGAAGCGACGCGGCGCATCCGCGCGCTTGCCGGTCGCGCCGGCCGCGTGCCGATCGTCGGCGTGTCCGGCCGCGCGAGCGCTGGCGGCGAGAATGCCGGGCGGGCCGCGGGGATGAACGGCTGTGTGACCAAGCCGCTTAGCCCGGGCGCGCTCACCCAGGCGCTCGGATCGGTCATGGCCGAGGCCTAGCGCGGTTGCGAAATGAAAACGCCGCGCTTCGGGCGCGGCGCACCGATTTCTCTTATGTCGGCGTCAATAACGGATTCCGACCGGCTCCCAACCCCATCGATAATTGAGACCGACTTTCACGAGATGCAGCTGCTGCTGAATGCTGGTATTGAACAAGAACTGCTGGGTCGTATCCGTAAATAGCAGGTTGCTGGTGCGAAACGACAGGTAATTGTATTCGATCTTTGCCGACCAATTATCGAGAAATGCGTATTCGACGCCGACGCCCCCCATCCAACCCCACCTCGTCTCGTTGCCGTTGAACGCGGGGAAGAAAGCGACGTTCGGCGACGTTAGATCGTATTGGTCGTTCGCCCAGGCGCCGCCGCCCTTGCCGTAGATCAGCACGCGATCGAGCGCGACTCCCAGCCGGCCCGCGATCGTGCCCACCCCCACGACCTTTGCGCTGCACCCGCCCGGCGGAAGCGGGCCGTTGAGCAACGAGACCGACGCGCAAGAGCCGCTGCCGGTGAGATTTGCCCCGCTGACGTCCGCCTCCGCGCCGTACACCAGCGAGCCGGCCTGGTACTGGGCGCCGATCTGGCCGCCGGCTAGCCATCCGCTCACGTTAAAGCCAGCGGGCGCCGGCGTGATGGTGTCGGTGAAGAACGGGTAGGGAGCGCCCGTCTCGTTCTTGCGCCCCCAGCCCCCGCCAGCATGGGCGCCGAAATAAAACCCGGTCCAGCTGAAGTACACGACGGCCGGGGCCGGCGCGTAAACGACCGGGGGCGGGCCATAGTCCGCGGCGGCTGCGGGGTTGAGCGCAGCGAGCGCGATCACGCCGATGCTCGCGACGGTCAGTCTTCTCATCCGACGGCCCCCCGAACCACGACGCTAGGCGCTTGCGGCGGCCAGCAGGGCCGCGCGATGTCGTCGCGAACCGTCGCGTCAGACTGCGGCGAGTCAAGGGCGGCCGCGGCGAACGAAGAAAAAATCGTCCTCATGGGCTCCGATGGGCCGAGGCTACAGAGTTGAAATGATTGTCTCTTTTGCGTTTCGTTGCAGCGGAGCCACGGCGGCGAACTTTCCCCCGTCGCCGTGCAAGCCTATGCCG
>Ga0307277_10000548_pt1 | contig 14044 bp, 12 predicted proteins | sample ER_DNA_116_FD_194473 | JGI IMG/M metagenome (GOLD analysis project Ga0307277, IMG submission 194473) | Bulk soil microbial communities from the East River watershed near Crested Butte, Colorado, United States - ER_DNA_116 | ecosystem: Environmental > Terrestrial > Soil > Floodplain | place...
GGACCGGTACTGCCGTCCGACATCCGGCCCCTGCCGGTCACGCGTCGTCGGGTCGTGCGCGATCGAGAAGAACACCTTCAGGATCTGCCCGAAGCTCATCTTCGCGGGATCGAAGCGCACCTCGACGGCCTCGGCGTGATCGGTGCGGCCGCTCGAGACCGTCTCGTAGTCCGCCGCGTCGGCGGATCCGCCGGCGTAGCCGGAAGTCACCGCGGACACGCCGTCGAGCTGCTTGTAGACGGCCTCGACGCACCAGAAGCAGCCGCCGGCGAGAACGGCCACGCCCTCCTCGCCGGCAGCGCGTGCGATGTCGGTGGCGGGGTCGGGAAAATCCTCAGGCGAGACCATTCCCTACCTGATCGCGAGATACGGCGCCAGAAAGTCCTGCGAGTCGTCGGTGTCGATGCGCTGATTGACGCTGGTCGCGTAGCACGGGACGTCACCCGTCGACACGACTGACACGACCACCGGTCCGCCGCTGGTCTGGACGAAGGTCGGACCGCCAGAGTCACCATAGCCGGTGCCCGAGTAACCCTGTTGCAGGTTCTGGTTGAGGTGGATGTAGTTGGGATCGAGCGCGTAGAAGCCGGAGATGGTCCACTTGCGGATCCCGTCAAAGGGGAACGTCGGGCCCACGGTGGGAACGACGAGCTGCTCGGCGGTGCCGTAGCCGACGTTCAGGTAATCGGTCGTCTTGATCGTTCCCGCGTCACGTAGACCATCGAGGAATCCGCGCGGGGCGATCTTCGCCGGCGTGATGTTTTTCACAGCCTTGTCCAGCAGGATGAGCGACACATCCGCGTGATACGGCTGCTTGTACGCCGGGTTGTGCACGATCTTCCCGTGATACGGCGTCTCGAAGATGTTGTGTGCGGCGTCGGTGCCGAAATTCGGGTCGAACGTGACCCAGGTCTCGGTGAATCCCTGCGACACCGCGAAGGCCGTGCAATGGCTCGCCGTGATGAACACGCGCGGCGTGACGAGCGTGCCGCTGCAGATGATGCGCAGGCTGCCGTCGGAAAGGCGCGGCAACAAGAACGCGCCGACATTCGGATGGGCGCCTTCGTCCGGCTGCGCATCGCCGGTCTGCCCAAGCGCGCTGTTGCCCGCGGTGAGCAACAAGGTCGCGACGATCGCGGCGATCGCGACGAGCCTCTTCAAAACGATCCTCCCCTTCGCTGATGCGACGGCGAATTCTAGTCACAACGAATTAGGCTTGGTCTCCCGGTCGTGGCCCTTCGCGTACGCATGTAACGGACTACTTCGGATGTGGGGGCGCAAGAACCACCCGCGAGTGCCATACCCCTCGTGCGGTCGGACACGCAGGCTGTTCGTATGAGTCACGGATCACCGAAGGAGCTGGGGCGACGCGCGGCCACAACACGCCACCGGGGTGCGCGTTCCGACGGCATGAGCAAGGGGTTGACGTACCTCGTCGCGTGCGTGGCGGTCGTGATCGCTCTCGCTTCGATCGCCTGCGCGTCACCGGCGTCGACCATGTCCTCACGAGCAATCGAGGCCTCGAATGGTCTCCTACCAGACGACCAAGCGTGGCTGTCGATACCGGCGTCCAGCGATCCTCTGTCGTGCACGGACCACGTGGCGGTGCCCGCGCTGAATGACGTCGTCGTCGCGAAGTGGTCCCCCGACTCCACGCGGCTCGCCGTCGCGCGGGTCATCATCATCCCCTCGCGGCTCACCATCACCGGGTACGAGGAAGACCCGGTGATCAGCGTCCTCGACATCAGCACCAATGGGGTGCGCGAGGTCGGACAGGGCAACAGGCCGGAATGGTCGGGGACGGGAACGTTCCTCTCCTTCTGGAAGAACGACGGCTATCTGCACATCCTCCAAGGGGACAAGAACGTCGGGACCATCGAGGTGTCGCAGCCCGATGCGAAGTGGGTCGGCGACGTCCTCTATTACTGGTACGCGGAGGAGATCCGCACCTGGGATCGGGGCGTGACCGCGACCGTGTCGCGAGTCGCGAATGACCTCGTGCCCCGGTACCCGCGCGACAACGCCTTCTTCAGCGCCGACGGAGAACGCTTCACGATCACGCGCTACTCGACCGACGGCACGACGAAGCGCTACATCGGCGAGACCGCGACCGGCGAGATGACGGCGCTCGACGCTCCCGACATCACCTACACCGAATGGTCGCCGCGTGGCGAGACGCTGCTCATGCGCTCGCAGGATCGTCTGGCGCTTCTCGAGCGCGACGGGACCGTCAAGAGCGAGCTCCTCGCGAACCTCCCCGGCCCGGTCCACGAGTGGTCGTCCGATGGACGGCTGCTGCTCGGCACGCTCTCGCCGACCATGCCGGCGGGCAATACCTGGGACCGTTTCTGGGTCTGGGATGGCTCGGCGGACGGCGGGTTCGCCACCTTGCCGAACGTGTTCGGCGCGCGCATGTTCAGCCCCGACGGCCGGCACTTCACCGGCGTGAGCCGGACAGGTGTCGAGGGCACGCAGCTCGAGCTTTACCAGTGCGGTATCGCGGTCAGCGCGGTCGCGATGCCCCGCGCCGAGACCACCGCGCGGTCACGACTCCTGCGCATCGCTTCGGAAGGGCATCGGTTCGTCCGCCCTGTCGCCGGGATGGTCGTGCAGTTCCTGCAGGGCAGTCACACCGGCGTGGATGTCGCTGCGCCGTTCGGCTCGCTGCTCTTCGCGGTGGAGGACGGCGTCGTCAACGCGGTCGGCTGGGTCCCGGTCGGCGGACGTCGGGTCTGCGTGATGCACGACGACGGCCTCGAGAGCTGCCACTACCACACCTCATTGTCGCTCGTTGCGATCGGCGACCACGTCGTGCAGGGTCAGCCCGTCGCGCTCGTGGGGCTGACCGGCCAGACCGGCGGACCGCACGTGCACTGGGAAGTCAAGCGCGATGGAAGGATCGTCGACCCGCTCGCGCAGTAGTCGCTTCGCGCTCATATCCTCCGCTGGTGGCGAATGCGCGGGGAGCGACGGTCGAGTTCCGCGACGTCTCGAAGCGCTATCCCGGCCAGCTCGCGGTCGACGGTCTCTCATTCACTGTTCCAGCCGGCAAGATCTGCATCCTCGTCGGGCCGAGCGGGTCGGGCAAGACGACGTCGCTGAAGATGGTCAACCGGCTCATCGAGCCCACCACCGGGGCGATCCTCATCGATGGAGCGGACGTCCTTCGCGAGGAGCCGACCACGCTGCGCCGCCGGATCGGCTACGTCATCCAGCAGGTCGGACTTTTCCCGCACCAGACGATCGCGGAGAACGTCGGCACCGTGCCGCGGCTCCTCGGATGGCCGACGCGCCGCGTCGCCGAACGGACCGAGCAGCTGCTCACGCTCGTCGGTCTGGAGCCCACCCGATTCGCGCGTCGCTATCCGGCGCAGCTTTCGGGCGGTGAGCGGCAGCGCGTCGGAGTCGCGCGAGCACTTGCGGCGGAGCCGCCCGTGATGCTGATGGACGAGCCGTTCGGCGCGGTGGATCCGATCGTGCGAGACCGTCTCCAGAACGAGTTCCTCCGCATCCAGCGCGATCAGGGCACGACCGTGCTGTTCGTCACTCACGACATCGACGAGGCGATCAAGCTCGGCGACCGCGTCGCCGTCATGCGCGCAGGCAAGCTCGTCCAGTTCTCGCCACCCGGCGAGCTGCTCGCTCATCCAGCGAACGACTTCGTTGCGGAGTTCGTCGGATCCGATCGCGGCCTGAAGAGGCTCGGGCTGCTCACGGTCGGCGGCGCGGACCTCGATACGACGATCGCGCGCGGGGGCGTCTCTCCGAACGCCCCGGTGCTGTCGCCGGCGATGACGCTGCGCGATGCGCTCGTGCGGATGCTCGCGAGCGAAGCTCAGGTCGGAGCAGTCGTGGACCGAGACCGTTATCTCGGCGTGCTAACGCTGTCGACCATCGCGCGCATGATCCGAGGCGACACGTGATGAAGGGCGGCGAGGCGTGACCCCGGGCGAGCCCCTCATCCGCTGGGACTGGATCGCGACCCATCTCGATGAGTTCGCGTTCCGTCTCGGAGAGCACGTCGAGCTCACGGTCATCGCGGTCGGCGTCGGCTTCGCCATCGCCTTCGCGCTTTCGCTGGTGATCCTCCGTGCGCCGCGCGCCGAAGGTCCGATCACCGCCGTCGCCGGCACGCTGTACACGATCCCGAGCCTCGCGCTCTTCGCGCTCCTGATCCCGTACACGGGCTTCACGATCCTGACCGCGGAGATCGGTCTGGTGGGCTACACGCTGCTCATCCTGCTTCGCAACATCATTCGCGGCATCCGCGGCGTGCCGGCCGACGTGCGCGAGGCCGCGGTCGGCATGGGCTACGCGCCGCGGCAGATCCTTTGGCAGATCGAGCTGCCGCTCGCATTGGCGGTCATCATCGCCGGCCTTCGCATCGCGACGGTGAGCACGATCGGACTCGTGACCGTGACGGCCCTCATCGGACAGGGAGGCTTCGGCTTCCTGATCCTCACCGGGATGCAGCGAAGCTTTTTCACGACGGAGATGATCGCCGGAGCGGTGCTGTCGGTCGCGCTCGCGATCGCCGCCGACGGTCTTCTGGTCCTGCTTCAACGCCGGCTCACGCCCTGGACGCGCGCGGCATGACGCTACTCGGTGACGTGGTCCGGTGGTTCGCCGATCCCGCCCACTACCAGGGCAGCGACGCGGTGCAGACGCGGATCTACGAGCACCTGGCGGTCTCGGGTCTCGCGGTGCTCGCGGGGCTGGTCATCGCACTACCGATCGGGCTCTACCTCGGGCACACCGGGCGCTTCGGTTTCATCGCGGTGAACGTCGCCAACATCGGGCGCGCCATCCCCTCTCTCGCCGCGATCGCCCTCGCGATCCCGGTCGCGGCGACGCTCGTCGGGGTGCAGAACGGACTGGGCTTCTGGCCGACGTTCCTCGCTCTCATCCCGCTCGCGGTCCCACCGATCCTCACGAACGCCTACGTCGGCGTCCGCGGCGTCGACCGAGATGTCATCGAGGCGGCGCGAGGGATGGGCCTGAGCGAAGGAGGGATCCTGCGCCGGGTCGAGCTGCCACTCGCTCTCCCAGTGGTCCTCGCCGGGATCCGCACGGCGGCCGTCAACATCGTGGCGACCGCGACGCTCGGCGCGCTGGTCGCCTTCGGGGGCCTTGGCCGTTACATCGTGGACGGCCTCGCGCTGCAGGAGTACGACCGGTTGTTCGCCGGAGCGCTTCTCGTAGCGCTTCTCGCCATCGCGGTGGAAGTCGCATTCGGCACATTCGAACGGGCCGCGGTCTCGCCGGGCATACGGGTACAGCAGCGCGCGTTCTAAAGGGGTGCCCGCCGCGAGCGGGCGATACTGCGAAGCAAGGGCCGAGAGAAATGCGCTGCGGCCCGGAAGGAGTTCCAGTTGAAGCGAGCCATTCGCGTCGCGATCCCCTTCATCGTGGCGGCATTCGTCGCGAGCGCCTGCGGCGGTGCCGGCACCAGCGGTGGGACCAAACCCGCGATCACGATCGGGTCCACCAATTTCAGCGAGCAGCTTGTCCTCGGCGAGCTGTACAGCCAGATCCTCGAGTCGAACGGCTATGCGGTCACGCGCAAGTTCAACCTCGGTAACCGCGAGATCGTGTTCCCCGCTCTACAGAGCGGGCAGATCGACCTGGAGGCGGATTATCTGGCGACGCTCCTCGCGTTCATCGATAAGACCGCCACCGGGTCGACCGACCCGAAGGTGACCGCGGCGGCGCTGCAGAAAGCGCTGACTCCCAAAGGCGTCACCGTCCTCGACTACGCGCCGGCGGTCGATCAGAACGGCTTCGTCGTCACGAAGGCGACCGCCGATAAGTACAAGCTCGTGAAGCTCTCGGACCTGGCGCCGATAGGGAACCAGCTAGTGCTCGGTGGTCCGGCGGAGTGCCCGAACCGCGAGTTCTGCGCGCTCGGTCTCAAGAACAAGTACGGGATCACGTTCAAGGACTTCAAGGCGCTCGACACCGGCGGTCCGCTCACCGTCCAGGCTCTGGTCGGCGGGCAGATCGACGTCGGGCTCCTCTTCACGAGCGATTCGACGATCGCGGTGCGCGGCTTCGTCCTCCTCGAGGATGACAAGCAGCTCCAGCTGTCCGACAACGTCGCACCCGTGGTGCGCAACGATTATCTGAGCAAGGCGGGCGACGACTTCAAGAAGGTCGTCAACTCCATCGCGCCGAAGCTCACGACCGCGGAGCTCACCGGTATGAACAAGCTGGTCGAGGTCGACAAGAAGGACCCGAAAGATGTCGCCAAGGAGTGGCTGAAGAAGCAGGGCCTCATCAAATAAGCGATTGGATCTCTCTGGGCGGCGCGCTCGAGCGGGGCGCGGCCGTCGCGTCGTGGGGTGATGGCGGAGAGTGCGAGCTCTTCGCCATCCACGACGACGGCGAGGTTCGCGATCGGTACTGGGACGGCGAGCGCTGGCACGAATGGGAGTCGCTTGGCGGCACCTTCAGGGGCCAGCCCGCGGCGGCGGCCCGCAACGCGGACCGCATCGACGTTTTCGCGTTCGGCCGTGATGGCCGCCTCAACCATCGCTGGTGGGACGGAAAGAGCTGGGTCCCGTGGGAGATCGTGGCGGGCGCGCCGGAGGGTGACAGCGTGAGCTGCTCGTGGAGCGGCGACCGTCTCGACGTGTTTGTCAGCCGTGACGGAGGCGCGCTCTGGTACCGCGCGCTGTGACCGAGGGGACGTTCGACTTCGTCATCATCGGCGCGGGAGCGTCGGGCGAGGCCGCGGCGAGCCATGCGCGAGCCCGCGGCGCGTCCGTCGCCATCGTCGACCGCGACCTCTTCGGGGGCTCGTGCCCGTTCTGGGCCTGCATGCCGTCGAAGACGCTGCTGCACGCGGCCGAGGTGCGCGCTCACGGTGGCGATTACCCGTGGCCGAAGGCATCGGACCGCCGCGATTACATGATCAACCGCGAACATCGCGACTATCCGGACGACAGCGGTCACGTGAGGTCGCTCGAGGCGGCGGGCGCGACCACCATCCGCGGGACCGCGAAGCTCGCCGGTCCCGGTCGCGTCGTCGTGACGCATGACAGCACGACGCACGAGCTCGCGGCGAAGAACGTCATCATCGCCGTCGGATCCGTCGGCAAAGTGCCACCGATCCCGGGACTCGCCGACGCGGGCTACTGGACCAACGTCGAAGCAACGACGACCCGCGCGCTTCCGCGGAGCGTCGTCGTGCTGGGCGCGGGCCCCTCAGGCGTCGAGATCGCGCAGTATTTCGCGCGCTTCGACGTGCGCACCGCCATCGTCGCTCCCCGCCAGGTGAATCCCACCGACCACCCAAGGAGCTCCGAGCTGCTCGCCGAGATCCTGCGCCGCTCGGGAGTCGACGTGCGCACCGGTGTGCGCGCGCGGCGCGTGCGGGCGAAGGCGGGTGAGGGCGGTGAACACCTCGTCGATCTCTCGGATGGTTCGATCGTGTCGGCCGAGGTCATCCAGCTGTCGGTCGGGCGAACGTCGGCGCCGGCGCTCAAAGTCCTCGGCCTTGAGACGATCGGTGTCTCCTACGACGGCGCCGACACGCTGAGAGTGGATGACGATCTGCGGGTCGCCGAGGGCGTCTATGCGATCGGCGACGCGATCGGCCACGAGCTCAGCACGCACCTCGGTCATTACGAGGGCGAGATGGCCGTCCGCATCGCGCTCGGCGACGACGTGCGCGTCGACTTCAGCGCGATCCCGCGCGTTGTATACACCGATCCCGAGACGGCGGCCGTCGGGCTTCGCCTCGACCAGGCGCAGGAGCGCGGGATCGACGCCCTCGAGGAGACGATCGATCTACCGAGGACCTCCAAGGGCTACATCGTCGAGGCCGACCTCGGGCATGTATCGATCGTCGTCGATCGCGCGAACAAGATCGTGGTCGGCGCGTTCATCGGCGGAGTCGGCGCGGGTGAGGCGATCCACCAAGCGGTGCTCGCGATCAAGCTGCGGACGCCGATCGACACGCTCGCCCAGACCGTCAACGCGTTCCCGACGACCGCGCGCGAGCTCGGCGGACGCTTCGCCGCGGCGGCGCTCAAGCTGCGCTGATCAGAGAGAGGAGCACCCCCGCGGGTGCTCCTCTCTTCGCTGCGTGTTCGCCGCGTGCGACGCCTACGCGTCACAAAGTCGCGTGGGTGATCACGGCGCGGCGTGAATGGTGACGTTCCCGTTCAGGATCGCGTGCGAGATGTATGGGTCATCCGGATTCGGCGAGCCCGCAGCCGGGCACGATCCGTTGGTCGGATGATCCGCTTCCCGGTCCGGCGACGCCTGATGTCCGGGATTGCCCGTGTCCTTCCAGCCCGACGCGAAGTTGGTGCCTTCGGCGTTGGCCCAGAAGGAGCCGGAGGTGTTGGTGACGTGCGACCAGAGATAGGCGAACCACGCGCCATCCGGAGGCGGCGGCGCGGAGTCGGCGTCGATACGAAGGCAGTAGGGCTTCGAGGTGAGATGGCTCGGGCCGACGCACTGATTTGCCGGAATGGTCAGGTTGAGCGTTCCGCCTCTGACATCGCCGGCGTTGTCATTGACCGTGTGCGCGCTGATCGCGAAGTTGACCCAGAACGTCAAGAACGGGCCCAGCGGAACGTTCTGAGGGCAGCCCACCTGGAAACGGCCGCCGCCGACGATGAACCCACCGCCCGGCCAGGCAGATGCGACACCGCCCAGCGCGTGAACGACCGGCGCCTGGGCGACCGCGCAGCTAAGGTCAGCCGGGAACAGAGTCATGGCCTGCACCGCGTCGACCAGACTGGCGAGCGATCCGGCATCGAGCGCCTCCGTGAAGGTCGTGCCGTCATCGCAGGTGACCGTTGCATCAACAAGCCCCTCGCTTGCCACCGGCAGAGCGGTCGCCAGTGTCAGCGCGAGGGCCATCGCGAACGTGACAGTGATACGTCTCATGAACGCCTCCGTCGTCTTCGGCGCTTTCATCGATGCGCCGTTCCTTTACGACTGTGTCTACGACGGTTGCGTTGAATGGCGCTTGAGTCGTTCTTGAGAACGCGATCGGTCGAGGGCGATCGACGTTGAGGCAGAGCGCATCTCTCCACACCGGGGCGGCTCGGCCGATGACCGGGCTAGTGGGCTACAACAGTGGAGCGAGGACGGCCGTCAGCGCCGCGCGATGTTCGGCGGTCTCGAAGTCGAGGAGCGGGTTCGACGGGAGCAGGTGCTCGGTCAACCCGTTGTCTCTTCGTACGTAGACCGCCGGGTAGATCTCGCCGTTCGTGTTCGCTTCGACCGCGACCGCGACGCCGTCTGTTCCACCGCTGTCCACGAACTGCTGCAGGGGGACGATGCCGTCGTCGACGATCCCGAGCTTCGCGTCGAACAGCAACGACCGCGCGAGATAGGACTTCTGATGCCACAGCTCCGGCGCGCGGGTGAGCTCAGACAGGAGGTAGCCGAGCATGTCGTCCCGCTTCAGTAGCGGACGTGCGGGATCGATGCCGAAGTACTTCCGCGCGATGTGGCGCGCGAGGATGCGCGCGTTGTAGCGGTGGCCGTGAACGGCGCCCGAGCTGCTCGGCAGGCCGTGCTTCTTGAGACCCTGAGCGCCGCGCGTCATCGTGCCCGCGAAATACATGTCGGGCACGCTGATGCTCTCGAACAGCGGCGTCTGTGAGGGAATGCGCTCGCGGCCCGACGTGACGACGCCGAGCTTCTCGAGGTCGCCGAGCGGGGGCGTGAATCCCGTGGTCGCGATGACGTCGTCGGCCTCGAACGTCATCGTGCCGCCGCCGTCGCTGCGCGTCGTTCGGACGCGATAGCCGCCCGGCGTTCGCGCGACCTCGTCGATCGAGGCGTTGAGCACCGTGACGCCGCCGCCGAGGACGTGATCCTCGTATGGCTGGACGTAGCGCGCGCGGACGCCGACGAGGGACTTGGTCACGACCGAGAGCTGAATGGGGCGCGGCGAGGCGAGCACGATCTGCTTGGCCCACGGGAGCAGGCCATTCGCGAGCTCAAAGGCGGAAACCTCTTTGCCAATGATGAAGATCCGCTTGCCGGCGTATGTCTCCGGCGACCGCGTGTCGGCGTAGTGAGCCGCGTCCGCGATACCGGGTATGTCGGGCTTCCACGGCTGCGCGATGCCGATCGCGAACACCACCACCGGCGTGCGGTACTCGCCGGACGTCGTCTGCAGGATGAAGCGGCCCTGGTCGCGCGCGGTCGCCGTCCATATGCAGTCGTAGCGCGCGCGGATCCCCGTGTCGCGTGCGAAGGTCGCGAGGTTCTGCTCCATCTCGGATCGTGCCGGGAAATACGAGGTGCCGTCCATGAGCCGCGGCTGGATCGCGCGGTGGCGATCCTCGTCGGGCACGAGCGAGTTCCAGTCGTAGCGCTCGTAGAAGCGCGTGCCGCGCTCCACCGGCGCGTACGGCTTCGTCCACGACAAGAGACGCTGGAAGAATGGCCACCTGCGGAACATCCCGCCGGCCGCCGCGTCCGCGGAGATGACCGCGTGCGGAACGCCGAGACGCGTGAGCGAATACGAGAGCTGAAGCCCGCCGGGGCCGCTGCCGACCACCACGAGCGGGTAGTCGCCGGGCGGGAAGGGCTGTTCCCCTAGCCCCGCCAGCGCGTGGCCGTCCGTAGCTTGCGCGCCTCGTTCTGGAGCATGCGCCACATGACTTTGGGATGTCCGAGCATGAACTCCTCGAGCGCCGGGCCGGGGATGATCGCGCAGTGCAGCCCGCGGGTGGCGACGATGTCGGCGACCGGCGGCTCGCCAAGGAGCACCGAGATCTCGCCGAAGAAATCGCCGCGGCCGAGCTTTCCGTAGTCCTTGCCGTCGACGCGGATGGTGGCCTCGCCCGCGAGAATGACGTAGAAAGCGGAGCCGGTGACTCCCTGTCGGATGACGCGCTCGCCGTCAGCGAAACGGCGCTCGTCGACGATGTGTGCGACCGAGGCGAGCTCCGCCGCGCCCACATCGGCGAAGAGCGAGAGGCTCGAGAGCTGGTCGGCGAGCTCGTTGCGCATCGTTGCCATGTGGCACATGTCTAGGCCGAGGACGGTCGGTTGGCAACTCGGCGACCGCGAGCGGACAATCGGAGCGTGACCGGCCACCCGCTCCCGAGCGGCACCCTGACGTTCCTGTTCACCGATATCGAGGGATCGACGAAGCTCCTGAACGCCCTCGGCACCGATCGCTTCCACGAGGTCCTCGCCGTCCACACCAAAACGCTGCGCGCCGCCTTCGCGGACGGCGGCACCGAGGTGCGGACCGAGGGCGATTCGCTGTTCGTCGTCTTCCACAGCGCGCCAAAGGCGGTGCGCGCAACGGCCGCCGCGCAGCGCGCGCTCGCGGCCGCGCACTTTCCGCACGACGCGATCGTCCGCGTCCGCATGGGCATGCACACCGGAGTGGGCACGCCCGCCAGCGCGGAGGCCGGAGCGGACTACGTCGGGATCGACGTGCACCGCGCCGCGCGCATCGCGGCCATCGCGCACGGCGGCCAGGTCCTCATCTCCAGCACGACAGCGATGCTCGCCGGACAGGATCTCGGCGAGGGCACGACGCTTCGCGATCTCGGCGAGCACCGGCTTAAAGACCTCGCGCAGCCGGAGCGCATCTATCAACTCGTCATCGACAGCCTGTCGAACGACTTCCCGCCGGTGCGGAGCCTCGACCGCACGCCGAACAATCTACCCACGCAGGTCACGACCTTCGTCGGCCGCGGAGCCGAGATCCGCGATGGCCTGCGGCTCCTCGACAACACGCGATTGCTCACGCTCACCGGCCCTGGCGGCACGGGGAAGACACGGTTGTCGCTTCAGCTCGCGGCGGAAGCGGCCGCGAGCTTTCCCGACGGCGCGTTCTGGGTCCCCCTCGCGCCGATCTCCGATCCCGACCTGGTGCCATCGACGATCGCTCACGCGCTCGGTGTGCACATCGGCGGGAAGGAAGAGCCGCTCCAGCGCGTTCTCGAGCACGTGCGCGGAAAACGGATGCTGCTCGTCCTCGACAACTTCGAGCAGATCCTGCCGGCGTCCTCCTCGGTATCGGCGCTCCTCGCGAGCGGCCCCGACCTCAAGGTCATCGCCTCGAGCCGTGCGCCCCTGCGCATCTCCGGCGAGCAGGAATTCCCAGTGCCGCCGCTCGAGCTGCCGGATCCCGAGCGCCTCCCTTCGCTCGAGGCGCTCGCGCAATCGGACGCGGTGAAGCTCTTCATCGAGCGCGCACGGGCGGTGAAGCCGGACTTCATTGTGACCGCGGAGAACGCGGCGGCGGTCGCGGAGATCTGCTACCGGCTCGATGGTCTTCCGCTCGCGATCGAGCTCGCCGCAGCACGCGTGAAGCTCCTCTCGCCACAAGCGATGCTGCCCCGGCTCAAGAAGGGCCTCGATCTGCTCGCGTCCTCGTCACCCGACCGGACAGACCGCCAGCGCACGCTGCGCGGGGCGATCGGGTGGAGCTACGACCTTCTCGACGATGGGCTGAAACGGCTCTTTGCCCGCAGCGGGGTGTTCAACGGAGGCGCGATGCTCGAGCAGCTCGAGAGCGTCTGCGGACCCGCAAGCGAGATCGGCGGCGACGTGCTCGAGCGCACCTCGGAGCTGCTCGACAACAGCCTCACCAGACAGCTCGAGGCGGCCGGCGAGCCGCGCTTCCGGATGCTGGTCACCATCCGCGAGTTCGCGATGGAGAAGCTCGACGCCAGCGACGAGGCGCAGCCGATCCGGCGACGCCACCTCGCGGCCTATCTCGCCCTCGCCGAACAGGCAGGGTCGCAGGTGCAGGGCAACGAACAGCGGCACTGGCTCGATCTTCTCGAGCTCGAGCACGACAACATGCGCGCTGCCCTCGACTACGCCATCGGTGCCGCAGCCGTCGACGACGCGTCGCGGTTGACGTTCTCGCTGTGGCGCTTCTGGCAGTCGCGTGGGTATCTACGCGAAGGGCTGGCGTGGCTACAGCGCGTCCTCGCGCTTCCGCCGGGCGACGCCCGACTGCGCCTTCGCGCGCTCGAAGCTGCTGGAGGGGTGACGTACTGGATGGGCGATCTGGGTATGACCGAGGGCTACTACGGCGAGGCCTACGACCGCGCCGCCGCACTTGGGGACGATGCCGAGCGCGCGAAGGCCGCATACAACCTCTCCTTCGTGTACCTGCTCAACGAAGCGAAGCACGGCCGCGCCAAAGAGCTGCTCGAGGAGGCGCTCACGATCCTTCGCAAATACGACGACCGCGGGGCCATCGGCCGCGCGGCCTGGGCGCTGGGAGCCGTGTATGGCGAAGGATGGAACCGGTCGCACGAGGACTACCTGAAGTCGCGCCAGCTGGCGCAAGAGGCGCTCGGGCAGCATCGCCTGCTGGGCAATCGGTTCGACATCGCCTGGGATCTGCACTCGACCGGGCTTGCGGCACTCCACCTCGGCGAGTTCGACGACGCACAGCGCGATTTCAGCGAGGCGCTGCAGATGTTCGTCGACGCCGGCGACTCGAGTGGGATCGTCTTGCTGCTCAGCGACTTTTCGGAGCTTGCGCGCACGCGCGGTCAGACCGAGCGGCTGGATACGCTCGTTGGAGCCTGGACCGCGATGTCCAAGCGCACGGGTGTTGGGCTGGCCTCGCTGTGGGGGACGACGGAGGGTCGCGTGCTCGCCACCGACATCCCGCCGGAGCGCGGGCCCGCGCTGGAGCGAGGCCTCGCGATGAAGACCGATGAGGCGATCGCCTACGCACTTGCCCCAGAGCCCGCGAAGACCATGTGACGTTTGACTGATCCGCTCCTCGACCTGCTCGACTACCGCCGGCGCATGAGCGAGATGTACCAGGACGTACGCTCACTGCGCGACGGCGATCCGCGCGCGGCGCACAAGCGGTGGCGAGAGCGGCGCGACGAGCTCTTCAGATCGCACCCGCAATCAGCATTGCCCGAATCCGAGCGTGAGGCGTTCCGCGGGCTCCCCTATCACGACTACGACCCGGCATTCGCGTTCACCGCGAAGGTCCGCGCGGTGACGCGCGAGAGCTACGACGTCGACACGAGCACCGGCGGCGCGATCCGCTTCGTGCGCTTCGGCGCGGTCGATC
>Ga0307277_10000549_pt1 | contig 14032 bp, 13 predicted proteins | sample ER_DNA_116_FD_194473 | JGI IMG/M metagenome (GOLD analysis project Ga0307277, IMG submission 194473) | Bulk soil microbial communities from the East River watershed near Crested Butte, Colorado, United States - ER_DNA_116 | ecosystem: Environmental > Terrestrial > Soil > Floodplain | place...
GCAGTCGCGGCAGTGTCCACGGCATAGCCTGCACCGCGGAGCTTCATCTGCACGGCGCGGAGGATCTGAGGCTCGTCGTCCACGACGAGGATCCGTCCGTTGCTCATCTCGCCGCCGCGGTCGGAACCTTGGCGGCCGGAAGGGCGAGCGCGAACGTCGTCCCGGCATTCGGCCCCGACTCGATCCAAAGCCGACCGCCGTTCAACTGCGTGAACCCGCGCGCAATCGCAAGTCCCAGGCCCGTTCCTGATCCGCCCTCGTCGGTTTTCCCGCGCGCGAACGGTTCGAAGATCTGCTCGCGTTCCCCGAGCGGGATGCCCGGTCCGTGGTCACTGATTCGCACGATCACCTCGTCCCCGAACCACTCCGCGCGCAGTTCGATCCGATCCGTGGGCGAGGAGAACTTCAGCGCGTTCTCGAGGAGATTGACGAGGACGTGCTCGAGCTGGGCGGCATCGACGCGCACCGGTGGGGACTCGTCCGGCAGGACGGCGTCGATCCGGTTGTTCTCCGGCCCGATCGCTTCGAGAGCTCGGGCAATGAGCCCGTCCACGGTCCACAGCTCCGGCGCAGGGCGTGCTGCACCCGCCTCGAGGCGCGAGACGTCGAGCATGTTCGAGACAAAGCGATTCAGTCGTCGTACCTGGAGTCGGATCGCCGAGTAGAGCTCTTCCCGTTCGTCAGGCGACAGCGCTTCACTCGAGCTCTCGAGGACGTCGCTCGCCGTCATGATTGCGGTGATCGGCGATCGCAGGTCGTGGCTCACGGACCGGAGGATTGCGGTCTTCGCGGCGTCGCTCTTCCGGAGTGCAACGGCCTCGCTCGCGTCGCGGGCGAGCTTCTCGGCCTCGGCCGCCCGGCGCCGAGCATGGGCTGCAAGCTCGCTGACGCAGACCGCCGTGACGAGGTACACGGCCAGTGCCACCCAGTTCTCCGAGTCCGCGAGGCGAAAGGTGTGCGTGGGCGGGAGGAACAGGAAGTTGAACGCGAGCATGCTCACGACCGAGACGCCGATCGCATAGGAGAGCCCCCACAGCGCTGCGACGGGAAGCACCGCAAAGAGGTAGAGCACGCCAAGGCTGAGCACGGGCGCGACTGGACGGAGTGCATAGATCGCGCCCGTCACGAGCGCGACCGAACCGAGGCTGAAGAGAGCTGCCCTTATGCGCGTTGGCATCCGAAGCGAAGGGTACGCCCGCAGCCCGAGGTGGCGGCGCGAACAGCTTAAGAACCTCTAGAGATTCCCGGTCATGGCTTCCTCGCAGGTCTGCGGGTCGCTAGCTTCAGAGCACAAGGACCGGCAGGCGACGACATTGATCGACAGGAACGCAGAGGAGGCGCAGGCTCCGCTTTTGGCAGAGCGACGTGAGCGCCTCGACTCTCTGAAGAGAGTCGTCGTCGGCCCGCCGCGTGCAACAGGCGACATCGGCGAAACGCTGCTTTCGAAGACCCTGGCTCTGCCGATCTTCGCGTCCGACCCGCTCTCCTCGGTTGCGTACGCCACGGAAGCGGCGCTCGCAGTTCTCATTGCCGCGTCGCTTGGATCGGCCCACCTCGTCCTGCCGGTCTCGCTGGCCATCGCGGCAGTGCTTGCGATCGTCGTGCTCTCTTACGTCCAGACCGTCCAGGCGTACGAGACGAGCGGCGGGGCCTATGTCGTCGCGAAAGAGAATCTGGGGACCCTGCCGAGCCTTGTCGCCGCCGCGGCGCTGCTCGTCGACTACGTCCTCACCGTTGCCGTTTCGGTCACGGCCGGCGTCTTCGCCCTGACCTCCGCCGTGCCATCGCTCGCCTCGCACCAGGTGGGCCTTTCGCTGTTCTTCATCCTCCTGCTCACCGTCGTGAATCTGCGCGGCGTGCGTGAGTCGGGAATCCTCTTCGCAGTGCCCACATATGCCTTCGTCGTCGTGATGTTCACACTAATCGGAACAGGCGTCGGCAAATGCGCCGCCGGTGCCTGCCCGCAGGCACACGTTCCCGATCCACTCGTGGCCGGGGCCGGCACAGTCGGCGTACTCGTCCTCCTGCGCGCGTTCTCCTCCGGCGCGGCGGCACTAACCGGTGTCGAAGCAATCTCGAACGGCGTGAATGCATTCAAGCCGCCGCAAGGGCGGAATGCGGCCAAGACGCTCCTCGTGATGGGAGCCATCGCAATCTTTCTCTTCCTAGGTGTGTCGTACCTCGCTGTCCATATGCACGCCCCCCCCAGCGGGTCCGTTTCTGTGATCTCCGAGATCGCGCGCACTACGTTCCCGACGTCTTCCTGGACCTCGTTTCTCTACTACGCCGTGCAGGGTCTGACGTTCGCGATCCTCGTGCTCGCCGCGAACACCTCGTATCAAGGGTTCCCTCGCCTCGGTGCCGTTCTCGCTCGGGACCGGTTCTTTCCTCGCCAGTTCATCAACCTGGGCGACCGGCTGGTCTATTCGAACGGGATCGTCGTCCTCTCCGGTCTCGCCGCGTTTCTCGTCTGGATCTTCCATGCGAACGTCCTGGCACTCATCCATCTCTACGTCATCGGTGTCTTCACCGCATTCACTCTGTCCCAGGCCGGGATGGTGCGGTACTGGCTACGACGTCGCGACCGCGGCCGACGCAGAAAGGCTCTGATCAACGGCTTCGGCGCGGTGGCCACCTTCGTCGTAGCGATTCTGGTCATCCAGACGAAATTCCTCGCCGGCGCGTGGGCGGTGACCGTCGCCATTCCGGTGCTGGTGCTCGCGTTCTACGGCGTGAACCGTCACTACCGGAGGGTGGAGCGGCGACTCCGCGCCGGTGCTGCCGCGGTCTCGGCTGCACCGCCCGCCACGAACGAGGTCGTCCTCTACGTCGAATCCACAGACGCAGCTCTCAACGAAGCGCTCGCATACGCGCGCAAGATCTCTGGTGATCGCTTCCGCGCGATCCACGCACCGGGGCCGAGGACGGATCCGGGCATTCGCCCTCGCTTCCGTGAGCTGACCGACCTGCGGCCCGATCTCGAAGTCCTCGTGCCGGAGGACGGTCGGGCGGAGGCGGTCATCGAATACCTGTGGGCTCTGCCGCGCGGCGAGTCGAACTTCGTGACCGTGATCATTCCCGAGCTCTTTCGGCGACGATCGTTGCTCGCGGCCCTCTCGCGCCGCACGGAGTTCTCGCTCAAGGTCCGTCTCCTCCGCGAACCGGGCGTCGTCATCAGCGACGTCCCAGTCCTGTCCGGCAACGGAAAGCAGAAACCGACCAAGCGCGTTGTCTGCCGCATCCTTGTCTCGGGAGCGCATGCGGCGTCGATGCGGGCCGTCAACTACGCCGGGACGCTCGGTGTGGAAGACACCACAGCGGTCTTCTTCGCGTTCGACTCAGAGGAAGCCGACCGTCTGCGTGAGGAGTGGTCGAGCCTCGGGATCTCGCTGCCGCTGGAGATAGAAGAAGCGCACTTCCGGGACATCGGCGACCCCCTCATTCGCTATCTCCGTGGGATCACGGCCGACCCGGACGCGGTCGCGGTCGTGGTCATGCCGGAACTGATCTTCAGCGGCCCACAACGGCTCCTGCACAACCAGAAAGCCCTGTACATCAAGCGCCTGCTCCTCTTCGAGCCAAGAGTAATTCTGACCAGCGTCCCGTACAGACTGGACTGATCCGAGCCAAGCGAATGCCGGCTTCGCCGGCATTCGCCACCAAGCACTTGCCGTTTCGCAGTAGAAGCCGAGCGAAGTCATCATGGCTCGGCGCCAGCCGAGCCGGACTTCGGTCGGCGATGCGCCTGGCAGGAATCGAACCTGCGACCTTGCGCTCCGGAGGCGCACGCTCTATCCCCTGAGCTACAGGCGCGGGACGACTAGTGTAGCCCGGGTGGAGATGACTGCCCGGATCGCGACGCTGGACCTTGCGGAGACGTTCGTCATCTCGCGCGAGTCGAGCGACAGCGCGGAGGTTGTCTTCGTGGAAGTGCAGCACGGGAGGCTCTCGGGCTTCGGCGAGGCAGCTCCGATCGACCGTTATGGCGAGAGCGCCGAGTCCGCGCTCGCCTACGTGGAGGAGCACGCCGACTTGCTCGGTGACGATCCGTTTGCACTCGAGGCGATCGAGCATCGACTTGCTCCGCGCGAGTGGGCGGCGCGGGCGGCGATCGACGCTGCGCTTCACGATCTGCAGGGCAAGCTCGTCGACCTGCCGGTGTGGCGGCTGCTCGGGCTGGCGCGCGAGGGCCCGCCAACGTCGTGGACGATCTGGCTTGGCGATCCGGACGACATGGCGCGCCGTGCGACCAAGGCCGTCGACTTCACGCGGCTGAAGCTCAAGCTCGGCGCAGGCGACGGTCAGGACGTGGAGCGGGTGCGTGCCGTCCGCGCGGTCACCGAGGCGTCGCTCCAGGTGGACGTGAACGAGGCGTGGACGTTCGACGAGGCGCGCGATGCATTGCCTCAACTCGCCGAGCTCGGCGTCGCGTACTGCGAGCAGCCTTTGCCGGCCGGCGATCCCGACGGTCCCCGCTTGAAGGGCGTATCGCCGCTTCCGATTTACGTCGACGAGGACTGCCATCGGTTGAGCGATGTCGCTGAGTGTGCCGAGCTTGCGCACGGAATCAACATCAAGCTCGCCAAGTCGGGTGGCATCCGCGAAGCGATGCGCATGGCCCACGCAGCGCGTGCCCTCGGTCTCGGCGTGATGCTCGGCTGCATGGTCGAATCGGGTCTCGGCATCGCTGCAGCGGCGCAGATCGCGAGCCTCTGCAACCACGTCGACCTCGACGGCAACCTCCTCCTCGCAGAAGATCCTTGGCCGGGGGTAGAGCTAAGCGACGGTGTTCAACTGCCCTCCGACCAAGCAGGACTCGGTGTCAGACAAGAAGTACCTGATCCTCGCTGAAGAGTTCTCGCACGATCCGCACTACGCAAAGACTGCGCGCGGGGTCATGCGCTACCGGCGCGACTCGGTCGTCGCGATGCTCGACTCCAAACGAGCGGGGGAGACCGAGGACGGCGTCCCGATCGTCGGCGCCGTCGAGGATGCGCTCGGCTTCGGCCCGAACACCGCGCTCGTCGGCGTCGTCACCCAGGGCGGACACTTCCCCGGCGACTGGCAGGAGCTGCTGAAGAGCTGCGTCTCGAAGCGCCTCGATCTCGAGAACGGTCTTCATGTCCGCCTGCACGACATCCCCGGTCTCACGGAGCTCGCCGCAAAGCACGGTGTCGAGCTCCGCGACCTGCGCGAGCCGCCCGCCGACCTGAGCACAGCTACCGGAGCGAATCTCGAGGTCGATGCGACGATCGTCCTCACCGTCGGCTCCGACTGCGCGATCGGGAAGATGACGGCGACCTGCGAGCTCGATCTCGAGGCACGCAAGCGGGGACTGCGGTCGGTGTTCGTCCCGACCGGGCAGACCGGGATCGCGATCGCGGGCTGGGGGATCTCCGTCGACGCTGTCATCTCCGATTTCCTTGCCGGTGCCGCGGAGCGCCTGGTGGTGGAGGGCGCGGAGAAGGGCGACCTCCTCTGGGTGGAAGGACAGGGCGCGATCCTGCATCCGATCTACTCGGGGGTGACCGTGGGCCTGATCCACGGGAGCGCGCCGCACCTGTACGTGCTCTGCCACGAGGTGGGACGGACGGTGGTCGAGGGCGACCCCACGGCCTCGCCGATCGTGAGCCTCGAGGAGCTGGTCGACCTGCACGAGCGTATGTCGCTGAAGCTGCGGCCGGCCAAGGTCGTGGCGATCGCCCTCAACACGTCGAGTGTTTCCGAGGAGGAGGCGCGCTCGGCCATTGCCGCCGCCGAGGAGGAGACCGGCCTGCCGGCCGATGACCCGGTCCGCTTCGGGGCCGGAAAAATACTCGATGCAGTGCTCAAACTCGCGCCTTGATCTGCCGAAGAGGAGGGCATGTGGCGGATCACTGCGGTCCTGGCGTGCGCCTGCGCGGCCCTAACCCTTGCGGGCGCGGCCTCGAGCACCACCTTCGGGGTCGCCGACGACGCCGGGAAGTACTCCGAGGACGGCGGCGCGAGCTTCTTCCACATGCTCACGGACCTCGGGATGACGGAGAACCGAATGGCCGTCTTCTGGGATCCTGCGAAGCCGAACACCATCTTCGACCAGGCCTTCTTCGACCGTGCGCTGCCGAATGCGATGCGCCGCGGCATCGAGGTGATCTTCGCGATCTACCCGGAGCGAGCCCGCTCGCTCGTCGAGACGCCCAACGGCGTCGAGCTCTTCGCGCAGTACGCGGCCAGGGTCGTGCAGCGCTACCCCTATGTCCGCAAGGTCATCTGCCTGAACGAAGGGAATCAGCCGCGTTTCCACCAGCCGCAGTTCGACGAGTCGGGCAAGGGCATCTCCGGCTACGTGCAAGAGCAGGCGATGGCCGCCTGCTACGACGCGGTCAAGGCCGTCGACCCGAAGATCACCGTGATTGCCTTTGGCCTCTCACCGCGCGGCAACGACGACTTCGAAGCCTCGAGCAACGTCTCGCACTCACCGATCCGCTTTCTGGAGGAAGTCGGTGAGGCCTACCGCGCCAGCGGACGGACGAAGCCGATCGCGGACGAGGTATCGATTCATTGCTACCCCAACCTGAACACCGATGCCCCCACGACCGGGTACGCCTGGCCGAAAATCGGCTGCGCCAACTTCGACCGCTTCAAGCAGGCCTGGTGGGACGCGTTTCACGGAACGGCACAGCCCCTCTTCCAGGAAGCGGGTGACACCGGCGCCGGGCCGTACGTGCACATCTACGTGGACGAGGTCGGCTACCAGGCGAAGATCGCGCCAGAGAAAGCCAGCTTGTACACGGGCGCAGAAAACGTTCCAGCCATCGACGAAGCAACTCAGGGCTCTTACTACGCGCAGTTGGTCGCAATGATGGCGTGCGACCCGAACGTTGCGCTCCTGAACTTCTTCCACGCGGTCGACGAGACGAGCCTGCCTGCGTGGCAGAGCGGTCTCGTTCTGCCGGACGGCACGCGGCGCGCGTCCTTCTCCACCGTCAAGAACGCGATCATGGCCAACCAAAAGTGCGGCGGCACGCCCGTGCAATGGCGTCACACGGATCGCATCGTCGGTGGGTCAGCGACGTTCAAGCTGCCGCGCTCGTTCCTCGTCCGAGCCGCCGAGGGCTTCTCGTACGACGTGAAGATCACCCGCGCGACGAGCACCCGTAGGCTCACCGGTGCTGCGGGCCAGGGTGAAGCTGCCCGCGACGTCCTGTTCAAGCTGCCGAAGCTGAGTCGCGGTACGTATCGCGTCACCGTGACGCTTCACGCCGAGAGCAATCCCGACCGCACGGCCACCTTCACGCGTACCTTCCGCGCCTGAGGGACATGTCCCGTCCAGCCGGTCTTGATTGCCGGCCGAATGCGATATAAAAAACGACATGACCGATCCGCGCGTGGCGAAGCTCGCCGATCTGATCGTGAACTATTCACTCCAGCTCGAGCCTGGCCAGATCGTGCGGCTGGACGGGGGGACTGTGGCGGCGCCGTTCGTCCGGGAGCTCTACCGGGAGGCGCTCCGGGCCGGTGCCAATCCGCGCACCCGCGTCGAGATCGACGGGATCGACGTCATCGCAATCGGAGAAGCGTCCGACGAGCAGTTGACCTTCATCTCCGAGATCGACCGCTTGGAGATCGAGAAGGTCGACGCGATCGTGACCATCTGGGCCGACCGGAACACACGCGCCCTCAGTCAGGCCGATCCGAACCGTGTCAGCAAGAAGATCGCGTCGCGCCGGACGCTGACGAACCGGTTCTGGGAGAGGATCGACGAGGGGAAGGCGAAGTGGGTCGGCACAAGGTTCCCCACGGAAGCGCATGCGCAGGACGCGGAGATGTCACTCGCGGATTACGAGGAGTTCGTCTACGGGGCGTGCCACGTGGGCGCCGGTGAGGATCCCGTCGCACACTGGCGCGGAGTCTCCGCCGAATTGAACGCACGCGCGCGAGAGCTGAACACGTTCACCGAGCTGCGGATCGTCGGGCCGGACACCGACCTGCGCATCAACGTCGGGGGTCGCGATTGGCTCGCGGCTGACGGCAAGTTGAACATGCCCGACGGGGAGATCTTCACGAGCCCGGTCGAGACGGAGACCGAAGGCGACATTCGGTTCTCGTTTCCGGCGATCTTCCAGGGGCGCGGGGTGGAGGACGTTCGGCTGCGCTTCGAGGGCGGTCGCGTCGTCCACGCCGAAGCCGGCAACGGGAACGCGTTCCTTCAGTCTCTCCTCGACATGGACGAGGGGGCGCGCGTCCTCGGGGAAGCGGCGTTCGGGCTGAACTACGAGATCGACCGCTTCACACGCGACATCCTGTTCGACGAGAAGATCGGCGGCACGATGCACTTCGCACTCGGCTCGAGCTTCAAGAAGCTCGGCGGCCGGAACGAATCCGGTTTGCACTGGGACATGATCTGCGACCTCCGCACGGATGGTGAGGTCTATGCCGACGGCGAGCTCGTGTGGAAGGCAGGACATTTCCTTCGCGAGCCGAGCGTCGTGGCGCCCGAGCCGGTCGCAGCTTCCTGACCCGCGTCGCCGTCATCTCCGACACCCATCTCCCACGTGGGACACGCGCGCTGCCCGATGAGTGCGTGCGGCTGATCGCGAGTGCCGATCTCGTGCTGCATGCCGGAGACTTCATCGCGGCGCAAGTCCTGCAGGACCTGGAGAAGCTCGGCCCGCCCGTTGTCGCCGTCTCCGGAAACATGGACGAGCAAGCCCTGAAGCAGGTGCTGCCGAAGCAGCGCGTCATCGAAGTCGACGCCGTGCGGATCGGCATGGTCCACGACCCGGGGCCGCGCGAGCGCCGAGAAGCACGGCTTGCCGCGCGGTTCGAGGACTGCGGTGCGGTCGTCTACGGACACACGCACGTTCCGCAGGTCGAGCGGTTCCAGCATCTGTGGGTACTGAATCCAGGCTCGCCGACCGAGCGGCGGAGCGCACCGGCGCATTCGATGATCGTCCTCAGCGTCAAGGGGACCCGGATCACGCCCGAGCTGGTCACTCTCTGACCGGCATGCGTCTCGCTGCACTGGCCGGCTTCCTGGTTGCCCTGCTCTTCATTGCATATGGCGCGTGGCTCGTAGCCACTCCCGACTACGACGGCGGCCGGCGGCCCGTCGGTGCGATTGTCCTCGCCCTCGCGTTACCCCTGTCGCTGGTGTCGTTTGCTGCGCTGAGGCGCCTTCGAAAGGGCCGTCCACGCTAGTCAAATCGCCCTAAACGGGTCAGGCGGGTAGGCCACCGGGCCGCAAAGGTCTCGCTGGGGCGGTCCTTCTCCAGGCCGGGCGTGGTGCCGCAGTACGCGTCCGGCGCTCCAAAGGGGCCGCCCCTGAAGCTCTTTCCCTCGAAGGGATAGTTCCCACTTGACAGGGCGAACAGGTGTTCGGTACTCTACGAACACATGTTCCCTCGATTGCTTGTCCTCCTCCTGATCATCGCCTTCGTAGTGGGCGTCGTCGCCCGGCCCTCCGGCGGCGCGGGGAAGCCCGTGGGCTACGTGGTGAAGCCGACGGACACTCTTTGGTCGATCGCGGCCACCCACTACGCCGGCGATCCGCGGGAGGGGATCTGGGAGCTACAGCACCGCAACCACCTTCACAGCACGACACTCGTCCCAGGACAGCACTTGGTCCTCCCGTAGCGAGTAGTCCCGTCGGCGGGCGATTTCCTTCGAGTCGAGTGGTAGTAGTTACTGCTCGGTGAGCGGTAGGCCGGCGGTGTAGACCTTCTCGCCGCGGAACAGGCGCTGCGAGTGATCCCAGGGGAAGAAGATCACGACCTTCCAGGCGAGCTGCTCGCCCGAGGGCGGGAAGCCGAGCCATTCGGCTTGGTGCGTGCCGGTCACGTCGGCTTCTTCGCAGACGCCCTGCGGCCCGATCACGATGTCGGTCAGGTCGAAGTGGATGTCGGGGAACGCGGAAAGCAGTTCCATGTAGAAGCGCGCCGCTCCCTCGTGGCCGTCCCAGCGGTGTCCACTCTGGGCGAGCTCGTACACGCAGTCCGGCGTCAGCGTGGAGATCAGTCCGGGCAGGTCGCGCTCGTCCTCGGCGATCGAGTGGCGTTTCCAGAGCTCGCGGATCTCGTTCAGCTCGTCGCCCGACGCTTCGCGCTTGATCAGGTCTCGGATGCCTTCGGTCACGCGCCGAGACTACAAGTCAGGCGGTGGCTGCCACCTGGTACGGCTCGTCCGGCGTGTCTCGAGCGGGCGGCGTGTCCGGTTCGAACAGGGCCGGTTGCCGCCGGAAGGCGGCGAAGAACGCATCCACGACGATCGGAGAGAACTGTGATCCACGGCAGCGCCGCACCTCCTCGGCCGCGTCGTCGACGCTGAGCGCGAGGCGGTAAGGACGATCCGTCGTCATCGCGTCCCAGGCATCCGCCAGCCCGACGATGCACGCTTCTTGCGGAATCGCGTCGCCCGCAAGGCGGTCGGGATATCCCTCGCCGTCCCAGCGCTCATGGTGATAGCGGATGATCGGTACTGCATCGCGCAGTCGGCTGAAGTGGGAGACGATCGCCGCGCCGTCGGCGGGGTGGCACTTGATCGCGGCGTACTCCTCGCGGTCGAGCACTCCAGGCTTGGTGAGGATGCTGTCCGGAACGGCAATCTTTCCGATGTCGTGGAAGAGCCCACCGAATCGGATCGCGTCCAGCTGTTCGCTCGGGAGTCCCAACTCTTCTGCAACCGCGAGGGCGATGCCCTGCACGCGTGCCGAGTGGCCGGCGGTGTACGGGTCCTTCGCGTCGACGGTCGCGTTCAGGCTTTCGATTGCCTCGAGCGAGCTCTCCTCGAGCTTCCGATACGACTCCATCAACTCCCGTGAGCGTGCCCGTAGCGTCATCGCCTGCCGCTTGATGGTCCAGGAGGCTTTTCGGACGAGGAGTGCGAGCGCCGTGTACAGCGACGCGAAGACGGCGATGACCACGATCCAGATGACGCGCTTCCCCGATGCGATGAAGCTCTCTGTGTGCTGCGGCTTCGCGTAGATCTCGTAGGCCCCGAGCGCGCGCTTGCCGTCGGCGCTCATGATCGGTGCATAGACCTCGAAGACGTGGTCGACGCCGAGCCGGCGCTCTGCGGCGTCTTCCTGGCCGCCCAGATTGCTGATCGAAGCATGCGCGCGTCGCCTCTCGATCGTGTCGCCGAGGTCGCCGAGCAGCGCAGACGAAAACCGCAGGCCGATTCGCTCCGGTGCGCGGTTCGTCCACACCAGCGTGCCGTCCGGCCGCCAGACCTTCACCGACAAGAGGTCCGGCTGTCGCCGCAGCTGTGCCTTGAGCTGGAGCGGGAGATTTGGCGAGATCTGCAGGTCGTTTCCGCGCACGAGCTGCGGCCGCAGCACGCCGTCGACGTACTGCGTCAGGCTCGTGCTGTTGTCATCGAGTGCCTGGCGCTGCAGCGACGTCGTGAGCAGCCAGCCCAGTGTCGTCGCGCCGATGAACAGGATCCCGGCACTTGCCAGCAAGAAGACATGCAGCAGCGTGACCGAGCGGTGGAGCGCCCAGCCACCGGAAACCCCTGGACCGGCGTGAGAAGGCATCTCGTCCTAAGGGCGGCTATCGGCCGGGCATCAGGATGACTTGAGGGTCCCAAACCTAGAATCGGCTGATGGATCTCGACCTCGTCTTCCTGGGTACCGCGGGATCGATGCCGACCGCCCAGCGGGCGCCGGCGGCCCTGCTCGTCCGGCGGGGCGGCGACCGCCTGCTGTTCGACTGCGCCGAGGGCACACAGCGCCAACTGCTGCGGTCCTCCGTCGGCCTCGTCGAGCTCGGCGAGATCTTCGTGACGCACTTTCATGCCGACCACATCCTCGGGCTTCCGGGCCTGTTCAAGACGTTCTCGCTCAGGGGACGCGAGCGACCGCTCGAGGTGCACGGGCCGCGCGGGCTCGTCGATCTGCTCGGGTCGTTGAAGCGGGTCGTGGGCAAGCTGTCCTACGAGGTGCGGGTGGTCGAGCTCGAGCCGGGCGACGTGCTCGAGCGTGACGGCTATCGCCTCGCTGCCTTCGAGGTCGCGCACGGTGTCCCGGCGGTCGGCTGGTCGCTGATCGAGGCGACGCGCCCAGGCCGTTTCGATGTCGAGGCGGCCGATGCCCTCGGCGTGCCGAGTGGGCCTGCGCGCGGCGCGCTACAGCGGGGGGAGTCGGTGAGCCTTCCGGACGGCCGCGTCGTGAGCGCCGATCAGGTGCTCGGTCCGCCACGTCCCGGCCGCAAGATCGTGATCACCGGCGACACGGCGCCGTCCGAGTCGGTCGTCGAAGCAGCATGGGGGGCCGAGGTCCTCGTCACCGAGGCGACGTTCTCGGAAGAAGAGCTAGAGCGAGCACAGGAGACCATGCATCAAACGGCCGCCCAGGCGGCCGGCATCGCGCAACGGGCGAACATCGGGCTGCTCGCCCTGACTCACCTCTCCAACCGCTACTTCGGGCCGGAGATCGCCCGCGAAGCGCGCGAGATCTTCCCGGACACGGTCGTCCCGAAGGACTTCGACGTCGTCGAGGTTCCGTTTGCCGAGCGGGGGACACCCCAGCTCGTCAAGGGTGGGGCGCTCCACCGGCGCGAGCCTGAGGCCGTATCATCGGCGCCGCAATGACAGGCATGGTTCGGGTTGCGGTTGCCGGCGATGTGGCCGAGGCGGAGGAGATCCAGGAGATCCTCCGTTCGGCAGGCATCGACGCGGAGATCGCCGACGGCGAGGAGGACTCCGTCACGGTCTCGGTTCCCGAGGGGGACGTCGAGCACGCGCAGGACGCCATCGAGGCGATGACCGAGCCCGAAGACGTGATCGGCGAGCCGTAGGACTGGAGGTAGTCATGGGCGTGGTGGTCTTCCGTGGCCGTTCGACCGCGATCTCGCGGGCGCGGCCAGCACTTTCTCCGCAGTAACAAACTGGCCTCGGAGCTGGTTCGCGCTGCGCGCGTTCAGCCCGACGACCTCGTTCTCGATCTCGGCGCTGGAACCGGTGCCCTGACGGGCCCTCTCGTACGCGCAGGCGCACGAGTCATGGCTGTCGAAATCGATGCGCGGCTTGCGGAAGGCCTGAGGCGCCGGTACCCACAGGTCGATGTCCGCGTCGAGGACGTCCTGGGCATTCCGCTGCCGCGAGAGCCGTTCAAGGTGGTCGCGAGCCTGCCGTTCGACGGTGGCACGTCGATCCTGCGGCGTCTGCTCGACCCCCTCGTGCCGCTCGCAAGCGCCGACGTCATCGTCCAGTGGGGCTTGGCCGAGAAGCGCGCAGCGGTGTGGCCGAGCACCCAGCTCGGCGTCTACTGGGGCGCGTGGTTCGAGCTGTCAGTGACACGACGACTCCCTCGCTGCGTCTTTGCGCCTCCTCCGTCTGTCGATGCCGGATTGCTGGGGGTTGTCCGTCGCGACGAAGCACTTGTCGCTGTTGCCGAGCGCAACAGCTACCAGGCGTTTCTTGCACGCGGGTTTCGAGAAGGGCCTGGTGCCGTCGTGCCGCGAAAGCTGCTGAAGCGATGCGAGACGGAGCTCGGCTTCGAGCGGCGCGCCCGCGCGCGTGACCTCGACGCCTGGCAATGGGCGGAGCTCTACCGGCATGGACACTTGCGCTCGCCCGCGCCATAGGGTTCAGGCATGGGGCTCGTTGCTCCGCTCATTGCGACCGTTCTGGCGTTGGTGGCTCCGTCTCCGCCTTCGAGCGAACGGGCATTCGCACTCCTTTCGGACAACCGCCTGATCGAGCTCGCGCTGCCGTCCGGGAAGATCGTCGCGCGCCGACGACTGGGGCCCAAGCCCCTCGAGCGGATCACGGCCGGGCGGTTTCTCGCCCCGACCCGGGATCGGCTGTTCGTGCTCGTCTCGACCGGGACGGGGAGCGACTCGATTGCCGTGCTCGATGCTCGGACTGCGAAGCTGCTCACCAGTTACCCGCTCGAGCCGGGCGTGCGGTATCGCGGCATCGTTCTCGCGGGCGAGCTGATCTACGCTTACGGCGGCCACCTCGGCGACGAGGTCGACACGACGAATCACCTGCGCGAGGAGGGCGCTGTCTTGACCCACCTCGATGTCAGCGACGGTGAACGGAAGGTCAC
>Ga0307277_10000550_pt1 | contig 14017 bp, 9 predicted proteins | sample ER_DNA_116_FD_194473 | JGI IMG/M metagenome (GOLD analysis project Ga0307277, IMG submission 194473) | Bulk soil microbial communities from the East River watershed near Crested Butte, Colorado, United States - ER_DNA_116 | ecosystem: Environmental > Terrestrial > Soil > Floodplain | place: USA...
GACAGGTAAAGGACGGCGGAGGACCAGGAAGCGAGCTTCGCCTCAGGCGCCGATCATCGGCCGTCGAGCATCTGTCGTCTGTCCTCCGTCTTCGCTTTTGTGCTCATGCGAAGCTCTTCGCGTAGTCGTCGACCGCGGCTTTGAGCTTGGCGGCGGTGGCATCGTCGAGATCGCGGCTGTCGCGGATTGCGGTGAGGATGTCCGCGTGCTGCGTGCGCATGAGACCCAGCAGGCCCTCTTCGAAGGCGCGCACCCGCTCGACCGGCAGCGGATCGAGATAGCCGTGGACCCCGGCATAGATGACGACGGCCTGCTCCTCCATCTTGAGCGGGGAAAATTGCGGCTGCTTGAGCAGTTCGGTGAGCCGCGCGCCGCGGTTGAGGAGGCGTTGCGTGGTGGCATCGAGGTCGGAGCCGAACTGCGCGAATGCCGCCATTTCCCGGTATTGCGCGAGCTCGCCTTTGATGCGCCCGGCGACCTTCTTCATCGCCTTGGTTTGGGCGGCGGAGCCGACGCGCGACACCGAGAGGCCGACGTTCACCGCCGGGCGGATGCCCTGATAGAACAAATCGGTCTCGAGGAAGATCTGCCCGTCGGTGATCGAGATGACGTTGGTCGGGATGTAGGCGGATACGTCATTCGCCTGCGTCTCGATGATGGGAAGCGCCGTGAGCGAGCCTGCCTTGTGGTCATCGTTCATCTTGGCGGCCCGCTCGAGCAGGCGCGAGTGCAGATAGAACACGTCGCCGGGATAGGCCTCGCGTCCGGGCGGACGCCGCAACAGCAGCGACATCTGCCGATACGAGACGGCCTGCTTCGACAAGTCGTCGTAGATGATCACCGCATGCATGCCGCGGTCGCGGAAATATTCGCCCATGGTGCAGCCGGAGAACGGAGCGAGGTACTGCATCGGCGCCGGATCGGAGGCAGTCGCCGCAACGATGATCGAATAGTCGAGCGCACCGTGCTCCTCCAGCACCTTGGTGAATTGCACGACGGTCGAGCGCTTCTGGCCAACCGCCACATAGACGCAATAAAGCTTGACCTTCTCGTCGCCCGTCGCGTTGAGCGCCTTCTGATTGAGGATCGTGTCGAGTGCGATCGCAGTCTTGCCGGTCTGGCGGTCGCCGATGATCAGCTCGCGTTGGCCGCGGCCGATGGGAATGAGCGCGTCAATGGCCTTGAGCCCGGTCGCCATGGGCTCATGCACCGATTTGCGGGGGATGATGCCGGGCGCCTTGATGTCGACGCGTTGGCGCTCGCTCGCTTCGATCGGACCCTTGCCGTCGATCGGGTTGCCCAGCGCGTCGACCACGCGGCCGAGCAAGCCCTTGCCGACCGGAACGTCGACGATGGCGCGCGTGCGTTTGACCGTCTGCCCTTCCTTGATCTCGCGGTCCTCGCCGAAGATCACGATGCCGACATTATCGATCTCGAGGTTAAGCGCCATCCCGCGGACGCCGTTCTCGAACTCGACCATTTCGCCGGCTTCGACGTTGTCCAATCCGTAGACTCGAGCGATGCCGTCGCCGACCGAGAGAACCTGGCCGACCTCGGAGACCTCCGCCTCCTGGCCGAAGTTCTTGATTTGCTCTTTCAGAATTGCCGAAATTTCGGCCGGGCGAATATCCATCAGCGGGCCTCTTTCATCGCCACCTTGATCGCATTGAGCTTGGTGCGCAGCGAGCTGTCGACCATGCGCGAGCCGACCTTGACCACGAGGCCGCCGATGATCGACGGCTCGACCTTGACCTTCATCTGCACGTCCTTCTTGGTCACGGCCGCGAGCGCATCCTTGATCGCGGCAAGATGCGCCTCGCTCGGTTGCTCCGCCACCGTCACCTCCGCCGTCACTTCGCCCTTGTGTTGGGCGACCAGCGCCCGGTAGGCGCGCGCCACGTCGAGCGCGGCGAAAAGGCGCCGGTTCGTGCCGAGCAGTTTGAGAACGTTGGCAGCGAGCCCGTCGATGCCGGCCCGGTCGAGCACGCCCGAGAGCGCGCGCGTCTGCTCCTCCGCGGAAAATACGGGGCTACGCAGCAGGCGGGCCAAATCGGCGACCTCGGCCACGAGCGCATCGAAGCGATCGAGATCGACTTTGACGCGATCCAGGGCGTTCTGTTCGCGCGCGAGCTCGAAAAGCGCGGTCGCGTAGCGACCCGCCATGCCGGCAACGATTGCATGTTCGCCTGCCACAAGATGCTCTTCCGGCAATTCCGAGGGCTCGGCACCGTCGCGGACGGTTGGCACCAAGCCCTTGAAATTCATTGAACTTTGCAACTTCGCAGGAAAGCGCAGGCGCGCCCCGACACCCCGCGAAAATCGCGCGGTTGCGTAACACACCGCTACCTGCGGTGCAACATGACGACGCGGGCGACGTTTTCGCGGCCGGCCGGCTCTTGCGCAGGCAGACGGCGCCGATGCTACACCAATGTTCTCGCCCCCGCTCCGGCTCCCGGAACCCTGCAACGTGCCACCCGCCTCCGCCAACGACGCCGTCGGCCGGGCCCGCCTCATGCTGGTCGCGGTGAGCTTGGCCTGGGGGTTGAGCTGGGCGGCGATGAAGTTCGCGCTCGACGAGATCCCGCCGTTTAGCATGCGGATGGGCACGTCTGGCCTCGCGACCGTCGCGTTGCTCACGCTCGCATTCATGCAGCGCCGCACTGTCCGCGTGCGCGGCGCCACGGTATGGGCGCATCTCGTCGTCGCCGGTTGCCTGAATATCGCTGGCTTCACGCTGTTTACCGCGTTCGCGCAAATCACGACCGCAACGTCGCGGGTGGCGATCCTCACCTACACGATGCCGATCTGGGCCGCGCTGTTGGCGTATCCCGTGCTCGGCGAGCGGCTGAGCGTCTCACGCGGCATGTCGCTTCTGCTCTGCACCGTCGGACTGGCGGTGCTGATCTATCCATTAATCGGATCGAGCGATCTGATCGGCCTCGTTTTCGCCCTGGCGTCGGCGGTGAGCTGGGCGATGGGCACGGTGTACTTGAAATGGGCGCGTATCGAGGCCGATCCGATCGCAGTCGCAATATGGCAGCTCATCGTCGGATTTCTCGTGACCGTCGCCGGCGTGTTGATCGTCGAAGGCTCGCCGCACCTGTGGCCCATTCAGCAGCGCGCGCTTTGGGGGCTGGTGTTCTCAGCCCTGTTCGGCTCCGCCTTCGCCTATCTGCTTTGGTTTGAGATCGTGCGCCGCCTGCCGGCCACCGCCGCTTCGCTCGGCGTGCTGAGCGTGCCGGTCATCGGCATCGTGGCCTCGGTGCTGATCCTAGGCGAGCGGCCGACCGTCGCCGACATGGTGGGCTCTGCGCTCATCTTGGCCGCCGCCGCCGGCGTGCTGCTCGCGCCCACCGCCCGCTCGACGCAGACCGCTCCGATTGAGCAATGACTCTACCGCGGCCAGCCCGCCGCAAGTCGATCCGCGTGATCGTTCAAAGAAAACTCTGCGGGTCGACGTCCACCTCGAGCCTGAGATTGCCTTTGCGCTTGGGCGCTGCGGCAATCCAGCGCCGCAGATACGCCGATAGATCGAAGGCGCGCGGAGCCTTCACGAGCAACCGAAAGCGATGCCGGCCGCGCACAACCGCGAGCGGCGCTTCCGCTGGTCCAAGCACGCGCACCTCCTCGGCGCGCGGCGCGGCAGAAGCGAGGCGGCGCGCAAACAATTCCGCCGCCGGGCGTTCCCCCGCCGACACGACGAGGCTCGCGAGCCGCGCGAACGGCGGATAGTGCGTCTTCTCTCGCAGTTCGATCTCGTTCGTGTAGAACGCCTCGCGGTCGGCCGCCACCAACGCACGCAACACCGGATGCTCGGGCTGATGCGTCTGCAGATAGCCGATGCCGCGACCCTCCTCGCGGCCGGCGCGGCCGGTGACCTGATGCAGCAGTTGGAATGTGCGCTCGGCGGCGCGCGGGTCGCCGTTCGCGAGGCCAAGGTCGGCGTCGATCACGCCAACCAGATTGAGCTTCGGGAAGTGGTGCCCTTTGGCCACCAGCTGCGTGCCGATGATGATATCGAAGCGCCCCCTGGCGACATCGTCGAGCTCCTCGCGCAGCCGCTCGACCGATTCGACGAGATCGCTCGAGAGCACCAGGATGCGGCTCGCCGGAAACAATGCCGCCGTCTCCTGCTCCAGCCGTTCGACCCCGGGACCGACTGCGACGAAACTATCTGCTGCCTGGCAATGCGGGCACTGCGGCGGGCGCGGCATCGAGAAGCCGCAATGATGGCAGACCAAGCGGCGGCGGAAGCGGTGATCGACCAGCCAGGCGTCGCAATTGGGACAGGCGAGCCGAAAGCCGCAGCGGCGGCAGAGCGTGAGCGGCGCATAGCCGCGGCGATTGAGGAAAAGCAGCGCCTGCTCGCCGCGTTCGAGCGCCGTGCTCACGGCTTGCGCCAGACGCGGGGCGATAAAGCGCCCGCGCGGCGGGCCCTCGGCGCGCAGATCGATCGCTTCGATCGCCGGAAGGTCCCGGCTGCCGAAGCGCTCCGCTAGATGCACCCGCGCATAACGGCCGCGCCGCGCATTGACCTCAGTCTCGACCGACGGCGTCGCCGACACGAGCACGATCGGAATATCGGCCCCTCGCGCACGTACCACCGCCATGTCACGCGCATGATAGCGCGCGCCGTCCTCCTGCTTGTAGGCGGGATCGTGCTCCTCATCGACGACAATGAGTCCGAGGTCGGCATAGGGCAGGAACAAGGCGGAGCGCGCGCCGACGATCACGCTGACCTCTCCCCCCGCCACGGCGCTCCACGTGCGCGCGCGCAACCGCTGTGACAGCTGCGAGTGCCACTCTGCCGGCCGCACGCCGAAGCGCTGAGCGAAGCGGTCGAGAAACTGGCTGGTCAGGGCGATCTCGGGAACGAGAACCAGCGCCTGCTTTCCCCGGCGAATGATCTCGCTGACGGCCTCGAAATAAACCTGCGTCTTGCCCGCGCCGGTGACGCCGTCGAGCAGCGTAACGCCATAGCGGCCGGCGGCGACGGTCGCGCACAGCGCATCCGCCGCTTCGCGTTGCGCCGCCGTGAAGTCGGGCCGACAAAAATCCGGATCAGGGGCGCGCGCCACCGGATCGGGGGGCAGCACTAGGCTCTCCAGTGTTCCTTCGTCGACCAGGCCGTCGATCACCCCGGGGGAGACCGCCGCTTCCTCGGCGAGCTCGCGCTTGCCGCGCGCAAGGCCGTCGGCAAGCAGTGCGAGCACCCGCTCGCGCGCCGGCGTCATCCGCTTGGGAGCGGCACCGGCGAGCCGAACCCCGACCCGCTCACGCGCCGGGCCGAGATGCTCGCCCATCCGCAGCGCCATGCGCAGCACGCTGCCGCGGGGGCTAAGCGTATACGCCGACACCCAGTCGATGAACTTGCGCAGCTCCGGCTTGAGCGGCGGGATGTCGAGCTTGGCCTCGATATCTCGCATGCGGTTGTCGAGCCGGGGGTTGGGCTGCTGGTTCTCCGCCCAGGTGACCCCGGTCGCCATTCGCGCCCCCAGCGGCACGGTCACGAGGTCGCCGGGCGCAACCTCAACTCCTGCCGGCACGCGATAGGAGTAGGCCTGGTCAAGGGCGACCGGAACGAGGACGTCGACGACGCGTTGGGCCATAACTCGCGGCCGATTCGAGCGCTTAATGAAGAGTGAAGGAAGGGGTGCGATATATTCCGCCATGTCAAGCGCAACTGCCGCCCCCGAGCCGACCTTCGCCGCCGGTGAGGTCGCCCGCGAGCTCGCGTGCTGGATGGCGCACCTGTCCGCCGAACGCCGCATGTCGGCAAAGACGGTCGAGGCATATGCGCGCGATGTTCGCCAGTTCCTCGTCTTCCTCTGCGGACATTTCGGCAGCCGGCCGACGCTTTCGACGTTGTCGCGCCTCAAGCCGCTCGACGTGCGCGCGTTCATGTCGGCGCGGCGTGCCGACGGCGTCAGCAGTCGCTCGCTCATGCGCATACTGGCGGGCGTGCGGTCCTTCGCTCGCTTTCTCGAACGCGCCGGCAAAGGCAAGATCGGCGCGCTTGCTGCCGTGCGCACGCCGAAACTGGCGAAGACGCTGCCGAAGCCGCTCGCGGTCGCGGCTGCCAAGCGCATCACCGACACCGAGTTACGCGCCGGCGAGGAGCGCGCGCCATGGATTATCGCCCGCGACGCCGCGGTGCTGGCCTTGCTCTACGGCTCGGGATTACGAGTGAGCGAGGCGCTGGCGCTCAAGCGCCGCGATCTTCCGGCCGCGGGACGCGGCGACGCCATCACGGTAACCGGCAAGGGCAACAAGCCGCGCATGGTGCCGGTGCTGGCGCAGGTCACGAGGCTCGCGGCCGAATACATCGCGCTTTGCCCCTATGACCTTCCCGCCGAAGGTCCGTTGTTCGTCGGCGCCAGAGGCGGCCCGTTGTCAGCGCGCGTCGTCCAGCTCGCGATGGCGCGGCTGCGCGGCGCGCTCGGGCTGCCGGATACCGCGACCCCGCATGCGCTGCGCCATTCGTTCGCGACGCATCTGCTGGCGCGCGGCGGCGATCTGCGCGCGATCCAGGAGCTGCTCGGCCATGCCTCCTTGTCCACCACCCAGATCTACACTGCGGTCGACGCCGAGCGGCTGATGGAAGTTTACCGCAACGCCCACCCTCGAGCGTGAGCGAACGCCCCTTGCGTAAGCCGGCCGGTTCGATACATCGTCCGCGAGCGAAGCGCGGAGGGGTGACATGAGTCATGGCGTGCACGCGGTCCAGCACGAGGTCGAGCACCACATCGAACATGAGGAACACGGACACGGCGGCCGCGGAAAGCCTGTCGGCGAGAGCAGAAACAAGAAGATCGCGCTCTTGATCTCGATAATCGCGCTCCTCCTGGCGCTCGCCGAAATGTTCGGGAAGAGCGCGCAGACCGAGGGCATTTCGCTCAACATCAAGGCGTCGGACACCTGGAATTTCTTCCAAGCCAAGACCATCCGTCAGACAGCGCTGCGCACCGCCGCCCAGGCTTTGACCGTCGAAGCCGAACTCTCCGACGAGCCTCGCAAAGCGGCGCTACTGAAGCAGGCGGACGACTGGATGAAAACCGTGGCGCGCTATGAGTCCGATCCGACGGAGAAGGACGGCCGCAAGGAATTGCGAGCGCAGGCGGAAGTCTACGAGCATGCACGCGACACGCAATTGGCGCGCTACCATCACTACGAGTTCGCGGCAGCGGCCTACCAGATCGGCATCGTGCTGGCGTCGGCAGCCGTCATCACAGGTATGGTGGCGCTGGTCTATGCCGCGATCGGCCTCGGAGTGATTGGCTTGGCCTTCATGGCGCTCGGGTTTTTCAACCCGCATTACCTGCACTCTCTGCATTTGATCTAGATTATGTTCCGTTCAATTCGAACGACAGATCCGTCAGGGCCGGGCTCGTCCCGGCCCTCCACCTCTTAGTGAGCTGCCCCAAAGACGTGAGTGCCCGCACCAAGCGCGGGCATGACGAATCCACCTCGGCATCACATGTGAATGGCGCGTTTGTCGACCGCCAGTGCCGCCTCCTTCACCGCTTCGGTGAAGGTCGGGTGCGGGTGGCAGGTGCGGGCGATGTCTTCGGACGCGGCGCCGAACTCCATAGCGACCGCAGCCTCCGCGATCATGTTGCCGGCGTCGGCGCCGACGATGTGCACGCCCAGCACGCGGTCGGTCTTGGCATCGGCGAGGATTTTCACGAAGCCGTCCGTTTGCAGGTTCGCCTTGGCGCGGCCGTTGGCGGTGAACGGAAACTTGCCGACCTTGTAAGCGGTGCCGGCCTCCTTCAATTCCTCCTCGCTTTTGCCGACCGAGGCGATCTCGGGATACGTGTAGACCACGTTTGGAATGACGTCGTAGTTCACGTGGCCGGCTTGTCCGGCGAGGAGTTCCGCAACCGCCGTGCCCTCGTCCATCGCCTTGTGCGCCAGCATCGGGCCGGCGATGACATCACCGATGGCGTAGATGCCCGGCACGTTGGTAGCGAAACGCGCATCGACGATGATGCGGCGCTTGTTGTCCATCTTCACCCCGGCGGTTTCGAGACCGAGCCCCTCGGTGAACGGCACCCGGCCGATCGCCACTAGCACCACGTCGGCTTCCATCGATTCCGCCGTGCCGCCGGCTGCCGGCTCGATCGTCACCTTGAGCTTCTTTCCTCCCGTCTCGACGCCGGCAACCTTGGACGACAGCCTGAACTTCATACCCTGTCTTTCGAAGATGCGCTGGACCTGCCGGCAGACCTCGTTGTCGATTCCCGGCAAGATCCGGTCGAGCCATTCGACCACGATCACCTCGGAGCCGAGCCGGCGCCACACCGAGCCGAGCTCGAGCCCGATGACGCCGGCGCCGACGACGAGCAGCCGCTCCGGCACTCTGGCGAGCACCAGCGCACCGGTCGAGGACACGATTCGCCGCTCGTCGATGTCGATGCCGGGCAAGCGCGCTACGTCTGAGCCGGTGGCAATGACGATGGCCTTGCCCTCGACGGTCTCCGTCTTGCCGTCGGCGGTCTTGATCTCAACCTTGCCGGGTGCGGCGATGCGGCCGATGCCGTGCACGGTATCGATCTTGTTCTTCTTGAACAGGAAAGCGACGCCTTTGACGTTGCCGTCGACGCCCGTGTCTTTGAACTTCATCATGGCGGGAAGGTCGAGCTTCGGCGCGCCGACGTTGATGCCCATCTTGTCGAGCATGTGGCCAGCCTCTTCATAGAGCTCCGAGGCATGCAGCAGCGCCTTCGACGGAATGCAGCCGATGTTGAGGCACGTGCCGCCGAAAGTGTCATCCTTCTCGGCCACCGCAACCTTCATGCCGAGCTGCGCTGCGCGGATGGCGCAGACATAGCCGCCGGGCCCGGAGCCGATGATGATGAGGTCGTAGGACATGATGCATCACATCTTTCTTTGTCCAGCTTAGGTAGTGACGCCGCGGACCGGGCGCGCTCCGAGCCGCGACGTTCAAGTCACGCAAAGCCGCCCGCTGGCGGTCGCTCGTACCGCGAACAGCGAGATCGCGGATGGCAAGCCGGCATGGACGCCTCGACTCACAGATCCACCACCAGCCGCGCCGGATCCTCCAAAACCTCTTTCACCCGCACCAGGAAGGTGACCGCCTCGCGGCCGTCGACGAGACGGTGGTCGTAAGACAGGGCCAGATACATCATCGGGCGAATCTCGATCTTCCCGGCGACCACCATCGGTCGCTCCTCGATCTTGTGCATGCCGAGGATCCCCGACTGCGGTGCATTGAGAATGGGCGTCGACATCAACGAGCCATAGACGCCGCCATTCGAGATGGTGAAGGTGCCGCCCTGCATCTCCTCGATCTTGAGCGCGCCCTCGCGCGCACGCCGCCCGAAGTCGGCAATCTCCTTCTCGATCTGCGCGAGCGATTTTCTCTCGCAGTCGCGCACCACCGGCACCACCAGCCCTTTGTCGGTGCCGACCGCAACTCCGATGTGGTAGTAGTTCTTGTAGACGATATCGGCGCCGTCGATCTCGGCATTAACGGTTGGGATTTCCTTGAGCGCCTGCACGCAGGCGCGCACGAAAAAACCCATGAAGCCAAGCTTCACGCCGTGCTTGCGCTCGAACAGGTCCTTGTAGTGGCTGCGCAGGTTCATCACCGCGCTCATGTCGACCTCGTTGAAGGTCGTGAGCATGGCCGCGGTGTTCTGCGCCTCCTTAAGCCGGCGCGCGATGGTCATGCGTAGCCGCGTCATCTTGATGCGCTCTTCGCGCGCGGCATCGTCCGGCGGGGAGGGCGCGCGCACCTGCACGGCGGCGGCGGGCTGCGCAACGGGGGTGGGAGCGGAAGCGGCGCGTTCGATCGCCGCCATCATGTCGCCTTTGGTCACGCGCCCGTCCTTGCCGGAGCCGGGAACGGTGGAGGCATCGATGCCCGTCTCGGCGGCGAGCCTGCGCACCGAAGGCGCGAGCGGCGCGGCTGGCGGCGGCTTGGCTGAGGTTTGCGGGCGCAGGCGCGGCTCCTCGGCCGCGGCATTGATCGGCGCGGTCGTGTCGGTCTTCTGATCCGGCCGGCCGGTCGGCGCGGGCGACGCCTTGCCGGGCGCGGCGGCGCCCTCCTTGATCTGACCGAGCAGCGCACCGACCGCGACCGTCTCGCCGTCCTTGGCCGCGATATCGGCGAGCACGCCGGCGGCCGGCGAGGGCACCTCGATCGTCACCTTGTCGGTCTCAAGCTCGACCAACGGCTCGTCGACGGCAACAGAATCCCCCGGCCGCTTGAACCACTTGCCGATGGTCGCCTCCGTCACCGATTCGCCGAGCGCGGGCACGCGGATGTCAGCCATGGTCCCACCTTCCTTCGGTCATTCGCCACGCTTGGCCGATTGGCGGCGCACGAACCACCAAGTCTCGCTGCTAGCGCAACGCCTCGTCGAGCAATGCATTGAGCTGCTTGAGGTGCTGCGGCATCTGACCGGTCGCCGTTGCCGCCGAGGCCGCGCGTCCGGCATAGATCGGCTGCTTGTTCTTGGCCCCGATCTGCTCGAGCACCCACTCGAGATACGGCGTCATGAAGGAGTACGCCCCCATGTTGCGCGGCTCCTCTTGGCACCACATGAATTCCGCGCGCGTGAAGCGGCCGAGCTCGTTGACCAGCGCCTTCAGCGGAACCGGATAGAGCTGCTCAACTCGCAGCAGATAAACGTCGTTGACCCCGCGCTTCTCCCGCTCCTCGTAGAGGTCGAAATAGACCTTGCCCGAGCACAGCACCACGCGCCGGACCTTGTCGTCCGAAACGAGCTTGATTTTTTCGTCCGGACGCATCTGGGCATCGTCCCAAAGCAGGCGGTGGAACGTCGTGTCCGGCCCCATCTCGGCGAGCCGCGACACGGCACGGCGGTGCCGCAGCAGTGACTTCGGCGTCATCAGGATGAGCGGCTTGCGGATGTCGCGTTTGAGCTGCCGGCGCAGGATGTGGAAGTAATTGGCCGGCGTGGTGCAGTTGGCAACCTGCATATTGTCCTCGGCGCACATCTGCAGGAAGCGCTCGAGCCGCGCCGAGGAATGTTCCGGTCCCTGCCCTTCGTAGCCGTGCGGCAACAGGCACACCAGCCCGGACATGCGCAGCCACTTGCGCTCGCCCGATGAGACGAATTGATCGAAGACGACCTGTGCGCCATTGGCGAAGTCGCCAAATTGCGCCTCCCACAGCGTGAGCGCGTTCGGTTCGGCGAGCGAGTAGCCGTATTCAAAGCCGACTACCGCTTCCTCCGAGAGCATCGAATTGATCACCTCGAAACGGGCCTGCCGCTCGCCCAGATGGTTGAACGGGACGTAACGGTCCTCATTCTCCTGATCGACCAGCACGGAATGACGCTGCGAGAACGTGCCGCGCTCGGTATCTTGGCCGGAGATGCGCACGCGGTGGCCTTCGAGCAAAAGCGAGCAGAAAGCCAGCGCCTCCGCCGTGGACCAGTCGATGTCCTCGCCCGCCTCGATCGCCTTGCGGCGATTTTCCAGAAAGCGCTGGATAGTCCGGTGGGCGTGAAAGCCTTCCGGTATCTTCGTGATGCTCGCCCCGATTTGCCTGAGCGTCGCCAGCGGCGCGCCGGTATGACCGCGGCGCGGATCATCGGCATCGCGCGCCGCTTTGATATCGGCCCAGCGGCCGTCGAGCCAATCGGCGCTGTTCGGCTTGTAGCCTTGGCTCGCTTCCAGTTCGGCGTCGAGCTTGGCGCGCCAGTCGACCCGCATCTTCTCGACCTCAGCTTCGCCGACGACATGCTCGCCGATGAGCTTCTTGGCGTAGATCTCGGACGTAGGAGGATGTTTGCGGATCGCCTTGTACATCAGCGGCTGGGTGAACGACGGCTCGTCCCCCTCGTTGTGCCCGAAGCGCCGGTAGCAGAACATGTCGATGACGACCGGACACTGGAATTTCTGCCGGAACTCGGTTGCGACCTTGGCCGCAAACACCACCGCTTCCGGATCGTCGCCGTTCACGTGGAAGATCGGCGCCTCGATCATCTTGGCGACATCGGAGGGATAAGGCGAGGAGCGGGAATAACGCGGATAGGTGGTGAATCCGATCTGATTGTTGACGATGAAATGCACCGAGCCGCCGGTGCGATGCCCGCGCAACCCGGAGAGGCCGAAGCACTCGGCGATCACTCCTTGGCCGGCGAACGCAGCGTCGCCGGAAATGAGCAGCGGCATCACCATCGTGCGGTCTTCGCGCGTCGCGCCGAGCTGGTCCTGCTTGGCGCGTACCTTGCCGAGCACGACCGGATTGACGATCTCGAGGTGCGAGGGATTTGCTGTGAGCGACAGATGCACGCGGTTGCCGTCGAACTCGCGGTCGGAAGAGGCGCCGAGATGGTACTTCACATCGCCCGAGCCCTCGACCTCGTTTGGCGTCGAGGAGCCGCCTTTGAACTCGTGGAAGATGGCGCGATGCGGCTTGCCCATCACCTGCGCCAGCACGTTGAGCCGACCGCGGTGGGCCATGCCGATGACGATCTCTTTCACCCCGAGCGCGCCGCCGCGCTTGATGATCTGTTCGAGCGCGGGGATCGTCGATTCGGCGCCGTCGAGACCGAAGCGCTTGGTGCCGGTGAATTTCAAATCGCAGAATTTCTCGAAACCTTCCGCTTCGATCAGCTTGTTGAGGATCGCGCGTTTGCCCTCCGGCGTAAACGTGATTTCCTTGTCCGGCCCCTCGATGCGTGCCTGGATCCAACCTTTCTGCGCGGGGTCGGAGATGTGCATGAACTCGACGCCGAGCGTCTGGCAGTACGTGCGGCGGAGGATTGCGAGAATTTCCCGCAACGTGCCGAATTCGAGACCGAGCACACGGTCGAGAAAAATCTTGCGGTCGTAATCCGCTTCGGTGAAGCCATACGAGCGCGGGTTGAGGTCTTCCTCATCGTGGTGAGGCTCGAGCCCGAGCGGATCGAGATTGGCGTAGAAGTGCCCGCGCGCGCGATAGGCGCGGATCAGCATCAATGCGCGGATCGAGTCCCGCGTCGTCTGCTGCACCTCGGCGACGGAGAACTCGACGCCGGCGGCCTGCGCCCGCGCCTTGACCTTGTCGCCGAGCGAGCGCTCCAGCGCCTGCCAGTCGCCGTCGAGCGCGGAGACGAGTTCGCTGCGCGTGGGTTGCGGCCAGTGTGCCCGCTGCCAAGACGGCCCGCGCGCGCTCGCCGCGACGGCGGCGGGGTCGTCTTTGAGGCTCTGGAAGAATGCCTGCCATTCGGCGTCGAGCGCCGCCGGGTCGGCCTCGTAGCGGGCATAGAGGTTCTCGATGTAGTCGGCATTGCCACCGTAGAGGAAAGAGGTGCGTGCAAAGGCGGCGTTGGCGTCCTGACGAGACATGCTCAGGTCCTGTGGGTTTCAATTTTGGCGGGTCGCGAGATCGCCGCCCGGAGCGATCAGCAGCGAGCCTACATTAATCTATGCCGCAGTTGCGGCAGAACAATGCAAGAATTGAACTTGTATTCACAGGTGGGATTGGTCCGCAAATGAAGAAGGGCCGCTTGCGCTGCAAGCGACCCTTCGATCGGAACGGGATTCGACGGCGATCAGTAGCCGTAGCCGCCTCCGCCCCATTTGTAGTTCAGACCGACGCGGATGATGTTGTCGGTGTCCCGGAAGGTCTGGGTGGCGTTTGTGGCGAAGAGCGCGCCCACGCCGGCGGCGGTCACGGAGGCGCCAGCCGTCTGCTCGGTCTTGCCGAGATCAATATAGAGGTATTCGACCTTGGCGCTCCAGCCGTTGCCCAAGGCACCCTCGATACCCGCGCCGGCGGTCCATCCCGCCTTCACATCCTTGAAGTTGGTAACAACCCCTGCTGTGATCGCACCGCCCGCAATGCTGCCGTTTAGCGTCGCGCTGTCCTTGACCTGGCCGTACGCGACGCCTCCCGTACCATAGAGCAGCACGTTCGGGCCCCACAGGAAACCCAGCCGGCTGCGCGCCGTGCCGAACCACTCAAGCTTGTGATCGGTCGTCGCCGTGAGAGGGATGGGCATGGCGCCGGTGACGGCACTGTTGAAGGTCGAAC
>Ga0307277_10000551_pt1 | contig 13993 bp, 12 predicted proteins | sample ER_DNA_116_FD_194473 | JGI IMG/M metagenome (GOLD analysis project Ga0307277, IMG submission 194473) | Bulk soil microbial communities from the East River watershed near Crested Butte, Colorado, United States - ER_DNA_116 | ecosystem: Environmental > Terrestrial > Soil > Floodplain | place...
GTGTACTGGGACATCGCCGAGCTGCGCTATCTACCGGTGACCGGGCGCACGCGCGTGGCCAGTGGCGTCGAGGTCGTACCCACACCGGGTCACGCCCCCGGCCATCAGTCACTAGTCGTCGACCTCGCGGAGACCGGACGCGTCGTGCTCACGGGCGACGCGGCGTTCACCCGCGACAACATCGAACGCGGCGAGATCCCCGCGATGGACCAGGCCGCGGCGAAGGAGTCCCTCGCGCTCATCCGCTCGCTCGCCGGCGGCGACCTCATGCGCGTGTTCACCAGCCATGACGCGGACGCGTGGGCCACGTGGCGTCACGCGCCCGCCGCCTACCGCTGACGGTACAGTCGGCGTATGGCGCGTCCACAGGCGCCCCGCATCCCCATTGCGCGCTGGCGTGGCCGCGCGTGGGAGCACGTCGATGACGCGGTCGCCGCGGAGGAGCCGCTCCAGCTCCTGCTGAACGGCGAGCCGCTGAGCATCGTCATGCGCACGCCCGGCCACGACATCGAGCTCGCTCTCGGTCTGCTTTCCGCGGAGCACGTCATCGCCTCACTCGCCGACGTGACCCGAGTGCGCATCAGCGCCGAGTCGGGCGAGCGCGAGGCGCGCGTGCCGGTCGACGATGACATCGTCGAATCGAATCAGATCGACGTCCGCGTGCGCGAGGGCGCGGGCCGCCGGCCGCAGCGCTCGTTCCTCGCGACCTCCGCGTGCGGCGTGTGCGGCGCAACGACGGTCGAGTCGCTCGCGCACGATCACGCGCCGCTGGCTGAGGGCCCGCGCGTCGAAGCTGCGGCGCTGCCGCCGCTGGCGCAGCAGCTGCGCGGTGGGCAGCGCGTATTCGACCAGACCGGCGGGCTCCACGCGGCGGGACTTTTCACCGCCGAAGGCGAGCTCGTGACGCTGCGTGAGGACATCGGCCGGCACAACGCCGTCGACAAGGTCGCGGGGCGCGCCCTACTAGACGGACGGGTACCGCTCTCGACGTCTGTCCTCGCCGTGAGCGGGCGCGCGGGCTATGAGGTCGTCCAGAAAGCCGTCGCGGCGGGCATTCCGATCCTCGTCGCGGTCGGCGCGCCGTCGAGCCTCGCCGTCGCGACCGCGCTGCGTTTCGGACTGACGCTCGTCGGATTCCTGCGCGATGACCGGTTCAACGTGTACTCGGGTGGCGAGCGTCTCGCGGGCCTTCAGGCGCCGGTGGCTTAAGAGGCGTGCTCGGTTCGCTCGCGCGTCACGTCAAGTGGTTCACCGATCCGTCGCAGCACCCCACCGACTACTCGCTGCTCCTGACGTTCCCGGTCATCGTCGCGTTCGCGATCGCGGCTCTCGCGGTCGCAGCGGCGGCCTTCGTGCAGCGCACCGTGCGCGAGCCGCGCATCTTCCGCGCGCTCGAGCGTTTCGCCTGGCTCGGTCCGCTCGTGCTCGGCGTGCATCTGGGGATCGCGCTCATCGCGGCGGCGGCCCTCGGGATGTTGTTCGTCCCGTCGTTGCGCGTCGAGCGCGACACCTTCGGGCTGGCCCTGCTCGTCGCGGAGGGCGTATGCGGCGTCCTGCTGCTCGTCGGGTTCGCGACGCGACCGGCAGCCGTCGCGCTCGCGCTGCTCGGCGTCGTCGCGATGGAGCCGTTCAGCTTCGAGTCGATCCTCGAGCAGGTCCACATCCTCGGCGCCGCGATCTTCCTTTTCATCACCGGCCGCGGCGCGATCTCGATCGACCGCGTCTTCGGGCAGCAGCGCGCGCTGAACGTGCCGGAGGCCCCGGCCGCCGCGCTCACGCTGCTCCGCGTCTGCATGGGCATCGGCATCGCGTTCGGCGCGCTCACCGAGAAGCTGCTCGACCCAGGCCTCGCGGGCGCGCTGCTCAGCGACCGGCCGTACCTGAATGTCCTCGCGGGAGTGGGAGTGACGAACGGACAGTTCGCATACATCGCCGGCCTCACCGAGCTCGTCATCGGCATCGTGATCGTGTCCGGCCAGCTGACGCGGCCGGTCATGGCCGTCGGCGCGGCCCTCTTCACCGCGACCCTGCCGATCTTCGGGTGGCTCGAGCTACTGGGTCACCTGCCGTACTACGGGATCATGCTCACGCTCTTCATCGCGCCGAGCGCGAAGCCGCGTCAGGTCCGTCAGCAGCTGCGCGAGGGCAGGGCCGCCTGAAGGGCGATGGCGGCACGAGGACTGCAGCCTTCCAACGCGTGAGAGAACGGCTACGGCGATCCGGCGCCCTTGTGCTCGTGGCGGTCATTGCGCTCACCGTCGCAGCGGTCCCGACAGCGTGCGGCGGTCCGTCGGATGGGCCGAAGCCTTCGGCCGGGGCGCCAAGCTACTGAAGCCGGCGGGCTAGCCGAAGGACAGCTTCAGATCGTCGCGCGCTTCGATGATGTCCGGGTTGCGCAAGAGGTCGATGAGCCGCGGATCGTTCGGCAGCACCACGCCGGTCAGTCCCGCGGCGGTGCTCGCGTTCCGCAAGTCGTCCCAGGCGACGCGGCTCGCGGGGAACGCGGACTCGGTCCAGCGCTCCTCCGATTCCTCAACAACCACGAGGCGCCCGCGCGCGAGAGCGGCGCACGTTTCGCGCCCCGCGCTCTGTGCGGGCGCCCCACGGGCGACGAGACGCACGCGCCAGGTCACCGCGGCAAGCGCTGCGAGGAGCACATAGGGGTCGCCGTCCGCGGCGTCGATCCAGAGCGAATCCGCGCCCGCCGCCTCGACCGCTTTCGCGTCGGCGAAGAGCTCGCCGGCGTCGCCGGCAACGGTCAGCCGGACGCCGATCCGCAGCGGAGGCGGGACGACTCGGGTGGCCGAGGGCGTTTCGTCGTTCACGGTGACGGCGTCTCACGCTCGAGCGCCTCGCGCACCTCGCGGACGTACGCGGCCGCGGCGCCGGGTTCGAGCCGGCCTTTCGAAGCGCGCAAACGTTCCGCCGCAACGCCCGCGGTGAAGGTCGCGAGCGGCGCGAACCGTCGCTCCTTCGTATGCGAGACGACCCGGGCGAGCTCGAGGATCTCCTCGGCGACGTCGGCCTCGAGCGTGGGCTCGTCGATCTTTGCGCCGCGAGCGCGCGCGGCCTCGCTCCAGCGCCGACCGAGCGAGGCGAAGAATTCGTTCATCGCTGTTCCCGGGAACGTCGATCCATCGGCCGACGATAACGTGCGCGCAACTTGACGCATGCCGGTCTCAGGAATAGAACGCGTGTAGGACGTGAGCGACCTTACCCGTCGTCAGCTCCTCAAGCTCGGCGCCGCCGGCGCCGGTGCGACCGCACTCACCCCGCTTGCCAACCCGCTCGGCTTCGACCTGCGCCTCGCGAAGAAGCGGGAGATGGCGTTCCGTATCTCGGGTGCGAAGGAAGTCCACTCGCTCTGCCCGTACTGCGCTGTCGGCTGCGCCCTCATCGCCTACACGAAGCAAGGAGCTGACGGCAAGACACAGCTGCTGCAGATCGAGGGTGATCCCGACAGTCCGGTGAATGAGGGTCGCCTCTGTCCCAAGGGCGCGACGGCGATGCAGCTCGCGACAAGCTCGCGGCGCGTCGAGAAGCCGCTCTATCGCGCGCCGGGCAGCGCGAAGTGGGAGGAGAAGTCGTGGGACTTCATGCTCGACAAGCTCGCGCAGAACATCAAAGCCTCGCGCGACAACACGTTCGTCGCGCAGGACGCCAACGGCAACATCGTGAATCGCACCGAGGGAGTCGCCTTCGCCGGCGGCGCCGCATTCAGCAGCGAAGAGGGTTACTTCGCCGCGAAGATGATGCGCACGCTCGGCGTCGTGCACATAGAACAGCAAGCTCGGGTCTGACACGGTCCCACGGTGGTCAGTTTGGCCGCCACATTCGGACGAGGAGCGATGACGAACCATTGGCGTGACATCAAGCACGCCGACGTCATCCTCATCAACGGCGCGAACCCCGCGGAGGCGCACCCCGTCGGCTTCCAGTGGTTCGTGAAGGCGAAGCTCGATCCGACCAAGGGCCCCGGTGCGGGCGGCGGCGCGAAGATCATCCACGCCGACCCGCGCTACACGCGCACGTCGGCCCTCGCTGACCGGTACCTGCGGATCCGTACCGGCACGGACGTCGCTTACTTCGGCGGACTCATCAACTACGTGCTGGAAAACAAGCTCTACCACGAGGAATACGTCAAGAACTACACGAACGCGTCCTTCATCGTGAAGGACGCCTTCGACTTCAAGGACGGTCTGTTCACCGGCTACAACGCGCAGACCCGCTCCTACGACATCTCGTCGTGGGCGTATGAGCAGACCGCACCACCCGCCGCCCAGCCCGGGAGCGGCCCGACCCAGCCGGGCGCGACTGCGGTCGAGGGCCCGCCAACGACGAGCTCGGGGTTCGCGAAACGCGACATGACGTTGCAGGACCCCAAGAGCGTGTTCCAGCTGATGAAGAAGCACTACTCGCGGTATACGCCGGAGATGGTCTCGAGCATCACCGGCATCCCCACAGACCAGTTCCTCGAGGTCGCCAAGATCGTCGGCGAGATGGGAAGACCGGACAAGGTCATGACCATCGTCTACGCGGTCGGTCTCACGCATCACACCACCGGTGGCCAGCTCATCCGCTCCGGCGCGCTGCTGCAGCTGCTCCTCGGCAACATGGGCCGTCCGGGCGGCGGCATGAACGCCGAGCGTGGCCACGCGAACATCCAGGGCAACACCGACCACGCGATCTCGTGGGAGATCCTGCCCGGCTACCTGCGCATCCCCGCGCCCGGCCAAAAGAACCTCGACCAGTACGTCGATCAAAGTGCCGCGAAGAAGAGCGACCCGAACTCGTGGAACTTCTTCGGCACGAACTACCGCAACTTCATGGTTAGCCTGCTCAAAGGCTGGTACGGCGCGGCGGCGACGAAGGACAACGAGTTCGCGTTCAACTTCATCCCCAAGCCCGCCGCGAACTCGTCCTGGATGTCCATCTTCGACCAAGCGCTCAAGGGAAAGATGGAGGGCGTCATCCTTAGCGGCATGACGGCCACGAGCATCGGGCCGGATGTGAACCAGGTCATGAAGGCGCTCGCGAACCTCAAGTGGCTGGTCGTGATGGACCCCTTGCCCACCACGAGCTCGGAGTTCTGGCGCGCGCCGGGCGCGGATCCGGCCTCCATCCAGACCGAGGTGTTCATGCTTCCGACCACGCACTGGATCGAGAAGGACGGCTCGTTCGTCAACAGCGGCCGCTGGATGCAGTGGAAGGAGCAGGTCATCCCGCCGGAAGAAGGGAAGGCGCGCCACGACCACTGGATCATGGCCGAGCTCTTCGACCGCGTGAAGACGCTGTATCGCCAGAACGGCGGGAAGTTCCCCGACGCGATCAACGCGATGACGCTCGAGTACAAGGATCCGAAGAAGCCGGAGCTCGATGAGATCGCCAAGGAGATCAACGGGAAGGATCTCGCGACCGGCAAGCAGATGGCGAGCTTCGCCCTGCTGAAGGCCGATGGCACGACGACGGCGGGCGACTGGATCTACACCGGCAGCTACACCGAGGACGGCAATCTCTCGAAGCGCCGCAACGGCGTGCAGGACATCGCGAAGAACGACCCCACCGGAATGGGCTTCTTCCCGCAGTGGGCGTGGAGCTGGCCACTCAATCGCCGCGTGATGTACAACCGCGCGTCAGCGGACCTCCACGGAAAGCCGTGGGATCCGAAGCGACCGGGGATCCAGTGGAACGGATCGGCGTGGACGGGTGACGTCCCGGACTACCCGGCGACGATGAACCCGGAGGAGCCCGCATCCTGGAACCCCTTCATCATGAACGGCGAGGGCGTCGGCCGGCTCTTCTCGAACTCGATGCTCGACGGTCCGTTCCCCGAGCACTACGAGCCGATCGAAGCTCCGATTCCCAACCCCCTGCACCCCAGCCAGTCCGAAGATCCGGTCGCCTTCCTGTATGACCAGGCGGCAGGTCGGCCAAATCGCTTTGGCAAGGTGGACAAGTACCCGTACGTTGCGACGAGCTACCGGCTCACCGAGCACGAGCACTACGTCACGCAGCACGTCCCGCTTCTCGTCGGCCTGCAGCCACAGGCCTTCGTGGAAGTACCCGAGGAGCTTGCGAAAGAGAAGGGCATCCAGAACGGCGATCGCGTTCGCGTGTGGAGCGAGCGCGGCAAGATCGAGGTGGCCGCCGCGGTCACCAAGCGCCTCGGGCCGATCACGCTCGCGGGGAACAAGACCGTCTACCACATCGGCATCCCCATCCACTGGGGGTTCGTCGGTGTCTCCGCCGACCAAAATCCCGACAAGAGCAAGTTCTGGCTCGCGAACGCGCTCACGCCCTTCGTCGGCGACGTCGGCGCGCGAACGCCGGAGTTCAAGGCGTTCCTCGTGAACATCGAGAAGATCGATTGAGCGCCGTCGCCGAACGTGCCACGACCTACGCGGAGCGCCGGCGCCGCGCGGCCGAGCTCGCGGAGCGTTACGACTTCGCACGCGAGCCGCTGGTGCTCTACGGCGCGGTCGCCGAGGCGCAGGAATGGGTGTTCGAGCGCGCCCGTGCGGACAAGCCCAGCGTCGACGCGATCGCCGCTTACGTCGTCCGCGCGGCGCTACCCGACGTGATGAGTGCAGTGATGACCGCGGGCACGGAGACCCTGCGCGAGGCCGTGCTGCTCCGCTTTCACGAAGGAGATCTCGAACGCGTGGTGACGTCGTGGCTGCGCGGCGAAACGCAGGGCGGCGTCGACACCTTCCTCGCGCGCGCCGCGACCGCGCCCGTGCTCGAAGCGCTACCCGAGGTCGCGCGTGCGCTGCCGATCGCTGGCGAGGAGCGTTTCTGTCCCGCGTGCGGCGGGTCGCCGCAGGTGAGCGTCTTTGTCGACAGCGGCGAGGCGCTCGTGACGGGACAGCGCCGTCTCGTCTGCGCGCGCTGCGCGAACGAGTGGGTGTACCCGCGGATGACGTGCGTCGCGTGCGGCGAGACCGAGTCGAGCAAGCTCGTCGTGCTCGCGGATCCGGACCAGCTGCCTCACCTGCGGATCGACGCGTGCGAGCGCTGCAAGCGCTACATCGTCAGCGTAGACGCGCGCCTCGAGGGGCACGCCGTCGCAGTCGTCGATGAGCTCGCCGCCATCCCGCTCGACATCGTCGCCGCGGAGCGTGGCTTCACGAAGGTCACGCCGAATCTGATGGGGTTCTGAGATGGCCGCATTCCAGGAACGACCGATGGGGTTCTTCACCGACACGTCGATCTGCATCGGCTGCAAGGCCTGCGAGGTCGCGTGCAAGGAATGGAACGAGCTCGAGGGCAACAAGCCGGAGCTCCTCCTCGACAGCTTCGACAACACCGGGCAGCTCGACGCGCAGAACTGGCGTCACGTCGAGTTCATCGAGCAGATCCCCGACAACAACGGCGTCGTCATGACGCCGACGCCGATCGCCGGCGGGCAGGCCTGGCTGATGATGAGCGACGTATGCAAGCACTGCCAGAACGCGAGCTGCCTCGAGGTCTGTCCGACGAATGCGATCGTGCGAACCGAGTTCGACTCGGTGCTCATCCAGCAGGACGTCTGCAACGGTTGTCGCGACTGCATCTCGGCCTGCCCGTACGGCGTCATCGGGTTCAACGAGAAGACCGGGACCGCCCACAAGTGCACGCTCTGCTACGACCGCCTGCAGAACGGGATGCAGCCCGCGTGCGCGAAGGCGTGCCCGACCGAGTCGATCAAGTTCGGTTACCTGGACGATCTTCAGGTGGCAGCCGACAAGCGCCTCGCCGCGCTGCAGACCGCCGGGTACAAGAAAGCGCAGCTCTACGGCCGCGACGCGACGGTTTACGGCGGCCTCAACGCGTTCTTCCTCCTGATGGACAAGCCCGAGGTCTACAAGCTCCCGAACGCGCAGAACGCGACGCTGCCGAGCCGCAACAACTTCGCCGGGTATGCGGGCGGATTCGTTACCGCCGTCGTCGGTCTCGTCGCAGGCGTGCTCGCCTTCCGCTCGCAGCGGATGAATGAGAAGTCCGATGCCACCCGCTGAGCATTTCGCCCTCCCGCCGAACTGGGATTGGTGGATCCTCGGCTACTTCTTCTTCGGGGGACTCGCCGGCGGCTCGTATGCGATCGGCACGCTGTTGCGCCTCGTCGGGACCGCGGCGGACCAGCGCGCGGCACGCACCGCGTTCATCACCAGCTTCCTCGCGCTGCTTCCGTGCCCGATCTTCCTCATTGCCGACCTCGGCCAGCCGCTGCGCTTCATCAACATGCTCTTCGACGCGAGCAATGGCGGGTTCGCCTTCAAGCCCTGGTCGCCGATGTCGCTCGGCTCGTGGGCGCTCCTCGGGTTCGGACTCTTCTCATTCGTCTCGTTCGTCGGCGCAGTCGCCGAAAGCGGATGGCACGCGGCCGATCCGATCGCGCGCATCTTCCGCGGCACCGTCGGCGCGGTCTGGAACATCATCGGCACGGCGCTCGGGCTCTTTGTCTGCGCCTACACCGGTGTGCTCCTCGCCGTCTCGAATCAGCCGGTCTGGAGCGACGGCTGGCCGCTGGGGGGTCTGTTCCTGGCCTCCTCGTTGACCGGCGCCGCCGCATTGCTCCTGCTGCTCCTTCGCCGGCGGCGTGACGTCGATGCCGGCACGGCGGTCAGGCTGGAGCTGGCCGACCGGAACTTCGCGATCCTCGAGGCGCTCCTCCTCGTGGTGTTCCTCGTCACCGTCGGGCTCGCCGGGACGATCGGGAAAATGGCGGGCGTTTGGCTGCTGCTCTGGCTCGTCGTGATCCTGGGCCTGGCCGCGCCATTCGCGTTCTCACGCCTGGACGGCGCGCGCCGCTGGGCGCCGGTGACCGCGCCACTACTTGCGCTGCTGAGCGTGCTGGCCCTCCGTGCCCTCGTGATCTTCTCCGCGCAGTCCTAACGCTGGGGGCCTTCGCCTTGAGCGGTCCCCGTCCGAAGGCACCCGGTTGCGACAACTGCGACCCGTTTCACCCGATATGGGGAATACACCACCCCTAAACTCCGGGAACAAGCGTTCCGGAGGATAGGGAGCACATGGCAACAGCAGTACCGACGGTTGGCGCACCCGCGCACGCGGCAGCCGCACCACGGCCGGCCGAAGCGTCCGCACCGCTCGCACCGGCGAGCATCGAGGAGACCGGCCTCACGTCGGCGTTCGTCGCCGACCTGACGCTGAAGCTCCTGTACCAGCGGGCGACGACCGCCGCCGAGCTCACCCAGATCCTCTGCCTGCCGCTCAAGATCCTTCAGCCCGTTCTCGACTTCTGCAAGACCGAGCACCTCGTCGAGGTGAAGGGCGGCGCCGGCGTCACGGCGTCCACCTACGTCTACATGATCACTGAGAAGGGCCAGGTCCGCGCCAAAGAGGCGATGGCGCGCAACGGCTATGTCGGTGCGGCACCGGTGCCGCTCGCGGCGTACGTCACGCGCGTGCGCTCGCAGTCCGTCGGCGCGGTCCAGGTCACGCTCGACGGCCTCCGCAAGGCGCTCGCGCATCTCGTGCTCCCGGATCTCACGCTTCGTCAGCTCGGACCGGCCATCAACAGCGCGCAGTCGATCTTCCTCTTCGGACCCCCCGGCACCGGCAAGTCGACGATCTCGAAGGCCCTCGCGACGATGCTCCAGGGCAGCATCGTCGTGCCGTACGCGATCCTCGTCGGCCAGCAGATCATCCGCGTCTACGACGCGTCGCGTCACCGTCCGCTCGTCGAGCTCGACGCGCGCTTCGACCGTCGCTGGGTCCCGATCTCGCGCCCGTTCGTCGAGGTCGGTGGCGAGCTGACCCTGGAGGACCTCGATCTCGTCTTTGACCCGAACACGAAGGTCCACGAAGCGCCGTTCCAGATGAAGGCGAGCGGTGGCGTCCTGCTCATCGACGACTTCGGTCGCCAGCGTGCCTCGCCCGATCAGCTCCTCAACCGCTGGATCGTCCCGCTCGACCGCGACGTCGATTTCCTGACGACGAGCGATGGTCGCAAGATCGAGGTGCCGTTCGACGTCCTGCTGGTCTTCGCGACGAACCGCACGCCCTCCTCACTCGTGGATGAGGCGTTCCTCCGGCGCATCCAGTACAAGATCGAGATCAAGCCTCCGACGCCTGAGGAATTCATGGAGATCCTGCGGCGCGTGTGTGAGCACCAGAAGATCACCTTTTATCCGAAGGCCGCGGAATGGATCGCGAAGTACTGCCTCGAGCGCAACATCGCGCTGCGCTCGTGTCACCCGCGTGACCTGATGCAGCATCTCGGCGCCGCGGCGCGCTTTCTCGGGAAGCCGTCGGAGCTCACGCCCGAGCTGGTGCAGCTCGCCTGCGAGACCTACTTCGTAGCGATCTAGGCGCGCGCGCCCCGCGTCATGCGTGCTGCTCGTGCCAGCGGTGGACGCCGCTCGCGAGTCTTCCGAGCGCAAGCGCTCCGAGCAGGAGCGCGAGGTCGCGGAGCGCGACGTCGTAGTGCGTCCCGACGAATAACAGATTCACGATGATCAGCGCGAGCCAGCCCGTCACCCAGTAGGCCGCGCGGTGCGGCACGAACGCGAGCCAGATCCCGAGCGCGATCTCCACGATCCCCACGCCGCGCAGGAAGACCTCGGGTGGTAGGCCGACGGCCCGCGGGATCGCGGGCGCGAGGTACTGCACCCAGTCGATCATCGTGTTCAGGAACTTGTCCGCGCCGGCCAGGACCAGCGCGACGGTGAAGGCATTGCGGAGCAGGAGATACGCCTGGTACGCGGGATCCGCGAGATCGGCCGTGATGACGAACACGCGCGCATCGCGCGTGCTGACCGGGGTCGTCGGCCGGACTCGGACGTAGTCCATCTCGCCGTTCACAAAGCATGAGCCGTGCCGCCCTCTCACCGAGCAGCGCTCGGTAGCCCGTCAGCCCGCCGGCGCGACCTCCTCGCTCAGCAGACTGAGAGGCCATTCACCCGGCACCCCCTTCAGCGCTTCAACACGGCCGTCGTGGAACCGAAAACCCACGCTCGATACCAGGTCGCGAAGCGCGCTCGAGGTCACGATCTCATTCGCGCCCGCGGTCGCCATGATCCTGGCGGTCACGACCACGTTCAGGCCACTAACGCGCTCGCCGCGCAACTCGCACTCCCCCGCATGCAGGCCAACGCGGCTGTCGAGTCCCAGTGCGCGGAGAGACTTACGAAGCGCGAGCGCGCACCGTACGGCTTGTGCCGCGTGGTCGAAGGTCGCGAAGAATCCGTCCCCCGCCGTGTCGACCTCGTGTCCGCCGAACCGCGCGAGCTCGTGACGAACAGCAGCGCGATAAGTGTCGAGCAGTGCGCTCCAGCGCTCATCGCCTAGGGCGACGACTCGCTCGGTCGATCCGACGATATCGGTCATCAGGAGTGCGAGAAGGCCGCGCCCCGGGAGGACATGGTCAACGATCGGCTGGATACGGCGGCGCAAAGGCGCGAAGCCGAGCGCCACCGTGATCGCGCTCGCGGCGGTCACCACGTCTGAACGCTCGCCGGTCACGCTTTCGATGCCGCGCTGAGCAGCAGCACTGAGCAACGCGAAAACAGTCGCGAGGATCGCCGTGATCGAGACATACAGGACCGTGCGGTTGATGAGGAAGTCGATGTCGTAAAGCCGGTACCGCAGGATCGCTACCGCCACGGCGACAGGGAGAACGGCGAACGCAACGACAACGACGAGACCGACGGCGCGCAGCTCCACCGGTGGTGCATCGAACACCGCTTGACCCATCACCAGGTACTCGCCGAAGTACGCGAGCCAGAGCAGTGTGATCGCCAAGGCGAGCAACGCCGCGGCGTACGCGAACCACTTGAGCTGCTGCCGTTCGACGCCACGAGCTTGGCGGAACCGTTCGACCACGCCGAAGAACACGATCCCGAGCGTCGCGATGAACACAATCGTTCCAACAGCCCCGATCGCGTACCTGACCACGCCAAGCTCGACGTCCACCCACAGGTTGGTGTACTTGGAGAACGGGACAGGCAGTCGTTCAACGAGCGTTACCACTCCCGCGAGCGCGCCAACGAACGCGACGCTGCCGACGATCACGGCGAACCTGTCACGTCGCGTTTCGAATCGGCCTCGCGGAAACAGCGCGATCAGGTACAACGGGGGCACCAGCGAGCCGATCAAGCCCAGGACGTAGTACAGAAGCGCAGCCGCCGGCGCGACCGGGGCCAGCGGGGGCCACACTTCCGCCGCGAACGCTGCCTGCTCGACAAGACACTGCGCCGTTGCCAACACGCTCGCGCACAAGAACAGGTAGCCGATCGCGTTGGTCGGGACTCGACTGATGATCAACGCACCCAGAATTGCAAAGACAGGTGCGATGAAGAGGTTGACGCCGCGGAGGACGAGACCGGTTGGTAATGGAGTCGACCATGTGGCGATTTCGACGATTGCCCCGACGGCAAGCAACGCCAACACGAGCGCGCAGACGACCCACGCCGCCCTAGCGCTACGCATCACTTAGCGAACCACTTCCTGCTTCGGCGGCAAGACTATCAGCGAGTCATGCGCCCTCTATCCTCAGCCGCGGATGACATCGACCGAACGCCAGCCCGATCGACTCGCGGATCTAAGGCGCCAGGCATCGCGTGGTGGTGGCGACGCCCGGGTCCAGCAGCAGCATGCGAAAGGCAAGCTGACCGCGCGCGAGCGCGTGGACCTGCTTCTCGATGAAGGCTCGTTCACCGAACTGGATGCCTTCGTGATGGCGCGCCCGACGGAGCTGATCCCGGACGACGAGCGCGTGATGGGTGACGGTGTCGTAACGGGCTTCGGCCGGATCGACGACCGGCTCGTCTACGTGTTCTCGCAGGACTTCACCGTCTTTGGCGGCTCCCTGGCGGAGGCGCACGCCGCGAAGATCTGCAAGGTGATGGACCTGGCCGTGCGCAACGGTGCGCCGATCATCGGTCTCAACGACTCCGGTGGCGCCCGCATCCAGGAGGGTGTCGTGTCGCTCGGCGGCTACGCCGACATCTTCCTCCGCAACGTGCTCGCCTCGGGCGTCGTCCCGCAGCTGTCGGCGATCCTCGGTCCGTGCGCGGGCGGCGCGGTCTATTCGCCCGCGATCACCGACTTCATCGCGATGGTGCGCGACACCTCGTACATGTTCGTGACCGGGCCGAACGTCGTGAAGACGGTGACGCATGAGGACGTGACGCTCGAGGAGCTCGGCGGCGCGGATGTGCACGCGCGCCGCTCGGGCGTCGCGCACTTCGAGTGCGACGACGAAGTCACGTGCCTACAGCTCCTTCGGCGACTGATCGGCTACCTACCGGCGAACAATCTCGATCCCGCGCCGATCGTTCCGACGGATGACCCGATCGATCGCCAGGACGAGGGTCTCGATACGCTCGTGCCCGACGCGTCGAGCAAGCCGTACGACATGAGGGAAGCGATCCGGCGCGTCTGCGACGACGGGGAGCTCCTCGAGGTGCACGAGGGCTGGGCGCGCAACATCATCTGCGCCTTCGCGCGCCTGGGTGGCCGTAGCGTCGGCGTCGTCGCGCAGCAGCCGATGGTCCTCGCCGGCGTTCTCGACATCGACGCGTCCGTCAAGGCCGCCAGGTTCGTCCGCTTCTGCGACGCCTTCAACATCCCGCTCGTCACGTTCGTCGACGTCCCAGGCTTCCTACCCGGCACCGCGCAGGAGCATGGCGGCATCATCCGGAACGGCGCGAAGCTGCTGTACGCGTATGCCGAGGCGACGGTCCCGAAGCTCACCGTCATCACGCGCAAGGCCTACGGCGGCGCGTACGACGTGATGTCGAGCAAGCACATCCGCGGCGATTACAACGTCGCGTGGCCGAGCGCGGAGATCGCGGTCATGGGCCCCGAGGGCGCGGTGAACATCGTCTATCGCGAAGAGATCGAGCGCGCGAAGGACCCGGAGGCGCGGCGCAAGGAGCTCGTCGCGAGCTACGTCGAGCGGTTCGCGAACCCGTACGTTGCCGCCGCCCACGGGTATCTCGACGATGTCATCGAGCCGCACGAGACGCGGCCGCGACTCATCGCCGCGCTC
>Ga0307277_10000552_pt1 | contig 13985 bp, 10 predicted proteins | sample ER_DNA_116_FD_194473 | JGI IMG/M metagenome (GOLD analysis project Ga0307277, IMG submission 194473) | Bulk soil microbial communities from the East River watershed near Crested Butte, Colorado, United States - ER_DNA_116 | ecosystem: Environmental > Terrestrial > Soil > Floodplain | place...
GAATTCGGCTGAGACGCATGAGACGGATTACGTAGAGTCCGGTATGCGGTACCACAATCCCCCGACCGGCCCGATCCTCGCCGGACGAGCAGCGCATGGTCTCGGCCGGGGAATCTAGGGGGACCGGATGAGGCCGTGTTCGACTGCGTAGCGGGTGAGCGCGGCGGCGCCGTGGAGCCCAAGCTTGTCCGACAGGTTCGCAACGTGACGGCGAACCGTGTGGATGCTGATGCCCAGCATCTCGCTCACCTCCCTGGTCGAGCGACCGCTGCCGAGGAGGCTGAGGATCTCGCGCTCGCGCAGGCTGAGCTGGCTTCCGGCCCGGTTGAACCGGATGGCGTCGTCGACGATCGCGCCCGCGACGCTGCTGTGGAGGTACCGCTCGCCTCGCGACACGGCGTCGATCGCCTCGACCAGCTCCTTGGAGTGGGCGCCCTTGACGATGTAGCCCTGGGCGCCCGTCATGAGGGCCTGCCGGACGGTCTCCGACCCGCGATCCATGGTTAGGACGACGATGCGCAGATCCGGATAGAGCGCCCGCAGGGCGCGCAGGAGGGGAAGCCCGTCACCCTCGGGAAAGGTCAGGTCGAGCACGAGAACGTCCGGCCGGGTGGTGGCGACGAGTTCGAACGCCTCAGCGTGCGTTGCCGCTTCCCCGACGACTTCGAAACCCGCCTCGCTGCTGAGAACGAGTCGGAGGCCCTCTCGGACGAGGTGGTGGTCGTCGACCAGCCCGATCCGGACGCGCGGGTGCGACTGCCGCAATACCTGCACTGAGTGTCGATCGACCGCGTCCATGGTTGGGAGCTTGTCAGCGGACCGTTCGTCCGGCAGTCGCGAGCCCGTCACAGGATCCCCTCCATCCGCCGGACGGTCGCGCGCAGACCCTGCGGTTCGGGCCGAGCGAACACAGGCATCACGAGCTCGACCGTCGTGCCCACACCGGCCTCGGATCGCACGGCGAGCTGTCCGAGCAGGATCGCCGCCCGCTCGCTCATGCCTGCCAGCCCCATTCCGATGGGCGTCGTCGCCTGATCGAAGCCGTCACCGTCGTCGCTGACTGTGAACGTGACCTGGCCCTGGGTGACCTCGGCATCGATCCACACGTGCGCCGCGTTGCCGTGCCGTGCGGCATTGCCGACAGCCTCCTGGATGACGCGGTAGGCATCGATCTGGCGCTGTGGCTCTATCAGGCTCGGTGGGAGGATCGACGGACGGAAACGAACCTCGACCGCACGGCCTGCCCCTTCAGCCAGGTCGCCGATGGCGGCCCCAAGGCCGATCTCGTGAATGCGCGGCGGCCGCAGCTGCGCGGCGACATCCCGAGCCTCATCGAGGGCGGCCACCGACAGGTCGCGGGCCCGTCTGACTGCCGATTCGGCCGACAGGATCGCGGCCGACGGCCTGGCGCCGGGTCGCTGGCGCAGGCTGTCGGCGGCTGCGTCGAGGGTCAGCACGACAGCGGTCAGGGTCTGGCCGACGCCGTCGTGGAGGTCGCGTGCCAATCGCCCGCGCTCGTCTTCCTGGGCCGTGGTCAGCTGATCACTGGCCTGGCGATACAGCGCCGCATAGCGCCGGGCGATCGTGGAGACACGGTCGGCCATCAAGGCGACCACCGTCGAGATGACGATCATCAACGGCCATTCCGTGAGGTCGCCGAGCTCCTGTTCCATCGGCTGCGCGAAGCCGACATTCACCGCGGCTGAACCCTCGATGGCGACGAGAATCGCGACGATCCGAACGACCGTCGCCCGAAGGCCGAGGACGAAGGCGCTGATCACGAGCGTCACCCAGACGGCGTCAAGCAGGAATTCGGCATCGCCGACCTTCAGGAGGAGGGCGGCGATCACCACGAGGGTGGTGAGGTTCAACAGACGCCGCACGGGCGCCATCGAGAAGCCGAGCGTCCAGGCCTCGGGGCCGGTGCCGGACAGGTCGCCACGAGTGATCATCCGCGGACCCCTCGATTGATCAACTTTGAGTATATGGCGGGCCCTTCCCGCTGAGGATGATCGCACGAGGACATCTCGAGACCGTCACGCGGTCCAATCCGACCGGGATGGGGAGCGCGCCAGAGGGGCTTCGCGCGTTCCCCGACCCGGCAGCCGGAGCGGGGGGTCATCGCGACGGCTCGATCAACCGTCCGGGGCGTGGCTGTCGTGCCCGACTGGCGGACGCACGACACACTGGAGGGGAGGGCGCCGGAACATGCGGGCGATCGCTGGCTGGAGCATCAGGTTCCGACTCATCGTCCTCGGGATCGCCGCCGCGACGATGCTGTTCGGTGTTGGCCAGCTCTCGCAGGCTCCGGTCGATGTCCTTCCCGAGTTCGTCCCGCCGTACGTCGAGATCCAGACCGAGGCCCTTGGGCTGTCCGCGGACGAGGTCGAGCAGCTCGTCACGGTTCCCCTCGAGGCGGACCTGCTGCACGGGGTCGCGTTCCTCAACGAGATCCGATCGAACTCCGTCGCCGGCCTGTCCTCCATCGTCCTTGTCTTCGACGCGGGCACGGACGTCTTCCGTGCACGACAGATGGTCGCGGAGCGCCTGACCCAGGCGCATGCGCTGCCGAGTGTGTCGAGGCCGCCGGCGATGCTTCAGCCGCTGTCCTCGGCGAGCCGGGTCCTCATGGTCGGGCTGTCGTCCAAGGAAACCTCGCTGATCGACATGTCGGTCCTCGCACGCTGGACGATCCGCCCGCGCCTGCTGAGCGTTCCGGGCGTAGCGAACGTGACCGTCTGGGGCCAGCGCGAGCGCCAGCTCCAAGTCCTCGTCGACCCCCAGAAGCTGCGCGACCGCGGCGTCTCCCTCCAGCAGGTCATCGAGACCGCGGGCAACGCGATGTGGGTGTCTCCATTGACGTTTCTCGACGCCTCCACGCCGGGCACCGGCGGCTTCATCGACACACCGAACCAACGGCTCGGCATCCAGCACATCCTGCCGATCAAGGTTCCCGCGGACCTCGCCCGGGTCCCCGTCGTCCCGGGCAACGCAGGCGTGCAAACCGTTGACGGACGCCCACTCCAGCTGGGCGACGTCGCCAGCGTCCTGGAGGACCATCAACCGCTCATCGGCGACGCGATCGTCAACGACGGGTCGGGCCTGATGCTCGTCATCGAGAAGTTCCCCGGCGCCAGCACGACACAGGTGACCAAGGGGGTCGAAGACGCTCTCAACGACCTGCGACCCGGGCTGACTGGCATCGAGATCGACACATCGATCTTCAGGCCGGCGGACTACATCGAGGCGGCCACCGCCAACGTCCTTCTCGCCTTGCTGATCTCGTTGATCCTCGTCGTCGTCCTGCTCGGCGTGCTGCTCAACGATTGGCGCGCAGCGCTCATCGCCCTGGTGACGATCCCGCTGTCGCTGATCGCGGCCGCTGTCGTTCTGTCTCTGTTGGGGACCACGATCAACGCGATGGTCGTGGCCGGACTTGTGCTCGCTCTGGGCGTGCTGATCGACGATGCCGTCGTGGGCTTCGACAGCGTCATCCAGCGTCGTCGCCAACCGGGAGCGGAGGACACGGATCGGTCGACCAGATCGATCGTTCTCGCGGCGACGGCCGAGGTACGCGGTGGCATCGGGTACGCAATGCTGATCCTGGGATTCGCCATCGTGCCGGTGCTGTTCATCGGCGGGGTCGCGGGTCTGTTCGTGCCGTCCCTCGCCCTGGCCTACGTGCTCGCAGTTGGGGCCTCGGCCGTCGTGGCATTGACGGTCACCCCGGCCATATGCCTCTTTGCCCTGTCGCGCACGACGCCCAGTCGGCGGGCGTTCCTGATGGGATCGCGCGCGCGGCGAAGCTACACGGCCGCCCTCGAGCGGATCATGCGTCGGACGCGAGTCGCGATGTCGGCCGTCGGGATTGCCACCATCGGGGCCATGCTCCTGTTCGGGCTTGCGGTCGCACCGCAGGTCGCCAAGTCGCCGCTGCCCACGTTCCGGGAACCAAACCTCCTCGTCCACTGGAACGGCACACCCGGCACGTCAAACACCGAGATGACTCGCGTCATGGCCCTCGCCGGAGCCGAGCTGCGTGCGATCCCGGGCGTTCGCGACGTCGGCGGTCATGTCGGCCGGGCCGTCCTTGCCGACCAGGTCGTCGGCAGCGACTCGGGCGAGCTATGGCTGAGCTTCGATCCAGCCGCCGACTACGACAAGACGCTGGTGGCCGTCCAGGACGTCGTGGACGGCTATCCGGGACTTCGTCGGACGACCTTGACCTACCCCGCCGAGCAGGTCGGCCAGGTCACGGTCGGTACGGACGCCGACCTCGTCGTCCGTGTCTACGGCCAGGATCTGAACGTCCTGCGGAGCACCGCGGACAACGTCAAGAAGGCCATCGCCGGCGTCGGCGGCGTCGCGAACGCCAGTCTCGAGCGGCAGGTCGAGGAGCCGACGCTCAACATTCAGGTGGACCTGGCCAAGGCGGAGCGCCACGGCATCAAGCCGGGGGATGTCCGACGGGCGGCCACAACACTCCTGTCGGGCATCCTCGTCGGCAGCCTGTTCGAGGACCAGAAGGTCTTCGACGTCGTCGTCTGGGGCGTGCCGGAGCTGCGACAGAGCCTGAACAGCATTCGCGACCTGCTGATCGAGACGCCCGCCGGTGGCCAGGTGCACCTCGGGGACGTGGCCGACGTCAGCATCGGGCCGGCCGAGAGCGTCATCGCCCGCGAAGGCGTCTTCCGACGCCTCGACATCGCCGTCACCGTCGGCAGTCGCGACATCAACGCAGTCGCGAGCGACATCCACGCGGCTATCCGTGCGATGCCCTTCCCGCTCGAGTACCGCGCGGAGATCCTCGGGGGCTACGCGGACCGCCAGGCAGCCGAAGCGCGTCTCCTCGCCGCGAGCATCGCGGCCGCGATCGGGATCTTCCTCCTCCTGCAGGCGGCATTCGGGAGCTGGCGCCGGGCGTTCCTCATCTTCGTGGCCCTCCCGGCGGCCATCGGTGGCGGCGTGCTGGTGGCGGTCGTGGCCGGCAACTTCTCGCTGGGCACGCTCCTCGGTCTCTTCACGGTGCTGGCGATCGCTGCCCGCAACGGGATCATGCTGGTCACCCATTTCCAGCGCCTCGAGCGCGAGGGCGAGGCGGTCGGCTCTGCGGTCATCCTGCGGGGTGCCGCTGAACGACTCACGCCGATCGTGACGACGGCTGCCGCGACCGCCCTTGCCTGCCTGCCGTTCATCGTTCTCGGCGACCGCGCCGGCTATGAGCTCCTTCGGCCGATGGCTGTCGTGATCATCGGCGGCATCGCCAGTTCCACGCTCGTGAACCTCTTCCTCGTGCCCGCGCTCTACCCGTTGTTCGCCTCGAGCCCGCAACCGGACACGTCGAGTGAACCGATCGGCGATCAGCCGGTCTTCGAGCCGACAACCGCAGGATAGGAGCGGAACAAGATGGAGTACCGTCGTCGGACCCTCGCGGTCCTCTTCGTCGCAGCGCTCGGGCTATCCGGGTGCGGCAACTCGTCCGAGGCCGCGCCGGCGGGCGCCGTCGAAGGCGTGACCGGGAACCCGCTGGAGGTCACCCTCTCGGCCAGGGCCGCGGAACGGCTGGGTATCAAGACGACGGAGGTCAAGGGAACGCTGGCGGGGCGGACGTCCGTGCCGTACGCCGCGGTTCTGTACGACGCTCACGGCGATACCTGGGTGTACGCAACGTCCGAGGAGCACGTCTTCGTTCGGACCCAGGTGCGCGTCGACAGGATCGACGGAGACGTCGCCATGCTTCTCGACGGCCCACCTTCCGGGACGTCGGTCGTGACTGTCGGGCTGGCCGAGCTGTTCGGCGCCGAGACGGGCGTCGGCGATCCCGAGTGACGTCGGACGGGGATCTCCAGCCATGATGCGCCGGATCATCGCTGCGAGCATGCGGTTCCGGTTCCTCGTCCTTGCCTTCGCGGCCGGGATGATGGTGTTTGCCGCTGGGCAATTCCGGAACATGCCGGTCGATGTCTTCCCCGAATTCGCGCCACCGAGAGTCGAGATCCAGACGGCGTCGCTTGGGCTCTCGCCGGCAGACGTCGAGGCGTTCGTCACGATCCCCCTGGAGCAGGCGCTCGCCGGTATCGAGGGCCTGGATGTCCTGCGTTCGAAGTCCGTGCCGCAGCTGTCGTCAATCGAGCTGATCTTCAAGCCCGGTACCGACCTGCTACGGGCGCGCCAGCTGGTCCAGGAACGCGTCACCGCGGTGACACCGTCACTGCCCACCTGGGCTGCGCCGCCGTTCATGATGCAGCCGCTGTCGGCGACGAGCCGGGTCATGAAGATCGGCATGTCGTCCAACGCGATGTCCGTGACCGACATGTCGCTGATCACTTACTGGACGATCAGGTCCCGACTGTTGAGCGTGCCGGGCGTTGCCAACGTTCCGATCTGGGGCGAGCAGCTGAGCCAGTTGCACGTGCAGGTCGTGCCGAAACAGATGGCCGAGCATCACGTCACGCTCGACCAGGTCATGGAGGCCACGGCCGAGGCGCTGGACGCCGGGATCCTCTTCTTCTCGGAAGGCCACGTGATCGGCACGGGCGGATTCGTCGACACGGCGAATCAGCGGCTCGTCGTCCGGCACGTCCCGGCCATCGTCGGCGCCGATGACCTGCGGAACGTGAAGGTCGCCGCGCTCGACGGCACGCTCGTCAGCCTGAGCGATGTCGCCGTGGTGGAGAAGGGGCACCAACCGCTCTTCGGTGACGCGGTCGTCAACGACGGGCCGGGGCTGCTCCTGGTCGTCGAGAAGTTCCCCTGGGCCAACACGCTCGACGTGACCCGTGGCGTCGAGGAGGCACTCGAGGAGCTGAAGCCCGGTCTGCCCGGGATCGACTTCGACACCACCATCTTCCGGCCGGCGAGCTTCATCGAGATCGCGGTCTCGAACCTGACGAACGCGCTCCTGGTCGGCAGCATCCTCGTCTTCATCGTGCTGATCCTGTTCCTGTACGACTGGCGGACGGCCCTCATCAGTCTCGTGGCGATCCCGCTATCGCTGACCGCCGCGGCCCTCGTGCTCTATTGGCGGGGGACCACGATCAACACGATGATCCTGGCGGGGTTGGTGATCTCCGTCGGGGTCGTCGTCGACGACGCGATCATCGGCATCGAGAACATCGTGCGCCGACTACGCCAGCACCGCCTCGAGGGGAGCACCAAGTCCACCGCGTGGGTGATCCTCGAGTCCTCGGTCGAGGTCCGCAGCGCGATCATCTACGCGACGCTCATCGACATCGTCGCGATCGCGCCGGTCTTCTTCATCGAGGGCCTGACCGGTGCGTTTTTCCGACCCCTCGCCGTCTCGTACGGTCTGGCCGTGCTGGCGTCGCTCTTCGTCGCCCTCACCGTCACCCCGGCCCTCGCCCTGATCCTGCTTCGGAATACGCCGGTCGAGAAACGCGTGTCGCCGATCGCCCAGCGGCTCCAGCACGCCTACCAGGCCGTGTTGACGCGGGTCGTCCGGACGGCCCGGCCGGCGTTCGCGGCCGTCGCCGTCATCGCGCTCGTCGGTTTCGCTGTCGCGCCGCAGCTCGGGCAGTCGCTGTTCCCGACGTTCAAGGAGCGCGACTTCCTGATGCACTGGATCAGCCGGCCGGGCACGTCGCTGCCGGAGGAGAACAGGATCGTGCTCGCGGCCAGTCGCGAGCTGCGGGCCGTGCCGGGCGTCCGCAACTTCGGAGCCCATATCGGCCAGGCCCTGCTGGGAGAGGAGGTCGCCGGTGTCGACTTCGGGGAGAACTGGATCAGCATCGACCCTGCGGCCGACTACGAGGAGACGCTGGCAGCGGTCGAGGAGGTCGCCGCCGGGTACCCGGGCCTGTTCCGGAACGTCGAGACGTACCTGAACGAGCGGATCGACGAGGTCCTCACCGGATCGAGCGACGCGATCGTCGTGCGCATCTATGGCCCCGACCTGGCGGTCCTCCGCGACAAGGCGGACGAGGTGGAAGCGGCCCTGACGAAGATCGTCGGGATCGACGACGTTCACAGCGAGCTCCAGGTCGAGGTCCCGCAGCTTCAGGTGGAGGTCGACCTTGCCGCCGCCCAGCGATATGGCATCAAGCCCGGAGATGTTCGCCGGGCTGCCGCGACCCTCGTCTCGAGCGAGGAGGTCGGCGACATCTTCGGTCTTGGGAAGGCGTACGACGTCCACGTCTGGAGCACTCCCGAGACGCGCTCAAACGTGAGCGACATCGAGGCCCTGCCGATCGATACCGCGTACGGCGAGCAGATCCGCCTCTCCGACGTGGCCAGCGTCCGGATCGCGCCGACGCCCAACAGCATCGTTCACGAGAACCTCGCCCGTCGCATCACCGTCGGCGCCAACGTGAAAGGTCGCGACCTCGGGTCGGTCGTGGGCGATATCGAGAAGACCCTCGGCGGGATCGACTTCCCCCAGGGCTATCACCCCGAGATGGTCGGCGAGCTGGCCGAGCGTGACGCCGCCCAGGGCCGACTGGCGCTCTTCGCCATCGCCGCCGTGATTGGCGTGTTCCTCCTGCTTCAGGCGTCGTTCGGGCGAACTCGCCTTGCCCTCCTGACGTTGTTGACCCTTCCGTCGGCCCTGGTCGGCGGTGTCCTCGCCGCCTTCATCACCGGCGGCGTCGTGTCCCTCGGCTCGCTCGTCGGCTTCTTCACCGTCCTGGGGATCGCTGCACGCAATGGGATCATGATGATCAACCACTTCCAGCATCTCGAGCTCGAGGAAGGCGAACCCTTCGGTCCGGGGTTGGTCGTGCGCGGCGCCCGCGAACGACTGTCGCCGATCCTGATGACCGCTCTCGCGACGGGTCTGGCGCTTGTGCCGCTGGCGATAGCGGGTGACCTGCCCGGCCATGAGATCGAGCATCCGATGGCCATCGTCATCCTCGGCGGCCTGGTGACCTCGACGTTGCTTAACCTGTTCATCACGCCGTCGCTCTACCTGCGCTTCGGGCGCGGCCGACAAGCCGATCCCGCACCGGCCGCCAGCTCGGAGCTGGCCTGAGAAGCCGTTTTGAGGAAGGCGAGCAAGCCCACGCAACAAACGTCGCGGGCTTCGCCTGAGTCCAGTGGAGTGGAGGGGAGGCTGTCATGTCAGGGCGCCGGACCATCTCGGCGGCAGCGGTGGCGCTATGCGTCCTGTTCAGCTCGGCCTGCGGAACCGTCGTCGGGCCTTCCGCGGCGGCTTCCCATTCCGCCCCGCCGGTTACTCCATCGTCGGCCGCGCCTGCAGCGCAATCGCCTACCGCGCCGCAGTCGACCGCTCCGCAGCCAAGTTCGCCGGCCCCATCCCAGGGTGTTCAAACCGCCGGAGAGGGGTCGGTGACGGAGGTCTTCGACCCCACCAACTTCATCAATCCCGCCACGATCGACAACCCCTGGTTGCCGTTTGTCCCCGGCACCCAATGGACCTTCGAAGGATCCGCCATCGTCGACGGCAAGCGAATCAAACGACGCGTCGTCAACACGACGACCGATCTCACGAAGGTCGTTAACGGCACGCGGGCCGTCATGAACTATGAGCTCGATTACGACAGCGGCGAGCTGGTCGAGGCCGAGCTCGCGTTCTTCGTCCAGGACGACGACGGGACGATCTGGCACCTTGGCCAATACCCCGAGGAGTACGAAGACGGGAAGTTCGTCGAATCGAAGACCTGGCTCGCCGGTTTCGAGGACGCGAAGGCCGGGATCACGATGTTGGCCGAGCCGCGGCTCGCCACGCCGAGCTATTCCGAAGGCTGGGGGCCGAAAGTCGGCTGGACGGACCGCGGCCGCGTCTTCGAGACCGGTTCGGAGACCTGCGTGCGGGTCGGATGCTACAAGGGCGTCCTGGTGATCGACGAGTTCAATCGGGACGAGCCCGATGCGCATCAGCTCAAGTACTACGCCAGCGGCATCGGCAACGTCCGGGTGGGCTGGGCCGGCGCGAAGGAGGAGGAGCAGGAGACGCTGGAGCTCATCAAGGTCGTCCATCTCGCGCCTGACGCGCTCGCAAAGGCACGAGCCGCCGCGATCGCCCTCGAGAAGCGTGCCTACGTGACAAGCAAGGACCTGTACGGTCTGACAGAGCCAGCCCAACAGCGCTGACGCGAGCGATCGGCGTGGCGATCGCCAGGCGACCTCCGAACGAACGGGTCGGCGCGCGGTAGGGTCCGGAACGACGCACCCACCGCTTCGCCCGCGGGTTCTGCGGCGCCGATGATCGGGTGCCCCGCGAACGGAAGCTCCTCCTCCATGGTGAGCGCTTGGCGCCGTTTGGCGCGCGGGCGCCGAGTCGTCGCTCGAATCGATCGGTTGGTCTGGCCAGGTTCAGCTCTGGGCTGGCGCTTCGACGACCCGAGCGACGGACGAGGCGCGGTGGCTGCGGGAGGTGTCGCTGCTACCGAGACGAGCACAACCGACGAAATCTGCCGAGGGCAATACCGACGTATGGCCTTCCTTAAGCGTTTCCCGATCCCGGCCAATCGCGGCCGATGGCTCGAAGAGGAAGCCAAGGACAGGACAAAGAATGAGCCGAAGAATATTGCCGGTCGCCGTCGCGGCCGTCACAGCTTCCATGGCGGACGTCGCACCAGACCTTCGGGGCGTCCGGAAGGTCTGCCAGCCACCCAGCGCGGCCCCGCGCGGGCAGGTGAGCTGATGAGCGCGCACGCAGGAACTCGTGTCTCCGCTCAAGCTCCAGTCTCGACTCATGCGCTCCCGCCTGCGAAAGCGCTGCCGGCGAGCGGGAACATCGCCCTCGCCGCGAGTGCGGTGGTCCAGGCGGCCCTGGGGATCGAGTTCGCACTCTCCGGCCTGAACAAGGTTGCAGACCCCAACTACGTCGCGAACTTCTCTTCGTTTGTACAGGCAAACCCGGGGTCAAGCAGTGGCCCGCTATCGCTCCTGGTGCAGGGGGTCGTGCTGCCGAACGCAGACCTCTTTGCAACGCTCCTCAAGGTCACCGAGCTGGCCATTGGACCGATCCTCTTGATCGGCGCCCTCGAGATCGGGCGCAGGCGCCTGTCGGGACGGCTGGGTGCCGTGCACGGTTATGAGGCCGGAGTCGCTTTCGTCGCCGCGCTTGCTGGCCTCATGGCCGCCGGGCTGGCCTTCTCGATTTTCGTCCTGAACGGCGGCGTCTTGCCCACCGTGATGCCCGGGCGTGCCTTCACCACGGCCATTCCCGTGGAGCTCCTGATTGTCCCCCTGGGAATATCCGTCGCCTGGTTGGAGTTCGGACGCTTCTTGGTGCTCCGTAGGCGACCGGCGACCGCGATCGTCGGGGATGACAACTGAAGGGCCGTCGCAGCGACCCACATGGCAGGCACCCGCGGAGATCTACACGGAGATGGACCAATGGAACACGCACAACAACGCTCACGCGCCGATTTGCCAACGACCTTGCGGACGCTCCGCTTGGCTCGTGCGCTCAACGCCATGCTCACGTGGCGCCCGGTTCGCCCGACCGGACCGCTCGGCCTGATGGCAGCAGCACCGGCGCTCGCCCTTGTTGTCGCCGCGTGCTCCGGCGCCTCCGGCGCTGGCGCGCCCACCGACACCTCTACGCCTCCGTCATCCCCTTCGGCCTCGTCCGCCATGAGCATGGGCCCGACCGTGAGCGCACCAGCCGTGTCGGCCGCTCCGGCAGCGTCCGAACCAGCCTCGGCTGCGCCCGCTCCAGCCGGCAGCCCCATCACGGCCGGCGCCACCCTCCACATCTCGGCCCAGAACATCCAGTTCGACACCGACCACCTCGAGGCACCGGCCGGCCAGACGTTCGTCCTCGAGTTGGCCAACAACGACCCGGGCATCCCGCACAACGTCGAGATCAAGGACGCCAATGGCGCGAGCGTTTTCAAGGGCCAGATCATCACCGGTCCCGCAAAGGCGTCATATCAGGTTCCGGCGCTTGCAGCCGGGAGCTACGTGTTCCTCTGCGATGTGCACCCCACGATGACCGGAACCGTCACGGTGCAGTAGCCGTTACGCCCGCCGGCAAGCCGACAGAAATCAAGGAGATCAAGAAATGGAACGCGAACAACCGTTACGAACAGGCCCGCAACTCGTGCCGCATCACCGCCCCGAGATCACGATGATCGCGCCGTCCAAGCTATTTCTCGCCCACCAGTCGGCGCTCGCACGCGTGATCGTTGTTGTCCTGCCCCTCATCCTCGGGGCCTGCACGAACGGTGGCGGCGGCGGATCGGGCTATTGACCGCACTGTCTTGGTGCAAATGCGAGCGTCGCCGGAATTCTCGAGTCCGGCTGGTGGAATTCGGCTGCCGGCGCGGCGGGACTGAAGCCGCAACTCCCTTGCCCATGGCGTTGAAAGCGCCGGCCCGCTTGGCCGAACTCGTTCAGCGCTCGACGGCGACCTCGACCGAAAGGAACGATCGATGATCTATGCCGCGTACTTCGTGCTGGCCCGCCAGGCCGACCTCCGCCGTGAGGCACACGAGGCGAGACTGGCCCGGATCGCCCGCAAGACGACTCAGCCGCGCCTGATCCGGGTGATCAGTGGCGCACTGACCCTGATCCGCGCCTTGAACCGCCCGGAAGGGTTTGGGTTCGCGGATGGATTCCTTCGATACCACAACAGTGATCGGCGGCCGAGCGGAGTCCAGGAGGACGACGACTTCCGCTGGGACTGGACCGCGGCGCATTCACTCACATGAACCACACCGCACGACCAGCTCTCCCCACGACCGACCACGCGCATTCGACTAGTCGCTCGAAGCCCACGGTCCAATCCCTCCTGCGCCGGGTCGCCGACATCCTGAGCATCGCTAGCGATCGGGGCATGCGCCTGACATGGCGGAGGCTTGACCGACTGAGGCCCGTCGCCACGCTCGGCCTGATCCTCGTTGATCCACTGTCCGCCCTGCGGGTGGCCCGAGTGCTCGGTCCTCGATCCGGCGGCCCCGTGGACGCCGGCTCTTTCGTAGACTCGGGTCGTGACCGAGCCTTCCCCACCCCCGAGGCGCCGCCTGGCGATCCTCGCCGAGGGCCAGTTCGGCTTCCATCACGGCAAGACCGCCGTCGGGGTGATTCGCTACGGGCCGGACGACGTCGTCGCGGTGATCGACTCGACCCAGGCGGGCGGCAACGTCTCGTCGATCCTGCCCGGTCGCAATATCCCGATCGTCGCGACGCTCACCGATGCCCTCGCCGCCGAGCCTCGGCCTGACACGCTCCTGATCGGGATCGCTCCGACGGGCGGGCGACTCCCCGACAGCTGGAGGGCGACGATCCTCGCCGCGATTCGGCACGGCCTCGACGTCCACTCCGGGCTTCACACGTTCCTCGGTGACGATCCGGAGTTCGCCGCCGCAGCCCTCTCGGCCGGATCGCGGATCGTCGATTACCGCCGGCCGCCGGACCGGATGGAGACGGCCGTTGGGCGCCGCCACGGGCCGGGCAAACGGGTGATCCTGACGGTGGGCACGGACTGCGCGATCGGCAAGATGTCGGTCGCCCTCGAGCTCCGCGCGGCGGCTCGCGCCGCGGGCCGCTCGGCCGCCTTCGTCCCGACCGGCCAGACCGGGATGATGATCGACGGCTGGGGCGCGGCCGTCGATCGGCTGATCAGCGATTTCGCCCAGGGCACCGTCGAGTGGCTCGTCGAAGAGGGCGAGCGCCGCGGCGACTGGGTGTTCGTCGAGGGACAGGGCTCGCTCGACCACCCGGCTTACTCGTCGGTGACTCTCGCCCTGATCCACGGCGCGACGCCCCAGGCGATGGTGCTCGTCCACAAGGCGGGTCAGACCGAGCACGACTTCGCCCATCTGCCGGACGCATCGTTCCCGATCGCGCCCATGGGCCCCTTCATCGAGCTGCACGAGCGCGTCGCCGGCCTCGTCGCCCCGTCGAAGGTCGTGGCGGTTGCGCTGAACACGTCGGCCATCGCGGCGGAGGACGAGGCCAAGGCCGAGATCGCCCGCGTGGCCGCCGAGACCGGCCTGCCAGTCGACGATCCCGTCCGGTTCCGGGCGGGCCCGCTGTGGGCCGAGATCGAGCGGGCG
>Ga0307277_10000553_pt1 | contig 13958 bp, 15 predicted proteins | sample ER_DNA_116_FD_194473 | JGI IMG/M metagenome (GOLD analysis project Ga0307277, IMG submission 194473) | Bulk soil microbial communities from the East River watershed near Crested Butte, Colorado, United States - ER_DNA_116 | ecosystem: Environmental > Terrestrial > Soil > Floodplain | place...
GCGAGCCGCTTCGAGGATTCGGGCAAGCACCGCCGAGTAGTCCTGGTTGCCGTCTCCGGCCTCGGCGAGCCACGAGCGGGCAGCCATGGTCACGCGCAGGTCGAGGCCTTGTTCGGCGATCAGGTCGGCGTCCTTGCGGGCGAGGCGGAGCGGGAAGCGGGGCGGGAACTCGCCTGACTCCAGCGCGGGGCGGCGCCGCTCCGCCTGCGCGGCGAGCGCAGTCGTCCCGAGGACCGCGAAGGCGGTCTCGCGGCTGAGGCCGAGCACCTCGGCGAGCGCGAGTGCCTCGCCGAGCGCGCCGATCACGTTGATGAGCGTCGTGTTGGCGACCAACTTCGCGGCGGCGCCCGAGCCGCTTGGCCCGACGTAGAGCGGGTTCCCCAGTACGGCGAGCAGGTCGCTGTGCCGTTCGAAGGGCTCTCGCTCGCCGCCGACGAAAATCGAGAGCGTGCCGGCCTCGGCCTCGCTCAGGCTCCCGAGAACCGGCGCATCGAGAAGTTGGGCCGACAGGTGCGAGGCGAGTCGCTCGATCGCCTCTGGCCCGACGGTGGACATCTCGATCACGGTCCTCGTCTCGTCGGCGCCCGCGGCGATGCCTTCCGGGCCCTCGGTGACGGCCCGGAGAGCAGGCGGGTCGGCGACCATCGTGATCACGATCTCGGAGCTCGCGGCAGCCTCGGCCGGGGTCGCAGCGATCGGGACACCGAGTGGCTCGGCCTTCGCGGGAGTGCGGTTCCAGACGGTCAGCTCGTGACCGGCGTCGATCAGCCGCTGCGCGACGCGGCTGCCCATCCCGCCGAGCCCGACGACCGCGACCTTAGCCACCCTGCGATCATCCCCGATATGGGCCTCGGGCACCTAGCCGCGTTTCTCGGCGTGTCGCTCGTCGTGATCGTCACCCCGGGCCAGGACACGGCCCTGACGATCCGGAACACGCTCGGAGGCGGCCGGCGCGGCGGCGTGCTGACGGCACTGGGTGTGGTCAGCGGGCAGCTGACATGGGCCCTGGCGGCGAGCGCTGGGCTCTCGGCCGTCCTGCTTGCCTCGAGGCCGATGTTCACGGCACTCCGACTCGTCGGCGCGGCCTACCTCGTCTTCCTGGGAAGCCAGGCGCTCCTCGCCGCAGTCCGGGGCCGCCCCGTTGCCCCAGGTGGCGAGGCACGGCGGCGCGCCTGCTACCGGCAGGGGGTGCTCAGCAACCTCGGCAACCCGAAGATGGTCGTCTTCTTCACGAGCCTGCTCCCGCAGTTCGCCGCCTCGTTCGGCGGGATGCTCGTGCTGGGCCTCGTCTTCGCCGCTCTCACCCTGACCTGGCTGACGCTGTACGCCTTTGCTGTGGCCCGCGCCGCCTCGCTCCTCCTTCGGCCGCGCGTTCGCCGGACGCTCGACGCCCTCGCAGGGGTCGTCCTCGTCTCCTTCGGCCTGCGTCTCGCCTCCGAGCGCTAGGCCGTGCACGTCCTCGACCAGCTGGGCCAGGGGCTCTGGAACGCCTTCCAGATGGCGTGGGAGGTCTGGTGGGCACTCATCCTGGGCTTCCTGCTCTCCGGAATCGTCCAGGCGTGGGTGCCGCGGGGACAGATGGCCCGGGCACTGGGCGGGCGTGGCCCGCGGTCGCTTGCGCTGGCGACCGGTTTCGGCGCCGCCTCCTCGTCGTGCAGCTACGCGGCGGTCGCGATCGCGAAGTCCGCCTTCCAGAAGGGCGCGAGCCTCGCCGCCGCGATGGCCTTCCAGTTCGCCTCGACGAACCTCGTCTTCGAGATCGGGATCGTGATCTGGGTCTTCATCGGCTGGCAGTTCACGCTTGCCGAGTTCGTCGGCGGCCTGATCCTGATCGTGCTCGTGTGGCTCGCGATCGTCCGGCTCGTCTCACGGCAGGAGGAGGAGCAGGCCCGGGAGCATGCGCTGGCGGCCGATACTGGTCACGCGCACCACTCGGCCGGCGGCGCGTCGTTGCTCTCGCTCCAGGCCTGGACCGACGTCGCGCACAACTTCCTCCACGACTGGAAGATGCTCTGGAAGGAGATCATCGGCGGCTTCCTGATCGCGGGCTTCATCGCGCTGCTGCCGCTGAGCGTGTTCAACGACCTCTTTCTGACGCGCACCGGGGGAGCCGGGCAGCTGCTCGAGAACGTCGCGGTCGGGCCTGTGGTTGCCGTGCTCTCGTTCGTCTGCTCGGTCGGAAACGTCCCGCTGGCCGCGGTGCTCTGGGCGGGCGGGATCTCCTTCGGCGGCGTGATCGCGTTCATCTACGCCGACCTGATCATCATCCCGCTGGTCGTGATCTACGCGCGCTACTACGGCCCGCGAGTGACGGCGCTGCTCGTTGGGATCATGTTCGGGGCGATGGTCGCCGCGGCCCTCGCGGTCGACGGGATCTTCAGCTGGGCGGGGCTGATTCCGAAGCACAGGCCCTCGATCGACTCGATCGCGAACCGGGGGATCTCCTGGAACTACACGACGGCGCTGAACATCGTCTTCACGATCGTTGCGGCGGCGCTCGTCGCGCTGACGCTGCGACCGCGGCTTACGGCAGTGGGGTCTCGAGGGGCGGCAGATCCGGCGCGGTGAAGGCCGGCAGGGCCGGTGGAGCAGGAGCTCGAACCGGCGCGGGCGGGGCCTTCGGTGCCCGGACGGTGGGAACGGGAGCCTTCGGCAGCGACGGTGAGCTCGGCCGTGCGCTCGGCCGAGCGACCGTCCGCGCCGGCCTTGTCCCGGGGACAGTCCCTCGGACACGTCGCGCCGGGCGAGATTGCCGGGCCGGCGGCCCCTGGACGCGGCCGACACGAGCTCGTGGGCTCGGAGCCGGCGCCGCGGCCGCCTGGCGAACCACCGCCGGGTGGGGTTGAACCGACGCAGAGACGCCCAGCGGGTGGTGGGGACGGAGGGCCGGGATCACGGCGAGGATGCCGGCAACCACGACGGCCGTCGCCGCGACCTTCGCGACGGTTCCGCCGACGAGAGACGGGCCCCAGCTTCCGACCGAGCCGAGCTTGCTCCCGACCGAGGCGCGCGAGCGGTCGAGCTTGTGAGCCAGGGAGCGGCGCGCACGGAAGAGCAGCGTCTCGACCGCCGCCTCGGTCAGTCCGAGCTGCACGGCGATCTCGCGGTACGAGAGCCCCTGCCACTCACGCAGCAAGATCGCGCGCTGCTGGTTGGGCGGCAGCTCCGCGAGCGCGTCGGCGAGCCCGGCCAGCTCGTCGTGCGAGGGCTGTGGCGCAGCCGCGAGACCCGCGAGCCCGTCCGGGTCCTGAACGGTCTCGACCCGGCTGCGACGCCAGGCCGAGCGCCGGCGCTCACGGCAGACGTTTTCGGCGATCTTGAACAGCCAGGCCGCGTCCGAGCGAGGCACGACTCCTTGCCGTAGCCCGCGGAAAGCATTCAGGAACGTGTGCTGGACGGCGTCCTCGGCCTCCTCGCGGCTCGGCAGGCGGCGGATGCAGTAGCCGAGGATGCGGTCCGAGTACTCCTCGTAGAGCGCACCCGCATGGTCGGCCTCTTGCGGGGTCGCGACGGGCTCGTGGATGGAAGGAAGTGCGCTCATGACCGGGCGGCGCCGTGAGCAGCGGCCTGAATCTCAGTGTGCGAGTGCGGCCTGAAATTGCAAGGGGGCAAGCCCAAAGCCCGGGTTCAGGGGCGATGCGAGCTCGACCACCGCCTCGATCACGTCGCGCGCGGAGCACCCCTTCGTCAAGTAGGCAGACGCACCCGCATCCCGAGCGCGCACCGGGTCGTCCGGCTGCGCCGAGGCTGTCAGGATCGCGACTCGCGCAGGTGATGTCTTGAGCAGCCGGCGCGTAGCCGTGACGCCGTCCAGCACGGGCATCTCGATGTCCATCAGGATCACGTCGGGGCCGAGCGCCCGCGCCAGCTCGACGACCTCCTGGCCGTCGCGGGCGTAGCCGACGACGTCGAGCCTCGGGTCCGCGTCGAGCGCAAGGCCGAGCGCCTCTGCGAAGAACTGGTGGTCGTCTGCGATCAGAACGCGGATCTGCGGCTTGGTTTGCACCTGCTGCTCCCTTTCTCGGGTGCTGCGGGAGAGAGGCCGCACACGGCGGAACCTTGCGGCTCGTGGACGAGAAACACTCGTTCGGGGTACGGTTTCCCTGAAAGGAGGAGGTGGCAGCGTGCGCGTCTGCGCCGAGTGCGGTGGCGAGCTGGCGGCGTCGTTCCGCTTCTGCCCCTGGTGCGCCGCCCCGCAGAGGCGCAAGCTGGTCGAGTTCTTCCGCGCCCACCCGCGCGACGAAGGCAAGGCTCTGCGCGTCTCGCGCTACCTCACCGAGGAGCCGCACGTCCGCTTCAGCGTCTGGAGCCCGGAAGGGATCGCCGAGGCCGCCGTCTCGCTCGAGGAGACCGAGGCAGAGCGGCTGGCCGCCTTCCTGGCGGCTCCGGAGCTCTCGCGTCCGCGGCCACTCGACCGGCTCCGTGCTCTGATCCGCTAGCGGCGTGCGCGGCGCAGGGCCTTTGCGCTGCGCTCCAGGGTCTCGAGCTCGTCCAGGCTGCGGCCCGCGCCCTCGGCGACGCAGGTCAGCGGCGACTCGACCCGCTGCACGGGCAGGCCGACCTCGTACCGGAGGCGCTCGTCGATCCCGCGCAGGAGCGCGCCGCCGCCGGCGAGCACGATTCCCCGCTCCCCGAGGTCGGCCGCGAGCTCCGGAGGCGTGCGCTCGAGCGTGTCCTTGACGGCCGTCACGACCCGCGCCACCGGCGGCTCCAGTGCCCGCCGCACGTCGTCGGCGCTCAGGGTCACCCTCCGCAGGAGGCCCGTGACGAGATCGCGGCCTGCGACCTGGGTCTCGGTGGGACCGTCTTCGACCTCCCAGGCCGAGCCGACCGCGATCTTCGCCGCCTCCGCCGTCTCCTGGCCGATCAGGAGCTTGTGGACGTTCTTGACGTGCTCGACCACCGCGTCGTCCATCTCGTAGCCGCCGACGCGAATCGACTCCCAGACGACCATGCCGCCGAGCGAGACGACGGCGACCTCGGTGGTACCGCCGCCGATGTCGATCACCATGCTCGCGACCGCGTCGGCCACCGGCAGGTTGGCGCCGATCGCCGCGGCCATCGGCTCCTCGATCAGGTAGACCGAGCGCGCACCGGCGGAGCGGGTCGCCTCGTCGACGGCCCGGCGCTCGACGTCCGTGATTCCGCTCGGAACGCAGAGCACGACCCGCGCGAAGGCGAAGCGGCTGCCCCCGGCCTTGTTGATGAAATGGCGGAGCATCTGCTCGGTGATCTCGAAGTCCGCGATCACGCCGTGGCGGAGCGGGCGGGTCGCTCGAATCGTCGCGGGCGTGCGGCCGATCATCCGCCGGGCTTCGGCGCCGACCGCCTGGACCTTGCCGGTCTCCTCCGAGAACGCGACCACCGACGGCTCGAAGAGCACGATTCCACGCCCGCGGATGAACACGAGCGTGTTCGCCGTGCCGAGGTCGACCGCCATGTCGCGGCCGCCGCCGAGAGACCCCCGCAGTCGCATTCGAATGGACCCTAGCCGTCCGCGCAAACGAAGAGAGGCCGCACACGGCGGCCTCTCTTCGGGGAGGGGAGTCTCTGCTGCTAGGGCGCGGACGATCCGGGCTCGTGGTCGCCCACGTGGTTCGCCGGCACCGCCTCGACCTGGGCGAGCGAGTAGGCCCGCGGGGCGCGGATTCGCACCGAGATGCGGTCGCCTACGACGAGCTGGCTCGGTGAGATCACGTGCGGGACGCCGCCCACCCAGAGGACGAACACCGTGTGGCCGTCGTAGGTGAACGTCTGGTCGAGCGGCTGGCCCAACATCGCGCGCAACGAGCGCAGGTTGCCGTCCGTGATGTGCAGGGTGAAGTGGCCGTTTGCCGCCGGGGCGTCGAGCCTGCCGATGAAGAGCCAGAGCGGACGGTGCGGGAAGCGGCCGTCGGGCCCGCGGTCGGCGACGCGCCAGGCAGGCGTGGCTTCGATCTGCGCCAGGGAGTCGCTGCGAGCGGCGCGGACGTGGACACTCACGCGGTCGCCTGCGACGAGGTTCGACTCGTCGACCACGGTGGGCACGCCGTTCGTCCAGCGGATGTACTGCGTGTTCGGGCCGACTGCGAACTGCTGCGTCCGCCCCTGGCCGATCAGCTTCCGGAGGGCGACGTGGTTGCCGCCCTTGACGTTGACGAAGAGCGACGAAGAATTGCCGGCGTCTGCGAGCAGACGGCCGTTGAAGATGTACTGGACGGTGCCGGTGCCACGCGCGGCGAGGGTGCTGGAGGCTCCGACCGTCAGCACCGCCACCGCCACCAGCGCGAGGTACGCGAGTTGCTTTCTCATCTCTCCGACTCCTTGTCCGAGGTCGGATAGATCGTCGTCCCGCCATGTCAAGCGGCGATGAAGCGCTCGTAAGCGTGACGTTAGGTGTGCGTAAGAACTGTGGGAGGATTCAGCCGTGGCCGCCGAGCGCGTCAGCGAAGGGTTCGTCCCCTTTTCGATCGGGCGCACGTGGTACCGCTCGCTGGCGGAGCACGACGAGAGCCGGGTGCCACTCCTCTGCCTGCACGGCGGCCCGGGGGCCAACTGGCTCCATCTGAAGCCTTACGAGGCGCTCTCCGACGAGCGGCAGGTCGTCTTCTACGACCAGCTCGGCGCGGGCAACTCCGCCGTCACGGAGCCTCATGACCCGGCGATGTGGACGCCGGAGCTGTACGTCGAGGAGGTAGATGCCGTGCGCACGGCGCTCGGCCTGGAGCGCGTGCACGTGCTCGGGCACTCGTGGGGCGGCATGCTCGGCATGCAGTACGCGGCAGGCCGGCCGGAGGGCCTGGTCTCCCTGGTCGTCGAGAGCTCGCCCGCGAGCGTCCCCGACTGGATGCCCGAGGTCGCCCGGCTCCGCTCGGAGCTGCCGCCCGAGGTCGAGGCGACGCTCCGGGCGCACGAGGAGGCCGGCACGATCGACGACCCGGCCTACGAGGAGGCCGCGATGGTCTTCTACAAGCGCCACCTCTGCCGAAACGACCCGTGGCCGGAATGGCTCGTCCAGTGCTTCGAGGCCCTGGACGCCAATCCCGAGGTCTACCACTCGATGAACGGGCCGAGCGAGTTCCACGTGATCGGGACGATCAAGAACTGGGACATCAGCGACCGCCTCGGCGAGATCCAGGTGCCCACGCTCGTGTTCTCCGGCCGTTACGACGAGGTCACGCCCGCCGTCACCGAGGCCGCGCACCGCGCGATTCCCGGGTCGGAGTACGTCGTGATGGAGGAGAGCTCGCACATGGCACAGGCAGAGCAGCCGGAGGAGACGCTCGCGCTCGTGCGGGATTTCCTCAGCCGGGTGGAGGGCGCCGCAGGCGCTTGACGTCGCTTCGGCGGCGCTTCCGTTCCAGGCGTTTCTCGACCGAGGCCTTCGTCGGTTTTGTCGGACGGCGCCTGCGCGGAACCCGCAGCGCCTCGCGCAGCGTGTCGACCAGCCGCTCCGTCGCCAGCTCGCGGTTGCGCCACTGGCTCCGTTCGTCCTGCGCGACCGCGCGCAGCACCGGGCCCGCGCGCGCAACGACCCGGCGCTTCTGAACATCCGAAAGGGCGGCGGACGACTCGACGTCGAAGATCGCCTCTACGCGCGTGTCGCTCTTCTGCGCGTGCTGGCCGCCGGGGCCGCTCGAGCGCGAGAACCGGAGCTCGATCTCGGAGCGGGGGATGGAGACCGACCGCGTCACCCGGAGGCGTCGCTCGCGATGCCGACCAAAAGAGGCCGTGCCGGCTTTGCCGGTGCGGCCGCTACGCCTAGACTCGCCCGCCATGAGCGCGATTCTGCTGGACGTCGACGGAGTTCTCCACGTTTCGGGGCATCCGATCCTCGGCGGCGCGAAGGCGATCGCGCGCTTGCGCGACGCCGGTCACACGCTTCGCTTCGTCACCAACAACACGACGCATTCGCGACAGGCCCTCGCCGCAGAGATCCGATCCTTCGGCGTCCAGCTCGACGACGAGGAGCTGCAGACCACGCCCCTGGCCGCCGCCCACGCGCTCAAGGGGAAGCGCGTCCTCGCCCTGACGATGCCGGCGATCATCGAGGACCTCGACGGCCTCGAGCTGGTGGGCGAGAGCGCCGACGCCGTGCTCCTCGGTGGCGCGGACGAGAGCTACGAGACCAACCGGGTCTTCAGCTATTACAACCTCGCGCGCGCCTTCGCCGAGCTGCAGGATGGAGCCGAGCTCTACTGCCTGCACAAGAACCGCTGGTGGCAGACGTCGCGCGGTGCGCTGCTCGACGCGGGCGCCTTCGTTGCCGGGCTCGAGTACGCGGCCGGCATCGAGGCGACCGTGCTCGGCAAGCCCAGCGCCGCCTACTTCGCCGCCGCGCTCGACGCGCTCGAGTACGACCCCGAGCAGACCTGGATGGTCGGCGACGACGTCGAGGCCGACGTCGCAGGCGCGTCGGCGTTCGGCCTCCGGACCGTGCTCGTCCGCACGGGCAAGTTCCGGGAGGAAGTGCTCGAGGAGGCGACCGTCAGGCCCGACGGGGTGATCGACTCGATCGCGGGGCTCCCCGACTGGCTGGAGTCCGTCGAGTAGTGCTCGTCGGCGTCGACCTGATCGAGATCCCGCGGATCGCGCGGGCGCTCGAGCGGTACCCGGGCTTCCGCGAGCGGTGCTTCACCGAGGCCGAGCGCGCCTATTGCGAGAGCCGCGTGAACCCGCCGCAGCACTACGCGGCCCGCTTCGCCGGGAAGGAGGCGGTCGGCAAGGCGCTCGGCTCCGGTGTGCGCTTCACCTGGCGCGAGATCGAGATCGCGGGTCGGCCGAAGCCCGGCGTCACGCTCTCCGGGCGGACGAAAGCGTGGGCGGAGCGGATCGGCGCGGGCCGGATCGAGCTCTCGATGACGCACTCCCGCGAGCTGGCGACTGCGGTCTGCGTCGTCTCGGATGATTGAGCCGCTCTACACCTCCGAGGAGATGCGCTCGGCCGAGGCGGGGCACGACGTCGACGAGTTGATGGCGCGGGCAGGGCGGGCCGTCGCCGAGGAGGCGATGCGGCGGTTCCCGGATGCTCGGAGGTTCGTTGCGGTCTGCGGCGGCGGGGCGAACGGCGGGGACGGGCGGATCGCGGTCGACGTCCTCCAGGCGGCGGGGCGCGACGCCGTAGCTGCGGACGAGGTCGAGGGCGCCGATGTGATCCTCGACGCGATCTTCGGGACCGGCTTCCACGGTGAGCCACGCGAGGACGCGGCGCGCAAGATCGAGGCGATCAACGCGTCGGGGGCCCCCGTCGTGGCGGTCGACCTGCCCTCGGGCGTGGACGCCTCGACCGGCGAGGTTGCGGGACTGTGCGTCGACGCGACGATGACGGTGACGATGCACGGCCGGAAGCTGGGGCTCGAGGTCGCTCCGGGCCGCTTCCACGCGGGCGAGGTGGTCGTCGCCGACATCGGGCTCGAGCGGGCGGAGACCTGGCACGGGCTCGTGACCGCGCAGATCCTCGGGCGGGTTCCCCGCAAGCGACCCGAGCAGAACAAGTACACGGCCGGCTCCGTGCTCGTCGTGGGGGGGTCGCGGGGACTGACCGGCGCGCCGTGCCTGGCGGCGGAGGCCGCTTTTCGCGCCGACGCGGGCTACGTCGCGGTCGCGGTGCCCGACTCGACACTGCCAGTCTTCGAGCAGCGCCTGCTGGAGGCGGTCAAGCTCCCGTGCCCGGAGGACGACGGCAAGATCTCGCCGCGCGCGATCGACCCGATCGTCGAGTTCGCCGGCAAGGCCGGTGCTGTCGCGCTCGGGCCGGGCCTCGGGCGCGGGCCGGGGCCGAGGGAGGTCGTCGCCCGCCTGCTCGCCGAGCTGGAGGTGCCGGTCGTCGTGGACGCGGACGGCCTCTCCGGACTCGAGCCGTTCGAGCGATCCGCGCCAACAGTGCTCACCCCGCACGAAGGAGAGCTCGCGCGGCTGCTCGGCGAGGAGTCACGCTGGGTCGCCGCGCATCGGCTCGAAGCGGCGAAGCGGGGCGCGGATCGCTTCGGCTGCGTCTGCCTCCTCAAAGGCGCGGACACGCTCGTCGCATCGCCCGGAGAGGGCGTGTGGGTCTGCTCGCTCGGCACGCCCGCACTGGCGACCGCCGGCAGCGGCGACGTCCTCACGGGCGTCGTAGCCGCCTTTCTGGCGAAAGGGCTCGACGTGCGTCTCGCAGCCGCGGCCGCCGCGACCGCTTGCCAGCTCGCCTCGCGGGAGATCCCGCATGCCGGTGCCGTCGCGAGCGATGTGACCGGCGCGCTTCCGCTCATCTTGAACTAACCGGTTCAGTCTGTTCGAACCGTCTGGTTCAGTGCCGTCGAACCGGCCTGCTAGCGTGCCGGCGTGACCGACATCAATCCGTTCGTCTACTCGCGCCCGCTCGCGCCCGAGGACGTGCTCGACCGCGAGCCGGAGATCAGGCAGCTGCTCTCGCTGGCCGCGGGAGGCCATTACGTTCGCCTCTACGCGCCGCGGCGCTTCGGCAAGACGAGCCTCCTGCGGAAGGCGCTCGCCGAGGCCGAGCGCGGCGGCGAGCTGGTCCCGGTGCTCGTCGACCTCTACGGCGTGCTCAGCTACGCAGACGTGACGATCCGGATCGAGCGCGCCTACGCGCAGCTGCGCGGGACGATCCGCAAGACGATCGAGAGCATCCTCCGTACGACGGGCCTCGGCCTCTCGCTCGGCGCGCCGGGGATCTCGGTGAAGCTCCAGCTCGAGCCGCGGACCGACCCGCTGCCGGCGCTGCACGCGCTGCTCGACCTGCCGGAGCGCGTCGCCGACCGCAGCGGCTCGCGCGTGCTCGTGGCGCTCGACGAGTTCCAGGACATCGCGAAGGTGCAGGACTTCGACAAGCTCCTCCGCAGCCACATCCAGCACCAGGGGGAGTCCGCCTCGTACATCTTCTGCGGCTCTGAGCCTGGGATGATGCGCGAGCTCTTCGACGTGAAGGGCAAGCCGCTCTACGGTCAGGCGGAGCCGCTCAAGCTCGGCCGCCTACCCGACGACGAGATCGCGAACTACATCGCCGAGCGCTTCGCGAGGACGAAGCGGAGCGCCGACCGGGTGCTCGACGCGCTCCTCGCGACGGCCCGAGGGCATCCTCAGCGGGCAATGCTGCTCGCGCACCGCCTCTGGGACGAGGTCGCTCCGGGCAAGGCGGCGGACGAGGACGACTGGCAGGCTGCGCTTGCCCGGACGAGGAACCAGGTCGCTGCCGAGTTCGATGCCCTCTGGCGCGGGCTGGAGGCGAACGAGCAGCGGGCGCTGCGCGCGATCGCGCTCTTCCCGGAGGCGCCCTACGGTGCGCGGGCGCTGGGAGCGGTCGATCTGAAGAAGTCGGGCGCGCACTACGCCGTCCGCTCCTTGCTCGCGAAGGGCGAGCTGGAGGACGGCGACGGGCGGACCGTCTTCGTCGATCCCCTGTTCGAGCTCTGGCTCGGCGACGTCCAGCGCGGCGCGTCCGGGAGGGACGATGCGCCGGTCTGAGGTGACCGTCGACCTCGGCGCGGTCCGGCGGAATGCCCGCACGCTGATCAAGGCGCTCGAGGGATCGCAGCTCTGGGCGGTCGTCAAGGCGAACGCCTACGGCCACGGAGCCCTCGACGTCGCCGGAGCGGTCGTGGACGAGGGTGCCGGCGCGCTTTGCGTCGCGACGATCGCGGAGGGGCTGGAGCTGCGCCACGACTTTCCGCTCGTCCGGATCCTGGTGATGGGACCGACCTCGTCGAGCCGCGAGATCGCGGAAGCCCGTGAGGCTCGGCTCGAGCTCGCGATCTGGAGCGAGGAGATCCCGGAGGGCGTTCGCGTGCATCTGAAGCTCGACACCGGCATGGGCCGCTGGGGGCTCTCCGAGCTGCCGAAGCCCTCCGCCGAGGTCGTCGGATTGATGACGCATCTCGCGACCGCGGACAGCGACCACGCCTTCGCCGAGCAGCAGGTCGAGCGGTTCCGCCGCGCGACAGAGCCCTACTACGACCTGATGCGCCACGCGGCGAACAGCGCTGCGGCGCTGCGGATCCCGTCCTCGCGCTTCGACGCAGCCCGCTGCGGCGTCGCGCTCTACGGCCTTTCGCCGTTCGGGGAGGACCCCGCTGCGGACGGGCTCGAGCCGGCGCTCTCCTGGCGGAGCTACCTGGCGCAGGTGAAGCGGCTCGACGCGGGTGAGAGCGCGGGCTACGGCCGCCGCTTCGTCGCGGAGAAGCCGACCTGGATCGGGATCGTCCCCGTCGGCTACGCGGACGGCTTCCGGCGCGACCTGACGGGGACGGAGGTGCGGGTCGGGGGCGAGCCGCGGCCCGTCGTGGGGACGGTCTCGATGGACGCCTTCGCAGTCGAGCTCGAGCGCGAGGAGCCGGTCGGCGCTCCGGTGGCGATCCTCGGGCACGGCGTCTTCGCCGAAGCGCATGCGCGGGTGGCGGGGACGATCAACTACGAGGTGGTCTGTGGGATCAACGTCGATCCGCGCCGCGCAAGCAGGGTGGTCGTCGGTGCGTAAGACGGCCCAGCAGGTGCTCGCCGGGGAGGAAGCGTGGGTCGTCGGGGGCGCCGTGCGCGACGAGCTGCTCGGGCGCGAGCTGGTCGACCTCGACATCGCGGTGCGGGAGCCGAAGCGGGTCGCCCGCGCCTACGCGAGGCGCTCGGGTGGATCGCCATTCCCGCTCTCGGAGCGGCACGGCGCCTGGCGTGTTGCGCTGGAGGGTGGGCGCACCGTCGACTTCACGCCGCTGCCGGGCTCGGTCGAGGACGACCTCGCAACGAGGGACTTCACCATCAACGCGATCGCCCGGCCGCTCGCCGGCGGGGAGCCGGTCGACCCGTTCGGCGGACGGGACGACCTCGCCGCGAGACGTTTGCGCGCGGTCCGCGAGTCCATCTTCGAGGACGATCCGCTGCGGCTGCTGCGGGCGGTCCGGCTCGAGGACGAGCTGGACGTCCGCCTCGACGAGGCGACAGAGGGGCTCGTTCGCGGACGTGCGGCCCTGGTCACGCGGCCCGCGGGCGAGCGGATCCTGGCCGAGCTGCGCCGGCTCTCGACCGGTGGCTACCGGCGGCTGGACGAGCTCGGGCTGCTCGAGCCCCTCGGCGGCGAGCTCACCGACCGGCTCGAGCGGGTCGACTCGCCCGACTACCGGCTCGTGGCCGCCTTCGGCGATGGGCTGCGCCGGCTTCCGGTCTCGAACGAGCTCCGCCGCTACGCGCAGGCTCTGCTGCGCGCGGTCCGGCCAGAGCCGGATCCGCGGTCGATCCACCGCTTCCGGCGCCTGACCGAGCCCTGGGCGCTCGACGCGCTCGCCTATCTCGGCGCCTCGGAGTTGGCGGGCGCGATCGAGGAGGCGCGCCACAACGAGCCGGCCGAGCCGCTGCTCCGCGGAGACGAGCTCGGCCTTCCACCCGGGCCGGAGGTGGGACGCCTGCTCGAGGAGATCGCGGAGGAGCAGGCGGCGGGTACGATCGCCACGAAGAAGGAGGCGCTCGACTATGCACGACGCAACGCGCGAGCGGTTCGCGAGGACGGCTGAGAGGATCGCGGAGCTTCAGGACGCGCGCGCAGCGTCGCTCGAGCAGGACATCGTGCGCTTCGTCGCGCCGTCCGGGGACGAGCGCGCCCTCGACTCGGGAACCGGCTCCGGGGCGCTCGCGTTCGCCCTCGCGTCGCACGTGCGCGAGGTCGTCGGTGTCGATCTCGTCCCGGAGCTGCTCGAGCAGGCGCGCAAGCGCGCCGAGCGCTTCCCCAACGTGACCTTCCTCGAGGGCGACGCGACCAAGCTCCCGCTCGACTACGCCACCTTCGACCTCACGGGGACGCTACGGACGCTGCACCACATCGCGCGCCCCGAGTTGGCGGTCGCCGAGTTGGTGCGTGTGACGCGGGTCGGCGGCCGCTTGCTCGTCGTCGACCAGATCGCGCCGGTCGACCCGCTCGCCGCGGCGGAGCTGAACCGCTTCGAGCGGGCGCGGGACCCGTCGCACACGCGCGCGCTCGCAGACGTCGACCTGCG
>Ga0307277_10000554_pt1 | contig 13938 bp, 13 predicted proteins | sample ER_DNA_116_FD_194473 | JGI IMG/M metagenome (GOLD analysis project Ga0307277, IMG submission 194473) | Bulk soil microbial communities from the East River watershed near Crested Butte, Colorado, United States - ER_DNA_116 | ecosystem: Environmental > Terrestrial > Soil > Floodplain | place...
TGGCGGTAGCGCCCGGCGGAGCCGGTACGGTCGGGCGTTGTGGAGCACGCGTTCGGAAGCAGCTCGCCCTTCAGCCTCGGCATCGAGGAGGAGTTCCAGCTCGTCTCCGACGAGAGCTATGAGCTCGTGCCGCGCTTCGATGAGGTGGCCGACGCGGCCGGGGACGAGCGAGTGCGCCAGGAGCTGATGACTTCGGTGCTGGAGGCGGCGACGGGCGTGCACGAGCGCGTTGCAGACGCCGTCGACGAGGTACGTGAGATCCGTGCGCGACTGCGCGATGCTGCCGCCAAGCACGGCTCGCTGATCGCATCAGCGGGGACTCACCCGTTCTCGCGCTGGGAGCACCAGGAGATCACCGACTCGCCGCGCTACCAGGGCGTCGTCGAGAAGCTCCGCTGGGTTGCGGAGCGGGTCGCCATCTTCGGGCTGCACATCCACATCGGGATGGAGGAGCCGGACAGTGCCGTGCGGGTCGCTACCGGTTTGCGGAACTGGGTTCCCGAGCTGCTCGCGTTGTCCGCGAACTCGCCGTACTGGCAGGGATACGACACCGGTCTCTCCTCGACGCGCAGCCAGGTCTTCGACGTCATGCCGCGTAGCGGCCTGCCGCCGCGGCTAAGCTCGTTCGCCGACTTCGAACGGCTCGTCGCCCGCGGCGCCAAGGCCGGCTTTTTCCCCGACTACACCTATGTCTGGTGGGATGTGCGGCCGCATCCGAAGCTCGGGACGATCGAGCTGCGGGTCTGCGATTCGCAGACGCGAGTCGAGAACGTCGCGGGAATCGCTGCGCTCGCGCAGAGTCTCGCCGCGACGTTGACGGAGCGGCCTGTGCCCGTTCAGCCGCGCACATTGATCGCCGAGAACAAGTGGCGCGCCGCACGACACGGTCTCGAGGCGGAGCTGGTCGATCTGCGGCGAGACCGGCCCAGGCCGGCTCGCGAGGCCGTTCGGGAGCTCCTCGAACTCGCCGCGCCGGCGGCCGAGACCCTCGGCTGCTCGGAGGAGCTGGGCAAGATCGAGCCCCTGCTCGAGCGCGGGACCGGGGCGGACGAGCAACGGCGGGCCCATGAGCCTGAGGGGAGCCTGTTGTCGGTCGCGCGCTGGCTGGCGGAGGAGACGGTCAGAGATGTCGGCTAGCCGGTCGGTCGGCTATCCTCGAACCCGGCTGGCGCCCGCGGAACGGGCGTCGTCCTGTTTTCAGGCCGTATGAAAACCACCCTCAAGAGAGGCATGGGGCGCGGTGCGACCGTCAACGGCAACGGTCGCCCGGTGTACCCGCCGGGCGTCCACACGCCGATGCGGCGCTATCGCCAGCCCGACCCGCCCCGCCGAACCCCGTGGCAAATGGTGCGGACCGTGGTCTTCTGGGTGGTGCTGGCCTCGGTCGTGGTGGCGGGTGGGGCGGCGGGTGCGGCGTATCTCAAGACTCATCAATTCCTCCAGGCGATCGCCCCGAAGACGAAGGCCGATCGCGCGGCAGCGAAGCGCCTCGACCTGGCGATTCCCGGTCAGCCCACAGTCGCCCTCGTGATCGGCACCGACCGGAGGAAAGGCAAGGAAGCGGAGCTGACCGGACGCTCGGACACGCTGATTCTCGTTCGGGCCGATCCAGGGACGAACTCCCTCTCGATGCTCTCGTTCCCCCGCGATCTGATCGCGACCATCAAGTGCCCCGGACACCCGGACGGGCGAGACCGGATCAACGCGGCGTTCTCGGAGTGCGGGACGGTTGGAGCCGTCGAGACTGTGCGCGCGCTCACCGGTTTGCCGATCAACTATTTCGTCACCGTCAACTTTCGCGGTTTCACGGATCTCGTGAACAAGCTCGGCGGCGTCTGGCTGGACGTCGATCACCGTTATCTCTGCGATGCGAACACCTGTCCCGGAGTGTCGAAGATCAGTCTGTTGCCGGGATATCAACGCGTGAATGCCACGAACGCGCTGGCCTATGTGCGCTTCCGCCACTTCGACTCGGACCTCTATCGCAACGCCCGTCAGCAGCTGTTCCTGAAAGCCATGAAGTCCCAGATCTCTTCCCAGCTGGACCTGGACACCGTCCTCAAGATCATGAGCGCCGTCGAGAAGAACGTCGTCGTCGGTCGCGGCGGGGGCAAGGCGCTCGATCCGAACACGTTGAAGGATTACCTCTACTTCGCTCACGGGCTTCCCGCGGGCCACGTCTTCCAGTCCAAGATCGAGGGCCTGACGGGCAGCAACGAGCTCTCTGCGGCACCCGAGAACATCGCTGTCGCCGTGCGCGATTTCGTCCAGCCGGACGTGAGCGCGCCGGAGAAGGCGCGTGACGTGACGCTCGGCATCAAGCGGCGCTCGCTCGCCCCGCCGCCGCGGAACATCAGCACGACGGTGTTGAACGGCAACGGCGTTGCGGGGTCGGCGGCCAATGCTGCGTACGAGCTTTCGCAGCGCGGCTACAAGATCGTCCTGCCTCCGACAGGTCAGCCTCAGAACGCTCCGAACTTCCAGTACTTCCGCACGACCGTGTATTACGACACTGCACAACCGCGCTCCAAGGCGGCTGCCGGGAAGCTCGCGAACCTGTTCGGCGACGCAGGCGTCAAGCCGTTGCCCGCCAACTTCATCACGCTCGCGAACGGCGCGATGGCCACGATCGTGGTCGGGCAGAACTTCCACGGGACGATTGCGCCGGCGCCCGTCGACAAGACGCCGACCAGGCAACCGGCGAGGGTGACGCCGAATGCGGCGTTGACACGGTCGCTGCTCATGCAGGTCCGTAAGCGCCTGCGCTTCAGACTTCAGGTGCCGCGCCTGGTCGAAAGCTCGTCGCGGCTGGAGTTCGACGCGCCGATCCGGGTCTACAACATCAGCAAGGGTCACCGCGCGGTGCGCCTGACCTTCCGCATCGGGTCGAACGAGTACTGGGGCATTCAGGAGGCGAACTGGAACGAGGCCCCGGCCCTCGCCGACCCGAGCTTCGTGCACAGGATCAAGGGCCGTGAATACGCCCTCTACTACTCCGGGGCGCACCTGCACATGGTCGTGCTCCGGAAGGATGGTGCGACGTACTGGGTCGTGAACTCGATTCTCGACGAGCTGTCCAACGAGACGATGCTCGCAATCGCGCGGGGCCTCGCGCCCCTTCCCAAGTAGGCTTCCCGGTCATGGCGGAATCGCGAACGATCGGCGTCTTTGGCGCGGGCTGGGTCGGGCTTGTCACCGGCGGCTGCTTTGCCGAGCTCGGGCACGAGGTGATCGTGCGCGACGTGGTGCCGGAGAGGATCGAGGCGCTGCGCGCCGGCCAGGTGCCGTTCCATGAGGCGGATCTGCCTGAGGTGCTCGCGCGGAACCGGGACCGCATTCAGTACACGCTCGACGCGAGCGAGCTCGCGCACGCGGATGCGTTGTTCATCTGCGTGCAGACGCCACCGACGTATTCCGGTGACGCGGATCTGTCGTTCGTCTGGTCGGCGCTCGACGACCTCCCGCGGGTCGAGCGGCGGCAGATCCTGGTGATGAAGTCCACCGTGCCGGTCGGAACCGGCGAAAAGGTGCGCGCCGCACTCGAGGGCCGCGGACTCACCAACGTCGGTTATGTGTCCAATCCGGAGTTCCTGGCCGAAGGAAACGCGGTGCGCGACTTCCTCAATCCGGACCGGATCGTGATCGGGGCATTCGACGAGGAGGACGGCGTCGCGGTCGAGGCGCTCTACGGTGGGATCGAGGCGCCGATGGTCCGAACCGATGTTGCCTCGGCCGAGATGATCAAGCTCGCGGCGAATGCGTTCCTCATGACCCGTATCTCGTTCATCAACGAGATCGCGAACGTGTGCGAGGCAGTCGGTGCAGACGTCGTCGAAGTCGCGAAGGGAATTGGGCTGGACCACCGGCTCGGCCCGCACTTCCTGCGGGCGGGCATTGGCTACGGTGGTAGCTGTTTTCCAAAGGACTCGCTCGCGCTCAAGCAGCTCGCGTCGAACTCCGGCTATCACTTCCAGCTGCTCTCGGCGGTGATCGAGGTCAACGAGCTGCAGAAGCGGCGTGTCGTTCAGAAGCTGCAGAAGCATCTCGGCAAGCTGCGCGGAAAGAAGATCGCGCTGCTCGGGCTCGCGTTCAAGGCAGGCACGGACGACATGCGTGAGGCACCGTCGCTGGTGCTCGCGTCACGCCTGTTGGCCGAGGGCGCCGAGGTGCGTGCGTGGGATCCGGTCGCGCGGCCGGGCGAGCTGATGAAGGGCGCGGTCCTCGTCGACACCGTGCTCGACGCCGTGCGCGGGGCGGATGCCGCTGTGATCGTGACTGAGTGGGACGAGTTGCGCGGCCTCGCGTCGAAGGACGTGCACGACGCAATGGCGCGGCCGCTCATCCTCGATGGCCGGAACCTGCTCGACCCTGCCGAGACCCGTGCCGCCGGCTTCGCCTACGAAGGCATCGGCCGGCCGAGCTCGCCGTTCGAGGCGTTGCCGGAAACGGCCGAGCCCGAAACGAAGGTCTCCAACTGATGGAAGCAATCATCCTCGCGGGGGGCCAGGCGTCCCGGCTCGGCGATGCGGCGCGCGGAAAACCGAAGGCGCTCGTCCCGATCGCGGGACATCCACTCGCCGAGTACCAGGTGTCGCAGCTCGTGCGCGCGGGCGTCGACCGCGTGATCGTCAGCTGCAGCGCGGGCCAGGCGCGACTCTTCGAGGCGAAGCTTGCGGGGTTGGGCGCGGCGATCGTCGCCGTCGCCGAGCCAGAGCCATTGGGACGTGGGGGAGGCTTGCGCTTCGCGGCAGAGCACCGCGAGGAGTCGGGCCCTCTCTACGCGTTCAACGGTGACGAATTGCACGACGTCGATCTGCGCGCATTCCTGGAGGCGCACGAGGAGCACGGCGGCGCGGCGACGATCGTCGTTGCTCCGCTCAGATCGCAGTTCGGTGTGGTCGAGCTCGGCGACGACGACCGCGTGACGGGCTTCCGCGAAGCGCCGCGCCTGCCGCACTGGGTCAACGCCGGCGTCTACGTCCTCGACGACGAGGCACTTGCCCGCCTGCCGGAGCGCGGCGACCACGAGCAGTCGACGTTCCCCGAGTTGTCCGCGGAGGGAAAGTTGTTCGGGTTCAGGCACGAGGGCCTCTGGATCACGGTCAATACGCCCAAGGATCTGCAGCGGGCCGAGGAGCACTACGTGCTTCATCCGGAACTGCGACCGACTCTCGCCCGAGGTCGTATCTAGCCCCGTCCGGTGCCAGGCACCGGACAGGTCCGGACAGCATAGAGTCGCCGAATGGGCGTGGATTCGCCGAACCTCGAGGGGCTCGACGCGTGGGCGTTCGAGCCGCGCAAGGTGGAAAAGCCCTGGGGCCACGAGCTCGTCTGGGCAGAGACCGAGCACTACGTCGGCAAGGTGCTCTTCGTGAAGGCCGGCGAGTCCCTGAGCCTGCAGTTCCACCGCGTGAAGGACGAGTCCTGGCTCGTCCAGTCTGGCCGCGCCAGGCTCGAGCTCGGCTCGGTCGGGGACGCGGTGCTGAGCCAAGAGGTGATCGGCCCCGGAGCCTCGTTCCATTTCCACCCGGGCACGGTTCATCGCGTCACCGCGGTCGAGGACACGACCATCCTCGAGGTCTCGACGCCTCAGCTCGATGACGTCGTCCGACTCGCGGACGCCTATGGCCGGGAGGGAACCTCCGAGCCTTAACACAGTTGTGGTAAGGTCTGGCGCATGGCCGAATTGACCGTCGGCGAGGCCGCAGCCCAGACAGGCTGGTCGCCTCGGATGCTGCGCTATCTCGAAGGCGCGGGGCTCGTTGTCCCCCGCCGGAGCGGGGCCGGCTATCGCTTGTATGGGCTCCTCGAGCTCAACCAGCTCCGCTCTCTGCGGGAGCTCCGCCGTCGCCACGATGTGGAGCTCACGGACGTCGCTTTCGCAGCTAGGCTCGAGCGCGAGCCCGAGCTGCGGGCCGCGGTGTGGACCTGGCTGGCAGGCACGCCTCTGTCCGCCCTCGACTGGGAGCAGCGCAAGCACGAGCGCCTGCTCGCCGCCTGATCACATGACTCTGAAAGGACTGAATGGCTACCACGAAACGGCATGACGTGAAGGACCTCGCGCTTACGCCCGAGGGCGTGCGCCGCATCCAGTGGGCTGACCGCCAGATGCCCGTGCTCGCCGCGATTCGCGAGCGTTTCGAGAACGAGCAGCCGCTTGCCGGCTACCGCATCTCCGCGTGTCTGCACGTGACGACCGAGACGGCGAACCTCGCCCGCACCCTGAAGGCGGGGGGCGCCGACGTGGTGCTGTGCGCGTCGAATCCGCTCTCGACGCAGGACGACGTGGCTGCTGCGCTCGTCGACGAGTACGACATCGCGGTTTTCGCGATCAAGGGCGAGGACAACGACACGTACTACGCGCACATCGAGGCGGCCGTCGACCATAAGCCGCAGCTGACGATGGACGACGGCGCCGACGTGATCGGGGTCCTACACTCCGCGCGGCGCGAGCAGCTCGGCGACATCATCGCGGGCACGGAGGAGACGACCACCGGGGTGATCCGGCTCAAGGCCCTGGAACGTGACGGTGCGCTCGGCTTCCCTGTCATCGCCGTCAACGACGCGCAGACGAAGCACCTGTTCGACAACCGCTACGGCACCGGTCAGTCGACGATCGACGGGATCATCCGCGCGACGAACGTGCTGCTCGCAGGCAAGCGCTTCGTCGTGGCCGGCTATGGCTGGGTCGGTCGTGGCGTCGCATCGCGCGCCCGTGGGATGGGCTCGCACGTGATCATCACCGAGGTCGACCCGATGCGTGCCCTCGAGGCGAGCATGGACGGTTACGAAGTGCTCACGATGGAGAAGGCCGCGTCGATCGGCGACATCTTCTGCACCGCGACCGGCGACAAGTCGGTCGTCCGCAAGGAGCACGTCCAGAAGATGAAGGACGGTGCCATCCTCGCGAACACGGGTCACTTCAACGTCGAGATCGACATTCCGGGGCTCAGGGCGCTGGCGACGGAAACGCGTGAGGCGCGTGCCTTCGTCGAGGAGTTCACCATGGCCGGCGGCCAGCGCATCTACCTGATCGCGGACGGCCGTCTCGTGAACCTGTCCGCTGCGGAAGGCCATCCGGCCCTCGTCATGGACATGTCCTTCGCGAACCAGGCGCTCTCGGCCGAGTACGCGATCCAGAACGCTGCCGAGCTCGAGCGGAAGGTCTATCCGGTGCCGGAGGAGATCGACAAGGAGATCGCCCGCCTGAAGCTCGCGACGATGGGTGTCGACATCGACACGCTCACGGAGGAGCAGGAGAAGTACCTGGCCTCGTGGGACGAAGGAACTTAGGCGTCGCTTGCGATGCCGACCAAAGACGTGGCGGCTTAGCCGGCGCGTCCGTCTGAAGCGCTCGTGAAGCGAGCGCTAGACCCAGAAGACATCGTTCGGTACGAGGAGGACGGCCCGAAGGTCGTCCTCCTCGACCAGCGCCGGTTGCCCGACGAAGAGGTCGAGCTCGAGTGCCGCTCGGTGGCCGACGTCGTCGAGGCGATCCGCGAGCTGGCGATTCGCGGCGCGCCTGCGATCGGGGTCGCCGCGGCCTACACGCTCGCGCTGGCGGCGGCACTTGGGGAGGACCTCGATGATGCCGCTGCGCGGCTCGTCGCTTCCCGTCCTACCGCGGTCAACCTCGTGTGGGCACTCGAGCAGATGCGTGACGACCCGTCTCCTGCGCACGCACGCGTTCTCCACGAAGAGGAAGTCGTGCGTTGTCGTGCCATGGCAGAGCACGCTGCCGAGCTTTTCGGTCCGGGCACGCGCGCGCTGACGCATTGCAACGCCGGCGCACTGGCGACGGGCGGTTACGGTAGCGCGGTCGGGGCATTGCGGACTGCCTGGGAGCGCGGCCTGCTCGAGCGGGTCTGGGTCGACGAAACCCGTCCGTTGCTGCAGGGGTCGCGCCTGACAGCGTGGGAGCTGGAGAGGGCGGGCATTCCGCACGCGGTGATTGCCGACTCCGCGGCAGCTTCGCTCATGGCAGCGGGCGAGGTCGATTGCGTCGTCACCGGTGCGGACAGAATCGCCGCTAACGGGGACACTGCGAACAAGATCGGCACGTACTCGCTCGCGGTCCTCGCCGCACATCACGGCATTCCGCTGTACGTCGTCGCACCGACATCGACCGTCGACCTCGCGACGCCCAGCGGCGCCGCGATTCCAATCGAGGAGCGCGCCGCGTCCGAGATCACCACGAGATTCGCCGCACGCAATCCCGCGTTCGACGTCACGCATGCGGATCTCATCGCGGCAATTGTCACCGAGCACGGCGTCCACCGCGCTCCGTACGCGCAGTCGCTGGCGGCGCTCGTATGAAGGCGCTGATTCTCGCCGCGGGCTATGCCACGCGGTTACGTCCCCTCACGGACTCGATCCCGAAGCAGCTGCTGCCCGTCGGAGGCCGCCCGATGGTGGACTGGATCCTCGATCGCATCGAGGAAACGAGCGCCGACGAGGTGCACCTGGTCACGAACGCGCGTTTCGCGGATGACTTTGCCCGCTGGGCCGAGGGCAAGGACGTTCGGATCCACAACGACGGGACGAGGTCGAACGAGGACCGCCTCGGTGCAATCGGCGATATGCGGTTCGTCGGCCTCGACGATGACCTGCTCGTGGTCGCCGGCGACAACCTGTTCGACTATTCCCTTGCGGAATACGAGCGCTACTGGCGCGAGCGCGACGGTAGCTGCATCGCCGTCCTGGACGTCAAGGATCGGGAGCTGGCGAAGAAGTACGGGATCGTCGACGTCGACGAGAACGACCGTGTTACGAATTTCGTCGAGAAACCGGAGAACCCGCCGACGACGCTCTGCGCGACCGCGACGTATCTCTACGAGCGCGACCACGTCCGGCTGATCGAGCAATACCTCGAAGAAGGAAACTCCCCGGACCAGCCCGGAAACTACGTCGCCTGGCTGCACAAGCGAGAGCCCGTCTATGCGTACCGATTCGAGGGCGAGTGGTTCGACATCGGCGATGCGGACCAGCTCCTCGAGGCGGACAATCAGATGCGCCGCCTGCGTGGCCTGCCGGAACGCGCGGAGTATTCACCAAGCTGACACAGACATGTCACACGCGCTCCCATAGCGTGGTGACGTGCTCGACTTGCTACTCCCTCAACGCTGCCTCGTGTGCTCGCTCCCGGGCGCGCAAGTCTGCGACAGGTGCACCGCGGCGTTGCGCCGCATCGAGCCACCGCTTTGCGCACGCTGCGGCGCCCCGACGGCCTGGCCCGTACAACGCTGCGGTGAGTGCGCCGGACGCCGGCTCGCGTTCGCGCATGCGCGCGCCGTGCTGGTGTATGACGACCGGCTGCGCCAGGTCGTGCTCGCCTGGAAGGAGCGCGGGCTGCGCCGGCTCGCCGCCTGGGCCGCAGCAGTCGTCCGGGAATCGCTGGCGCGACCGGACGTCGCGTGTGTCGCCTTTGTCCCGGGTGATCCTGACCGCAGGCTGAAACGTGGACACCATGCGGCCGAGCGGCTGGCGACCGAGCTTGCTACCGAGTGGGAGCTTCCCCTGCACCCACTCCTGACGAGGGCAAGAGGGTCTCCGCGCCAACGAGGGCTGACACAACACGAGCGGCGTCGGAACGTCGCAGGTGCCTTCCTCGCGCACGGTCGAGTACCCACTCGCGTCGCGCTCGTCGATGACGTCTACACGACCGGTGCGACGGCCAATGCGGCCGCGTCCGCACTCCGAAAAGGGGGTGCCCGCAACGTCGAGGTTCTGACGTTGGCCCGCACGATTCGCATTCGCTAGGGTGAGACCTCCGGCTCACGAGGAGGCGCATGCGACTTCAGGTGAAGGGCAAGAACCACGAGGTCAGCGACACGATCCGCCGGTACGCCGAGGAAAAGATGCAGAAGCTCGACCGCCAACTGCACGAGCTGGCGGAGGTCGAGCTCGAGCTCCGTGTCGAGAAGAATCCTTCGATCGCCGACAACCAGGTGGCGGAAGCAACGGTCCGAACGAAAGGGCCGACCCTGCGGGTCACCGAAGCATCGAGTGACATGAAGGCCTCGATCGACCAGTTGGCCGAGAAGCTGACCCGGCAGATCGACCATGCCCGCGGCAAGCAGCGCAAAGACTGGCATCCACGCGACAACGGCAGCCCGAGCGGAGGTCCGATGAGTATCCCCGACGAAGAAGAGACCAGCGAGCAGATCGTCAAGGTGAAGCAGTTCTCGGTGAAGCCGATGAATCCCGAGGAGGCCGTGCTGCAGCTCGAGCTCATCGGGCACGACTTCTTCGTCTTTCGCAGCGACGACTCCGGAGAGATCAACGTCATCTACCGCCGCAAGAACGGCGGCTACGGCTTAATCGAGCCCTCGGGGTAATGGGCTTCTTCCGGCGCAAGCCGTTGCACCAGCGGCTTGCCGAGGAGGGTGGTCTCGTGGAGCGGTCGACCGTGCCGCTTTTCACCGGCGTCATTCCGGAGACCGGCATTCACGGCATTCCGCGCGAGCGGCAATACGACGCCGTTGCCACAACCGAAGCGCCGGATGCGGCCGGAGACTCCGCGCGTTTCGTCGGGCTCGAGGACGGCTCGCTGCTGATCGAGGAAGGCGACGGTGACCTGACGGCGCTTGCAGACGCGATCGAGCACGAAATCGCGCGCCCGTATCGCGCGACCGCTGTGCGGCGCGGCGAGACGACGTGGGCGATTGCGGCACACCGGCTCCGCGTCGTCGAGTTGCCGGAACCGGGCGGCGACGAGATCGAGCTGGTGCTGAACGGGGAGGAGAAGACTCTGGTTGTGGACGGGAACCGGTCGTTTGGAACGATGCCGGAGCTGGAGCAGTTGGCAGACGGCAACGCGGTCATACGCGCGGCCCGCCTGGAGGGCGCCATCTGGGAGGTCCGTGTCGATCCGCTCTAGGGCAGGCGCATGAAGACAACGCGCCCCGGTTCCGCGGTGCGCGGCGAGCGGTTGTAGGACACGACCAGAGTCTGGCCGTCCAGATCGGCTCTGATCGCCGCTTCGGGGAAGAAGCCCATCGCCACCCCGTCAGCCGGGTCGATGGTGAAGGCTGGGAACCGAAGGATCTTCCACTTGTTCGTAGTGAGATCGAGGACCCGCACCGTCTTGCCGACGATGATGACGGCGCGTTTGCCTTGCAGTGCTTCGAGTTTGGAGCCTGGCGGCACCGACCACGATCCAAGCGAGCGTCCGGTTCGGGCATTCCAAGCTCGCAGCCGGCGACTCTGCAGCACCGCACCGACATCTTGTCGGAGCAACACCTGTGGTTCGTCGCCAGGATTGGGGTAGTAGAGATCCTGCGGAGGGCCAGACGTTTTCGTTCGCGGCAGCGCAATGTGGTAGAGCTGATGTCCACTCTCGTCGAGCACGGAGATCCTCCGGCCATAGAGAACCGCTACGCGACGGTTCGAGTAGCCGGCGACACGGCCCTTGAGCATCTCGAACTGCATTGGCCCTTGCCCGCCGAGCCGCCACACGCTTGCCCAGAGAACGCGCTGGCGCGCTTCTCGCAATCTCGCGTAGACGACGTTGCCGCGATCGAGGCCGTACCCGGCGAGGAAGGTTCCCCCCTCGCTAAAGCTGCCCTGCCCCCGCGCAACTTCGAACGGAATCGGATCTCCAACATGAAGCACGAGCAGTGCCTCGTCGACCGTGTCGCAGCAGGAGTTGTTGCAGTCAAACGCGGCGACCTGGCCGTCGAAGAGCAATCCTTCAGGCCAAGCGCATGCAGGGATCGGCCACGACTCGGTTCCGCCGCTCTTCGGCGTCCAGACAAGGAACGGAAACGTCGGGCGCGGTGTCTGCGCATTATGCGGGAGAGGCAGCACAGCAACGCGCGCGCCGCTCAACCTCACTTCACCGACGAGATACCGCGTTCTCAGGACAGTCCGCGCGCCGGCACGAGTCGTCCGCTGCACCGCCGGAGGTGCCGCAACTGCGGTGAGCTTCCCGTTAAAGAAGACGGGTCGAATGTTCTCGCCTCCGTCGGGGTAGGCGTGCGTGAGTGCCAGCGCGGAGCGGCTGTCGACGCCGATAGACCACACCTGGTCGAGCAACGCGGGCCCGACTCCGGCGTGGTTTCCGCCGACTGCGAGCAGACGCTTACCGTCCGGTGCCCAGGAATTGGGATAGACATCGCTGCCTTCGAGAGATCGTCTCAACACGCGGAAACCGGAACCGTCCGGCCTGACGACGGCGAGCTGGGCATGTCGTGCTCGCAACGCCGTGAATGCCAGCAGGCTTCCGTCGGCCGACCAGACCAGCTGTGATGTCAGCGCGGCGGGAGCGACCTTGTGGGCTCGCCCGTTGATCGCTCTGATCCACAGCCGGTGGTGTGCGTCGAGGAAGGCTTCGTGCAGGCCATCGGGAGAGACACTCGTTCGCTCGCCGCTTGCAAGCGTGACCTCGCCCTTCTCCGAGACGTCAGGCGTCGCGTACATGTCGCCGCCCGGGCGCGACGTCCGTTTGCCGTTCGCATCGACGACCGTCGTGCCCGCAGAGGTGACGATTGCGAGCTTTTCGGCTCTGGGCGAGCTAGCGAGGAGCGGCGCCATCTCCTCGCGTCTGGCGGTGACGCGGATTAGGCCGCTGCCATCCGGGTGGACCGCGTAGACGTCCCAACGGCCGTCGCGGTCGCTGGCGAACACAACCCAGTTCGCGCTGTTCGCGCCGTGCCCGTGGCCACAGCCGCAGAGAATCGCCAGCACGAGGGCTGCGACGCCGATTGGACCCCGGATTCGACGCATGGCTGGGATCGATATCGGCACTGCCGACGAGCCGCAAGAGGGCTGTAGCCGAGCCGGTACCCTAGGTCCACGATGTCCTCACAGCTCGGCTCCTTCGAGAAGGTCCTCCGCATCGGCGAGGGCCGCCGCATGAAGCGGCTGGCCGAGCAGGCTGCCTACATCACCTCGATCGAGCCCGAGTTCACCGCGCTTTCGGACGACGAGCTCCGGGACAAGACGGTCGAGTTCAGGCAGCGGCTCGAAAACGGGGAGACGCTCGAGGAGCTGCTCTTCGAGGCCTTCGCGGCCGTCCGGGAAGCCCGTCGGCGGGAGTCCGACCAGCGGATGTTCGACGTCCAGCTGATGGGCGGCATCGTGCTCCACGAAGGCGACGTGGCGGAGATGAAGACCGGTGAAGGCAAGACGTTCGTCGCGAGCCTCGCGCTCTACCTCAATGCGCTGGCCGACCAGGGAGTTCACCTCGTCACGACCAACGACTACCTCGCCCAGCGTGACGCCGAGTGGAACCGCGGCGTCTTCGAGCGTCTCGGCATGACCGTCGGCGCGATCGAGAACATGATGCCGTTCGCGGAACGCAAGGTCGCCTACGAGTGCGACATCACGTACGGCACGAACTCCGAGTTCGGCTTCGACTATCTGCGCGACAACATGGCGGTCAGTCTCGACGGCGTCGTGCAACGCAGCCACTCGTACGCGATCGTGGACGAGGTCGACTCGATCCTGATCGACGAGGCGCGCACGCCGCTGATCATCTCCGGCGAGCCGGAAGCGGCCGCACAGATCTACAACGACTTCGCGCGCATCGCTCGCTCGCTGAAGGGAGTGGCGCACGACCCGCTCCTCAAGGGCGGGAACCCCGATGCGGACTACGAGTACGACGAGAAGCACAAGACGGTCGCACCGGGACAGGCTTCGATCGCGGCCGCAGAGCGCGCGCTACGGCTCGAGAACCTCTACGACCCGCGCCACTCGCAGCTCGTCAACCACCTGAACCAGGCGCTGAAGGCCGAGTCGCTGTACAAGCGCGACATCGACTACGTCATCCAGGACGGCGAGGTGAAGATCGTCGACGAATTCACGGGCCGGATCATGGAAGGACGGCGCTGGTCGGAAGGCCTGCACCAGGCGATCGAGGCCAAGGAGGGCGTGAAGATCCAGGAGGAGAACGTCACGCTCGCGACGATCACGCTCCAAAACTACTTCCGCCTCTAC
>Ga0307277_10000555_pt1 | contig 13931 bp, 11 predicted proteins | sample ER_DNA_116_FD_194473 | JGI IMG/M metagenome (GOLD analysis project Ga0307277, IMG submission 194473) | Bulk soil microbial communities from the East River watershed near Crested Butte, Colorado, United States - ER_DNA_116 | ecosystem: Environmental > Terrestrial > Soil > Floodplain | place...
GCACCCGATCTACGTCAATACCCGCCATCGCGACGTACACTACCGCACCATCGCGCAGGACATCCGCGCGCACCTGCCCGCGGGCGCCATCGTGCTCGACTACGGCTGCGGCGAGGCACTACACGCCGACGTCATCGCCGCCTCGGCGACGGCGCTGATCCTGTGCGAGGCCGCGCCCAAGGTGCGCGCGGCGCTCGCGCGCCGCTTCGCCGATCATGCGAACATCAAGGTATGCGCGCCGGAGGACATCGCGGCCATGCCGGCGCGCTCGCTCGACGCCGTCGTGCTGCATTCGGTGGCGCAGTACCTCGCGCCCGAGACACTTGACGCGCTGCTCACCACGTTCCGCCGCCTCCTGCGCGAAAGCGGCTTTCTCATCGTCGGCGACGTCGTCCCGCCGCATGTTTCCGCCTTCACCGACGCGGCAGCGCTCCTTCGCTTTGGCGCGGCCAACGGCTTCCTCGTCGCTACGCTGGTCGGCTTCGCCCGCACGCTTTTCTCCAACTATTGGCGGCTGCGCTCCCAGCTCGGACTGACGCGCTATGACGAGGCGGCCATGGCGGCCAAGCTCGCGGGGAGCGGATTCTCCGCCCGCCGCGCCAGCGCCAATATCGGCCACAATCCCTGGCGCATGACCTTCATCGCGCGGCCGGTGTGAAGTGACGCCGCCTGTCGGAAGCTGTTAAGCGAACTGGCGTCGCCCTTCCCTCCCCGCCCATTCTGGTCTAAACACCGGCCCGCGCGCGGGGACGCAGCCTCTGCGCCGCCCGAAGGACGCGCAGAACGCGCGCCCTTTTTTTGTGCCTGCGGCTCAGACAACGCCGAGCGACATGCCCAAGCGGACCGACATCTCCTCGATCCTCATCATCGGCGCGGGGCCGATCGTCATCGGCCAGGCTTGCGAGTTCGACTATTCCGGGACGCAGGCGGTCAAGGCGCTCAAAGCCGAAGGCTACCGCGTCGTGCTGGTGAACTCCAATCCGGCGACGATCATGACCGATCCCGATCTCGCCGATGCCACCTATATCGAGCCGATCACGCCCGAGATCGTCGCCAAGATCATCGAGAAGGAGCGCCACGTCGCTGCCGGCGGATTTGGTCTCTTGCCCACCATGGGCGGGCAGACCGCGCTCAACACGGCCCTGTCGCTCAACAAGATGGGGGTGCTGGCGCGCTTCGATGTGACCATGATCGGGGCTACCGCGCAAGCGATCGACAAGGCCGAGGATCGCGAGCTGTTCCGCGAGGCGATGCACCGCATCGGGCTCGAGACGCCGCGCTCCAAGCAGGTCAAGACGCTGATCAATGCGCTCGCGGCGCTCGAGGAGATCGGCCTTCCCGCCATTATCCGCCCTTCGTTCACCCTAGGCGGCACCGGCGGCGGCATCGCCTATACCAAGACCGAATTCATCGACATCGTCGAGCGCGGCATCGACGCGTCGCCCACCAACGAGGTGCTGATCGAGGAGTCGGTGCTGGGGTGGAAGGAGTTCGAGATGGAGGTGGTGCGCGACAAGCGCGACAATTGCATCATCGTCTGCTCGATCGAGAATCTCGATCCGATGGGCGTGCATACCGGAGATTCGATCACCATCGCGCCCGCGCTCACGCTTACCGACAAGGAATACCAGATCATGCGCGACGCCTCGATTGCGGTGTTGCGCGAGATCGGCGTGGAGACCGGGGGCTCCAACGTGCAGTTCGCGGTCAATCCCGCGGATGGGCGGCTGGTGATCATCGAGATGAATCCGCGCGTGTCGCGCTCCTCGGCGCTCGCCTCGAAGGCGACCGGCTTCCCCATCGCCAAGGTCGCGGCCAAGCTCGCGGTCGGCTACACGCTCGACGAGATCGCCAACGATATCACCGGCGGCGCCACCCCCGCCTCGTTCGAGCCGACCATCGACTACGTGGTCACCAAGATACCGCGCTTCGCGTTCGAGAAGTTTCCCGGCGCCGAGCCGATCCTGACCACTTCGATGAAATCGGTCGGCGAGGCAATGGCGATCGGCCGCACGTTTCAGGAGAGCCTGCAGAAGGCGCTGCGCTCGCTCGAAAACGGCTTCACCGGGCTCGATGAGATCGCAATCGAGGGCCTCGGCCAGGGCGACGACAAGAACGCGGTGCGCGCCGCACTCGGCACGCCCACGCCCGAGCGCATCCTCAAGGTCGGGCAGGCGATGCGGCTCGGTTTTTCCGACCAGGACATCCACGCCTCCTGCAAGATCGATCCCTGGTTCCTGGCCGAGATCCGCGGCCTGATCGAAGCCGAGGCCGAGATCCGCGCCAAGGGTCTACCGGCGAGCGCAGGCGCGCTGCGCCGCCTCAAAGCCATGGGCTTTTCCGATGCGCGGCTCGCCAAACTCACTGGGATCGCGCCCGCGGCGGTCACCCGGCGGCGCCGCGCGCTCGGGGTGCGTCCGGTCTTCAAGCGAATCGACAGTTGCGCCGCGGAGTTCGCCTCGCCGACGGCCTACATGTACTCGACCTATGCCGCGCCGTTCGCCGGAGCGCCGGTGTGCGAGGCCGCCCCCTCGGACAAAAACAAGATTGTCATCCTGGGCGGCGGGCCAAATCGCATCGGGCAAGGCATCGAGTTCGACTATTGCTGCTGCCACGCCGCCTTCGCGCTCAAGGAGGCGGGCTACGAAACCATCATGGTCAATTGCAACCCGGAGACCGTCTCGACCGACTACGACACCTCCGACCGGCTCTACTTCGAACCGCTCACCGCCGAGGACGTGCTCGAGATCATCGAGACAGAGCGCTCCGGCGGGCAGTTGCGCGGCGTGATCGTGCAGTTCGGCGGCCAGACGCCCCTCAAGCTCGCAGAGGCGCTGGAACAGGCGAAAATTCCGATCCTTGGGACCTCTCCCGACATGATCGACCTGGCCGAGGACCGCGATCGCTTCAAACAGCTGCTCCAAAAGCTCAACCTGCGCCAGCCCACCAGCGGCGTCGCCACCAGCCCCAAGCACGCGCGCGCGATCGCCGAGGAGGTCGGCTATCCCATCGTGATCCGCCCCTCTTACGTGCTCGGCGGGCGCGCCATGGAGATCGTCGCCGACGCCGCGCAACTCGAACGCTACATCACACGGCTCGCCAGCGATCTCGACCGCCCCTCCGAGCTCGTGGTCTCGCCGAAGCGACCGCTGCTGATCGATCGATATCTGTCCGACGCCATCGAAGTCGACGTCGACTGCCTCGCCGACGGCAAGGACACGACCATCGTCGGCATCATGGAGCACATCGAGGAGGCGGGCATCCATTCTGGCGACAGCGCCTGCGCGCTGCCACCGCACTCGCTCAACAAGACCGCCATCGCCGAACTCGAGCGGCAAACGCGGGCGCTCGCGCTCGCGCTCAAGGTCGGCGGCCTGATGAACGTGCAATTCGCCATCAAGAACGGCGACATTTACGTGCTCGAGGTCAATCCGCGGGCCTCGCGCACGGTACCCTTCGTTGCCAAGGTGATCGGCGTTCCGGTGGCCAAGATCGCCGCCCGGATTATGGCCGGGGAAATGCTGGCGAGCTTCGACCTCAAACCCGCCGCATTCGACCATATCGGGGTGAAAGAGGCGGTCTTTCCCTTCGCCCGCTTCCCCGGGGTCGATACCGTGCTCGGGCCGGAGATGAAATCAACCGGGGAGGTGATGGGCATTGACCGCAACTTCGCCATCGCTTTCGCCAAGAGCCAGATCGGTGGGGGCTCTCGGCTGCCGCGCGCCGGCACCGTCTTCGTCTCGGTGCGGGACGCCGACAAACCGCGGGTCCTGGAGGCCGTTCGCCTTCTGGTCTCGCTGGGGTTCCGCATCATCGCCACCTCGGGCACCCAGCGTTACCTCGCCGAGCAGGGGCTGCCGGCCGGACGGATCAATAAGGTCCTGGAAGGCCGGCCCCATATCGTCGATGCCATCGCAAACGGCGAGGTTCAGCTGGTTTTCAACACCACCGAGGGGGCGACCGCCCTGGCCGACAGCCGCTCGCTGCGGCGCGCCGCCCTCTTGCATAAAGTGCCGTACTACACCACTCTTTCTGGGGCCGTCGCCGCAGCGCAGGGTATCAAAGCTTATCTCGGGGGCGACCTCGAGGTGCGCGCGCTGCAGAGCTATTTCGGCGGCAAGGCCGCATCCGGGAAACCGGGGCCGGTCGCCTGACGGTACGTGATTGGGACAGGGTTCAGGGTCGCGTGGCCGGATGATGCTTCGGCCCGCGATCGGAATTATTGTCTCTCGGCTGAAGTCGGAGGCTCGAAGGAACAGATGGACAAGATCCCGATGACGGCAGACGGCTATGCGGCGCTCCAGAATGAGCTCAAGCACCGCCAGCAGATCGAGCGGCCGCGTATCATCCAGCAGATTACTGACGCGCGAACCCACGGCGACTTGTCGGAGAATGCCGAATACCACGCCGCCAAGGAGACGCAGTCGCACAACGAGACGCGCATCGCCGAACTCGAGGACAAGCTCGCGCGCGCCGAGGTCATCGACGTCTCTAAGCTCTCGGGCGATACCATCACATTCGGCGCGACGGTAACGCTTGTCGACGAGGACACCGAGAAGAAACAGGTGTGGCAGCTCGTCGGCGAGCCCGAGGCCGACGCCAAGAAAGGCAAGATCTCGATCACCTCGCCCCTCGCCCGCGCGCTCATCGGCAAGGGCAAGGGCACAAGCGTCGAGGTGATGACGCCAAGCGGGGCCAAGGCCTACGAAATCAAAAAGGTCGAGTGGCGATAGCGAAGCGGTCCTGGAGGCCGCGAGAGGGGCTAAGCCGGGCGGGCGAGCGCGGTCCCGCGGCGCATTCCCATGAAGTTCGGCGTATTCGATCACATGGACGACGCGGGCGGTCCGCTCGCGAAGCTCTATGCCGATCGACTTGAGCTGATCGAAGCCTACGATCGCAGCGGCATCTATGGCTATCACCTCGCCGAACACCACTCGACGCCGCTCGGCTGCGCCGCCTCGCCGGGACTGTTCCTCGCCGCGCTGGCGCAGCGCACCAAGAGCTTGCGCTTCGGCCCACTTGTCTATCTCCTGCCGTTCTATCATCCGCTGCGCTTGATCGAGGAAATCTGCATGCTCGATCAGATGAGCGACGGGCGCCTCGAACTCGGAATCGGGCGGGGCGTGTCGCCGTTCGAGACCCGCGCATATGGACTCGACTTCGCGCAGACCGCAGAGATCTATCACGAAGCATTCCAGCTCATTCTCAATGGCCTCACCTCTGACGAGCTGACGTTCGAAGGCAAGCACTACCAGTTTCACAAGGTGCCGATGATCCTGCGGCCGCTGCAGCGCCCTCATCCGCCGCTGTGGTACGGAATCACGATCCCCGAAAACGCCGATTGGCCGGCGGCAAACGATGTCAACATCGTGACGATTGCGCTACGGCCGATGGTGCGCTTGATCCTCGATCGCTACCGCGCCGAACGCACCCGCCTCGGCAAGCGGCATCATCCGTTCATGGGGGTCGCCCGCCATGTGGTGGTGGCGGACAGCGATGAGGCCGCGCTTGCAATCGCACGGCGAGCCTATCCGCGCTGGCGCGGCAACTTCCGCTGGTTGTTCGCGCGGCATGGCGCCGAGCCGCGGATCGCGACGCTTTACCCGCCCACGTTCGACGAGCTCGCTGCGATCGACAACGCGGTTGCGGGATCTTCGCGCACAGTGCGCGATTTCATCGCCGCGGAGATCGAGGCGACCGGCAGCAACTATTTCGTCGCCTGGCTGGCGTTCGGCGACATGAGGCTCGAGGAGTCGCTGCGTTCGCTCGAGCTGTTCGCGCGCGAGGTGATGCCGGCCTTCGCCCGCATGCCCGCCGCCGCGGCGCAATGAATTGGCACAGATGTGGCTTTGCCGCTCGGCTTAGCGCGCCTTTAGATTCAGCGGCACCATGGCGGCGTCCTTGGAATTGCGCAGCGTCAGCGAGGTCTTGACGTTGCGCACGTGCGGCGCCGCCGTGAGCTCGGCAACAAAAGCCTGGAAGGTCTTGAGATCCGGTGCCACGCATTTGAGGATGAAGTCGATCTCGCCGGAGAGCATCCAGCATTCGCGCACCAGCGGTTGGGCGCGCACAAAATCCTCGAAAGCCTTGAGATCGGCCTCGGCCTGGCTCGTCAGGTGCACCATCGCGAAGACGGTCACCTCGTAACCGAGACGTTTCTCGTCGAGCAGGGCGCGATAGCCCTTGATGTAGCCGGCCTGCTCGAGCGCGCGCACCCGCCGCAGGCAGGGCGGCGCCGAGATGCCGACGCGGCGGGCGAGTTCAACATTGGTGATTCGGCCATCTTCCTGCAGCTCCTCAAGGATCTGCCGGTCAATGGCGTCGAGACGGGCGGGCACGGAAAACTCCCGAACTGACCTTGGCTGGCCCAATTGTTAGCAACAGCGCGCCGCTCGCGCGAAACATTATTGCTCAGCGGTATTTCGCCACCATTGGCTTTCACAAGGTTGTGGTTCCTGGTCTGCATATCTTGCATGGCTCCCGCGAAGTCATAAATTGTGCAGGGCATCAATGCGCGTTCCGATCGATCCCCGCGCGCGCTCGGCCCGGGGGGACCGAACGGTAACGGTGGGAGGCCCGATCGGGGGCGCCGTCAAAGTTCGAGCGCGTACCGCAAAACGACGCCGCCGGCGCGATTTGCCGCACGCCCTTGGCCTCCAGCGCACCAGGGGTCTTCGTGGATGGGCCAGATGAACCGCGCCAAGCTCGTCATTATCGGTTCGGGGGCTGCAGGCTATACCGCCGGAATCTATGCCGCCCGCGCCATGCTGGATCCGGTGCTGATTCAAGGCATCCAGCCGGGGGGCCAGCTCACCATCACCACCGATGTGGAGAACTACCCCGGCTTCGTCGACGTCATCCAGGGTCCCTGGCTCATGGAGCAGATGCAAAAGCAGGCCGAGCACGTCGGGACCAAGCTCATCGCCGACCACGTGAGCAAGGTCGATCTCCGCCGCCGGCCATTCCGGATCGAATGCGATTCCGGCGACGGCTATCTCGCCGATAGCCTGATCGTCGCGACCGGCGCTCAGGCGCGCTGGCTGGAGTTGCCCTCGGAGCAGAAATTCAAGGGCTATGGCGTTTCCGCCTGCGCCACCTGCGACGGATTCTTTTACCGCGGCAAGGAGGTGCTGGTGATCGGCGGCGGCAATACCGCGGTCGAGGAAGCGCTCTTCCTGACCAATTTCGCCGCTACCGTTACCGTCGTTCACCGACGCGATAGCTTCCGCGCGGAGAAGATTCTGCAGGATCGTCTGTTCAAGAATCCGAAGATTTCGGTGATTTGGGACACCGTCCTCGAGGAGGTCGTAGGCGAAGAGAGCCCGCTCAAAGTGAAGGGCGTGATCCTGCGCAATGTCAAAACGGGCGCGTTCACCGAACGGACTGCGGACGGCGTATTCGTCGCCATCGGCCACACGCCCGCCTCCGAGCTGTTCGTCGGGCAGTTGGACATGAAGCCCTCGGGCTACATCAAGACCGCGCCGTTCTCGACCGCAACCTCCGTGGCCGGCGTGTTTGCCGCTGGCGACGTCACCGATGACGTCTATCGCCAGGCGGTTACCGCCGCTGGGCAGGGCTGCATGGCCGCGCTCGAGGCCGAACGCTTCCTCGCTCTACAGGGCGAGGCGGAGCCGGCCGTCGCGGCCGAGTGACAGCCTTGCCAGGTGCGCCAATGAGCATGGATTGGGACAAGCTGAAGGTCTTCCACGCCGCCGCCGAGGCCGGCAGCTTCACCCATGCCGGCGAGCAGTTGGGGCTGTCCCAATCCGCGGTGTCGCGGCAGGTTTCGGCACTGGAACAGGAGCTCGGCGTGTCGCTGTTCCACCGCCATGCGCGCGGGCTCATTCTGACCGAGCAGGGCGAGTTGCTGCATCACACCGCGCACGACGTCTTCATGAAGCTTGAAGCCGCGCGCGCAAAGCTGACCGACAGCCGCGAGCGGCCGAACGGGGAGCTGCGGGTGCAGACGACCCCCGGCATTGGCGTCCATTGGCTCACCCCGCGCTTGGGTGAGTTCATCGAGCTTTATCCCGACGTGCATGTCACGCTGATCACCACGGACGAGGAACTCGACCTGGCGATGCGGGAGGCGGACGTGGCGATTCGCCTGCGCCTGCCGACGCAGCCCGATTTGATCCAGCGCAAGCTGTTCTCGGTACGCTTCCACGCTTACGCCTCGCCGGAATACGTCAAGCGGTTCGGCACGCCGCGCGCGCTCGATGACCTGGACAACCATCGCATCCTGCTGTTGGGCGGCAGCACGGTGCCTAACTATCTCGAGAACCGGCGCTGGCTGATCGAGGTTGGGCGCAATGGCAAGGGTGCGCGCACGCCGGTGCTGACAATCAACAGCGTGCTCGGTGTGCTGCGCGCATGCCAGCGAGGAATCGGCGTTGCTTTGCTGCCGGATTACTTGGTCGAGGAGAATGGCGGGCTGGTGCAATTGTTCGGCGAGTCCGACACCATCGCCCTCGACGCCTATTTCGTCTATCCGGAAGAGCTCAAGACGGTGGCGCGGGTGCAGGTGTTCCGCGACTTTCTCGTCGCAAAAGCACAGCGCTGGCACTTCTAGCGCAGATGTCCGCACGCTCGCGGCGGCTCAGACAGGTGAATGCGTCTGCCTACCAGTTGCCGCATGGCTGGCATGCAACCCTTTGCGTTGTGTGGGAAAATCGCCGCTGCATACTGCAGTGACTGGCGGCCGGCGATTGTCCATCCTCCCAGATTGCAATCGTAGCGCCGTCAGCTGTTCCCCTCTGGAAGGTGATTGTCGGCCCCCGCGCCGACAAACTACAACCGGACCCGCAAGGGTCCGGTTTTTCATTGGTCTCCGCTGCTCAGGTCCTTGCGCACCGGTCCGCCCCGCCCTAGTTTGTTGTAATTCGGACATCTAGGGAAGGCGACCAATGGCCTGGACAACCCCGATCCTCGTTGAGATCTGCATCGGCCTGGAGATCAACGGGTATTTGCCGGCCGAGTTCTGATCCGCCCACTTGCGTCGATCCTGAATGGGGCGATTGACCGCCCGCGTCCTGGGTTCGGCGGCGGGGGGAGGCTTTCCGCAATGGAACTGTCGCTGCCCGACATGCCGTTTGGCGTGGGCGGGTGATGCGCGCGTGCAGCCGCGCACCCAGGCAAGCCTTGCCGTCACCGCCGACGGCGAAAGCTGGCTGTTGATCAACGCCTCTCCCGATCTTCCCCAGCAGATACGGCAATCGCGGGCCTTGCATCCGCGCAATGGCACGCGCGGAAGCCCGATCAAAGCGGTGTTGCTCACCGGCGCGGAGATCGATCAAGTCGCGGGTTTGCTGAGCTTGCGCGAGCGCGAGCCCTTCCGGCTGTACGCCACGGCCGTCACGCTTGCCACGCTCGCGGAGAACGCCATGTTCGGCGTGCTGGCGTCGGACGTAGTCACGTGCAAGGCCGTCGTTCCCGCCGCAGCGCTCCCGCTGCCCGGCGGATTGCAGGCGCAACTGTTCACGGTTCCGGGCAAGGTGCCCCTCTATCTCGAAGGCGACAATCCGGAGACCGCCAGCGAGACGGCAGCAAATGTCGGCATCGAGCTTTGCGCCGGCGAGACGCGCATCGTCTATGTCCCCGGCGCTGCCGCCGTGACGCCGGCGATGCTGGCACGGATGCAGGGCGCCGATCTGGTCTTCTTCGACGGCACCCTATTTCGCGACGACGAAATGATCACGACCGGTACCGGCGCCAAGACCGGCCGCCGCATGGGGCACATGCCGATCGACGGCGAGGATGGGTCTCTGGTTGCCCTCGAGGAACTCACTGGTCGGCGCGTCTATGTGCACATCAACAACACCAATCCGATCCTGATCGTGGGTTCCCCCGAGCGCCTGCACGTGGAAGGCAAGGGCTGGGAAATCGCCGAAGACGGAATGGAGATCACGCTGTGAAGCCGATGACCCCATCCGAACTTGAAGTGCAGCTGCGCGACATCGGCGCGCGGCACTATCATCGGCTACACCCGTTCCATGTGCTGCTGCACGGCGGCAAATGCACGAAGGGCCAAGTGCAAGCCTGGGCGCTCAATCGTTACCATTACCAGGCGACGATCCCGCTGAAGGACGCGAGCTTGATCGCGCGCTGTGAGGACTCGGCACTGCGCCGGGAGTGGCGGCGACGCCTCGTGGACCACGATGGCGAGCGCGGCGGCGAGGGCGGCATTGCCCGCTGGCTCAAGCTGACCGACGGATTGGGGCTCGACCGGGACTACGTCGTTTCGCTCGCCGGGTTGCTCCCCGCAACGCGCTTTGCCGTCGAAGCCTATGTGCACTTCGTCCGTGAGAAGAGCCTGCTCGAGGCCGTCGCCTCTTCGCTCACCGAGCTGTTTTCGCCGCAAATCATCGGCGAGCGGCTCACCGGCATGCTCAAGGGTTACGACTTCGTCAGCGCCGACACGCTCGCTTATTTCTCCGCGCGCCCGCCGCTTGCCCAGCGCGACTCCGACTTCGCGCTCGATTACGTCAAGCGCCACGCCGAAACGCCGGACGCCCAGCAGGCCGTGCTCAAAGCGCTCGAATTCAAGTGCGACGTGCTATGGGCGATGCTGGATGCGCTCTATCATGCCTATGTGGCACCGAGGCATGTTCCACCCGGCGCCTTCGTGCCGCAGGATTGGAGCACCGCCTGAGCGATCCAAGCGCGCTGATCCCCTCCGAGGCGCGGCCGCGACTGCCGCGCGGGGTCCGGCTCGTCCACAACGAAGCCCAGGGCGGCTGGATTCTGCTTGCGCCGGAACGGGTGTTCAAGGCCGACGCAATCGCGGCCGAGATCATCAAGCGCTGCACCGGCGAAGTCACTTTCGCCGAGCTGGTCGATGAGCTGGCGAAGAGTTACGCGGCGCCGCGCGAGAGAGTTCTGGCGGATGTCGGGGCGCTGTTGCGCGGCCTGGCCGACAAAAGGCTCCTGGAATTGTGATAGAAGCCACGGGCAACGCCTCCGGATCGATGGTCCTGAGGCCGCGTTGGTTCCGCAATGCTGCATAAGCCTCTTGGGCTCCTCGCCGAGCTGACTCACCGTTGTCCGCTCGGCTGCCCCTATTGCTCCAATCCGCTCGCGCTCGACGCGCGAGAAGACGAGCTTGACACCGCGGCCTGGCTGCGCGTTTTCCGCGAAGCAGCCGAACTCGGCGTCCTACAGCTGCATTTGTCGGGCGGCGAGCCGGGCGCGCGGCGTGATCTCGTCGACCTGGCCGCCGGCGCCCATGTCGCCGGTCTTTACACCAATCTCATCACCTCGGCGGTGGGCATCACGGAGGAGACCCTCGGCGCATTGGCCAAAGCTGGCCTCGACCATGTGCAGATCTCGATCCAGGACAGCGACGCTGCGTCCGCCGACCGCATCGCCGGGTACAGGGGCGCATTTGCCAAAAAACGGGCGCTGGCGGCCGCGGTCGTGCGCCACAACCTCCTCCTCACGGTCAACGCGGTGGTGCACCGGGCCAACATCGAGCGGATCGGCGACATGGTCGATCTCGCGCTCGCGCTTGGCGCAAGCCGCATCGAGATCGCGCACGTGCAATATTACGGCTGGGCGCTGAAGAACCGCGCCGCGCTGATGCCGTCGCGCGCGCAGGTCGAGCGGGCGGCGGCGGCGCTGTCAGAGCTGCGGTCGCGTCATCACGGCCGTATCGTCATCGACGCGGTGATCCCGGACTACTACGCCCGCTATCCAAAGCCGTGCGTCGGTGGCTGGGGCCGGCGCTCGCTGAATGTGACGCCGTCGGGCAAAGTGCTGCCCTGTCACGCCGCCGAATCGCTGACCGGCCTCGAATTTTGGAACGTGCGCCAGCATTCGCTCGCCGACATCTGGGCAAACTCTCCGGCGTTCAATGCCTTCCGCGGCACCGCATGGATGAAGGAGCCGTGCGCAAGCTGCCCGCGCCGCGAGCTGGATTTCGGCGGCTGCCGTTGCCAGGCCTTCGCCCTCACCGGCGATGCCGCCGCAACCGACCCGGTATGCCAGCTCGCGCCCGACCACGCACGGGTCGCACAGCTTGCGGCGGTCCAGACCGATGCGCCCTACGCTTACCGGCGCATGTGAGTGCCGGGCATCATCAGATCGTCATAGCTGGTTCGTCGTGCAGCATGTGCTATCGTACGTGCTGGCATAGGGATGCGACAGGCATATTGCCGAGACCGCAAGCAGATTGAGCGGAGGACTCCATGTCGTTCGATACCAACGCGTCGTTGACACGCCGAAAATTCCTAGCCGGATCCGCCGCGGTTGCCGCGGTCGCGCTCGCACGCGAGGCCCATGCGCAGACCGCGTCGGGCCCGTTCCAACTGCCGGCGCTCGGCTACCCCTTCAACGCGCTCGAACCGCACATCGACGCGCGCACCATGGAGATCCATCACGATCGCCACCACGCGGCCTATGTAGCCAACCTCAACAACGCTGTGAAGGATCACTCCAACATTGCATCCATGCCGCTGCAGGACATTCTCGCCAAGCTCGCTGAAATGCCCGAGGCGATCCGCACCATGCTGCGCAATAACGGCGGCGGCCACGCCAATCATACGATGTTCTGGCAGATCATGGGCTCCGGCGGCGGTCAGCCACAGGGCGATGTCGCCGCAGCCATCACCCGCGATCTCGGCGGCTTGCAAAAGCTGCAAGACGACTTCAACGCCGCGGGCCTGCGCGTGTTCGGCTCGGGTTGGGTGGTCGTCACCGTCACGCGTGACGGCAAGCTCGCGCTCGAGACGAGGCCCAATCAGGACACGCCGTTGATGGAGTCGAAGCGCGTGCTGTTCGGCAACGACGTGTGGGAGCACGCTTATTATCTCAATTATCAGAACCGCCGCGGCGACTATCTCAAGGCGTGGTGGAACGTGGTGAATTGGGGCAAGGTCGGCGAACGCTACGCCGCGGCAAAGGCCGGGACGCTGACGATATGAAGAAGGTTACGATGGGCCGCAATCGACGGAGGCTTTTGCCGCCGCGATGAATGCAAACGAGACAACGCACGATCAAGATCGGCAGTAAAAGGGAGGATCATCATGACCCACGTGTCGCGCCGCTCGGCGCTCGTACTCGCCGGCACACTCGGTAGCTTGCTTGCGGCTGCGCCGCCGGCGGCCGCCCAGCAGCAAGCTCCTCCGGCGGCGGCCGAGCAGCAAACTGCGCCGCCGGCTGCCCAGCAGCCGGCTCCGTTGCCGCCCGGTTCTCCGTTGATCGGCCGGCCCGATACTGCGGCCGCCCAGAAGCTCGCGCCGATCGCCCCGCCGCCGATCCCGGTCGCAGCCGACAAACTGCCGCTCGACAAGCTCAAAGCGCCCAAAGGCTTCACCGTCGATGTCTATGCGAGCGGCGTCGACAACGCGCGCACGCTGCGCCTCGGTGACAAGGGCACGGTGTTCGTCTCGAGTCGCCTCAAGGACAAGATCCACGCCATTGTCGACAAGGGCGGAAAGCGCGAAGTCAAGATCGTCGCCTCGGGACTTCACCGCCCCAACGGCATCGTCCTGCATAAGGGAACGCTCTATATCGCGGAGCTGTCCCAGATCTCGAAAATCGACAACGTCGAAGACAACCTCGACAATCCGCCGAAGCCGACCGTCATCTTCAGCGACCTGCCGAAGGACGAAGCGCACGGTTGGAAATTTCTCACGGTCGGCCCCGACGAGAAGCTCTACTTCCAGGTCGGCGCGCCGTGCAACATCTGCATGCCGTCCGAGCGGCATGCCAAGATCTATCGTCTCAACTTGGACGGCAGCGGATTGGAAGTGGTTGCCTCCGGCATCCGCCAGATCGTCGGCATGGACTGGCATCCGACATCAAAGCAACTCTACTTCACGGAAAACCAGCGCGACTGGCTGTCGGAAGACGTCCCCGAAGACAAACTCAATCGGGTGACCCAGCCCGGCAAGGACAATTTCGGCTTCCCGTATTGCCACCAGGGTAACTTC
>Ga0307277_10000556_pt1 | contig 13930 bp, 17 predicted proteins | sample ER_DNA_116_FD_194473 | JGI IMG/M metagenome (GOLD analysis project Ga0307277, IMG submission 194473) | Bulk soil microbial communities from the East River watershed near Crested Butte, Colorado, United States - ER_DNA_116 | ecosystem: Environmental > Terrestrial > Soil > Floodplain | place...
GCTGCGTGCGGTGGCCGACATGGAGGCACTGGGCGAGCGCACGCTCTGGCTCGACTGCGACGTCCTCCAGGCGGACGGCGGCACGCGTTGCGCCTCGATCTGCGGGGCGTACGTCGCGGCCTCGCGGGCCCTCGACAAGGCCGGCCTCGGTCGCGTCCTGACCGACTCGGTCGGGGCGGTCTCGCTCGGAATCGTCGGCGGTGAAAAGCTGCTCGACCTGGACTACGAGGAGGACTCGAGCGCCGAGGTCGACCTGAACGTCGTCATGACCGGCGCCGGGCGGCTCGTGGAGGTGCAGGCGACGGCGGAGCGCGCGGCATTCGACAGGGACGAGCTCGACGAGCTGCTCGACCTCGGCGCGGCCGGGATCGAGAAGATCGGCGACGCGCAGGAGCAGGCACTCGATGCTGTTCGCGGCTAGCGTCCCGTCGCTCTCGTGGGAGGAGTCGTTGCTGCGGCTCGCGCTCGCGGCGGCGTTCGGCGGCGCGGTCGGGCTCGAGCGGGAGTTCCGCGAGCGAGAGGCGGGCTTCCGGACGCACATGCTCGTCTCGGTCGGCTCGGCGCTCTTCACGATCGCCTCGGCCTACGGGTTCCGCGACTTCCTGGTCAACGGCGGCAGCCTCGTCCGCACCGACCCCACGCGAATCGCGGCGCAGATCGTCACCGGGATCGGCTTCCTCGGCGCGGGCGCGATCATTCGCCAGGGTCTCTCGATCCGCGGTTTGACGACCGCTGCGACGCTATGGGTCGTCGCGGCGATCGGGCTGACGACCGGCGCAGGCTACTACTCGGCGGCGGCGATCACGACTCTGCTCGTGCTCTTCTCGCTCTGGCCGCTGCGGATCGTCGCGCACCGAACCATGCTTCGCTTCCGGCCGGAGACGGACCGGCTGATCGCGCAGCTCCCGGCAGGAGAAAGCCCGGCGCCGCTGATCGGCGCTCTCGAGGAGGTTGGCGCGCAGCTGCGCGCGCTGGAGATCGGCCACGAGGCCGACCGGCGGACTGTCGTCCTCGACGTGACGCTCCCGCCCCGCTCGGATGCGCCCGCGATCGTGGCGAAGCTTTCCGAGCTCGAGAACGTGCTGGAGATCCGCTGGGCGGATTGAAAGTCCGCCTGGCATCCCAGAACCGGAACAAGCTGCGGGAGCTCTCGGCGCTCCTCCCGGACTGGGAGCTGGAGCCGCTGGAAGCCGAGTCCTACCCGCCCGAGACCGGCGAGACGTACTACGAGAACGCGCGCGGGAAGGCGCTCTTCGGCCGCGACGCGTGGGTGCTGGGCGAGGACTCGGGGCTCGAGGTCCAGGCCCTCGGCGGCCGGCCCGGGGTGCGCTCGGCGCGCTACGGCGCCGAAGGAGCGGAGGCGAACGAGAAGCTCCTGGCCGAGCTGCGGGAGGTCGAGGACCGGGCGGCTCGTTATGTGTGCGAGCTCGTCCTGATCGCCCCGGACGGCGGCGAGCTCCGCGGCACCGGAGTGCTCGAAGGGCGAATCGCCGAGGAGCCCAGTGGCTCAGAGGGATTCGGCTATGACCCGGTGTTCATCCCGGAGGGCGAGCAGCAGACGGTGGCGGAGCTCGGGAACGAGTGGAAGTCCCGCAACTCCCATCGGGCGCGAGCGGCACGAGCGCTTCTAGGAGGCTTTGGCGGAACCTAGCCCGACGGCACAGACTGGGTTTCGCCAAAGCCTCCTAGGCAAGGCCGGCGGCCTCCTCGGGCACTGAGGTTCGCCGCCGGTTCGCCAGCCACCAGTTGATCTCCGCGCCGAAGACGATCACGTTCGCCATCACGTAGAGCCAGACCAGGAGCAGCGCCGGCCCGCCGAACGCCTTCAGCGCCACGACGTTGTCCGAGAAGCGCACGTACAGGGGCAGGATCTGGAAGCTCGCCTCGAGCACGGCCGCCGCGACCACCGCGCCCGGGAGGACGTCCGCGAACGTGTGCTCGACGTTCGTCAGCAGGTAGTAGACCGACATGAGGAACGCGAAGATGCTGAGCAGCGAGACCCCGACCGAGAGCCCATACGCCACGTATGAGTTTCCGGCGATCCCGCCGGCGTAGCGCTTCAGCAGGTCGAAGCCGACCGAGCCCGCCAGCAGGCCGACGAAGAGCATCACGAGCGAGAGCAGCATCAGCCCGACGGCGAGCAGCTTCCCGCGCAGGAAGGAACGGTTCGGCTTTCCGTAGACGATGTTGAACGCCGACTCGAGCACGCTGAACAGCGACAGCGAGGTCCAGAGAAGCGCGGCGCCGCCGAGGATCCCGAGCGCGGTCGCGTGCTTCTGGATCTCGCGGACGGTGTGGACGATGCTCGCCACGGAGCTGCCCGGGAAGGCGCGCTTGAGCTCGGTGACGAGGTAGCTCGACTCGTCCGGCCGCCCGGTGAGCCCGAGCAGCGACACGGTCAGGAAGAGGAGCGGGACGAAGGAGAGCAGGGCGAAGTAGGCGATCATGGCCGCCAGGTGGGGCCCTCGGTCGGCGAAGAACTTCCCGAGCGGCTCGGGCAGCGGCGGCATGGATCGGAGTATGGGCGGCTCGCGTTCCTGGGGCGGTGGTGACGGTGCCGGAGGGGACAGTGCTGCGACGCACGGCCCCGGAGAGCACCGTGCCGGCACCGGCGCCAGCCGCGGGCGGGGCCGGGCTCCGCCCGGCCAGAGCCGGCGGCGGCCGGGGGCGCGAGGTGGTAGCGTCGAACCCGTGGCCGCGACCGCCCAAGCCCTGGCGGATCTGACCGAGATCTCGACACAGGTCGAGGCGGCCGTCGTCTTCGACCGCGAGGGGACCGTGCTTGGCTCGACCGTCGACGACGAGCGGGCCGGGCGGCTCGCCGAGACGGCGCTCGAGCTCGTTCGCACTGCGGAGGAGTCTGCGTCTGGACAGGAGATCGTCCAGTTCGACGTTGCACTGACGGATGGAAGCGTCTTCGTCGCGGCCGACGGCGACCGCCTGATCGCCGCGACGACCAGGGCGGAGCCCACGGTCGGCCTGGTCTTCTACGACCTCAAGAGCTGCCTGCGCGGTCTTGCGGAGGAGCCCGAGGCGAAGCCCAAGCCGCGCCGCCGGGCGACGAGGAAGAAGGACGATGAAGGGGCGTAGCTTCCTGACGGGCCTCCTGCTCGCGGTCGGCTCTGCCGCGGCCGCGATCGTCTTCCGCCGCCGCGCCGTGCGCCGCCGCGAGCGGGCCGACATCTACTTCGCGGACGGCTCGCTGATCTCGCTGGTCGACGGCCAGCCGGGCGCCGACCGCGTGCTCCGGCACGCGCGCGAGCTCCTGGCCGCCGCGCGCTCGTCGTAGTGGAGCGCGAGGACCTCGCGCGGGCGCTGCGCGAGCACGCATACCTCGAAGGAGACTTCGTCCTCCGCTCCGGCCGCCGCTCGAGCTACTACCTCGACAAGTACCTCTTCGAGACGCGGCCGGAGGTCCTCGGCCCGCTCGGAGAGGCGATCGCCGAGGCCGCCGGGGAGGTCGAGCCCGAGGCCGTGCGCCTCGCCGGGCCCGAACTTGGCGCCGTCGCCCTCGCCGCCTCCGCGTCCCTCGCGTCGGGCCTGCCGTTCCTGATCGTCCGCAAGGAAGCAAAGGACTACGGGACGGCCAAGCGGCTCGAGGGCGCCTTCGAGGAGGGTGACCTCGTGTGCCTCGTCGAGGACGTGGTCACTTCCGGCGGCGCGGCCGTTCAGTCCGCGGAAGCGCTGCGCGGAGCCGGGCTCCAGGTGCGGAACGCGGTCTGCGTGGTCGACCGGGAGGAGGGAGGAGTGGAGGCGCTCGCCCGCGAAGGTGTCCATTTGCGGGCACTTTTCCGGGTCTCCGAGCTCGCGGAAGCCCCAAAAAGCGCCGCAAAACCGCATGGTTGAGCCGAAAGAACACACCTGTTAGGGTCTGCCGCTGGCGGACCCACAACCGGGAGGAGTGGATCGAACGTGACCAAGCAAGAGTTTGTGGATCAGGTGGCGTCGAAGACGAACATGTCCAGGCGGGAAGCACAGGATGCGGTCGATGCGGTCCTCGACTCGATCACCGACACCCTGAAGGGCGGCGGTGAGATCAACTTCACCGGCTTCGGGAAGTTCTCGACGCAGTTCCGGAAGGAGCGCCAGGGGGTCAACCCTCGCAACCCGAGCGAGAAGGTGACGATTCCCGCGGCGACCGTGCCCAAGTTCTCCGCCGGCAGCTCGCTGAAGCAGGCCGTCAAGAGTGGCGGCGGCGGCGGGGGCGGCGGCTTCTAGGTCGTCGACCTGAACCCATCTTTTAGAGGGCCGCAACCGCGGCCCTCTCTATTCTCTGAGATGTGAGCGCAGAGTCCGTCGTCGCGACGACCCTCTTCGGCGACCGGCTTGCCGACGCCGTCGAGCGTAAGCGCTCGCAGCTGCTCGTCGGGCTCGACCCGCGTCCGGATCTCCTGCCGGTCGAGCTGGTCGGCGACGTCCACTACGACCGGGCCGCGGCGGCCGACGGCTGCGCGCGGTTCTGCCGCGGGATCATCGACGCGGTCGCGCCGTACGTCGTCGGCGTCAAGCCGCAGGTCGCGTTCTTCGAGGCGCTCGGCGCCGACGGGTTCCGCGCCTTCGAGGAGGCCTGCGCCTACGCCCGCGCGGCCGGTCTGGTCGTGCTGGCCGACGCGAAGCGGGGCGACATCGGCTCCACCTCGCGGGCCTACGCTGCGGCGTACCTCGAGCCGCGGGACGAGGAGCCTCCCGTCGCCGATGCGATGACGGTCAACCTCTATCTCGGGCGCGACTCGCTGGATCCGTATCTCGCCGCCTGCCGGCGTCACGGTGGCGGGCTCTTCGGCGTGCTCAACACCTCGAACGAAGGTGCGGACGTCCAGGGCCTCGCGCTCTCGGACGGGCGCCCGCTCTGGCAGCACCTGGCTCGCATGATCCACGAGCTCGGCGAGGACATCGTCGGGAGTCGCGGGCTCTCGAGTGTCGGCGCGGTCGTGGGCGCCACGCACCCGCGGGCTGTGGGCGAGGCGCGGCGCTTGATGCCGCAGGCCGTCCTGCTCCTCCCCGGTGTCGGGGCGCAGGGTGGCTCGCCGGCAGACCTCGCCCGCGCCTTCACGAGCGGACCGGCGAGCGCGCTCGTGAGCGCTTCGCGCAGCGTCCTCTACGCATTCCGCTCGACTGGCGAGGATTGGCGCACCGCCGCCGCACTCGAGGCCGCCCGCCTCCAGCGCGAGGTCTGGGCCGTCGCCGGCTGGTAGGTGTCCAGGCGGGGCTGGCGCGCGGAGTTCAAGCGGTACGCGGCGCCCGTTGCCTTCCTCGCGGCCGTGACCATCGCAGTGCTGCTCGTTCGCTCCGGCCTGCGGGCCGATTCGTCGCCCGGCCCGCCGACGACGAGTGTCGTCGCCACCACGAACACGACGCCGACCGTCGTGAAGCGCCGCCAGCGCCCGAAGTACTACCGGCTCCGCGCGGGCGAAACCCTCAGCGATGTCGCGCTTCGCTTCCACACCACCGTCGAGAAACTGCTGACGCTCAACCCGAAGGTCGAGCCGAACCAGCTGACCGTGGGCCAGCGGATTCGCGTCAAGTAAGTAGACTCGCCGACCGGTGAAGGGTCGGCTTCTCGTCGCCGCCACGGCTCTCGTCCTCGTTGCACCCGTTCTCGCGGCTCCGCCGCATGTGACCGGCCGCGCGTGGCTGGTCGAGAACGGGGCGACCGGCGAGGTCCTGCTCGCGCACGAGGCGAGGCAGCGCGTGCCGATCGCGAGCATCACGAAGCTGATGACGGTCCTGCTGACGCTCGAGCACGAGGGACTGAACGACGTGGTGACGATCTCGCCTCAGGCCGCGTCGGTCGGCGAGTCGTCCGCGAACCTCGAGCCCGGAGAACGGCTCACCGTGCGCGAGCTCCTCGAGGCGGCCCTGATCCAGAGCGCGAACGACGCGGCGGATGCGCTCGCCGACTACGTCGGCCACGGGAGCCAGGCGCGGTTTGTCGCGATGATGAACGCGCGTGCGCGGCAGCTCGGGCTCCGCGACACGCACTACGTCCGTCCCGACGGCCTCGACGCCGCGGGCCATTACTCGAGCGCGCACGACGTCACGCTGCTCGCGCGTGTGCTGATGCACCGGCCGGTCGTGCGGCAGATCGTGCGGCGACGGAGCGCGGTGATCGCGAGCGGGACGCTGCATACCTGGAACGACCTGCTCTACAGCTATCCCGGGATCTACGGCGTCAAGACCGGGCACACGTCCGGCGCCGGCTGGTCGGAGGTCGCGGCCGCGCGGCGCAAGGGGGTCTCGATCTACGCGACGCTGATCGGCAGCGCCGACCGCGGCCGGCGCAACGTCGACCTGACGCGGTTGCTCGACTGGGGCTTCTCCCAGTACGTGCGGGCGATGCCGGTGGTCAAGGGCCGCGCCTACGCCGAGGCGAAGCTGGCGTACGGCCGTGATGCGCTGAAGCTCGTCGCCGGAAGGTCGCTTGCCGGTCCGTTCCGGGCCGGAGCTCCGATCGTTCGCAAGGTCGTCTTCCCGGACGTGGTCTCGCTGCCCGTGTCCCGGGGACAGTCCCTCGGCCAGGTCCGGATCTACCAGCGTGGGCGGCTCGTCGGCGCAGTGCCCCTTGTCGCCTCGCGCTCGGTCGAGCGCCCCGGCATGGCCGGCCGCGTGGGCTGGTACGCGGGGCGTACTCTGAGTCACATGGCGGGATGGTTCTCGTGATCGTCACGGTCACCTTGAACGCGGCGGTCGACCGGACGCTCACCGTCCCGAACTTCCAGCGCGGCCAGCGCCATCGCGCGAGCGAGGGACTGACTCTTGCGGGCGGCAAGGGGATCAACATCGCCCGCGCGCTCAAGAGCCTCGGGGTCCCCGTGATCGCGACCGGGCTGGCCGGCGGCCAGACCGGGATGCGCATCGTCGAGGAGCTCACCGCCGAGGCGATCCTCAACGACTTCGTCCGAATCGAGGACGACTCGCGGACGTCAACCGCGATCGTCGACCCGACCGGCGGCAGCTACACCGAGGTCAACGAATGGGGCCCGCACGTGGCGCGCGAGGAGCTCGAGATCCTGCTCGAGAAGCTGGCCTACCTCTCGCGCGCAGGCGACTACGTGATCTTCGCCGGCTCGCTCCCGCGCGGCGTCGAGCCCGGCTTCTACGGCGAGGCGATCCGCGATCTGAATCGCCGCGGTGTTCTCACGGTCCTCGACTCGGAGGGCGAGGCGCTGCGGCTCGGCACTCAGGCGGAGCCGCATCTCGTCTCGCCGAACGACCGTGAGGCCGAGGGGCTCGTGGGCCAGGAGTTCCACGACGACGAGGACTTCCTCGCCGGCCTGGACGCGATCGCGGAGCAGGGGGCCCGGAACGTCCTGATCACGGGCGAGTCGGGGTGCTGGGCGCTGCTGCGGTCCGATCGGGCGCTGCACCGCTACCGGGCGCTGGCTCCTCGTGTCGACCCGGTCTCGGCCGTCGGCTCGGGGGACGTGCTGCTCGCCGGCTTCGTCGCTGCCCGGCTCGAGGACCGCACCGACGAAGAGGCGCTCCGAGCTGCGGTTGCGGCGGGCGCCGCCTCGACGCTCGAGCTCGGTGCCGGCCGCTTCGAGCCGCGCGAGGCGGGCCGCCTCGTCGCCGGGGTGCAGGTCGCCGAGTTGGAGCCGGTGGAAAAATGAGGCGATAGACGTCCAGGGCCGGTGCTACGATCGCGAGTCCCTTGGAAGTAGAGATCGGCCGCGGCAAGAAGGCCCGTCAGGCATACGGGTTCGACGACATCGCCATCGTTCCGTCGCGGCGCACGCGCGATCCCCAGGACGTCGACATCGGCTGGAAGCTCGGGCCGCATCTCCTCGAGCTGCCGCTGCTCGCGTCCGCGATGGACGGGGTCGTCTCGCCGCGGGTCGCGATCGAGCTCGGGCAGCTTGGCGGCCTCGGCGTCCTGAACCTCGAGGGCATCTTCACGCGCTACGAGACCGCCGACCGCGAGCTCGAGAAGATCGCGAAGCTGCCGAAGGAGCGCGCGACCTCGGGCCTGCAGAAGATCTACGAGAAGCCCGTCGACGCGAAGCTGATCGCCAAGCGGATCAAGGAGATCAAGGACGCGGGCGTTCTCGCCGCCGGGTCGCTGACGCCGCAGAAGGTGCGCGACTACTACGAGACGGCGCTCGAGGCTGGGCTCGACGTCCTGGTCATCCAGGGCACCGTCGTCTCGGCCGAGCACGTCTCCTCGAACGGCAAGGCGCTCAACCTGAAGGAGTTCATCGCGTCGCTGCCGATCCCGACGATCGTCGGCGGCTGCGCCTCGTACCAGACGGCGCTCCACCTGATGCGAACGGGCGCCGAGGGTGTGCTGGTCGGGGTCGGGCCGGGCCAGGCGTGCACCACGCGCGGCGTGCTCGGCGTCGGGGTGCCGCAGGCGACCGCGATAGCGGACGCCGCCGCGGCGCGCGTCCAGCACCTTCTCGAGACCGGCAAGTACGTGAACGTGATCGCGGACGGCGGCATGCGGACCGGCGGGGACATCTCCAAGGCGGTCGCGTGCGGCGCGGACGCGGTGATGATCGGCTCGCCTTTGGCGCGGGCCAAGGAGGCTCCGGGCCGCGGCTTTCATTGGGGCATGGCGACCTTCCATCCGACCCTCCCGCGCGGCGCGCGCGTGGCGGTCGAGCAGAACGCGAAGCTCGAGGAGATCGTGATCGGGCCGGCGCGCGAGAACGACGGGACGCTGAATCTGATGGGGGCGCTGCGGACTTCGATGGCGACCTGCGGCTACGAGTCGATCCACGACTTCCAGAAGGCCGAGGTGATGCTCGCGCCGGCGATCAAGACCGAGGGGAAGTCTTTGCAGCAGGCCCAGCGGATCGGGATGGGCTAGTTGGGTGAAGTAGTTCCTCTTCCGGTCGCTGACGCGGGACCGGAAGAGCGGCCGGTTCTCGTTCTCGATCTCGGCGGCCAGTACGCGCAGCTGATCGCACGGCGCGTGCGCGAGGCGCGGGTCTACTCGGAGCTCGTCCCGCACTCGATCACCGCTGCGGAGGCTCGGGCCCGGAATCCGCGCGCTTTGGTGCTCTCAGGCGGCCCCGCTTCGGTCTATGCAGAGGGCGCGCCGCGGGTCGACCCGGAGCTCTTCTCGCTGGGCGTCCCGACGCTGGGCATCTGCTACGGAATGCAGCTCATGGCCCAGGATCTCGGAGGCCGGGTCGAGCGGACCGGGGTCTCGGAGTTCGGCAAGACCGAGGTCCGCGGCGAAGGCGAGAGCGAGCTCTTCAAAGGCCTCCCGGAGGAGCAGACCGGCTGGATGAGCCATCGCGACTCGGTCACGGCTCCGCCGGAAGGTGCGCGCGTGACGGCCGGCTCGCCGGCCGCCCCGATCGCGGCGTTCGAGGATCCGGAGCGCGGCGTCTACGGCGTCCAGTTCCACCCGGAGGTCGTGCACACCCCGCACGGGCAGGAGCTGCTGAAGAACTTCCTCTACTCGGTCGCGGACGCGCCGCCGACCTGGACCGCAGCAGCCGTGATCGAGGAGCAGGTCGAGCGAATCCGCGCCCAGGTCGGCTCGCGGCGCGTCCTTTGCGCGCTTTCCGGCGGCGTCGACTCGGCGGTCGCCGCGTTGCTCGTCCACAAGGCGGTCGGCGACCAGCTGGTCTGCGTCTTCGTCGACCACGGCTTCCTGCGCAAGGACGAGGCGGCACAGGTGGTCGAGACCTTCGAGGGCCACTTCCACGTGCCTCTGGTCCACGTCGACGCGCAGGCGCGGTTCCTGGCGCGGCTGGACAGGGTCGCCGACCCGGAGGAGAAGCGCAAGGCCGTCGGCCGGGAGTTCATCCGCGTCTTCGAGGAGGAATCCGCGCGTCTCGGGAAGATCCGCTACCTCGTTCAGGGCACGCTCTACTCGGATGTGATCGAGTCCGGCGGCGACGCCTCGGTCGCGGCGACGATCAAGTCGCACCACAACGTGGGCGGGCTCCCGGAAGAGATGGAGATGGAGCTCGTGGAGCCGCTGCGCCTGCTTTTCAAGGACGAGGTGCGCCGAGTGGGCGAGGAGCTCGGCCTGCCCGAGCGGATGGTCTGGCGGCAGCCGTTCCCGGGGCCGGGGCTCGCGATCCGGATCATCGGCGAGGTGACGCGCGAGCGGCTCGAGATCCTGCGTGAGGCCGACGCGATCCTGCAGGAGGAGATCAGGCGCGGCGGCCTCTACCGCGAGCTGTGGCAGTCGTTCGCGGTGCTGCCGGCGATCCGCTCGGTGGGCGTGCAGGGCGACGAGCGCACGTACGGCTACCCGATCGTGGTGCGCGCCGTCACGAGCGACGACGCGATGACTGCCGACTGGGCGCGGCTGCCCTACGACCTGCTGGAGACGATCTCGTCGCGGATCGTCAACGAGGTCCCCGCGGTGAACCGCGTCGTGCTCGACATCACGTCGAAGCCTCCGTCGACGATCGAGTGGGAATAGCGAAGCAGAACGACTGAGCGGCGGACAGGTCTGTTTGCGGTCCGTCCCAGGGACAGTCCCCCTGGACCTGGCCGAAACGTCCCAACCGCGCCGAAAGCCCCGCTCCCGAGCAGAGTTGAGGTCGCTATCCGCTCTTCCGACCAGGGCCGAGGGACTGTCCCTCGGACATGGCCGATGGGTACCTGCTGCGCACCTCGTCGACGAACGCGCCCAGGCGCTTAGCGAGCTCCGCGTCCGCGATCTCCAGGACGTTCTCGGCGTTCTTCTCGCCCGAGTGCGAGAGGTTGAACGAGCCGACAAAGGCCGTGTCGTCGGCGACGACCACCTTCGCGTGCATGAAGTCGTGCAGGCTGCCGGGTGCCCACGGCGTCGAGTTCTTGCCGGAGAACGAGCCGCCGAGCACCTGCTGCAGCATCGGGATCTTCCACGTGACGTTGCCGTCGGCCTGCCACTGGCGGAGCACCTCGTCCACCTGCGTCCGGTCGACGCAGCCCGCGATGTCGGCCTTCCCGTCCGCGATTGCCTGCGCCAGCGTCCCCAGCACCGGCGCCGAGGTGATCACCGGCGAGCAGATCCGCACGCGCTTCGCGTGGCCGATCTTCTTCGCAATCCGGTGTGTCAGCCCGTCCGCGAACCCCGGCGTGAACCACGGGCGAACGCGGACGCCGTCCACCTCGACCGGCCGCGGCTCCGCGAAGCCGCTCCGCTCGACGTCGCCATCCTTCCAGAGCTCGTCGAAGTCGATCGAGAACGCGCGCGCCAGCTCCGGCGAGTCGACAGTCACGATCACGTTCTCCTGCCGCGACCACGAGTCGTCCGTCCAGTTCAGCGAGCCGGTCCAGACCGACTCGCCGTCCCGCACGACGAACTTGTGGTGCATCAGGTCCGGCACTCCGGCGATCGCGCGCTCGGGCACGCCGAGTGACGCGATCAGCTCGACGTCCGGCTCGGGCGGCGGCGGGACCGGGATCGGGCTCGGGTGGTCGACGTTGTAGAGGATTCGGACCGCCACTCCGCGCGCAGCGGCATCCCGCAGGGCACCGCCGACGACATCGCGCGTCTCCGGCCCCAGGTTGAAGTCGTACTGCGCCAGGTCGAGCGACCGCTGCGCCGCCCCGATGAACTCGGCGACCATGCGCGCGATCTCGGGCGGCTGCTGGCCGCCGTCAGTCAGAGTTCGGATCTGGATGGAAGAGCTCATCTCGAGGGTCGCCGACGCGACGATCGGCGACACATTCAACTTCTATCGCCATGGCCACGGCGCGGGAAACCGCCGCCGGCGGCTCGCGGGTTACCTCGAGTCTCGTTCCGAGTCGCCGCTGCTGCTCGTCGGGGAGGCGGCCGGCTACCGCGGCGCGCGCGTCTCGGGAGTCCCGTTCACCTCCGAGCGGCAGCTGACCGGCAAGGGCCCGGCCGAGGCGAGCGCGACGATCGTCCACCGCGTCCTCGCCGAGCTCGGGCTCGAGGAGCACGCGCTGCTCTGGAACGTCGTCCCGACGCATCCGGGGACGGCGACGTCGAACCGCCGCCCGAGAGCGGCCGAGATCGCCGCAGGCCTGCCGTTCGCGCTCGAGCTCGCGCGCGGGCGGCGGGTCGTCGCGGTCGGTCGCCTGGCGCAGTCCGTCCTCGACGCGCCGTACGTCCGCCACCCGAGCCACGGCGGCGCGGCGGAATTCCGGGCCGGACTGCTACGATTCCGCTCCGGCGGACGGCGAGTTCGCCGCTTTTTATGAAGACCTGGAACGCAAAACCGGGCGAGGTCGAGCGCCGCTGGTACGTCGTCGACGCGGAGGGCAAAACCCTCGGCCGTCTGGCGACCCAGATCGCCGACACGCTGCGCGGCAAGGGCAAGCCCGAGTACACGCCGCACGTCGACACCGGCGACTTCGTCGTGGTCGTGAACGCCGAGAAGATCGCGGTCACCGGGAAGAAGCTCGACGACAAGATGTACCACCGCCACTCCGGTTATCCCGGCGGCCTCCGGAGCCGGCCGCTGCGGGCCGAGCTCGAGCGCCGGCCGACCGAGGTGCTGCGCAAGGCGGTCAAGGGCATGCTGCCGCGAAACCGCCTCTCGCGCGCCCAGATCAAGAAGCTGAAGATCTATGCCGGGCCGGAGCACCCGCACGAGGCCCAGGCGCCGAAGGAGTTGAACCTGAACACGTGAGCGAGCTGGCGCAATACAGAGGGACGGGCAAGCGCAAGACATCGGTCGCGCGCGTGATCCTGAAGCCCGGCGACGGGAAGACCTGGTTCAACGGGCGCACGATCGAGGACTACTTCCCGCGTGCGACCCACCGCGAGCTCGCCCTTGCGCCGCTGAAGGTGGCGGGGCTCGAGGGCACCTTCGACATCCGCGCCCGTGTCCACGGCGGCGGCCCGAGCGGCCAGGCAGGCGCCGTTCGCCACGGGATCGCCCGCGCGCTCGTCGAGGCCGACCCGGAGCTGCGCGTGCCGCTCAAGCGCGCCGGCTTCCTGACGCGCGACGCGCGGATCGTCGAGCGCAAGAAGGCCGGCCTGCACAAGGCCCGCAAGGCGCCGCAGTTCTCCAAGCGCTAGACCAAGGCGCTCGCTTGCGACGCCGACCAAAAGATGGGGCACCGGCTTTGCCGGTGCGCCCGGCTTAACTTGGCCCGGCGGTACTTCGGGACCGACGGGGTCCGCGGCGTCGTCGGCGAGGACCTGACTCCCGAGCTGATCGAGCGGCTCGGCCGCGCGGCGACGCTCTGGTCGCGGGGCGGCCGCGTCTTCGTCGGGCGCGACACGCGCGCGTCGGGCGAGGAGCTCGAGGAGGCATTCGCGCGCGGGGTCGTCGCGGCGGGCGGTAACGCGGTCCTGGCGGGCGTGCTGCCCACCCCGGCCGTCGCGCTGCTCGCGCTCGACCTCGGCGCGGTCATCTCCGCGTCGCACAACCCGCCCGAGTACAACGGCGTCAAGTTCTTCGACCGCGAGGGGCGGAAGCTGACCGACGAGGCCGAGGAGGAGGTCGAGGCGCTGCTCGACGAGCCGTTCGCGGGCGAGCCCGGCACGATCGACCACGTCGGCGTTGCCACCGACAGCTACCTCGAGCACATCGTCGAGCGGTTCGGCTCCAACCTGAGCGGCCTCAAGGTCGTCGTCGACTGCGCGAACGGCGCCTACACCGGGATTGCGCCGAAGGCCTTCGAGCAACTCGGAGCCGAGGTCACGGCCATCGGGTCGGATCCGGACGGCACGAACATCAACGTCGGCTACGGCGCCACCGACCTCGCGGCCTTGCAACAAGTTGTTACGAGGACGGGTGCCAACCTCGGGATCGCGTTCGACGGCGACGGTGACCGGATGCTCGCGGTCGACGCTCGCGGCGAGGTGGTCGACGGCGACCAGATCCTGGCGATCCTGATGCTTCACCTCGAAGTCGAGCTCGTGGCCGTCACGGTGATGGCGAATCTCGGCCTGCACCGCCTTGCCGAGGAGCACGGAATCCGCGTCGTCACGACCGACGTCGGCGACCGCTACGTGCTCGAGGCCCTCCACCGCGAGGGCGGCCTGCTCGGCGGGGAGCAG
>Ga0307277_10000558_pt1 | contig 13917 bp, 14 predicted proteins | sample ER_DNA_116_FD_194473 | JGI IMG/M metagenome (GOLD analysis project Ga0307277, IMG submission 194473) | Bulk soil microbial communities from the East River watershed near Crested Butte, Colorado, United States - ER_DNA_116 | ecosystem: Environmental > Terrestrial > Soil > Floodplain | place...
CTCACAACACGGGAGCCCTTGCGGTTCGAGGACAGTTGCGATGAGTTTTCGGGTCGCCGGGAGTCTCTTTTCGTGATCCCGGTAGCGTCCGATCCGACGATGGATTGGGTTCGCGCGGGCGCGCTCGAGTCCGACGGAAGGAGCTGAGATGTCTGAGCACAAGATTGGAACCCGAGAGCAATGGCAGGTGGCCCGGGACGAGCTCGCCAAGCTCGAGTCCGAGCAGGCGGAGCGAAACGAGGAGGTCAAGAGCAAGCGCCTCGCTCTCCCCTGGGTCCCGGTCGAGAAGGAGTACGAGTTCGACACCGAGGACGGCAAGAAGACCCTCGCCGAGCTCTTCGACGGGCGCTCACAGCTGCTCGCCTACAACATCATGTTCGGCCCCGACTACACGCTCGGCGCCTGCCCCGGCTGCACCAGCCTGGGCGACGGGCTCGACGGCTCGCTCGTCCACCTGAACCACCGCGACGTGACGCTGCTCTGCTTCTCGCGGGCGCCGATTGAGCGGCTGACCGCCTACAAGCGGCGGATGGGCTGGCAGTTCCCCTACGTCTCCACCTACAACACCGACTTCGCCTTCGACTTCGGCCTTGCGATGACTGAGGAGCAGGCGCAGCAGATTCCCGAGGTCAAGGAGATGATTGACAACCCGCCCGACTGGCTCCAGGAGTGGTCACGCCAAGTCGGCGCCGAGCTCAAGGACGGGCTGCGCGAGGGCCCGAGCTGGATCGCCTTCGCGCGCGAGAACGGGACCGTCTACCACACCTACACCGTGATGGCGCCGGACCCGTTCGTAGCGCCGTACTACAGCTTCCTGCTCGAGCGAACACCGAAAGCCCAATCCGCCGAGCCCCGCACCTGGCGGAAGGACGAGTACCCGGACTGAAATACCGGCCGGGTCTGTTCGCGGTGTCCGCGCACCCTATTTGCCCTTTTTCGGACTTGTCTGCAATACTGAACTCAATGGTTCATCATTCCACGACCGTCGAACGCGCCTTTTCGGCCCTCGCCGACCCGAACCGCCGTGCCGTGCTCGAACGGCTCGGCGCCGGCAGCGCGACGATCAGCGAGCTCGCCGAGCCCTTCGGCATGTCGCTGACCGGGATGAAGAAGCACATCCGGCTGCTCGAGGAGGCCCAGCTCGTCACCACCGAGAAGGTCGGCCGCGCCCGCAGATGCATGCTCGTGCCCTACGCCTTCGAGGGCATTAGCACTTGGCTGCAGCGGCTCGACCGCTTCGCGCAGGTCGTCGAACGGACGAAAGGAACACGATGAAGATGGAGGGACTTCGCAATGGCTGAGAGTAAAACCGCAAAGAAGGGATTTACGGCCGAGGAACGAGCTGCGATGAAGGAGCGTGCCCAGGAGTTGAAGGCTGAGGCGCGCAAGGCGGACGGGGAAAGCGCCCTGCTCGCGAAGATCGCTGAGATGAAGGGGTCGGATCGCGCCATGGCCGAGCGGCTCCATGGGATCGTCAAGGCAAGCGCGCCGGGCCTCTCTCCGAAGACGTGGTACGGGATGCCCGCGTATGCCAAGGACGGCAAGGTCGTCTGCTTCTTCCAAAGCGCGGCGAAGTTCAATTCGAGGTACGCGACGTTCGGCTTCAGCGACCAGGCGAACCTCGACGCCGGCGCCATGTGGCCGACGTCCTTCGCCTTGACGGAGTTGACCGCGGCCGACGAGAAGAAGATCGCCGCGCTCGTGAAGAAGGCCGTCAGCTGAGGACCGAAAGGAGAACGATGAACACCACCACCGTCACCACCCCGAACGAGCTCGAGATCCGGGTAGAGCGGTTCTTCGACGCGCCTCGCGCGCACGTCTTCTCCGTCTGGACGGATCCCCAGCTGATCCCCGAGTGGTGGGGCGACGGCACCGTCGTCGAGGAGATGGACGTCCGTCCCGGCGGTACCTACCGTTTCCGCACCGCGTTCGGCCCCGTCGAGGGCGAGTTCCGCGAGGTCGAGCCGCCCGAGCGCCTCGTGCAGACGTTCCAGAACCATCTGCAGACGCTCGAGTTCGAGGATCTCGGCGAGCAGACGAAGCTGACGCAGACGATGCGTTTCGAGACGACCGAGGAGCGCGACACCACGATGCAGTACGGCGTCGAGGAGGGCGCGAAGTCAGGCTTCGCGCGCATCGACGCGTTGTTGGAGAAGATCGCAGCGTGAGACGGGAGCGAGGGCCGGGCGCCTCTAAGGCGGCGCTCGGCTGTCGCTCGACTTTCGAGCCGCCGACGATCGTCTCGCCGCCGTGCGGGACTTTTGCAGAGCCCTCTTCCGGACTCGAACCGGAGACCCCTCCTTACCATCGAGCGACGAGGCGGGACACGAGGGCAAGCGTGTAAAGCCGCGGGCACGCAAACGCCGCAAGGAAGCAGAATCGGCCGACAACGAGTGACCGCGGGTGGACGGCAGTTCCCGCGCTTGTGTTCCCTCAGTGTTCCCTCGTGCCGCCGGCGGTCAGCCCGCCCTTGAGAACCCAGACCTAGCCGTCAACGAGTCCAACGGACAGAGAAGGGAGAATCGAGATGGGAAAAATCGTGGTCAGCGACAACGTCTCGCTCGACGGGGTCGTTCAGGACCCGGCCGGTGATGAGGGCTTCAGGGTCGGGGGCTGGGTCGGCCTGATCAAGGACCGGCCGGCAATCGGCAAGCTCGCGCTCGACGAGGCACAGGGCGCTGAGGCCCTGCTGCTGGGTCGGCGGAGCTACGAGTGGTTCGCCGCGCGGTGGCCATCCCGCAGGGGCGAGTTGGCGGACAGGTTGAACAGCCTGCCCAAGTACGTGGTGTCCTCGACCCTCGAACATCCCGACTGGAACAACTCGACGGTACTCAGGGGCGATGTGCTCAACGAGGTCTCGAAACTGAAGCACGAGCTCAAGGCGGAAATCGTCGTCCCCGCGAGCTTCCAGCTCGTTCGCACGCTGATGGAGCACGACCTCATCGACGAGCTGCGGCTGAAGATCTTCCCGGTCGTGCTCGGGGCTGGCGAGCGCCTCTTCGGCGAGACCAGCGACAAGAAAGCTATGCGCCTCGTCGATACCCAGACCCTCGAGGGCGACGTCGTCTTCCTCACCTACGAGGTTGTCCGGGAGGCCTAGCGGGCGTCGGACGGCGCCGGGCGTTCCGAAGATGCTCGCATGTCACTGGGCGGGCGTCCGAGCATGGAGAGACTTGACGCGCGTGCCTCCCGCGAGGATCGATTTGCCGGGGACAACAACGCCGCCGCGGGTAGTTCGACAACCAGGACGAGGAACGCCGATCAGGATGATCAGTCGGCTTGAAGGAGCTTGAAGAGAGCGTGAACTACTACGACACGTTGATTGAGGTCGCCGACGACTGTCCAGTATCTGAAGCTCAAGCGCCGCAAGCACGAGGCGGCAAGAAGACGAAGCCGGCGCTCGAGTACGAACTGCTAGCCGGCCATCCGTACAAGTACCGGGAAGAAGACATTGCCTTCGCGGTATACGCAATCCTGCATGACATCCCGAAAGCCGCCTGGCCCAAAGAGCGTGAAGGGTTCCTCAGCAAGGGCCACCCGCACCTGCGCGTGTCGGCCCTGCCGAAGCGCTACGGCTGGGGCATTCACAACGACGCCGAAGGCAAGGTCGCGCTCGTTGCCGTTGAGTCGTCGGAGTACAAGCGGCTACTGAACGATCCGCGCATCACGAAAGTGAAAGCGTTTCGTTCTACACGCGCGTCAGGGGAATGACGGCACCTCCGCGAGCGGACGACGCGCCGATGGTGACGCTGGCCGCTTGCATGAAGGCCCCCACGGCCGTGTTCCCTCAGCGTTCCCGCCATCCGGCGTGAAGGAAGGCACGCGAGAAAATCCGTGCAAATGAGCGGTTCTGTGACCCCCTCCATGCTTATCTCGTGGTTCGCGCCTGAGCATGATGCTGTGGCCTGTTTACCGGGGCGTGCTAGCGCACCGGGGGCATGCGGCAAGACCCGGGTCGTGCTGCAGAATCTCCGGCCGAAACTAGAACCTACGGGGATGGGGGTGGCGTATGGCCGAACATGCGGTGGTGGTCGCCGGAGGAGGTCCGACGGGGATGATGCTGGCGGGCGAGTTGGCCTTGGCGGGCGTGGACGTCGCCATCGTCGAGCGGCGCGCCAGCCAGTACCTCCCCGGCTCACGCGCGGGCGGTCTGCACGCACGCACCATCGAGGTCCTCGACCAGCGCGGAATCGCCGATCGGTTCCTCTCGGAGGGACAGGTGGCTCAGGTGGCGGGGTTCGCCGGGACCTCTTTGGACATCAGCGACTTTCCCACCCGTCACCCCTACGGGCTCGGGCTGTGGCAGAACCATATCGAGCGCATCCTCGCCTGCTGGGGCGACGAGCTGGCTGTGACGATCTACCGCGAACGTGAAGTGACCGGCTTCGCGCAGGACGACACCGGCGTCGACGTCCAGCTGTCCGACGGCACGTCCCTGCGTGCGCAATACCTCGTCGGGTGCGACGGAGGACGCAGCCTGGTCCGCAAGGCGGCCGGAATCGAGTTCCACGGTTGGGATCCGACGACGAGCGCCCTGCTCGCCGAGGTCGAGATGACCGAGGAGCCGGAATTGGGCATTCGCCGCACTCCCTCGGGTATGCACGCCCTGGGCAAGGTCGAGTACGAGATCAAGGACGGCGAGGTGGTCTACAAGCGAGGCGGGACGGTCGGGGTCATGCTGACCGAGTCGCAGGTCGGCACGAGCGAGCCCACCCTGCGCGATCTCAGCGAGGGGCTCATCGCCGTCTACGGGACCGACTACGGGATCCACAGTCCCACGTGGATCTCCAGGTTCACCGACCTGACTCGGCAGGCCGCGGCCTATCGTGAGGGACGGGTGCTGCTGGCCGGCGACGCCGCGCACGTGCATTCCCCGGTGGGTGGACAGGGCCTCAACACCGGGGTGCAGGATGCGGTGAACCTGGGCTGGAAGCTGGCCCAGGTGGTCAAGCAGACCTCGCCGGACAGCCTCCTCGATACGTACCACGCCGAGCGCCATCCGGTCGCTGCCCGCGTGCTGCGCAAGACGATGGCGCAGGTCGCGCTCATGCGCGCCGACGATCGCACGACGGCACTGCGGGAGACCGTGTCCGAGCTCCTGAGCATGGACGAGCCGCGCAAGCGCTTCGCGGCGATGATGTCCGGCCTGGACATTCACTACGACCTCGGCGAGGGCCACCCGCTGCTCGGACGCCGCATGCCCGATCTCGACCTGGTCACCGCCGACGGCCCGCTGCGGGTCTTCACCCTGCTGCACGATGCCCGGCCGGTGCTCCTGAACCTCGCTGACCCAGGCAGCGTCGTCATCGGGCCATGGGCGGATCGCGTTCAGTCGATCGACGCCGCTTATGCCGGCGATTGGGAGCTTCCGGCTCTGGGCCAGGTGTCAGCTCCCGCTGCCGTGCTGATCAGACCCGATGGATACGTCGCCTGGGTGGGGGACGGCACGGATACCGGATTGCGCGACGCGCTGACCACCTGGTTCGGATCACCATGACGCGACGCGATGCTCGGCCTAACCGAACGCCGAATGGAGTAGACGTCGACTCGCACACGCGAACCGCAAACTGCGACGCCACAAACGTTGATGCACCCGCCTCCACTTGACGGAGTGCTTACCGTGGCGGTCCCAGGCCGTGGACGCGCAGAGCGTCGGCGAGGATGGTGAAGGGCCGGGTGGCCGACCTGGGCATCGGCACGGCGCGCAGCGGCTATCTCGACCTGCACAACTTCCGCGCCCGCGCCTGGAAACCCGCCCAGCTCGCCGCCAGGGATCGAGCCGATGCGGCGAACGTACGACCTGCGACAAACGTTCGCGACCTTCGCCCTGCGGGCGGCATCTTCACCTTCGATCTCTCCCGCTTCATGGGCGCACCTAGCCGATTTGCAGGGTTTTCCTAGAATCCCCTTCCGGATTCGAACCGGAGACCACCTCCTTACCATCAAGGTTCAGCGGCAACTGGTCGCAACCCACGACAACGGTTTTGGCTTGTTGCCGGGGATTTTCAGGGTCGGGCACTTGCCGCCGGTTGCCATCGGTTGCGACCGCTGGGCATAAACGCTCCATCCTCGCGGCGACAGGCGTGGTTGATCTGTGACGGCGTGGTCTTCGGCGGCGACCGTCGGAAACGGATCCGCGGTTCGGTGGCAGCACTGTGGCCAAGGGCGCACCGCTCCACGAGAATCACGGTGTGCGGACTGCGCCTCGTCTGATTGCCTGCTGCCTGGCGCTCGCGGCGCTCGCGGTGATCGCGGGAGGGCTGCTGCTCGATTGGATCGCTGCCGAACAGCATGTCCCGGATTCCGGCTCTGTGTGGTTGTACCCCTTCCTCGCCGCCGCCGTCTCGGTGCCTGCTGCGGTGGGCGCGTTGATCGTGGCGCGGCAGGCTCGCAATCCGATCGGATGGATCCTCGTCGTGGGCGCCCTGTCGCTCGCGGCTGTGCTCGCGGCGACGCCGTACGCGTGGCTGGCGCTCGACGCGCATCCGGGGTCGCTTCCCGGCGGCTCCTGGGCCGCACTGGTTTCTTCTCTGTGGCCGGTCTTCTTCGCCTGGCCTCTGGCGGTGGCGTTCGTGTTTCCTGACGGCCGGCTTCCGTCGCGGCGGTGGCGCCCGTACGCGCTCTTCGCGGCCGGCTCGATGACTCTCCTCGTGGTGGCGCTGGTGCTGTCGGACGAGCTCGAGCCCCCGTTCTCGGACGTGCCCAATCCGTTTACGCTTCGGCTGCCGGAGGCCGTCGGCTTTCTGAGGCCTGTGGCCTGGCTGTCCGTCTTCGCCAGCCTGATCGTCGGCGCTGCCGCAGTCCGCGTTCGCTTCCGGCGCTCCAAAGGGATCGAGCGGCTGCAGATGCTCTGGCTGGCCTATGCGGCGCTTCTGATTCCGTTGGGGGTTGTCTGGTTTCTGGTCTGGCGCCTCGCGTTCGGCGAGGCCGGCGCCGACAATGCCGTGGTCGGGTTTCTGCTCGGGATGGAGGCTGCGGTGGCGCTCGCCGTCGGCGTGGCTGTGACGCGCTACCGGTTGTACGACATCGATCGGCTGATCAACCGGACGCTCGTCTACAGCGTCGTCACCGTGTCGCTCGGCCTGGTGTATGCCCTCGTCTCACTCGTCGGGGGTGTCGCTGCCGGCCGCGGTTCTATGTGGGTGACGGCCCTGGCAGTCCTTGTCGTCGCAGCTGCCGTTGGGCCGCTGCGAAGCCGAGCTCAGGCTGCGGTGGACTGGCGATTCGCCCGCCCGCGCTACGACGGATTGCGGCGCGTGCGCGCGTTCGTCGAGGACGTCCGCGAGGGGCGGCGAGAGCCGGAAGATGTCGGTGCTGTGCTCGCCGCGGCCCTTCGTGACCCGAGCGCCGAGTTGCTCTTTCGGCTTCCTGCGAGCGACGCGTACGCCGATCGTGTCGGGACAGTGGTCATGGCACCGGTCGGTGACGAGCGCCCCGTGACGAAGGTGGAGCATCGAGGGCAGGAGATCGGGCTCCTCCGGCACGGGCGCGCCGTGCTCGAGCGCCCTGATCTGCTCCGTAGCGTTCTTGCCGCTGCGAGCCTGGCGATCGAGATCGCGCGACTCCGAGTCGAGGTGCGGCTCCAGCTTGCCGAGGTGGAGGTGTCGAGGGCGAGGGTTGTGCGGGCGGGCTACGAGGAGCGGCGGCGGCTCGAGCGCGATCTGCACGACGGCGCCCAGCAACGGCTTGTGACACTCGGGATCGCCCTGCGACGGTTGCAGCGCTCGCTTCCTCGAGAGGCGCAGATCCTCGGCCCCGCGCTCGGCTCGGCGGTCGACGAGGTCGGGCTGGCGATCGAGGACCTGCGCACGATCGCCGCAGGCGTGCGGCCGCCACGGTTGGACGAAGGGCTGGCGGCGGCGCTTGCCGATCTCGCCCGCGCCTCACCCGTCCAGGTCGATGTGGAAGCGACGGACGAGCGGCTTCCCGAAGAGGTGGAGGCGGCTGCGTACTTCGTCGTCTGCGAAGCGGTGACGAACGCCGTCAAGCACGGGTCGCCGTCACAGGTCCGCGTGGAGGCGATGGTTGCGAATGGGGCGCTGCGGCTGGTGGTCGTGGACGATGGTGACGGAGGCGCGACGCCGGCTGGGGGGACAGGGCTCGTGGGTCTGACCGACCGGGTCGAGGCGCAGGGCGGGACGCTGCTCATCCAGAGCCCGGTGGGCGCGGGCACGCGGATCGAGGTGGAGATTCCGTGCGGATCGTGATCGCCGAGGACACCGTCCTGCTCAGGGAGGGACTTGCGGGACTGCTCGAGGATGCCGGGCACGAGATCGTCGCACGGGTGGGCGACGCCCAGGCGCTGATGGCCGTCGTCGCCGAGCACGAGCCGGATCTCGCCGTTGTGGACGTCCGCATGCCGCCTGACTATGAGGACGAGGGCATGCGCGCCGCGGCCGACATCCGCCGGGCACACCCGCACACGGCCGTCCTCGTCCTCTCGCAGCATGTCGAGACCAGGCACGCGCTGGAGCTGGTCGGGGCAGGGGGCTTCGGGTATCTGCTCAAGCACCGCGTGCTCGACGTGGACGATTTCCTCGACGCCGCCCGACGCGTGTCCGAGGGGGGATCGGCGTTGGATCCAGAGGTCGTCGCCACGCTCGTCTCGCCGCAGCCGCGCGAAGACACACTCCGCGAACTGACGCCGCGGGAGCGCGAGGTGCTCGCGCTGATCGCCGAGGGGCGAACGAACGCCGCAATTGCGAAGCGGCTCTGGCTCACGGAAAGAACCGTCGAGACGCACGTCCGGTCCATCCTGGGCAAGCTCGGCCTTCCAATCAGCGGCGACGACCACCGGCGCGTGCTCGCGGTCTTGACGTACCTGCGGGCATCCGCTGTCTGAGATCCCTGTGCTGCCACCGAGGCACATCTCAGTGCCCGTCACGACGACTCCGAACGGACGCCGTCATAGCGTAGGCCCGACCCCAAGGAGAGGAACCGCATGGTGTCCGACCGCTTCGACCGCTTCCTGCCGCTCGCCGGCGTGCTCGCTGGACTATTGTTCTTCGTCGGTCTCGTCCTGCTACGGAGCGATCCAAGCAGCGAGACCGGGCCGGCCGAGACGTTCTCCTACTGGCAGGACAACCATGGCCGGCACCAGATCATCGCCCTCCTTGTCGCGCCCCTGATCGCCTTCCTGCTCGTCTTCTTCGGGGCGGGACTGCGGCGCCGGCTCGCCAAGGGCAGCGGCGACGCCGGCCATGGCTCGGTCGCCTTCGGCGGCGCACTCCTTGCGTCGGCGGCGTTCGCGCTGGTCGGGATGCTCGAAGCGGCGATGACGAACGCCGCACACGAGGGCGAGCGGGAAACCGTCTACACGCTCAACCAACTCCACTCCTACGACTGGCTGGCGTGGAACGCGGCTTTCGGGGCCATGCTGCTCGCGACCGGTCTCGGCGCCCGCCGTAATGGGATGCTGCCGGCCCCGCTTGCCTGGGCGACGATCGTCATCGGAGCATCGCTGCTGACGCCCCTCGGCTTCTTCGGGTTCATCCTCGTTCCGGTGTGGCTGATCGTGGTCGGAGTCTGGCTCAGCCGGAGCAAGACCACCTCACCCGAACCGATCGTAAACCGTCCACTAGAAGGCGCAGTATGAGCCGGGTATCGCGAGATCGTCGCACCCGGCAGGTGACCACGACGAACTTGCGCATGAATGCCACTCTTCCAGCCCGCAGGGTCTCCAAACCCTTTCCGAATCTGCGTGTCTCGAAGCCGAGGTCATCTGGTTGCCCATACCGTCCAGTCTGCGCTCAGTAGGAGTTTCAGCGCAGCCTGCGGGGGGTAAGGCTCGGCCCGGGCGGCGCCCTTGACAAGCGCTCCTGAACTCGAAACGGTAGCGGTGTCTGTCGAAACTCGGCTGGTCAACCGAAGAGAGGGGAAGGACCTATGCCGGAACGTCTGAGGTCGCGGTTGCTCCGCACGTGGTCGGGACTACTACTCTGCGCCGCCGCAATCCTCGTCGTGCCCACGACTGCGAGCGCCGATCCCAAATCTGCCCAGTGCGACACGCGGGTGAATGACACGCCGAGCGAGCTCGTGGAGTGCATCAAGACGGCCGACTTGATGGCCCACCTGCAGGCGTTCCAGGACATCGCGAATGCGAATCCCGGCCCGGACGGCATGCCGTCGCGCAACTCGGGCGAGCCGGGTTACAAGGCGTCGGCGGACTACGTCGCCGCCGCGATGCAAAAGGCCGGCTACGACGTCTCGATCCAGACGTACAAGTTCGACTACTACGCCTACACCGGGATCCCGACGTTCAGCGCGAACGGCAACGCCTACGCCCTGGGGTCGGAGTGGTATCCGGGCCAGTCTCTGGGTAGCACCACCGCCACGCTCGCCGCGGCCGGCGGCATCATCATCCCGCCGACGCAATTCTCCACCTCGACGAGCGGCTGCACGGCGGCCGACTTCCCGTCGTCGATCTCCGGCCACGTCGCCCTGATTCAGCGCGGTAGCTGCAACTTCGGCGTCAAGGTCCTCAACGCGCAGGCCGCGGGCGCCACGGGTGTAGTCATCTTCAACGAGGGCAATCCGGGTCCGCCGGATCGGACCGGCCTGCTCATCGGCAGCATAGTCGATGCCAACAACAACCCGTTCATCCCGACGATCCCGGTCGCGTTCACGACCTTTGCCGTCGGGCAGGATCTGTACAACCAGGTCCAGGCCGGGTCGGCGCCGACCGTGAGCCTGAATGTGCCGGCGATCACCCAGCCGAACACCGATGACTACAACGTCATCGCCGAGTCCAAGGGCGGCGACAAGAACCACGTCCTGGTGGTCGACGCGCACCTGGATGCGATCTACGGCGCCGGGATCCTCGACAACGCGACCGGGTCGGCGGCGATTCTCGACATCGCCCAGAAGATGAAGAACGTCACCCCGCTGAACAAGCTGCGGTTCGTCTGGTTCGGCGGCGAGGAGCTGGGCCTGCTCGGGTCGCAGTACTACGTCAACAACCTCACCAGCACGCAGGCGAGCCACATTGGCTACGACCTCGACGCGGACGTGTTCGGCACGCCGAACTACATCATCGGGATCCTGGACCCGGCGGCGCCGGACTTCTTCAGCCGGACGGTCCCGGAGACGTTCCCGAATCGCGTCTACAAGGCGTCGCAGGTCTCGCGCGATCAGTCGGTCGCGTTCTTCAACCAGGCCGGCTACAACCACGAGTTCCTCTCACCGAACGGGACCGACGCGATCAACTTCAATCGCATCGGCGTCCCCGCGAGCGGTCTCCTGACCGGGCAGGACTGCTGCAAGACCCAGGAGGAGGTCAACCTCTTCGGCGGTCAGCTCGGCAACTACGAGGGCAATCTCGGCACGTTCGACGGGGGCTGCGTCGACAACCCGTTCCGCTGGTGCGACAACATCGACAACGTCGATCCGGCGAACTTCACGCTCGTGTCGAAAGCGTTCGCGAACACCGTCGCGCTGATGGCGTTCGACACCAAGGTGATGTCCGCGAGCAACGACTACATCGCCAAGTCGAAGCCGAAAGTCAAGGGCGGGGCGTCCCGAAGGTTCCCGAGCCGGTAGACGCTCGCACCGTGGCGCCGGGGCTGCAGCCCCGGCGCCACTTTGCCTCCGGTCAGAGACGGGGCATTTGCTCCCATTCCACTTGCGACGACGACGAGGGCGGCGTTCGCCTCGCGGTACTCGCGTCGGCGGCGGCAATGCTCGGCGTCGGGCTCGCCCTCCCGCAGGCGTTCGGCGACGACACAGTTCTCTTCGGGTTCACCTTCCTCGCAGTCGCAAGCTGAAACGCGTGCAAGTTGACGTGAGCAGAAAAGGGCCTACTTGCAGGGGCTTTGTGGCTGGCGGGGGTCGTCCCGGGGACCGATGAGGTACCACACTTCGACCTCGCCCTTCCCCTTGATCGGGATGGTCCCGCGCGGCTCGCATTCGAACTCGTCTCCGAGCAGCTCGTACGTCGCTCGCGTGATCTGAATCCGCCCCGGTGTCCCGTGTGACTCCATGCGACTGGCCGTGTTGACGGCGTCGCCCCAGAGGTCGTAGAGGAAGCGCTTCCGGCCGATCACGCCGGCGACGACGGGGCCCGAATTGATGCCAACCCGGAGCTCGAGGCCGAGGTGCCCGACTTCGTCCTCCGAGCGCATTGCCTCGAGCATCTCGAGCGCCATGAGCGCGAGCGCGCGAGCATGGTCGGGACGTGGGGTCGGAACGCCCGCGGCGATCATGTAGCAGTCGCCGATGGTCTTGATCTTCTCGAGCCCATACCGCTCCCCGAGATCGTCGAAGTGACTGAATAGGTGATTGAGGTAGCCCACCACGTCGGCGGGCGAGAGCCGCTCCGACCAGGGGGTGAAGTCGACCACGTCGGCGAACAGGATCGAGGCCGACCCGAACTGATCTGCGATCGGCTGGGACTGGGCCTTCAGCTTCTCGGCGATCGAGCGCGGCAGGATGTTGAGCAGGAGGTTTTCGGCCTTGGCCTGCTCCAGACGGAGGGCTGCAAGCGCATCGCGGCGCTGGCTGGCGAACACCGCGAGCAGTGTGAACACGATGGTGCCGCCGACCGCGATGTTCAGGGCCAGCATCGTGCTCGTGAACCAGCCGGGCACCGGCGGCCAGATCGGGCCCACGATCTCGCCGGCGATCCCAGATCCGAGGAACACGACGACGTAAGCGACGTACCAGCGGGCCGCCGATCCGACTTCGCTGAACACGAGCGCGCCGAGCGGCGCGAGGATCCCCCACAGGCCCACGCCGCCTGACTCGAGGAATCCTCCGAGCGGGATCATCGAGAGCGTCGGCGCCAGCAGGATGTCGACCTGGCCTACCCGGAGCAGCCACGGGAAATCGCGCGTGCGGGAGAACACGGCGATCGCGGCGAATAGGACGCCGAAGTACACGAGCGGCACGACACCGACCGGCGATCCGAACGCGAGATACAGCGCCCCCCACAATGCGGCGACCGGCAGGATCAACACCGAGATCAGGACGAGCAGCGCCTTTCGAGCGCGCAGGTCCTCGTCGTCCTGGGGATCCGCGCCGACAAGCGCCACGCGCGCCGTGACCCGATCCACCGCCGCTCGGATCCGGTCCACGAGGTGCATCGCGGGAGACGTTACTCGTCTGGCCGCCGGCGAGCACGGTACGGTGTTCTGGTTTCCGACCGTCGCGGCGAAGGCGAGACGCATGGCCGTAGCCCGGACCTAGAGACGTGCCGAGGCTGTTCTGTTAGACATCAAATGACGTACCCGCTGCGTAAGCGAAGTCGCCCGCCAGCATAAGCAGCAAGAGCAGGCTGACCCCATCCCGTGGCCTCGACGCAGAGAGCGCTGAAGACATGCCCTCGCCGGGCCGAAGCCGCGGCTGTACGTTCTCGCGCTGAGCTCGAGAAACGGATCGTGCCCAACGCGTTCCAGATTCCCGAGGCGATCAAGAGCATTGCGCCCGACGCCGAGTGGGTACCCGTCTACCGCCTGAGCGACCTGCCTCGTGACGGCTATGCGCTGAGGGTGGTCGACTACGTCACCGCCGGCTTCGGCCGGGGGCCGCGTGAAATCAAGTGGTACCGACGCAACGGGCGCCAGCTCGCGTTCGCGCCGACGCAGAAGCAGGTCGACCGCTTCCGCGAGGTGAGCGAACCCCTGATCGCAGCGATGGGCGAGGCACTCGACGATGCGACGGAATACGGCAACGCGCGCCGCGGGTACGCAGCGTGCGCGCTGACCGACGTACTGCATGCGCAGTTCGAGCTTGCACTAGCACGCTTCAACGCCGGCGAGCTTGACTACGCCAACGAGGTGAAGGACGTTCTCTGCAAGGTGCCGGAGCAGCGCAGACAGATCTCCGCGCTAGAGGACCGTTAACACGCAACACGCTCGAAGCTGACGAAGTGACGACAGAGGCTCGAACGAGACGGATCTCGCGTGCGCCCGTGTTGGAAAT
>Ga0307277_10000561_pt1 | contig 13876 bp, 13 predicted proteins | sample ER_DNA_116_FD_194473 | JGI IMG/M metagenome (GOLD analysis project Ga0307277, IMG submission 194473) | Bulk soil microbial communities from the East River watershed near Crested Butte, Colorado, United States - ER_DNA_116 | ecosystem: Environmental > Terrestrial > Soil > Floodplain | place...
CCAGGAGCTGCCGCCAGGGTTCCAGCGATCCGAGTTCCTGTATGCCCACGGATTCCTCGACCGGGTCGTCCACCGGACCGAGCTGCGCGCGGAGCTCGCGAGCCTGCTCGGGTACGTGGTCGCCCGGCCCCTCCCGGTGGTCGACGAGGCTCCGGCGGCCGAGGTCCTCGGCCTGCCGTCGTTCCGCCCGCTCTCGTTCCTTTCCAACCTCGCGGAGCGGGTCATGCAGGTCGAGCCCGAGCCCGCGAGCCCGACGAACGGCAACGGCAGCACTCCCACGCCGGGACCGAGCCCGGTCGACGACGCTCGGGACGCCGAGCCCGCGTCCCGGCAGCCGGCCACGCCGCCGAAGACCGGCCGGCCATCGGCCGCGGTCCCCGCCCTGGCCGAAGAGGTCGAGACGTCGGCAGAGGTCGAGCCGTCCGATGGCAACGATGGGTCCGAACCGGTCGGGGCAGCCGCGGCCGAGTCCGAAGGACCGGCAGCGAGCGCGACCGAACCGCCCGAGAACGAACAGCTCGAACCGGTCGAGTCGGGGCCGATCGAGGAGACGCGGCGTGGTTGACCGGATTCGCGGCCGGGGCCGCGACAGCGCGACATCGGGTTCCGCGCCAGCCGGCGACGGGGGCGGCTCCACGATCGCGATCGCCTCGACCGACCCGAAGCAGGCGACCTGGGAGCGCGTCCAGCTGGCCCGCAACCTGCGGCGGCCGCGGATCCTCGAGCTCGTCGGGGCGATGGCGGACGAGTTCGTCGAGCTGCATGGCGACCGCCTGTTCGGGGACGACGAGGCCGTCGTGACCGGGCTCGCCCGGATCGGCGACCGCCGTGTCGCGGTCATCGGCCAGCAGAAAGGCGCCGACACCGAGGAGAACATCCGCCGCAACTTCGGGATGCCCCATCCGGAGGGCTACCGGAAGGCGATGCGCGTCATGGAGCTCGCCGAGCGGTTCGGCCTCCCGATCGTGACCTTCGTCGACGTCCCGGGCGCCCACCCGGGCCCCGAGTCGGAGGAGCGCGGTATCGCCGAGTCGATCGCGCGTTCGATCGGGTTGATGAGCCGCCTCCGCACGCCGATCGTGGTGGTCATCACGGGTGAGGGCGGCTCCGGCGGGGCGCTCGCCATCGCGGTCGGCGACGTGATCATCGCCCTCGAGAACGCGGTGTATTCGGTGATCAGCCCGGAGGGCTGTGCGGCGATCCTCTGGCGAACGGCCGACGAGGCCCCGACGGCCGCGGTGGCGATGAAGATGACGGCCCCCGAGCAGCAGGCCCTCGGCGTCGTCGACATCGTGATCGCCGAGCCTGGGGCCGGCGCCCATACCGATCCGGCCGAGACTGCGCGGCGGATCCGCGACGTCATCGACGATCAGCTCGACGCGCTGACCGCCGTTCCGCTCGACGCGCTCGTCGAAGCGCGCTACCGTCGGTTCCGCAACCTCGGGGCCTTCCGTGAGGTCGAGGCGCCGCCACCGCCCACACCGGAGCGGCCGGGTCTCGCCGATCGCCTCCGCAACCTGCTCGACCCCGGCCGCTGGTCCGGGATCCAGAACATCCCCGCCGGCCGCCGCGACGAGCTGCCGGCTCGTGACGAGGTCTGACCCGCGTGACCGAGCCCAATCAGCCGTCCCCACGTGGCGGCGCCGGCACCTCGACCCCGAAGCGACGGCGGTCGGGGACCGGCAGCGATCACGATCCGCGCTCGACTGCCGAACGGGTGGCGGACCACGCGGCGATCGATCGGCTCGCCGACGAGCTCCTGCCCGCGCTCGTCGCGAAGCTCTCGGCGACGGGCCTCGCGGAGATCGAAGTGGGAGAAGGCTCGTGGACCGTCCGGGTTCGTCGCCCGGCCGATGGCGTCAGCGGTCACAACCGGCGCGCGACGGACCGGCCCTCGCGGTCCCAGCCCGGCCATGCCGGACACGGCCACGCGCCCGGCGGCTTCGAAGGTCATCGCAGCGCCCGCGATCCGAAAGCGGCATCGCAGCATTCGACGAACGGCTCCGGCCCGGCGGGCGGTGACGGCACGGGGACCGGATCGGCGGCCACCGATCCAGGCGCCGGCGACACGACCGGCGCCACCGGATCGACGAGTACTGCCGCGAACGCGTCCGCCGGCCCCTCCGCCGTTCGGCCCTCCGACGACGGCGCGGATCGATATCGGGCGATCGCCACCTCTCCCGCCGTCGGCATCTACCAACCCCGTCCGGAGGCGAAGTCGGGGACGCGGGTGCGGTCGGGTGATCGCCTGGGCGCCGTGGACATGCTCGGGATCCCCCAGGAGGTCGTCGCGCCGGCCGACGGGATCGTCGGTGCGAGCCTGGTCGAGGCGGGCGAGACCGTTGAGTACGGCCAGGAGCTCGTCATCATCGAGCTCGCCGGCCGGGCGGCCGAGCGGACCGAGGCCTGATGTTCCGCAAGATCCTCATCGCCAACCGCGGCGAGATCGCCCTCCGGATCCTGCGAGCCTGCCGGACGCTCGGCGTCGAGGCCGTCGTCGCATACAGCGAGGCTGACCGGGAAAGCCTTCCGGTCCAGCTGGCGGACGAGGCGATCTGCATCGGACCGGCAGACGCGCGCCGGTCGTACCTGTCGGCACCGGCCGTGATCAGCGCCGCGATCGTGACCGGCTGTGAGGCGATCCACCCGGGCTACGGCTTCCTGTCCGAGGACGACGCCTTCGCCGAGGTCGTCCGCGCCCACGACCTGACGTTCATCGGCCCGCCGGCGCCGGTGCTCGAACGGTTCGCCAGCAAGGAGGCGACCCGCCGGCTGCTCGGCTCGCTCGGCCTGCCGACGATCCCGGGCTCGAACGGCATCCTGCGCGACGACGCCCATGCCCTCGAGGAAGGGGACCGGGTCGGATATCCGCTGCTGATCAAGCCGGCTGCCGGCGGTGGCGGCAAGGGCATGCGGATGGTCCGGACGCCGCGCGAGCTGGAGGCTTCGCTCAACGTCTGCCGTTCCGAGGCGCGATCGGCGTTCGGCGACGATTCCCTCTACCTCGAGCGCTGGCTCGACGAGACCCGCCATGTCGAGGTCCAGGTGGTCGTCGACCGGTACGGCCGCGGCGTCCACCTGGGCGAGCGGGACTGCAGCGTCCAGCGGCGCCACCAGAAGATCCTCGAGGAAGGTCCCACGCCCGCCCTCTCGGAGGCAGCCCGGGCGGAGCTCTGCAGCCGCGCGGTCCGGGCCGTCGTATCGGCCGGCTACGAGAACGTCGGGACGCTCGAGTTCCTCGTCGACCGGGACGGCAACTTCTTCTTCATCGAGATCAACTGCCGGATCCAGGTGGAGCACCCGGTGACGGAGATGCTGACCGGCGTCGACCTCGTCGCCACCCAGATCAGCATCGCCGCCGGCGAGCCGCTCGGGTTCAGCCAGGCCGACGTCACGATCCGCGGCCACGCGATCGAGTTCCGGATCAACGCGGAGGACCCCGAGCACGACTTCCGGCCGGCGGCCGGCGTGATCGAGCGCTACCTGCCCCCGGGCGGGCCGGGTGTCCGGATGGACTCGCATCTGTATGCGGGCTACGAGGTGCCGCCGTTCTACGACTCGCTGCTCGGCAAGCTAATCGTCTGGGGTCCCACCCGCGAGGCGGCGATCGCCCGTTCGGGGGCGGCCCTCGCCGAGCTGCTGATCGAGGGGATCGTGACCAATACCCCGATCCACCAGGCGCTTCTGTCCAGCGAGGCGTTCCTCGAGGGCCGGATGACGACGAACCTCCTCGACCGGGTCGGCTCGTCGGCGTTCCTCGCCGCCGCGGCCCGGGCGTGAGACTGGCCGGACGGGTCTCGTCTGTGCGTATGTGCAACCACCTCGCCGCGTGACCCATCCGTCGCGCGGCACACTGTCATCCCCACCAGGAGCTGTCCGTGACCGACGCCGCGATTGAGACTCCGCCGAAGCTGACGACGATCCATTCGACCCGCGAGATCGAGGCGTTGATCCCGCATCGCTGGCCGATCCTGCTCGTCGACCGGATCGTGGAATACGACGCGGAGGCGAAGCGGATCGTCGGGATCAAGGGCGTGGCCGCGACCGAGTGGTTCTTCCAGGGTCATTTCCCGGGGCTGCCGGTCATGCCGGGCGTCTTCCAGGTCGAGGCTCTCGCCCAGACCATGGCCGTCTACGTCGCCAAACAGCCGGGGTTCGGGGACCGGATCGGGCTCTTCGCCGGCATCGACGAATGCCGCTTCAAGCGCGTCGTCGTTCCCGGCGACGTCCTCCGCCTCGAGGTCACGATGGAGAAGCTCGGCAGCCGGTTCGGGCGCGGCCGGGGCGTCGCCAGCGTCGACGGCGAGGTCGCATGCGAGGCCACGTTGAGCTTCGTCATCCCCGGCGAGGGCGTGTTGCGATGACGGCACGCGTCGCCGTGCTATCGGATGTCCACGGCAACTTGGCCGCGCTCGAGGCGGTTCGCAAGGCGATCAAGAAGGAGAAGCCCGACGCGGTGATCGTCGCCGGCGATCACGTGATGAACGGCCCCGACCCGGCCGGTGTCGTCGACGCGGTCCGCGACATGGAGGCCAATGGCGCGACGATCGTCCAGGGCAACACGGACGTCGCCGTCGCCGACTTCGACTACGCGGCCGCGTTCCCCTGGTTCACCGACGGCGTGCCGGACACGATCGTGGCCGCGGCCGAATGGGCCCACGACACGCTCGGCGACGACAGGCTCGGCTGGCTCCGTCGCCTGCCGTCTGAGCGGCGGCTGATGCTCGACGACACGATGGTCCTCGCGTGCCACGCCTCGCCCGGCTCCCAGACCCAGGGCTTCGATGCCCAGCTCGACCCGTCGGTCATGCTCGAGCGGATCTCGCGGACCGACGCCCGGATCATCTGCTGCGGCCATACCCACATCCCCGAGGTCCGCGATCTCGGCTGGAAGATCATCGTCAACGACGGATCCGCCGGCTACGTCTTCGACGGCGACCCGACCGCGTCGTGGGCGCTCGTCGAGATCGACGGCGAAGAGGTCCGGACCGAGATCCGCCGCAGCGAGTTCGACACGATGGTCGTCGCCAACGCGATCTCGGCGCGCGGCCTCGCGGGCGACGTGTACCGCGCGGCGACCGTCCGGACAGGGAAGCTGGTGCGATGACGGGTTCGGAGCGGCCCCGGGAGTCGACGTCGGCCGGCGGCTGGGCCTGGCCGTCCGCTCCGCGGCGTGTCGTGGTGACCGGCATGGGGATGCTGACCGCGCTCGGCAACGACGTCGCGTCGAGCTGGGAGGGCCTCGTCGCCGGGCGCTCCGGGATCGGCCCGATCACCGCGTTCGACCCGTCGCGCCTCCAGGCCCGGATCGCCGGTGAGGTCAAGGACTTCGACGCATCGAATGTCCTCGACCGCAAGGAGGTGAGGCGCACGGACCGCTACATCCAGTTCGGCCTCGTCGCGTCTCGTGAGGCGATGGACCAGGCCGGCCTGCCGGCGCGCCTCGAGGGCGAGGAAGCGGAGCGGACGGGGGTCATCCTCGGAACCGGGCTGGGTGGTGTCGGGACGCTCGTCGACGGCATCTCGATCAATGCGCTCCGCGGCCCGGACCGGATCAGCCCCTTCCTGATCCCGATGGGCATCCCGAACGTCGGAGCCGGCCAGGTCGCGATCAGCTTCGGGATGACCGGTCCGAATTTCACGACCGCATCGGCCTGCGCCACCGGCGGCCACGCGATCGGGGAGGCGTGGGAGACGATCCGGCGGGGCGATGCGGACACGATGATCGCGGGCGGCTCCGAGGCCGGGATCTACGAGCCGCTCGTCGGTGGCTTCGACTCGATGCGTGCGCTGTCGCGCCGGAACGACGACCCCCAGGCCGCCTCGCGACCGTTCGACCAGGCTCGCGACGGGTTCGTCCCGGGCGAAGGCGCCGGCGTGCTCATCCTCGAGGAGCTGGGTCATGCGCAGGAGCGCGGCGCGCCGATCCTCGCCGAGATCATTGGCTACGGCGCCACCGCGGACGCGTCGCACATCACCCTGCCGGCTCCCGGCGGCATCGGCGCCGTCCAGGCCGCCCGGCGGTCGCTCGCGAAGGCCGGACTGCGGCCCCAGGACATCGACCACGTCAACGCCCACGCGACGTCGACCCCGGAAGGCGACAAGTCCGAGCTCCAGGCGATCCGGACGATCTTCGGCGAGCACGCCGACGACATCCCGATCACCGCCAACAAGTCGATGATCGGGCATACCCTCGGCGCGGCCGGTGCGATCGAGGCGATCGTCACGATCCTGTCGATCCGCGAGGGTTGCGTCCCGCCCACGATCAACCTCGAGGATCCTGATCCGGCAGCCGAGGGCCTCGACCTCACGCCCGACCGAGCCGCGCGGCACGACATCGAGATCGCGCTGTCCAACTCGTTCGGGTTCGGCGGCCAGAACACTGCCCTGATCTTCCGGCGATGGACCTCATGACCGACGACGCCGCGCGGCCGCCCGACAAGCCGGTCGATCCGGCCGACGCGTCGCTGCTCGCCCTCGTCGACCGGCTCGGCTCGCTGCTCGACCGGTCCGACCTGTCCGAGCTGGCCGTCGAGGCTGGTGGGACCCGACTCGTCCTCCGCAAGCCATCGGCGATCGCGACGTCCTTCGTCGCGACTGCAGCGGCCGGACCCGCGGCCGATGCCGCCACGAGCTCGGCGACCGCCGCCACAAGCGCTGCCGTTGCCGAGATGCCGAGCCGGCCGAGCATCAAGGCCCCGCTGACGGGCGTCTGGTACGGCTCGCCCGCGCCGGGCTCCGGGGCGTTCGTTGCGGCCGGCCGGGAGGTTGCCGTGGGCCAGGTCGTCGGCCTGATCGAGGCGATGAAGCTCTTCAACGAGATCAAGTCCGATCTCGCGGGCCGGGTCGTCCGGGTCATCCCCGAGAACGGCGCCCTGGTCAAGGCCAAGCAGCCGCTCATCGAGGTGGAACCCCTGTGAACGACGCCACGGCGGCGAAGACGATGCCACGAGCCCACGTCACCGGCTGGGGCCGCTACGCCCCGTCCCAGATCCTGACGAACGCCGATCTGGAGCGCATGGTCGACACGTCCGACGAGTGGATCCGGACGCGGACCGGCATCCGCGAGAGGCGCGTCGCAGCGGCGCACGAGACGACCGCCTCGATGGGCGCGGTCGCCGGCCTGCGGGCGATCCGGACGGCCGGGATCGAGCCAGACGAGATCGACCTGATCCTGCTCGCGACCCTCACGCCGGATTACTGGATGCCCTCGACCGCGGCCCTGGTGAAGGAGGCGATCGGCAACACGAGGGCGACCGCTTTCGACGTGATGGCGGCGTGCAGCGGCTTCGTCTATGGGTTCGCGACCGCCCAGGCATACATCCAGGCCGGGCTCGCGAAGCACGTCCTCGTCATCGGCTCGGAGCTCCTTACCCGGTTCCTGGACTACACCGATCGGAGCACCTGCATCCTGTTCGGGGATGGCGCGGGGGCGGTCGTCCTCTCGGCGTCCGACGAGCCGGGTGGGGCGCTCGGTGTCGAGATGACGACGGAGCCGCAGGGCGCGTACATGATCTGGCTCCCGGCGGGCGGGTCGAAGAGCCCGCCATCGGCCGAGACGATCCGGCGCGGCGAGCACTTCGTCCGGATGGAGGGCAACCAGACGTATCGGTTCGCCACGAAGACGATGGCGACGACGGCGCTGGAGTCGATCCGCCGATCCGGCCTCGATCCGGCAGACGTCGACCTGTTCATTCCCCACCAGGCGAACATCCGGATCGTCGAGGCAGTCGCCAAGGGCCTCAACCTGCCGATGGAGAAGATGTACGTCAACCTCGACCGGTACGGGAACACGTCCGCTGCGTCGGTGCCGATCGCCCTCGCCGAGGCCGTCAACGAGGGCCGGCTGAAGGTCGGCGACAACGTCACGATCGTGGCGTTCGGGGCCGGCTTCACGAGCGGTGCGGTGACGATCGAGTGGACCGCCGATCCGGCCCGTGGCCTGGCGGGCGACGCTGCCGTCCGCCCCGAGGACGTCAGCGTCCGCGCGCCGGTCGACTGGGATTCGGTCGACCCGATCCCCGAGGCGCTGGCAGAGCTGATGGCCCGCCCGGGCTCGGTAGACGTGCCCCTCGACGACGTCGCCCCCGGCGAACCGGAGCACGCCCACCACGAGGTCCACGCGTGATCGACCTGAGCGGCAAGAGCGCCCTCGTGACGGGCGGGTCGCGCGGGATCGGACGGGCGATCGCCCTGCGCCTGGCGGGCCAGGGGGCGGACGTCGCGTTCAGCTTCCACGGCAACGCGTCCGCCGCGGCCGACACCGTCAGCGATATCGAGTCGGCGGGGTCGAAGGGTTTGTCGATCCAGGCGGACGTCGCGGATCCGGATGCCGCGGACGGGCTCGTCAAGTCGGTGATCGAGGCCTTCGGCAAGGTCGACATCCTCGTGAACAACGCCGGGATCACGCGCGACGACCTGATCATGCGGATGAGCGTCGACGCGTTCCGGGAGGTCCTCGAGACGAATCTGTTCGGCGCGTTCTACATGACCAAGGCCGTCACCCGGCCAATGCTCAAGGCGCGCGGCGGGCGGATCGTGAACATCACCTCGGTCAGCGGCCAGGCGGGCCAGACGGGCCAGGCTAACTATTCGGCCGCCAAGGCCGGGCTGATCGGGCTGACGAAGGCGACCGCCCGGGAGCTGGCGTCACGGAACATCACCTGCAACGCGGTCGCCCCCGGGTTCGTGCTGACCGAGCTCACCCAGGACCTGCCGGAGGCGCTCCAGAGCGAGATCACGGCCCGCACACCGCTCGGGCGATTCGGGACGACCGACGAGATCGCGAATGCCGTCGCGTTCCTCGTATCAGACGATGCCGCGTTCATCACCGGCCAGGTGCTCGCCGTGGATGGTGGTCTGGTCATGATGTAAGAAAGGCGCCGCTCATGGCGAACCCTCGCGGGCTCGCCGGGCGGTGCTACGCTCGGTCTCATGCTCACGCAGCTGTTCCGGATCGAGGGACTCGGTCACCTCTCGACGCTGATCGCCGACGATTCGGCCGGCGTGGCGGCCGTCGTCGACCCGCGCCGCGACGTCGACGCCTATCTCGCCGCCGCCCGCGAGCTGGACGTCCGGATTACCCACGTCGTCGAGACCCACCTCCACAACGACTACGTCTCGGGTGGTCGCGAGCTGGCGGCGCTCACGGGCGCGACCCACGTCATCGGCGCCGGGGCCGGCCTCGCCCACGAGCATCGCCCGCTCCGCGATGGCGCCACGTTCGACGTCGGCGCGCTCCGGTTCACGACCCGTGATACGCCCGGCCACACGCCGGAGCACGTCGCGTATGCGGTCGCCGACACGAGCCGCGGCACGGACCCGGCCCTGCTGCTGACCGGCGGCTCCCTGCTGGTCGGCGCGGTCGGTCGGACCGACCTGCTCGGCGAGGAGCACGCGGTCGCGTATGCCCACGACATGCATCACTCGCTCCATGACGTGATCCTCGGCCACGACGACCACGTCATCGTCCAGCCCACCCATGGAGCCGGGTCGCTGTGCGCCGCGGGGATCGCGTCGACGCCGACCTCGACGATCGGCTACGAGCGGCGCCACGACGCCCTGCTCCGGGTCGGCGACGTCGACGAGTTCGCCCGCCGTCTCCTCCATCGCCAGCCGGCCGTGCCGCGCTACTTCGCCCGGATGCGACCGATCAACCAGGCCGGCCCGGCCCTGCTCGGCGGACGCGTCCCGGACGCCCATCCCCTGAGCCTCGACGAGACCCGTGCGGCCCTCGGCGGCGGTGCCCTGCTCCTCGACCTGCGATCGCCCGCCGCACATTCCGTCGCCCATGCTCCCGGGTCGCTGTCGATCCCGATCGGGCCGTCGTTCGGAACGTGGCTTGGCTGGGTCGTCGAGCCGGACCGCCCCATCGTGCTCATCCTCGATCATCCCGCGGATTGGGACGAGGCCGCCCGCCAGGCGCTCCGGATCGGGGCCGAGCGCAGCTTGGTCGGCCATCTCCGCGGCGGGTTCGGCGTATGGGCCGACGGCGGCGGGGAGCTCGAGTCGAACGGCCGCCTGACCGTCGACGAGCTCGCGGGCAGGCTCGGCGCCGGCACGAATGCCCGGGCTTCGGACGATAGCCTCGTGATCGACGTCCGGCAGGCCGACGAGTACGCGGCCGGACACGTGCCGGGCGCTGTCCACCTGACCGCCGGCTCGCTGCCCGATCGCCTCGCCGGGCTGCCGCACGACCGTCCGATCGTGACGATCTGCGCATCGGGCATGCGGGCGAGCATCGCCGCGTCGCTCATCCGCTCGGCCGGCTTCGAGGATGTCTCATGGGTCGCCAGCGGCGTGCCTGCGTGGAAGGCGGCCGGCTATCCCGTCGTCCACGGCGACCAGCCCACGAAGGAGCGACGCCCGGCGAAGCGACCGTCTGCAGGCGCGCGGGCGGCCGGCTGACCCGCATCAACCGGCGGCGGGTCGCCACGGACCGCTTGCCACGGGCCCGGTACGTTCGCAGCCACGGCGAGGTACCACCGGCCGACAGCCGCTGACACACGCCCGTGGGACGGTGGGGTCATGAGCGCGCATCCGCCCATCCGTCCACGGCGGTCCGAAGCGTCACGTCCGGCCGCCCGTCGGACGCGGGCCAGCGCGCCGAAGCGACCTCACAAGCCGGCGCCCGACCGCCCCAGGGTTGCCGATCCAGGCCTGTTCGGGCGGCAGCTCGAAGTCCTGCAGGCCGCTTCAGCCCGGCTCAGCCGCGCCGAAGGCTCGCACGCCGTCGGCCGGGCGATCGTCGAGGAGACGGGCCGGATCATCGAGTACCACAACGCCCGCGTGTACGTCATCGAACCGCCCGACCTGCTGGTCCCGATCGCATTCGAAGGGCGGGTCGGGGCATACGAGAAGGTCGACTTCGACCTGCTCCGCACACGGTTCGGGGTCGGCTTCACGGGCTGGGTCGGCCAGCAGGGGGAAGCGCTGCTCGTCCCGGACGCCAACGACGACCCGCGCGGGGCGACGATCCCCGGCACCGACGACGTGGACGAATCGATGCTCGTCGTCCCGATGCGCTACGACGACGTCGTGGTCGGGGTCATCACGCTCTCGAAGCTGGGGCTCGACCAGTTCGACGGGCACGACCTGCGTCTTCTGTCGATCCTTGCCGACCAGGCCGCGACGGCCCTCGAATCGGCCGCAACCTGGCTCGCAGCCGGGCGCTCGCCGGGGAGCTGCGGCTCCTGCTCGACGTCAGCGGCGAGCTGGCAGGCAGCCTCGAATCGCGGCAAGTGGCGAACGTCCTGGCCGGCCATCTGGCGACCGTCATGGGCGTCGACGAGTGCGCCATCTCGAGGTGGGATCGCGAGGGTCAGCGCGTCGAGAGCCTCGGCTACTTCCCCGTCGTCCCCTCGGAAGAGCTCGAGCCCTTCTTCGACGTTACGGCCTACCCGCGGACGCGCCAGGTGCTCGAGGATCAGGTGACGCTCACCGTGGATATCCAGGATCCCTTCGCCGATCCCGCCGAAGTCCGGCTCCTGACGGCAGCCGGCCATCGGTCCCTGGTGATGCTGCCCCTCATTGCCAACGGTCAGGCGATCGGCCTCGTCGAGCTCATGGCCTCCTCGTTGATCGAGATGGACCCCGAGCGCCTCAGCCTGGTCCGGACGATTGCCAATGAGGCCTCGATCGCGCTGGAGAACGCCCGCCTTTATGAGGAGGCGCGAGCGCTTGCCGACCGCGATCCGCTGACGGGCTTCTTCAACCACCGCTCGCTCCACGAGCGGTTCGGCCAGGAGGCCGTCCGGGCGCGCCGGGCCCGCCGCCCCTTGAGCCTCCTGATGCTCGACCTCGACGACTTCAAGCTCGTCAACGACACCTTCGGTCATGTCCTCGGCGACGACGTCCTGCGCTTCACGGCCGACCTGATCCGGCGGTCCCTCCGGGGCTCGGACGTTCCGGCCCGGTACGGCGGCGACGAGTTCGCGATCCTCCTGCCCGACGCCGGCCAGGACGAGGCGGCCCTGACGGCCGAACGACTCACGATTGCGTTCGCGGAGACGACCTTCACAACGGCGTCCGGGCTCGCGGTGCCGATCGCGATCTCCGTCGGCGCGGCCACGTTCCCCGCGGACGGCCGGACCGCCGCCGAGCTGATCGCCGTCGCCGATGCGGGCCTGTACCGGATGAAGCGGGCGGCTCGTCGGACCGGGGAGCCTCGCACCGCCTGACGCACGCGGCCGGGCGCTCGCGAACGGGGCTCACCGGGCGCCCACGTTCGGGCGCTCACGTCCGGGCCGCTCACGCCCGCCGATGGTACGGAAGTACTACCGCGAGGATTCGGAAGTACCAGCCAGGCTGGCTTGCCGTCATGGCCTCCCGACCGTCATGCTCAACACCGAACGTGACCCAACCGACCGATCACCGTCAGACCGGAGGAGTGGAGGATCCCGGAGTCCGCCGCTCGTGGCTGGTATTCGCGATCACGTTCTTCAGCCTCGGCCTGATCGCCGTCCTCCGCCTGTCGCTCGACGGGACCCGCGTTCTCGACTGGGCGGTCGCCGCCCTGATCGTCATCGTCGGCTTCGCCGCCGTCCGTCATCGGATCGCCGTGCAGGCGCTTGAACGGGGCCGTCGCGCCGAGGCCGAGAGCTTCGCCCGGATCCTCCAGGGCCTGTCCCGATCGGTGTCGGCCGACGCGATCGTCGGCGCGATCGTCGAGGAGCTGGGCGCGGGCACCGGCGCCGATCACGTCGTCATCGTTCGTCGCCGCCCCGACGCGCGCGTCCTCGAAGCCACTCTCGTGAACACCCGCACCGGCGGCTCCACGTCGTCGACGCTCTTCCCGATCGGCGATCTCGAGGATCCGCCCGATCCTTCGTTCGTCACGCCCCGTCGCGAGCCGATCGCGATCCCGATCGAGATCGGAGCCACGTTCGCGGAATCGGGCGTCGCCGGATCACGGGTCGGGGACGCGTCGCCTCCCGCCGTGGCCGTCGCCGGTCCGCGCCGCGCGGAGCGCCGGGGCGCCACTGCGATCGGCCCCGCACCTCGCCGCAGCGGCCGCCGATTGCCAGCGACCGCGGCGGTGCCGGTCGCCGAGCTCCTGGCCGGCGGCCACATCGGCCGGGCCAGCGTTCCGGATCACGATCTGCTGGTCGCGGAGCGGATCGCGGGGCGGGCCCGCTCCGTCTTCGGCCTCCGACACACGCTGGTCGCGCCGCTGGCAACCGAGGCCGGGATGATCGGCGCGCTGCTCGTGTCACGCCGTACGGCGGGCGCATGGCCGGACGCCGCCCAGCGCCTGCTCGCAGGCGCGGCGATCGAGTCGTCGGCCGCCCTGTCGCGGGCCTACTCCCATCGCCAGGCCGAGGCGCGCGCGGCCACCGATGCTCTGACCGGGCTGCCAAATCGCCGCTATTTCGACGAGTTCTGCGCGCTCCTCGCCCGTCGTCGCCGGGCCGAGGACGCGGTCGGCGTCCTGATGGTCGACATCGACAAGTTCAAGGCCCTCAATGACCGGTTCGGCCACCAGGTCGGTGACGAAGTCCTGCGGGCCGTTGCCGGCGCGATCGTCGGGGCCGTTCGCGAAGACGACGTCCCCGCGCGCTACGGCGGCGAGGAGTTCGCGGTCCTCCTGCGCAATCCGACGCGGACGGTCGCGGTCGAGGTCGGCGAGCGTGTTCGCGAGGCAGTCGGGGCACTCGACCTGAGCCGGTGGCGCGTGCCGGGGGTCAGCGTCTCGGTCGGCGCCGCCGTCGCCCAGGATCCCGATGCCCCGATCGACGCCGTGATCCGTCAGGCCGATGCGGCGCTGTACGACGCGAAGCGGCGCGGCCGCGACCGGGTGGTCGCCGCCTAGGTTTGCCGCGTCGGATCGCGTGGCGTCCGGCCTCGAGCCATCCGTTCCCGACCGGCGGCCGTCGAG
>Ga0307277_10000562_pt1 | contig 13840 bp, 15 predicted proteins | sample ER_DNA_116_FD_194473 | JGI IMG/M metagenome (GOLD analysis project Ga0307277, IMG submission 194473) | Bulk soil microbial communities from the East River watershed near Crested Butte, Colorado, United States - ER_DNA_116 | ecosystem: Environmental > Terrestrial > Soil > Floodplain | place...
CGAGCGACCTATTGCGGTCTCTTTCCCGACGCGCTCCTGGACCGAATGCAGCCGAACGTCGAGCGGCGCCGCGACCACCTCCGCCAGCTTTCGGAGTCGCAGACGGAGTTCTGCTTCGTCGCGGAGGTCACCGGAGAGGTCGTCGGGTTCGCCATCGGCTGTCCTGAGCGAAGCGGCGACCCTGTCTACAAAGGCGAGATCGCCGCGATCTACGTTCTGCCCGCGCATCAGGGAAAGGGTCTCGGCCGCGCGCTCATCCGCGAATCGGTGCGAGAGCTTGCCGGTCGTGGGATGACCTCTCTACTCATCTGGGTACTCCGTGAGAATCAGATCGGGCGTGCGTTCTACGAGCGTCTCGGCGGGGTCCCTCGCCGCGAAAAGCCGGTCGAGATGCCGGGAATCCCGGAAGGCCATGTCGAAGTCGCCTACTGCTGGGACGACACCGCGGCCCTCGGTGCCTAGCGGTCGAGCTCCAGGTCGAGGTCCTTCGGTGGCTCGTCGGGTAGGACCCAGCGGATGTATGGCTTGGCCCACTTCACGTGGAGCTCGTTCGCCTTGGCCGTCGCGATCGCGTAGACGCGCTCGAAGGACGGCCCGTTGTGCGCGCCGAGCGCCGTGAGCAGCGGAGTCAGCTGCTCTGTCTCGAACGCGAGGAGGTCTTCGGCGTACTTCGGACGGATCTGCGCGAGCTTGCGCTGCAGGCCTCGCACTCGCCGCGCGAAGTACGACGCGAGCTCCCAGTTGCCGCCGCGCGCGGCGTACGCGCACTTCCACCACGCGTTACCGACCGACGCCATGATCTCGCCGGTCCCGGGGAGAAGCTGCGCGACTTGCTCGAGCGACAGCGGCGGGGAGGGCTTCGGCAGCGGCTCGTCGCTCACCTTGCGATAGTACGGAGGTGCTTCATTCGCGACGCGGGTCCATCGCCGCTTTCCTCGCGAACTTCCGCGCGAGCGAGATCCCGCTTCCGCGGCGGCTTGTCGTCACCGCGCGTAATCTCGCGCGTCGCGCGACGCTCGGCCAAGGCTGCTGCGGACACGACGGGGAGCCCGGTTGCTGAGTGACCGCCAAGCCGGAGGGTCCTCCGCGCCGCTAGCATTGGCGAGCCGGTGAAAGAGTTTTTCCAGGGCCGCCGTTTCGGCTTCTCGCCGCGCGCGGCGATCGCATTTATCGCCGTCGGCATCGGCATATCGCTCACGCTGAGCGACCTCATGGCTTGGTTCGCGTGGGGCCAGAGCGACACGAGCGGCTATGTAGTTGTCTCCGATTGGCTCGCTCATGCGATCACCATCGTCCTCGGGATCGCGGTGCTCGCGGCGCTCGCCGAGTACATCGACGTGCCGGGGGAGGATCGCTCGATCGCGAGGCTCGATCTCGTCGCCGGCCTCGTCGCGTTCCTCCTCTACGGCGCGTCGTCGTTCCTGCGGGGCTTCGACATCGGCGCTGCGGCCGCGGGGACCGCCTCCTTCCTTCTCGCGATCGCCGGTCTCATCGTCACCGTCATCGACGCTGCCGTCGCCGCGAACCTCTACAGCGCGCGCGAGTGGGAGGAGCTCGACGAAGAGCCGCTCCACGACCGCCGTCCCCGAAGGCGCGCCGCAAGCCGCTAACCGAGGGCGGCGTTCCGAGCCGCGCGCAGGAAGACAGTCAGTCCGAGGCCAGCTCCCGCAGACGAAGGGCGTTCTTTGGCGCGTAGCCCATCTCGTCGTTGTTGAAGTACGCGAAGACGTCGCGGCCCGCGGCACGCCATCCCTTGATGCGGTCCGCCCATTCGCGAAGCGCACCGTCGGAGTACTCCGATGCGTACAGGCGCTCCGGTCCGTGAAAGCGGAGATAGACGAGGTCGCTCGTCACCGCGACGTGCGTCGGCCATCGCGGCGTGTCGCCGATGACGAGCGCGATATTGCGCCGCCGCAGGAACGCGAGCGCGTCCTCGCTGAACCACGAGGCGTCGCGCGGCTCGATCGCGTGCCGCCGCCGACGCGGCGCGACCATCTTGAAGAACCGCTCCGCGCGCGCTCGGTCGAACTTCATTCGCGGCGGAAGCTGGACGAGCACGACGGCGGCCTTTGGCCCGAGGCCCGCGAGCGTCCCATATGAGCGCTCGACGCTGTCGCGCTCGATGCCCAGACGCTTGATGTGCGTGATGAAACGGTTGAGCTTCACCGCGTAGACGAAGCTGTCGGGTACGGCGCGCCGCCACTTCTCGAACGTCTTCTTCTCGGGCTGCCGGTAGAAGGGATTGTTGAGCTCGACCGTGTCGAAGAACCTCGCGTAGTGGTCAAGCCACTTCGCCGTCGGGAGATCCTGCGGATAGAAGCGGCCCTTCCAGTGCTTGTACTGCCAGCCCGACGTCCCGACGCGCAGTTCGCTCATAAAATCGCTGAATGATCCGCGTCGAAGATCTCGTGAAGCGCTACAAGAAAGCGGAGACGAACGCCGTCGACGGCATCTCCTTCCAGGTGAAGCCCGGAGAGTTCTTCGTGTTGCTCGGCCCGAACGGGGCGGGCAAGACCACCACGATCTCGATCCTGACGACCACGCTCTCCCCCACGAGCGGTGGCGCGACGATCGATGGGAGCGACATCGTGCGCGAGGCGAGCGCCGTGCGCCGGAAGGTGGGGATCATCTTTCAGCGGCCGAGCCTCGACCAGAACCTCACCGCCGAGGAGAACGTTCGCTTCCACGCCGTCCTCTACGGCATCTTCCCGTACGCGCCGAGCTACGGGCTGATGAACCGCGGATATCGCGCGAAGGTCGAGGAGCTCGCGCGGCTCCTGGGCATCGCGCGCGACATCCACAAACCGGTGAAGACGTTCTCGGGCGGCATGCGACGGAAGCTCGAGATCATGCGCAGCCTGCTGCACGACCCGAAGGTGTTGTTCCTCGACGAGCCGACGGCCGGCCTCGATGTCCCGACTCGCCGCACGTTGTGGGAGCACCTCAGCGAGGTGCGCCGGACGAGCGGGACGACGGTCTTCCTGACCACCCACTATCTGGAGGAGGCCGAGGAGGCCGACCGCATCTGCATCATCGACAAAGGGAAGGTCGTGTCGTTCGGCACGCCCGACGACATCAAGCGCGACCTCGTCGAGGAGTACGTCCTCGTCGACGCCGCCGATCGTTCGGCGCTCCGCGACGAGCTCGCGCGCCTCGGCCACGCCACCAGCGGCGGCGCCCCGTTCAAGGTCCAGCTCGACGGTCACACCGTCCATTCGATCCTGCGCAGCATCGAGACCCCGCTCAGCGTCGTGAAGACGCACACGCCAACCCTCGAGGACGCGTACCTCGAGATCGTGAGCAAGACGAGTGAGTGAAGCCTCGGCGATCCTTGCCCTCGCGCACCGCGACTTCATCAAGCTCCTGCGCGACCGGCAGCGCATGGTCGCCGACTTCGCGTTCCCGCTGATCTTCATCGGCATCCTCGGCACGAGCCTCCAGGCCGGCTTCGGTAACCAGGCCGGCGGCATCAACCTTCTCGACTACGTCTTCACCGGCGTGCTCGCGCAGACCGTCTGGCAATCGTCGGCGCTCGGACTCATCTCGCTGCTCGCCGACCGGGAGCAGGATTTCAGCCAGGAGATCTTCGTTTCGCCCATCTCGCGCTACTCGATCATCCTGGGGAAGATCCTCGGCGAGTCACTGGTCGCTCTGCCGCAGGCGCTCGGGATCATCGCGTTCGGCTTCATCCTGCAGATCCACATGGCGCCGGACCAGCTCGCGCGGATGGCGCTCGCGATGCTGGTGATCGCGCTCTTTGGTGGGGCGTTCGGCGTGATCGTCCTCGCCAACCTCTCGAGCCAGCGCGCGGCGAACCAGATCTTTCCGTTCGTCATGCTTCCCCAGTTCTTCCTTGCCGGGATCTTCAACCCGATCCAGAACCTGCCGCTGCCGCTCGACATCCTCTCGAGGCTCGCGCCCATGCGGTACGCCGTCGACCTCTTGCGTGATGGCTACTACGGCTCGACGTCACCGGTCGTGCTTGAAGACGCGACGACGAACCTCCTTATCATCGGAGCGCTCTTCGTCGTGTTCATGGTCGTCGGCACATTCCTGTTCGTCCGCGCGGAGCGGAACCGCTAGGGCCGAGCCGCGCTACGCGTAGATCACGATGCTTCCGACCGCTTTGTCGCGCAGCGCCTGCTTCTTCGAATCCCAGAGTGGCCACAGCACGTCGATGAGATTCGGAATGATGAGCAGGAACGTCAGGCCGATCGCCACGGCCCAGCGCATGAAGGCGCGTACATACCCGAGCGGCGCACCTGAATCGTGCACGACACGAATGCCCGCGAGCTTCTTGCCCCAGGTCTGTCCCGTGGCGCCGCCGTGGCCCAGCGTGAAGTACACAAGAGACAGGACCAGGCCCGCCCAGTTGGCTAGGTCAGACCGCACAAGCGCGAAGACGATCCCGACAGGTATCAGCAGGAGAACGTTGAAGATCGCATCGAGCGTCGATGCCCAGACTCGACTGCCCCAGCTCGCGTATCTCGGTAGGGCCGGTACCGCGCCGGTTGCCGCGATGGTGCTTTCCATGCCACCCCTCCCCGTTTGCGAAACGGAGGATAAGGAGGCGGTCCAAATCTGCCTAGATCGGCACCCCCGTGAGGAAGAAGATCACGCGCGCTGAGACCTCGCCTGCGAACGCGCACCCCAGCGCCACGTAGAGCAGACCCGTCGACGACTGCGTGTTCATCCCCGCCGTCCACCACGCCGCGGCCGCGACCACGAGCGTCATGAAGAGGCCGACTCCGATCCGCAGCAGGAGTGCGACCGAGAGCGCGGTCTCCCAGGTCCCGGTGAGGTCGCCCCGGAGCGCGACGATCGCAACGAGCGCGAGCTGGAGCGCGACCGCGGCGACGACGGTGAGCGACGCGCTCCGAAGCGGGCCGGGCGAGAGCTTCGGGGTCACGAGATACCAGTGGCCGAGGAGCATCGCGGCGTCGGTCCCGCCGAGCGCGACCGCGCCCAGAGGAAGCGCCGGGAACGCGAGCGGATCGAAGGGGTTCTGCGCGGGCCGCGCGATCGCTATCACGCCGAGCGCGGCGATGCCCGCGAGAAACGTGACGAGCCCAGCCCCGAGCCGCAATCCGCGGACCGGAAGGAACGTGGTAACGAGCTGGATGACGATCAGGATCGTGACCAGGACGAGTGCCTGGCCGAACGCCGACAGTGGGCCGGTGTCGATCCCGGCCGTCGCGGCGAGGTCGCCGCCGGGAAATGTCGGCACGAGCGCGAGCGCTGCCGCGATGGCACCGGCATCGACGAAGGCGACGAGCTTCAGGAAGCCTGACGGCGCCCGTCCGCCGCGGTCGACGAGCCACATCACGAACGACCCACCGATCGCGAGCTCGGCGAGCACCACCGAAAGAACGATGGGGAGAGTTGCGATCGCCACTCCGAGTCAAGCTAGCGTGACGGGGTGCCACCCTCAAACGAGCACGACCGGCGGATCGCCGCGATGTTCGATCGCATCGCTCCGCGGTACGACCTGCTCAATCGCCTCCTCTCGCTCGGCACGGATCTCTCCTGGCGGCGTCGCGCGCTCGATCTGGCGCGCCTTGGTGAGAGCGGCCGCGCCCTCGACGTCGGCACCGGCACGGGTGATTTCGCTCTCGCGCTTCTGGCGCGGTCCCCCGGCACGGCGACCGTCACCGGCGTGGACATCTCGGTCGGCATGCTCGAGGTCGCCGAGCGGCGGGCGGCCAAAGCCGGACTGGGTCCGCGGTACGAGCGGCTCATCGCGAGTGTCGAGTCGCTTCCGTTCGCCGACGGCGTGTTCGACGTCGCCATGGCCGGATTCGTCATTCGGAACGTCGGCGACATCCCCAAAGGATTGCGCGAGATGCGCCGCGTGCTGCGACTGGGCGGTCGCGCGGTGATCCTGGACCTGCACACCCCGAGGAATCCGACCATCCGCCGCCTCTACCGCGCCTACTCGTTTCTCTCGCCGCGCCTCGCGGCTGCCGTCGGCAGCGATCCGGAGGCGTACCGGTATCTCCCGCGATCGATCGAGGCGTTCTACGACCCGGAGACGCTCGCGTCGCTTCTCCGAAGCGCGGGCTTCACGCGCGTTCACTTCGAGCGTCTAACCTTTGGTGTAGCGGCGATCCACGTGGGGGAGGCGTAGGGCGTGGACTTCGACATCCCGGAGGAGCTGCAGCTCCTGGCGCGCACGGCGCGCGATTTCGTGGAAACGCGTCTGCAGCCGCTCGAAAAAGAAGTCGAAGAGACCGACAAGATCCCGAGCGAGGTCCTCAAGGAGATGGGGGAGCTCGGCTTCTTCGGACTTCCGTTCCCGGAGGAGTACGGCGGCGTCGGTGCCGGCGACCTCGGGTACTGCCTCGCGCTCGAGCAGTTCGGACGAACGTCGGCTGCGTTCTCGAACATCATCGGCGCGCACACGTCGATCGGGTCGATGTCGATCTTCCTCGGGGGCACCGACGATCAGAAGCGCCGCTACCTGCCCGATCTGACGGCTGGAAAGAAGATCGCCGCGTTCTCGCTCACCGAGCCCTCGAGCGGATCCGACGCGGCGTCGATCCAGACAAGCGCCACGCTGCGCAACGGGTGCTGGATCCTGAACGGCACGAAGATCTGGGTGACGAACGGCCCGATCGCGGACGTGGTGGTCGTCTATGCCGCGAACGACCGAGCGAAGGGCGCGCGGGGAGGCATCACCGGCTTCATCGTCGAGAAGGGCTTCAAGGGTTTCCGGGCTGGGAAGATCGACGACAAGATGGGCCTCCGCGGCTCACACACCGGAGAGCTCATCTTCGAAGACTGCGAGGTCCCCGAGGCCAACGTTCTCGGTGGCCAGGTGGGCGCGGGGTTTCGCACGGCGCTCGGAGCCCTCGACATCGGACGCGTCTCGCTCGCGGCGGGAGCCGTCGGTTCGAGCCAGTATCTCCTCGAGCTTGCGATCGAGCACAGCAAGCGCCGCCAGCAATTCGGCAAGCCGATCGCCGCGAATCAGGCGATCCAGTGGATGCTCGCGGATTCCGCCGTCGAGATCCACGCAGCGCGGCTCATGGTCTACGACGCGGCGTGGAAGCTGGACCAGAAAAAGCGCGCGTCTCTCGAAGCGGCGATGGTGAAGGTCTACGCGTCAGAGATGGCGAACCGCGTCGTCGACCGCGTCCTCCAGATCCATGGCGGCATGGGCTACATGAAGGATTCGCCCGTCGAGCGCGCGTATCGTGACGCGCGCATTCTGCGGATCTACGAAGGGACGAGCGAAGTACAGCGGATGATCATCGCTGAGGAGTTGTTGAAAAACTGATGGCGACGAAGATCAAAGTCGAGACCAAAGAGACCGCGCCGCTCAACGGCCGGCCTTGGACCCGCCACTACGACCCCGGCGTGCCGGCGTCGCTCAACTACCCGGCCGTGCCGCTTCAGGCGATGCTCGACGATGCCGCCGAGAGCTACCCGAACGCGACCGCGACGATCTTCTTCAACCGCAAGCGCTCCTACAAGAGCATCTCCGACGCCGCTTGGCGATTCGCAAATGGGCTGCGCCGGCTCGGCGTGAAGAAGGGCGACCGCGTCGCGCTGGTGTTGCCGAACTCGCCGCAGTTCGTCATCGCGTTCTACGGCGCCCTTCGGGCTGGCGCTGTCATCGTTCCGTGTAATCCGCGGTACACGGCGCCTGAGTTGCAGCACCAGCTCGCCGACTCGGGCGCGACGGTGGTCGTCGTCCTCTCGCGGCTCTACCCCGTCGTCAAAGCGGCGCGCGCGAACACGGCGGTCGAGCACGTGATCGTCACGAACATCAAAGAGGAGATGCCGCCGGTCCTGCGTCTTCTCTTCACCCTCGCGAAAGAGAAGAAGGACGGTCATCGCCAGCCGTTCGCGGGTGATCCCGGCGCGGTTTCGTTCTCCGAACTGGTCTCGGCCCCGGCCGAGCCGTTCGATGCGGGCACGAAGCCAGACGATGTCGCAGTGCTCCAGTACACCGGCGGCACGACTGGCGTCTCGAAGGGCGCGATGCTCTCGCATCGCGCGCTCGTCGCGAACACGCTCCAGTGCCGGTCCTGGTTCACGAACCTCCGCGACGGCGAAGGCACCGCCATGGCGGTCATGCCGTTCTTCCACGTGTACGGACTCACTGTAGTGATGAGCCTCGCGGTCCAGTCCGCGGCGGCCATGGTCCTCGAGCCCCAGCTCGATCTCGAGCACCTGTTGAAGGACGTTCACCGCCATCGCCCGGGGTTGTTCTGTGGCGCACCGATCATCTACAACATGATCAACAACTCGCCGCTCGCGACGAAGTACGACTTGAGGTCGATCGAGGCATGCGTCTCGGGGTCGGCACCGCTCCTCATCGAGACTCATCGGCGGTTCGTCGAGCTCACCGGCGCGAAGCTCGTCGAGGGCTACGGTCTCACGGAGGCCGCGCCGGTCACGCACTGCAACCCGCTATTTGGCGAGGGGAAGCAGAAGGTCGGCTCGATCGGCATTCCGTACCCCGACGTCGAATCGAAGATCGTCGACCTCGAGACCGGCGTACAGGAAATGCCGCCCGGCGACCCCGGCGAGCTGATCCTCCGAGGGCCGCAGCTCATGGATGGCTATTACAAGCGGCCCGACGAGACTGCGCAGACCTTGCGCAACGGATGGCTCTACACCGGCGACATCGCGACGGTCGATCCCGACGGCTATGTCTCGATCGTCGATCGCAAGAAAGAGATGATCATCGTCTCCGGCTTCAACGTCTATCCGCGCGAGGTCGAGGAAGCGCTCGCGATGCACCCCGCCGTCCTCGACGCGGCCGCGATCGGCATCCCGCATCCGATCAAGGGCGAAGAGGTGAAAGCGTTCGTCGTCCTGAAGCCCGGCGCCACCGCGACGGCCGAGGAGATCCGCGCGCACTGTGAGAAGCACCTCGCGCCGTTCAAGCGTCCGAAGGAGATCGAGTTCCGCGACTCGCTCCCCAAGACCAGCATCGGCAAGGTTCTCCGCAAGGTGCTCGTGCAGGAGGAGAAGGCGAAGCGCAAGACCGCCGTTCCGGCCTGAGCCGGGATTGCTAGCCGGTCAGCGCTTCGCGACGCTCGCGGTGATCACGAAGTAGTCGTTCACGATCCCGTCGAGGGTGTTGTAGACGATGCGCATCACGATGTTGACCGGCTCGATCGCCGCAACCTGCATCTGCGGCACCGATACGAGCTTTGCGCTCCAGACCGCTGCGTAACCCTGGTTGTTCATGGCCATAAGGTCGCAGAGCGGCGCTCTCTCGCCATCGGTCGGAGAGGTGAGTTATCACTCCCGCGCACGTACTCCCCCGCGCGCGTACTCCCCCACGCGAGTTAGTAGGGTTAGCCGCGATGATCGAGCCGGAGGTCGTCGTTGTTCCCGCGGGCGACGCGTTGCTCGGCGATCCTCCACGGACCGAGCACGTAAATGTTTTTGCCATTGCCCGGAGGCCCGTGAAGGTCGGTGAGTACGCGATCTTCGTCGACGAGACGCGGCACTCTCCCCCAGAGGAGTGGGAACGGAAACGGCGCGCCTCCGATCGCGCGCTCAGTGGCGTGTCCTGGGCGGACGCGGTCGCGTACTGTCGCTGGCTCACCGTGGGCACGGGCCGCATCTACCGCCTTCCCGACGAGCGCGAGTGGGAGAAGGCCGCGCGCATGACGGGCACGCTCGAGGAGCTCGGCGCATTGCGGGAGTGGACCAACAGCTGGCAGAACGGCGGCCGCGTCCTCCGGACCGGCGCGGACCCCGGCGCCCGTGTGTTCGCGGGCGATGACCTCGCGCACGTCGGCTTCCGGATCGTGCGTGGAATGACCGGCCGCTAGGTGGCCCGCGTCACCGCACTCATCGTCGCGAGCGGCAACGGCGCGTCAGCGCTGCCTGTCGGCATGCGGGTCCTCGCCCGCGGTGGATCGGCGCTCGACGCGGTCGAAGCATGCGCGAAGATCATCGAAGCCGACCCGACCGACACGAGCGTGGGCCGCGGCGGGAAGCCGAACGTCCTCGGCGAGGTCGAGCTCGATGCGTCGATCATGGACGGCACCACGCACCGCAGCGGCGCGGTTGCCGCGCTCACGGGCTACCTCCATCCGATCTCCGTCGCGCGCGCGGTGATGGAGCGCACGCCTCACGTCTTCATCGTCGGCGACGGCGCGGATCGCTTCGCGCGAGAGATCGGCGCGAAGCGTGCACAGAACCTCACCGCCTCGACCCGCAAGCTGTGGGTCGAGCGTTTGAGCAAGGCGGGTGAGACGCCGGCGAGCGTGCGCCGCCGCGCGAAGCTCCTGCCAGTCGTCCGCAAGACCGTCCGCGAGGAGCGCGGCACCGTGAACTTCCTCGCCCTCGACCGCCGCGGCAACGTCGCCTCAGCGGTCACGACGAGCGGCTGGGCATACAAGTACCCGGGCCGCGTCGGCGACTCGCCCGTGATCGGCGCCGGCAACTACTGCGACTCGCGCATCGGTGCCGCAGCCTGCACCGGGTACGGCGAGCTCGCCATCCGGAACGTGACCGCGAAGACCGCCATCGATCGACTCGCGACCGGGATGCCGCCGGACATGGTCGCGCGCGCCGCGATCTCCGACGCGAACGCGCTCGAAGACGCGGCATTCAACATCGTCGTGCTCAGCGCGAAAGGCGCACACGCATCCGCCACGAATCGCGAGGGCCGGCGCTACGTGTGGATGACCGCCTCGATGCGCGAGCCGCAGCTCACGCCGCGGATGATCGTGCGCGCCAGAGGCTCCACCCGATCCCGGTAAGCGGGACCGCGAAGATCGCGCCGGGCAGGCCGGCCAGCTCGACACCGATCAGGACGGCAAGAAGCGCGGCCAGCGGATGCAGCCCGACTGCTTCACCGGAGATCCGGGGCACGAGCAGGTTGTTCTCGATCTGCTGGATCGCGATGGCGGCGACGATCACCCAGACGACGAGCGGGAACGGCTGCGTGAGCGCCACGAGTGCCGCAGCCGCACCAGCGACGAGCGGCCCGACGATCGGGACGAGCTCGAGGATCCCGGCCAGGACGCCGAGGAAGACGGCGTACGGGACGCCGAGGACCAGGTACGCGATCGCCGAGAGGGTGCCAACGATGAGGCCGAGGATGAGCTGACCTCGCACGTACGAGCCGAAGACGCGCCGCGCTTCCAATTCGGCGCGCGCGGCGTCCGCGCGGCGATCGGCGGGGACGAGCTCCAGGGCCCAGCGCCTCACCGCTGGTCCGCTGGCTAGGAGGTAGATCCCGAGGACGAAGACGAAGACGAGATCGACGAGGCCTCCCGCAACGCGCAGCGCGGTGCGGGCCGCGATCTCCGACCACTCCGACGCCCGAGCGCCGATCTCAGCCCCGATCCGCTCGCGTACCTCACCCGAGATCTGGAAACCGAGCACGTTGATGGGCTCATCGCTCGACAGCATCTGCGCGTAGCGGGGCGCGGCCTCCGCGAGCTCGCGCGTCTCGCGCACGAGGGGCACAGCGAGAAGGGCCAGACCACCAATCACGACGACGATCGCGGCGGCCGCTCCCACGGCGATCGCGAGCCCACGGCGTCGGAGTCGCCGCTGCAGCAACTCGACGAGCGGCGCCAGCAGGAATGCGACGATGACGCCGAACATGACCAGGAGGATCACTCGCGAGAGCGGCGAAAGGAGATTCAGGATCAGCATGAACGCGACGAGGACGAGCACGACCGCCAGGGCGCCCATCACGAAATAGCTGACCCACCACCGCTGGAGCGGTGGCCGCTCGGGCATCAGGAGGGGAGCTTCTGTCTCGCGATCGCCGCGAGGACTTCCTTGGTCTCGGGCCAGTGCGCGATCGCGACCGCCTCCGTCGGAGTGAGCCAGCGGTAGTCGTCGTGCTCTTCGTTGAGGACGGGCTCCCAGTTACGCGGGACGGTCACCACGAAGTTCTCGACCGCGACCTCGTCGACGCCGTCGAGATACTCGCTGCGCATCTCTGCGGGCACCCGGTAGGTCTGCTTCAATCCAACATCGCCCACGACCGCGTCGAGGCCGGTCTCCTCGCGGAGCTCGCGCGTCGCGGCTTCGGAAAACGTCTCGCCATCCTCGACGACGCCCGCGACGACGTGCCAGTAATCCTCGACCGCCCGATGGAGCATGAGGAACCGCTCGCCTCGCCGGATGATCACCGACGTTTCACGTGCGGTCCTCAGAGCGCCGCAACCGCCGCCTGCAGCTTCGCGGTCGCCTCGCCCGCCGGCGTGCCCGCGGGGAAGAAGATCGGATCGCCGAACACGACCTCCACGTCGCCGCGCCATCCGTTCGAGCGAGCCGCCTCCCACTTCCGATCCAGGTGATCGAGCGCCGAGACCTTGCCGATCTTCAGCTTCATCGGCACCACCGGCGTGGCGCCCTCGACCGCGATGAGGCCCGTACCTGACTTGAACGGCTGCATCGGCCCGCCGATCGTGAGCTTGCCCTCCGGATAGATCAGGACCGAGAACTGACGATCGAGCCGCGCGCCGAGGAGCTCCAGGCTGCGGCGGATCGCGCCCTCGCGCGCGAGCGGGAAGGCGTTCGCGAGGACCGACGACGCGAAGCCGTTGAGCTTGTTGCCGAAGACGTCGTCGGCGGCCGCCGCGACCGCGAGCTTCCAGCGCCACGACAGTGGGATCGCCATGAGGATGATCCCGTTGTCCCAGTGCAGGCAGTGATTCGGCGCGAACATGACCGGGCCGCGCAGGCCGACGAGCTTCTCCTGTCCGGTGACCTTGACCTTGTAGAAGATGTGCACCAATGGATAGACGAGCGTCTGCTGCAGGAGCAGACCGAACGAGCGCACCAGCGGGCTGAGCGGCCAGCCGTAGATGCCGGTGTCGCGCTTGACGTCACGCGCCGACGCGACCATGCGCTCGAGGTCGGCGACGGTCGCGTTCGGCTCGACCGCGGCGTCGTCGATGTACGCGCCGAGCTCCTCCTCGATCGCGCCAAGAAGATCGACGCGTCCGAGCGAGTCGAGACCGAGATCCGCCGACAGGGTCGCGCCGGGGTGGACCGCGGCCGGCGGAAGGTTCGCGACCTGCGTGATGAGGCGCTCCAGATCGGTGAGCGTCCGCGTCGTGGCCTGGTCGCCGGTGACGGCGCGCGCCTGCTCGACGCGGCCCATCGTGAGGAGGCGCTCGACCACGAAGCGCTTCTTCACCTTCTGCGTCGGCGTCGTCGGGAATTCGTCCTCGGGCCAGATCGTCCAGCCGCGGATCTGCTGGCTGCCCGAAAGCTTGACGTTGGTGTCGCGCACGATCGACGCGACCTGCTCCTTGTCCTTCACCAGGAAGACCCCGTGCACCTGGATGTCCTCGCCCGGACGCTGCAGGCCGACGACCGTGGCGACGGCCGGACGGAGCGGCGTCGCGAGCGCCTCGATGCGCGGATCGGCCGCGAGCGCGTTCTCGATGTCCTCGGGATAGACGTTCGTCCCGTCGGCGAGGACGATCATGTCCTTCTTGCGGCCACGCAGCCACAGGAACCCGTCCTTGTCGATCTCGCCAAGATCGCCGGTGTGGTACCAGCCATCCGCGTCGAGGACGGCGCGGGTGGCCTCCTCGTTCTCCCAGTACCCCTTGAAGACGTTCGGTCCACGCGCGAGCACCTCGCCGTCGGCGGCGACCTTGATCTCCACGCCCGGGAGAGGGGTGCCCACGGAGCCGAGGCGGTTGAGCTCGACACGGTTGAAAGTGAGCCCGGGCGAGCATTCGGTCGTCCCGTAGCCCTGGATCACGTCGATCCCGAGCTCGCGCCACGATTCGCCGAGCGCGGGATCGAGCGCCGCGCCGCCCGAGATGATGTAGCGGAAGCGGCCGCCGAACTGGCGGTGCACGCTGAAGAACACGAGGCGCCGCAGCGACAT
>Ga0307277_10000563_pt1 | contig 13835 bp, 10 predicted proteins | sample ER_DNA_116_FD_194473 | JGI IMG/M metagenome (GOLD analysis project Ga0307277, IMG submission 194473) | Bulk soil microbial communities from the East River watershed near Crested Butte, Colorado, United States - ER_DNA_116 | ecosystem: Environmental > Terrestrial > Soil > Floodplain | place...
CGTGGGGGCGTCCATCGCCCACGCTCGTGAGTCCAACGGTGCCGGGCTTCGGCCCCTGTTGTGCGTCCTTGCCCCAGTGGACCGTCGCCCGGCACCGGTTCTGCCAGAAACGAGGTCACGCGTTGGCGGTGAGGACCTCGCGCAGGGTCGTGGCGAAGGCTTCCGGTTCGCCGGTCTGGCCGTATTCGCCGCCCAGGAACCCGCCGTGGTTGCTCGGGAACGTCACCGGGGTCGCTCCGAGCCGCTCTGCCACCGCCACCCCGCCGCGATGCGCCATCTCACCCTCGGATTCGGCTCCGACAGCCAGGACGATGCGGGTCGAAGCCGCCCGAAGGGCATCGAAATCCGGCTGGTAGTGCGTGCACGTGATGATGTTTTGCCCGAGCAGGGGGTCGTTGCGCGAGCCGTCATCGTCGGTTGGGAGACCGAACATCGCCGGATCTGGAGCGGGTTGACTGGTGTAATCCGTCGGGATCAGCCCCTTGTAGCTGACCAGGGCGATGAACTTCGCCGTGGCCGGCCCGACGCCGCTGCGCTGATACGTCTGGCCGATGTCCTCAGCCGCCGCCAGCGCCTGCTCGCGGTCGGGAAGGACCTGGGCGGTCGGTGGCTCATGGGCAACCAGGATGTGGATGTCATCGGGATGGCGGGCCACCAGGGCCAGCGCATTGACCGCGCCACCACTGCTGGCGAACAGATCGACCGGTCCGGCGCCCACGGCCGAAATGAGCCGATGCACGTCGTCGGCGTGCTCATCGGGCGTCGACTCGGTGGTGGCGTCGGCCTTCCGGCTGCGCTCCACGCCGCGTGGGTCGTACGTCACGACCGTGCGGTCCGTGAAATATCCGGCCAGGGTTCCGAACCCGGCAGCGCCCATCGGCGAGCCGATCATCACCAGGGCGGGCTCGGTGCTGGCGGGGTTGCTGCGGACGTCGTAGGTGAGGACCGCGCCCGGCACGTCGAGGGTGTGCGTTACCTGCGTGGTCGGCGTCGTCTGCGTCGTCATGATTGCCTCCTGTCAGGTCGATCGATCCCGTCACTCATCAGACTCGGCGCGGCGGCCAAACTCATCGGGGTGACGCCAGTGTCGCCGCTTGCGCGGAATCCTGGCGTCCCGGCCGGACCCGCGTCTCGACGCGAGGCTCTCTAGAATCGCCGGGATGCCGACGACGACGCCCCCGCCGATCCGTCTCGGGGTGGTCGGCGTCGGGGCGCTGTCCCTCCGCGGCATCCTGCCCCACCTGTCCCAGCCCGACGTGGCCGATCGCGTCGCCGTCGCCGCCGTCGCCGATCCGATCGGCGATCGAGCCCGCGCCGCCGCCGATCGATACGGCATCCCGCGCGCCTTCGACTCGCTCGACGCCCTGCTCACCGAGGGCGACGTCGACGCCGTCACGATCGTCAGCCCGATCGGTCTCCATCACGAGCACGCTCGGGCGGCCCTGCGGGCCGGCAAGCACGTCCACGTCAACAAGACGATGACGACGACGGTCGCGGAGGCGGACGAGCTGATCGAGCTCGCCGCGGCCGGCGGTCTCAGGATCGTGGCCTCACCCGGCGAGATCCTCCGACCGCACGTGACGCGGACGCGGGAGCTCATCGCGGAGGGCGCGATCGGGCGCGTCACGTGGGCGATCTGCGGTGCCGCGTTCGGGCGGTACCACGAGGAGGAAAAGGAGCGGACAGGCGCGGCCGGTGGCGCCATCGACCCGTCGTGGTACTTCCGCAAGCCGGGCGGCGGGCCGATGTACGACATGACCGTCTACGCGCTCCACGAGCTGACCAGCGTGCTCGGGCCCGCCCGCCGGGTCACGGCCCAGTCGGGCGTCCGCGTGCCGGAGCGGACGTTCCTGGACCGGACCGTCCGGACCGAGGCGGACGACAACACGGTCCTCCTGATCGACTTCGGCGAGGGTCTCGTCGCCGTCGCCTACGGCTCGGCCGCCGGCGGCCCCAACCGGCAGTTCGGGATGGCGATCTACTACGGCACGCGGGGCACGCTCGACGGGCTCCTGCTCGACGGCGAGCCGTTCGCGTTTCCGGGTCGGCCCGACACCCTCGACGCCCCGCTCGGCGACCAGGACGCGCAGAACCGGCTCCTGCCCCACGTCGTCGGTGCCCATCGCCACATTGGCGAGGCGCACGTCTTCGAGGACATCCTTCAGCTCGTCGACTGGGTCCGCGACGGCCGGCCCTCGCCGGTGACGTCCGAGCACGCCCGGCACGTCGTCGACATCATCGAATCGGGTTATCGCGCCGCCGCGACCGGCATCACCCAGGACCTCCGGACGACGTTCGCTCATCCGCCGCTCGCCTGACGAGCCGGCGCCGGAGATCGCGCCAGCGCGCGACGGCCCGTCGCTCCTCGCGGGGAGCCAGCTCGACGCCGCCGTATCGGGCTAGCGCGTAGTCGGCCGCGAGGAGGTCCATCGAGAGGATGGCGTGACCCTCGGACCGAAGCCGGGCCGCATGCTCGCCGGGGGTCTCGCCAGGCTCGCGCCGGACGGGCGGGTGGCGGTCGAGGTCCTCGACGAGGGCGACGTACGCCGCGGCGGCGTCGGTCGGCTCCGGACGGCGCCCGAACAGCCGATGTCGCCGCAGCCGGATGGCCGCTCCGACCCCGCGGTCGATCGTCCGCGACTCCTCGACCCCGTCATGGTCGGGCGGTCTCGTCCGGTCCAGCCAGATCGCCGTGAGGACGAGGACGAGGACGATCGCGGCCACGACCAGGGCACCGCCCAGGCTGATCGTCATCAGCTGCTCGGCGATCTCCGGCCGGGCCTGGCCCGTGCCGATGCCCGTCGTGGGCGTCGGCTTGGCTGGGCCGCTCCCGAAGATCCGGATCACGACCAGGATGACGAGCCCGCCCCCGAGGATGATGGCGAGCACCCGGCGGACGGTCCGGTCGAGGCCGGTCAGGAGCCCGATGGCCAGCAGTGGGCCAAGGGCCGCGGTCGCCAGGGTCCCGATCGCGATCCCGGCGAACGCCGACAGGGGAACTGCCGCGACGATCGCGAGCAGGAGGAGCGTGATCGACAGTCCCAGCCACGTGGGATTCCGCCGCCAGTCGAAGCCGGCTTCCCGCCCGATCGCGATCAGCCGGGTGAGGGTCAGCGCCAGCGACGCCGCGACGATGAAGACGATCGAGTCGAAGAGGACCTCGCCCAGGAGCCGTTCGCGGACCGGCTCGGCGAACATGCCGCCGAGGATCGCGCTGGCGGCGAGGAACGGGACACCGAGGCCCAGGAGGCGGGCGACCGTGTCCTCCGGGAGGGGAAGCTGCGCATGGGCGAAGCCGCGGAGCATCGCCAGGCCCGCTACCCAGCCTGCTGGATGCGCGAGGATCGCGGGCCCGATGCCGGCACCAACCGCGGCGCGGCTCTCCGGCGGCAGTGCCCAGCCCACGACCGCCGCGATCAGGACGAGCACGAGCGCGGCCCCGGGCCAGCGCCGTCCCAGCCGGTGACTGACCAGTCGGGACGCGACGATCCCGGCCACGACGAACGCGGCGATCATGGGCATCCCGAGCACCGGCTGCCGGAAGGCAAGCGCCTGGATCAGCCCGCCGGCGACCGAGATCCAGGCGGCTTCGGCCAGCACGACGAGGCCGAGCGGGACCAGCCCCACAGCCCGCTCCCTGGCCCGGTCCACTCGGTTTTCCCGGTCGCGACCGGGCGGCGGCGAACCGGCGTCGACGATCGCCGGGTCGCTCATCCGATGGCGCCCGCGCCGGCAACCGAGCCCGCGCCGATACCCGAGCCCGTGCCGGTCACCACGCCGGTCGCCGTTCGCCACGGCCCATCGAGCCGGACGGTCCGGGCCGGGAACCCCGCGGCGTGCGCCGCTCCGGCATCGGCGACGCCGCCGGAACCGCTGGCGACGACGAGGACCGGGCAGCCGGCGCGCTCGAGACGGCGGAGGTGGCCGAGATACGGCGACGGGTTGCGAGCCGTGAGGACGACAACCGTCGTACCGGATCGGACGCTCTGGAGGATCCGGCCGATCAGGCGCTCGAACGACGCCGACGGCTCGGCCGACAGGCGGGCGAGGAGGTCGAAGATCCGTTCGGCCTGGCCGGGCGCCTCGGACACGGGCAGGTAGGCGAACCGGCTCTCGGCGCGGTGATAGCCGGCGGCTGCGAGCCCGATCGCGGCGCGCTCGAGCGCGAGCGATCGCGTCAGCGAGGCGGCGACCACGAAGAGCGCCTCGACCTCCTCGGCCTCGGCGGCTCGACCGGTGCGGGCGCCCTCCGACTCGACGTCGAGGGCAATGAGGACCTCGCGCTCGCGAGATGGCTCGAAGCGCTTGACGACCGGCCGCCCGAGGCGGGCGCTGGCCCGCGCATGAACGCGTCGGACCGGGTCGCCTGGTGCGTACTCGCGGATCCCGGCGAAGCGTGACGCGTCCTCGGACAGCCCGAACGTCGCTCGTTCCGTGCCCCCGGGGCGGTCGCGGCGGGGAATCGGGCGGGCCGGCACGATCCGCGGCCGGACGAGGAACCGGACGACGTCGTCCAGCCGCGTCTCGGCCGCCTGGCGCGCGGACAGGTCGCCGACCGCCAGGTCGACCGGGCCCAGCTGGTAGACGCCACGTCGCTCCGCCCCGAGGTGATAGCGGCGGGTCACCCGCTCGAACGGGGCCAGGGTCCAGGCGTTGCGAAGCACGGCCCCGCCCCGCCGCCCGACCACGAGAGGACGCTCGCGGACCACGACACCAGCCGTCGCTCCATCCTCGGCGCGGAGCCACGCGAGGGGCAGGCGCTTGCGGTTCCAGACCTCGATCGAGAGGTCGATCTCCTCGCCCCAGCTGATCCGGTCGCGGTCGAGCCGGCGGGTATACGTGACGTCGCGCAGGCCGTACCGCGCCCAGACCTGCCCGACGGTCTCGATCACCAGGACGACGATCGCGAGGATGACGACGACCGGGACGTCCAGCAGCGTGCCCAGGAGCAGGAGGAGGATCGCGCTGAAGGCGACGATCGTCACCGTGGGATCCGCCCGACCTCAGGCGTCGGCCGGGAGCACCGGCACGGTCGCAAGGATATCGGTCAGGGCGGCGTCGGCCGATGCACCGCGCAGGCTCCTGTCGAGATCGACGACCAACCGGTGGCCGAGGACCGGCGCGGCGACGGCCTTGATATCGTCGGGCAGGACGAACCCGCGGCCGTCGAGGAGCGCGGTCGCCTGGGCGGCCCGGTACAGCGCGACGCTCGCCCGCGGGCTCGCGCCGAGCTGCAGGTCGGGGTGGGATCGCGTTGCCCGGACCACCGCGACCGCATACGCCTCGACCTCGTCGGCGACCCGGATCCGCCGGACGTCGTCGCGGAGGGCGGTCAGTCGCGGACCGTCGAGCACCGGCTCGATCGCGTCGAGCGGCTCCGCGGCTTCGTGGTAGCGGCGGGCGATCGCCCGTTCGCCGGACTCGTCCGGATAGCCGATCCGGGCCCGGAGGAGGAACCGGTCGAGCTGGGCCTGGGGCAGGGCGAACGTGCCCTCGAACTCGATCGGGTTCTGCGTCGCGAGGACGATGAACGGATCCGGCAGCGGCCGCGTCGTCCCCTCGATCGAGACCTGGCCCTCCTGCATCGCCTCGAGCAGGGCGGACTGGGTGCGCGGCGTGGCCCGGTTGATCTCGTCGACGAGGAGGACGTTCGTGAAGACGGGACCCGGCGCGAACCGGAGGCTGCCGCCCTCGTACAGGCTGGAGCCCGTGACGTCGACCGGAAGCAGGTCCGGCGTCCCCTGGATCCGGTTGCCCTCGAGCGCGAGCGCGCGCGCGACCGCCCGGGCTAGCAGCGTCTTGCCGGTGCCCGGGACGTCCTCGATCAGGACATGGCCGCCGGCGAGAAGGGCCGTCATGATCAGGCGGAGCGGACCTTCCACGCCGACGACGGCCCTCGCGACCTGGTCGTGGAGCTCCTCCCAGAGACGCCGGCCGCTCGCCAGCCGCTCCGCGGCCACGCTGTCACGCGACGGGGACGCGGACATCCATGGGATCCGGGTGTCGGTCATCAGCTCCTCCGTCTGCGCGCGGTCGTCCAGCCTAGCCGACGGCCACGGTGGAGGCCGCCCCCGCGACCCGATCAGTCGGCGCTGGCGATCCGACGCAGGACCGTGGGGAGGATGCCGCCCTGGCGGTAGTAGTCGACGTCGATCGCGCCATCGAGCCGGGCAATCGCCTCGAAACGGCGCTCCCGGCCACCGTCGGCGGCGTCGGCCACGGCGACGACTGTGAGCCGCTTCCGCGGGGAGAGGCCCTCGGCGAGACCGTGGATCGTGTACCGTTCGCGGCCCGTCAGTCCCAGCGATCCGGCCGTGTCGCCGGGCAGGAACTGGAGCGGCAGGACGCCCATGCCGACGAGGTTCGAGCGATGGATCCGCTCGTAGCTCTCGGCCAGCACGGCCCGAACGCCGAGGAGCATCGGCCCCTTCGCCGCCCAGTCACGCGACGACCCGGAGCCGTACTCGCGACCGGCGATCACGAGCTGCGGCGTCCCCTCGGCCCGGTAGCGCATCGCCGTGTCGTAGATGAAGCCCTCTTCACCGTCAGGCAGGTGGACCGTATACGGCCCCTCCTTGCCCGGGACGAGCGCGTTCCGGAGGCGGATGTTCGCAAATGTCCCGCGGACCATCACCTCGTGGTGCCCACGCCGGGCCCCGTACGAGTTGAAGTCGAGCGGCGCCACGCCGTGCTCCTGGAGCCACGTCCCGGCCGGCGACGAGGGCGCGATCGAGCCGGCGGGCGAGATGTGATCGGTCGTGACGGAGTCGCCGAGCACCGCGAGTACGCGCGCGTCCTCGATGTCGACGATCGGTGTCGGGTCGCCGGACAACCCCTCGAAGAACGGCGGCTTCGCGATGTACGTCGACTCGGGCGCCCAGTCGTAGCGGTCGCCGTCGGGGATCGGCAGCGCTCGCCACCGGTCGTCGCCTTCGAACACGACGGCGTAGGTCCGCCGGAACAGCTCCGGGTCGATGGACCTGGCGATGACCGTTCGGATCTCGTCGATGGACGGCCAGACGTCGGCCAGCATGACGGGCCGTCCGTCGGAGCCGCGCCCGAGCGGCTCGAGCGTGAGGTCGATGTCGACCCGCCCGGCCAGGGCGAACGCCACGACGAGTGGCGGGGAGGCGAGATAGCTCGCGCGCGCGAGGGGATGGATCCGGCCCTCGAAGTTGCGATTGCCCGACAGCACGGCCGCGACCACCAGCTCGTTCTTCTCGATCGCCCGGGCGATCGGCTCGTCGAGCGGGCCCGAGTTCCCGATGCACGTCGTGCAGCCATAGCCGGCGAGGGCGAATCCGAGCTGCTCGAGTGGCGCCATCAGCCCGGCGGATTCGAGATACCCGGTGACCGCCTTCGAACCGGGCGCCAGCGAGGTCTTGACGGTCGGGGAGACGGACAGGCCACGCGCGATCGCGTTCCGGGCGAGGAGGCCGGCGCCGATCATGACCGTCGGATTCGACGTGTTCGTACATGACGTGATGGCCGCGATCGCCACGGAGCCGGTCTGGATCGTGGCCCGCTGGCCGTCGACCTCGATCGTGACCGGCTGGTAGTAGTGGTCGTCCGCGGCCGCCGATGGGGCCGGTTCCACCGGTGCGACCTCCTCCGTCCGCTCGTCGGTGACCGCGAACGATGCCGGATCGCTGGCCGGGAACGAGGCGGCCGAGGCATCCTCGACCACGCCGCCGACGGGTCGCCGGCCCTCGACCCCGGCCTTGTCGAGGGTTTCGAGGCCGTTGGGAAAGTTCGTCCGGAAGTTGTCTCGCAGCGCGGTCAGCGGGACGCGGTCCTGGGGGCGGCGCGGCCCCGCCACCGACGGATCGACGGTGGCGAGGTCCAGCTCCAGGGTTTCGTCGAAGTCGGGACCGGCTCCGGGCTCCCGCCACAGCCCCTGTTCCTTCGCGTATCGCTCGACGAGATCGACCCGGTCCGCCGGCCGCCCCGTGAGGCGGAGGTAGGAGAGCGTCTCGTCGTCGATCGGGAAGATCGTCGCGGTCGCCCCGAACTCGGGGCTCATGTTGCTGATCGTCGCCCGATCCGCGAGGGCCAGCCCGGCGAGCCCGTCGCCGGCGAACTCGACGAACGCCCCGACGACGCCGTGGGATCGGAGCATCTGGGTGACGACGAGGACGAGGTCGGTGGCCGTCGAGCCCTTCGGAAGCTCCCCATGGAGGCGCACCCCGACGATCCGGGGCATCGGCTGGTACAGCGGCTGGCCGAGCAGGACGGCCTCGGCCTCGATCCCGCCGACGCCGTAGCCGAGCACGCCGAGGGCGTTGATCATCGTCGTGTGGGAGTCCGTCCCGACGAGCGTGTCCGGATAGGCGATCCGCGTCGCGCCGTCGCCGCTGGGCGCGTCGTTCACGACGCTCGCCAGGAACTCGAGGTTGACCTGATGGACGATCCCGGTTCCCGGTGGCACGACTCGCAGGTCGCGGAACGCGGTCTGGGCCCAGCGGAGCAGCTGATAGCGCTCGCCGTTGCGATCGTATTCCCGCTCCACGTTGAACGCGAATGACCCCGGCGTTCCGAACATGTCGACCTGGACGGAGTGGTCGATGACGAGGTCGGCCGGCACGAGCGGGTTCACCCGGCCCGGGTCGCCGCCGAGGTCCGCCATCGCGTCCCGCATCACAGCGAGGTCGACGACCGCGGGCACGCCGGTGAAATCCTGGAGCAGGACCCGCGACGGCATGAACGGGACCTCGGCCTCGGCGGAGACCCCCGGCCGCCACGCAGCGAGCGTCTCCACGTCGCGCGGCTGGACGATCCCGCCACCCGCGTGGCGCAGCACGTTCTCCAGGAGGATCTTCAGGGTCACCGGCGCGCGACCGATGTCGATCCGGTCGCCGATCGCGGTCAGCCGGAACAGGTCCGGAAGGCCGGTCCCGAGGCTGTCCCGGGCACCGAATGGATCGGCGGTCGCCACGCATCCTCCGTCACTGGGGGTCGGTACACTCGTCTCGTGGAAGAGTACCGCGACTGGCCGTCACGGCCCCTCCGGGACGGCGGCCGGCGGGCCGGCCGATGAAGGCCTGGGGGCCGCCGGACCCACCCGAGGACACCGGCGCAGCCCAGGACGAGGATGCCCGCGCCCGGCGCGAGCGCGAACGCGCGGAGCGGATCAAGGCGCTCGAGACCGCGGGGATCGACCTGGATCCCGCGTCGGCCGGCCGGCGCCGCGGCCGGACCCAGATCGAGCCGGGTGCCGGGCACGTCGACGACGGCCATGACGACGATTCCGGCGGGGGCGCCCACGATCATCCACATCCTCACGTCCACAGCGCGGTCGGCCAGCCGCCCGTCATCGGCATCGTCGGGGCTGGAGCGGTCGGCACCGCGCTCGGCGTGGCGCTCGAACGGGCCGGTTGGCCGATCCACGCCGTCGCCAGCCGCGACCAGGGTCGGCGCGACCGGTTCCGGAGCCTCGTTCCCGGGGTGCGGCCATTCGTGGACGCGACGCCGCTGGTCGAGGAAGTCGAGCTCATCATCCTCGCGGTGCCCGACGACGCAATCGCGGGGATCGCCGGCAACCTCCACATGTACAGCGGCCAGGCGATGATCCACACGAGCGGCCTGCTTGGCGCCGACGCACTGGCCGGAGCGATGGCGGCCGGGACCCAGGTGGGGTCCTTTCATCCGCTCGTGGCCTTCGCGGATCTCGAGCGCGCCGTCGCCGCCCTCCACGGCGCGACGATCGCCATCGAGGGCGATGCGCAGCTTCTCGACCTGCTCGCCCGGATGGCCGAGGCCCTCGGCGCCACCCCGGTCCGGCTCGTCCCCGGGGCGAAGGCGGCCTACCATGCGGCCGCCGTCCTCTCCGCCGGCGGGTTCGTCGCCCTCCTGGACGCGATCGTGGAGCTCGGCCGGGTCGCCGGCCTCGACGAGGCCGGCAGCCTCGCGGTCTACGGGCCGCTGATCGAGCAGACCCTCGGCAACGCCCGGGCCCTTGGCGTGGCCGCCGCCCTGACGGGTCCGATGACACGAGGCGACCGCGGGACGGTGGCGCGTCACATGGCGACGCTCGTCGAGCATGCCCCCGCCGTCGTGCCGCTGTATCGGGCCGCCGCCGAGCGCGAGATCGAGCTCGCTGTGGGGCGTGGCGCGCTGACACCGGAAGCCGCCGCGGACCTGCGGTCGGCCCTCGTCGAGCCGCTTGCAACGGCGACCTGACGCGGTACCATTGCCGCCCATGGAGCGAAGCATCGCCGCACGGTATGCGGCCCGCCAGACCGCGCGATTCGTGAGTCCCTCGACCCGCGCGCGGGAGCGGCGCCTCGGCCTACGCGGCGCGGGCTCGTTCCGACCTGCGACGACCCGGATGACGGTCCTCCGCCGCCCCGGTGGCAGCGTCCTCGCCCACCTCCGCGGCGACTGGCGCGCAATCCGCGCCGCCCGCCCACGCCGAGCGATCGGTGGCGTGCCACGCCCGAGCGTGACCTTCCGCTGGACCGGCTCGAACGTGGCCGGATCCGCCCGTCGATCCAGCGCCACGCCGGCGCCGTGGCGCGCCTGAGGGCGAGCACCGCCACATCGGCCGGCGGCGTTGTCGTACGGTTCGACGATGGCATCGCATCCCTCGTCGTGGGAGCCCGCCGCCGCGACCGCGACAGTCTGACCTGGACCCTCCCGAAGGGGACGCCGAACGTCGGCGAGACCCGTGAGCAGACCGCGTTGCGCGAGGTTGCCGAGGAGACCGGGCTGGAGGTCCGGATCACGGACGTCCTCGACTCGATCGAGTACTGGTTCGTCCAGCGCGGGACCCGCATCCACAAGACCGTGCACTACTTCCTGATGGAGCCCGTCGGGGGCGACCTCGCCGGTCACGACCACGAGTTCGACGAGGTCCGGTGGGTGCGGTTCGACGAGGCACCCGGCGTGCTGACCTTCGAGACGGAGCGCGCGCTCGTCGCCCGGGCGGCCGAGGTCGTCGATCCCGCCACTGCCGCCCGGCTGTCGAGCGGCGGCCCGGTCGCCACGGTTGGGGCGCCGCCCGCAGCGCCGCCGGCCCGAGCCCCGCTCGGCGGGGCCTAGTCCCGGCGATGACGGGCCTGACCGACACGACCGACCCAGCCGACGGGACTCTCCACCACACGCCCCTCCACGTTCAGCACATGGCCCTGGGCGCCAGGCTGATCGACTTCGCCGGCTGGCTCATGCCCGTCCAGTACACCGGCATCATCGAGGAGCACCGAGCCGTCCGCGAGCGGGCAGGGCTCTTTGACCTGTCGCACATGGGGGAGCTCTTCGTCGAGGGCGCGGACGCCGGTCCCGCCCTGGCCTTCGCCCTCACGACGGATCCGCCCTCGCTCGCGGTGGGCCGCGCTCACTATTCGATGATCTGTGCCGCGGACGGCGGGATCATCGACGACCTGATCGTCTATCGCCTCGGCGCGGAGCGGTTCCTGGTCGTGGCGAACGCCAGCAACGCCCAGGTCGTGAGCGATGCACTGGCCGAGCGCCTGGCCGGATTCAAGGCGGTCCTCGACGACCGCTCGCTGGCGACGGCGCTCGTCGCGGTCCAGGGCCCGCGCTCACTGGAGATCCTCCGGCCGCTCACGGACGTCGACCTCGACGGGCTCCGCTACTACGCGATCGCCGAGGGCTCCGTCGCCGGGATCACGGCCCTCGTGGCGCGGACCGGCTACACGGGTGAGGACGGCTTCGAGATCTTCGTCGACACCGACCGCGCCGCCGAGCTCTGGGACGCGATGATGACGTCCGGCCGCGATCACGGTCTCGCCCCGATCGGGCTCGGTGCCCGCGACACCCTCCGGCTCGAGGCGGGGATGCCGCTCTACGGCAACGAGCTGGATCGCTCGACGAATCCGTTCGAGGCCAACCTCGGCCGCGTCGTCAAACTCGACAAGCCCGGCGACTTCGTCGGGCGAGCCGCCCTCGAGCGGGTCGCCAGGGATGGCGCCACACGGCGCCTCGTCGGCCTGATCGTGCGCGGCCGCGGCATCGCGCGGCATGGCTATCCGGTCCACGCCGGCGACCGGCAGACCGGCGTCGTCACGAGCGGCACCCAATCGCCGACCCTGGGCCAGGCGATCGCCATGGCCTACGTTTCCACGGGGGACGCCGCGCCGGGTACGATGCTCGATGTCGAGATTCGCGGTCAGCGGGTTCCGGTCGAGGTCGTCGCCCTGCCGTTCTATCGACGGGCGACCTGACCGGGTCTCCGGACCGCCCCTCGGCACGCGAACGCACGGCCCCGCCCCGGCGATCCGCCTTCGCCCCGATCGGCGACGGATCCGTCCGGGAGCGTCGCCCGCCCGACATCGATCACGTGCCCGTCGCCGGCCGCTGGCCGTCGATCGGCCGTCGCAACGAGGAGACAGCCCGGATGGTCCCTACCGATCTGCGGTACACGAAGGATCACGAGTGGGTCCGGGTGAATGGCGACGAGGCGACGGTCGGCATCACGGAATACGCGGCGGGCCAGCTCGGCGACATCGTCTTCGTGGAGCTGCCGGACGTCGGCAAGAGCCTGGCCCAGTTCGCCGCGTTCGGCGTCGTCGAGTCGGTCAAGGCCGTCAGCGACCTGTTCGCGCCGGTCGGCGGGGAGGTCGCGGCCACCAATGACGCCCTCGCCAGCGCGCCGGAGAAAGTCAATGGCGACCCGTATGGCGAGGGCTGGATGGTCCGGCTGAAGCTGGCCGACCCGGCCGAGGCCGACGAGCTGCTCGACGCCACGGCCTACGACGCGCTGATCGCGGCCGGCTGACCGCCCGATGCCGTACGGACCGCACACGGCGGGCGATCGGGAGCGGATGCTCGCGGCGCTCGGGATCGCCAGTGTCGACGAGCTCTTCGCCGACATCCCCAGAGGCCTCCGGGCCAGCCGTCTCGACCTCCCTGAGCCGGAGCCGGAGCTCGATCTCGCCGCCCGCCTCCAGCGCCTGGCCGGCAGCAACCGGACGGAGCTCGCGTCGTTCCTCGGCGCCGGCGTCTACCGCCACTGGACTCCACCCGCCGTCGACCAGATCCTCCTCCGCGGCGAGTGGTACACCGCCTACACGCCGTACCAGCCGGAGATCAGCCAGGGGACGCTCCAGAGCATCTACGAGTACGAGTCGCTGATCGCGGAGCTGGTCGACCTCGACGTCGTGTCCGCCTCCCACTACGACGGCGCCGCCGCGACGGCCGAGGCCGGGCTCATGACGTGCCGGGCGACACGCCGCACGCGGGTCCTCGTGTCGCGGGCCGTTCATCCCCACTACCGCGCCACGCTCGCCGCCTATTTCGGGGGCGGTCTGGAGCTCGACGACATCCCGCTCGTCGCCGACGGCGAGGCGGCCGGGACCATGGACCTCGGGGCCCTCGAGCGCCTGTTGGCCGAGAATGACCGACCGGTCGCCGGTGTGATCGCCGGCCAGCCGAACTTCCTCGGCCTGCTCGAGCCGATGGAGGAGATCGGCCGCCTCGCCCACGCGGTCGGCGCGCTCTTCGTCAGTGTGATCGAGCCGGTGTCTCTCGCGGTCCTCGCCCCACCCGGCGCGTACGACGCGGACATCGCGGCCGGTGAGGGCCAGCCCCTCGGGATCGCGCCGCAGTACGGCGGGCCATACCTCGGGCTGCTCGCCTCGACCGATGCGCTCGTCCGCCAGATCCCCGGCCGGCTCGTGGGGATGACAACGGACGTGAACGGCAAGCGGGCGTACGTGATGACGCTGCGCGCGCGCGAGCAGGACATCCGCCGCGACAAGGCCGCCAGCAACATCTGCACGAACCAGGCCCTGCTCGCGCTCGCGGCCAGCATCTATCTCGCGACGATCGGTCCCCATGGGTTGCGCGACGTCGCCGCCCAAGGCGCCGCGCGCGCG
>Ga0307277_10000564_pt1 | contig 13835 bp, 10 predicted proteins | sample ER_DNA_116_FD_194473 | JGI IMG/M metagenome (GOLD analysis project Ga0307277, IMG submission 194473) | Bulk soil microbial communities from the East River watershed near Crested Butte, Colorado, United States - ER_DNA_116 | ecosystem: Environmental > Terrestrial > Soil > Floodplain | place...
CGCTTGCAGCTCTGGACCACAAATAGAAGTCGGACGCGCGCAGGACGAGGAGTTGAAATTCGGAGTCAAGGCCGCTGAGGCTGGTGTCCAACGCGCGACGGCGCAACTGAAACAATCGGGGGACACGTTGCACCGGCTCGAGCCGCTGTTGCCGAAACATTTCGCAACGGCGGAACAAGTCGACGAGGCGCGAACAAAGGTTGCGGTAGCCGCACAGGAAGTGGCGGCAGAAGAGCAAAAACTTAACCAGGCGCGAGCGCAGCTAAGCCAATTACAAACGTTGCTTGCGCAACGGCCCGGCGCGGTTGCAGCTGTTAAGCAAGCTGAGTTGGATCTCTCCTACTGCAAAGTGACCGCGCCCTTCGACGGCCGAGTCATAAATTTAAATATCTCCGGCGGCGCTTACGCCAGCATCGGCGTGCCGGTATTCTCACTTCTAGACACGACGAAATGGTACGTGGTGGCAAATTTTCGCGAGGCGGAGCTTCGTCACATGGCTCCAGGAAGTCCGGCGACTGTTTACCTGGTCTCCGCGCCTAACCAGCGGTTTCGCGGAAAGGTGCAGGGAATCGGATGGGCAGTTACCCCGGAAGGCGAGATCGATCTGCCGCCCGCCGGTGTACCGTATGTGAAGCGCGAACTGAACTGGGTACGGGTCGCGCAACGCTTTCCCGTGCGGATCGAAGTGGAAAATCCCGATCCAAATCTGTTTCGCATGGGAGCATCAGCCGTTGCAATTATCGACGGACCGCCCGCTAGATGAGCGCGATCAGTGCAAGCCCAGTGGAACCGGCGATATTCCCGTTTGGTTCTCTTGAATGGTTCAAACGCGAGTTGGCACCTACGCCAGCGCGCGCTCGCCGAACCGCGATCATGGTCGCTGCCGCAGTTCTGTGCGTGATCATTTCCATGACGCTGCAGGTGCCGGAGCTATCTGTCACCGCTTACATGCCTTTCTTCATGTCAAAGGAAAGCAAGTTTCTCACGACAGTTACCGGAGTCATCGGGCTTATCGGCCTGACCATCGGCATTGGCGCGAGTCTCCTACTTTACAAGTTCACCTATGGTCATCCTGAACTGCGCATTCCCGGAATGGCGATCGCACTGTTTCTTGGAATGTATGTGTCTCGCATTTTTGTGCTCGGGCCACTCGGATTCCTCATCGGCTTTGTTGTCGCTGTCTCGCAATCGGTCGGAGAAGCAGTCCCCTCACCTGAACTGTTAGTTCGAGGACTCCTTTGGCTGTGGGTCGCGATCGCTTACGGCGCCGGACTCACCGTCGTGCTGAACTTGTTGTTTCTGCCGGATGCGCCGGGCCTGCCTGAACATCTTCCAAAATCGAGAAGCTTTTTTGTATCTGATGCGTTCACCAATCCGGCACACGTGCACTTTGCGCTCAAAGTCACCTTCGCAGCGATGTTTTGTTACATCTTTTATATGGCGATTGACTGGCCCGGGATCCACACCGCTTTGATCACTTGCACGTTCATTGCGCTAGAAAGCACCGGTGCGACCCTGCACAAGGGTGTGCTCAGGATAGGCGGCTGCGTGATAGGCGGAGCACTCGCGCTCTTCACCATCGTCTTTCTCATGCCGCACATGGAAACGATCGCGTCGCTCGTTGTGGTGGTGGCCTGTGCCGCTGCCATTGCCGGCTGGGTTGCCACCGGATCAGAGCTCGTCTCCTACGGGGGTTTACAGCTAGCGTTCGCTTTTTTCTACAGCGTCTTCCAAGGTTACGCACCCGACACCGATCTCGATAACGTCCGCAATCGCGTGGTTGGAATTCTCCTTGGTCTCATCGTCACCGGCCTGGTCTTCCAATATATCTGGCCCGAGCGCACGATCGACCGACTGCGGGCCGCATTGCGAGCGGCGTTTCAACAACTGGCGCGGCTGGTCGAAATTCCCGGGCCTCAAACTTCGATCGCAGCGGCAAAATCGGAAGCCCATGCTCTGATCGGGGCAACCTCGGAGAGCTTTGATCACACGCGCCGTTATGTTGAGCTAACCCAGTTCGAGTTCGAGGAGTCGCCGGATCGCGATCGAACCTCATTGGGTGATTTGGAAAGTACGCTTTCACGTGCTGAGGAGGTGTTCGTCGCCGCAACTTCACTCGCTGGCGATGAAGCGTTGGCGACCTGGCGGCAGCTGCCAGCTGATGCGCAAGCTGCCGAGAGTAAACTACGAAACGTCGTTGCGAAGCGAGTCGATCACGACGGCCCAGAGGAGACCGATGCTAATCTCTCGATCGCTTTCGCTCGATGGACCGAAACGATGCAAGCGCTGCAGGTGAAAAACAGTCGAGTCGGTCTCGTATCCCAACTTGTGACCGAAGTTCAACAACTGAAATCAATACCTAACTAAGATTAAAGATTATGATGGAACCAGCGACTATTTCCGCTCTCGCCGCACTCGCCGGAGCAACCATTGGCGGGGTGACATCGTTCGCGGCCACATGGCTTACCCAGCGCACTCAAGCCAGAGTTCAGGAGCTCACCCACAAACTAAGTCGCCGTGAAGAATTGTACAAAGCCTTCATTCAAGAAGCCTCGAAGCTGTATGGGGATGTTCTTGTCCACGACACAACCGACGTCTCGAAACTTGTCGGGCTATACGCGCTGATAAGTGAGATGCGTGTTCTCTCCTCGGGAAACACGATTGAAAACGCAGACGCAGTTGCGCGCATGATTGTTAACACCCATCGCGCGCCTAATAAGACTCTCCCGGAATTGGAGGATATGGTGAACCATGGCGCCATAGATGTGTTGCAAACCTTTAGCGAAGCCGCCCGTCAAGAATTCGAAGACTGGGAGTGTGAAAGAAAGGCAAAATCGTCCCATCGAACCACATGACGCAATACAATCCTGCAGCCATTCGCGAAGTTAGGCCAATCTCGAGACTGAACCTGGCAAACTCGGGGAAGGAATAGAGCTTACTTGGGAGCGCTTTCGCGAGCGTCGTCTTCTCCGGCCATAAGGCCACGACGGCCAAAGCGGCGACGGTATTGCTCAATCAGTCTACGGCGATGTTCCATCCTCCTCCGCCTCCATTTCGCTAAAGATTTGGGCGGTCGCCGGGTAATCGGCTTTCAATCCCGCAGCGAAGTCTGCGTAAATGCGGGCATCGGTTTCCTCCAACGAATGCGCACATGTTCCCTCCGCCGGAGCCCGCTTAGCAAGAACGCACTGCAATTATCTTCCGAATACCACTCCACCACCGACGGGCACGGGCGAAAACGATTTGCCTTTCCGCGGGGTGGAGGTGACGCAGCTCCACTCGGAGGCGCAGTATGCCTCTTGGGCATGCTGAGAAGAAACATAGTCTTTCACTAACAGCACTTCCGGTCGCATGATAGCAGCATGAAAGATTTAACTCACTGGAGGCAATAAGATGAGGCCGGATCCAAAAGTTGAGAGTGCAGCGGCATGAGACAGCGGTGGAATTGACTTATGAAAATTCAAGTTCAATCCGATGCCGACGCTGCGGCCACGGCGGGAGCGAAGTTCATTGCCGACCAAGCCCGCGAGGCCGTTGCGGCGCGCGGACGTTTCGTCATGGCGGTCAGCGGCGGTCACGTTCCGTGGCAGATGTTCCGTATCTTAGCCAGCGAAACAATGCCGTGGAAGGACGTGCATGTCGTGCAGGTGGACGAGCGAGTGGCGCCGGCCGGCGACCAAGACCGCAATCTGACACACCTGCGAGAAAGTTTGCTTTCACAAGTGCCGTTGCCGTCCGGGCAATTCCACGCGATGCCGGTGGAGGAAAATGATTTGGAAGCCGCCGCCGCAAGTTATGCGAGTCTGCTCCGGCAGATTGCCGGTTCGCCACCAGTGTTAGATCTTGTGCATCTCGGACTCGGACCGGACGGCCACACCGCATCGCTCGTGCCGGGCGATCCTGTTCTTGACGTCACTGACCGCGACGTTGCGGTGACTGGAGTTTACCAAGAGCGTCGAAGGATGACGTTGACCTATCCGGTCCTGAACCGTGCTCGTTGCGTTTTGTGGTTGGTGACCGGGCCAGAGAAAGTTGAAATTCTCCAGCGCCTTGCCAATGGCGATGCATCCATTCCAGCAGGCCGCATCCGGCGGGACACGGCCGTAGTGTTGGCTGACCGCGCGGCGGCGAGCAACATCAGCGCGACGGAAACGAAAGGAATTTGATGCGCATCGGAATCGCAGCTGACCACGGCGGCTTTTCCTTGAAAGAGCAGCTGGTCGCCCGATTGAAATCCGCCGGCCACGAGGTCGTGGACTTCGGTGCTCTCCAGTTGATACCCGACGATGATTATCCCGACTTCGTCATTCCACTTGGCCAGGCAGTGGCCGCTGACACGGTGGATCGCGGTGTGGCGGTTTGCGGTAGCGGCGTCGGCGCGTCGGTTTGTGCGAACAAAATTAAAGGCGTCCGCGCTTGTTTGATTGAGGATCATTTTTCGGCAAAGCAAGGCGTCGAGGACGACAACCTCAACATCATCTGTCTGGGCGGACGCATCGAAGGTCCGGAGCTGGCGTGGGATTTAGTCCAGACTTTTCTCGCTGCGAAATTCACCAACGCCGATCGACACCTGCGACGGCTGCGCAAGGTGGCCGCGCTGGAGACACAAAACCGAAAAACGACAGGGAGGGAATTATGACCGATGAGGAAAGGACTCAATTAGCGATCAACACAATTCGCACGCTTTCGATCGATGCGGTCCAGCAGGCGAAATCTGGACATCCCGGTACGCCAATGGCATTGGCGCCGCTGGTTTATACGATTTGGAATCGCGTCATGCGCTTTGATCCGCAGGACCCGATCTGGCCCAACCGCGACCGGTTTGTCCTCTCGAATGGCCACGCTTCCATGTTGCTCTGGTCCATTCTTCATCTCACCGGCGTCCAAGCGGTGAACGCCGACTATGAAAATCTCGGACAACCCTCCGTCACGCTGGATGATATTCGCAGGTTTCGCCAACTCGACAGCAAAGCGCCCGGCCACCCGGAATATCATTGGGTGTCAGGAGTGGAAACCACCACGGGCCCGCTCGGACAGGGTGTCGCGACCAGTGTTGGCATGGCCATCGCCCAAAAATGGCTCGCTAACCGATACAACAAACCAGGTTTTGAAATCTTCGACTATAACATCTACGCCGTCTGCGGTGACGGTTGCATGATGGAAGGCGTTGCTTCCGAAGCTGCCTCCCTCGCCGGGCATCTCGGTCTGGATAATCTCTGCTGGGTCTGGGACAATAATCACATCAGCATCGAAGGGAACACGAACATCACATTCACCGAAGATGTGGCCGCGCGCTTTCTCGCTTATGGCTGGAACGTCCTGCGCGTCGGCGATGCCAACGACATTGACCGAATCGAACAGGCGCTCAAAATTTTCCAACAGACGAAAGGCCGGCCCACGTTCATCGTTTTGGACAGCCATATCGGTTACGGTTCACCGCACAAACAGGACACAGCCGAAGCTCACGGCGAACCGCTTGGTGACGAGGAAATCCGGCTGGCCAAAAAGTTCTACGGCTGGCCCGAAGACGCGAAGTTCTTTGTGCCTGACGGCGTCTATGACCATTTCAAAGACGGCATTGGCAAACGCGGCGAGGACGCCCGAACAAAGTGGATGCAGTTGTTCGTGGCGTACCGCAAACAATTTCCCGATCTCGCGGACGAGGTCGAACTGATGCAGCGACGCGACCTTCCGGCAGGGTGGGATCGGAATCTTCCTGTTTTTCCCGTTGACGCGAAGGGCCTCGCGGGTCGCGAGGCGTCGGGCAAAGTGCTGAATGTGCTCGCGCAAAATATCCCCTGGTTCCTCGGCGGTTCCGCTGATCTTGGGCCTTCCAACAAAACGCAGTTAAGATTCGAGGGTGCGGGACAGTTCCAGCCCGCCAGCCCCGGCGGAAAGAATCTGCATTATGGCATCCGAGAGCACGGGATGGGCGCCGTGGTGAACGGAATGTCGCTTTCCAAGCTGCGGCCGTTCGGCGCGACTTTTTTCATCTTCAGCGATTATGTCCGTCCGGCGATCCGGCTCTCGGCTTTGATGGAATTGCCCGCACTATTTGTATTCACTCACGACGCCATGGGCGATGGTGAAGATGGTCCGACCCATCAACCGGTGGAGCATCTGGCATCGCTGCGCGCCATTCCCGGATTGGTGCTGCTCCGACCTGCTGACGCGAATGAAGTAACCGAGGCTTACCGCTACATCGTGCAACTGCGTCACCAGCCGGCGGTGCTCGTTCTCTCTCGCCAACCTCTGCCGACCTTGGATCGGAACAAATACGCATCCGCCGCCGGAGTCGCACGCGGTGCCTACATCCTCGCCGACGCGCCCGACAACAATCCCGAATTGATCCTTATTGCGTCGGGCAGCGAACTAAGCCTCGCCGTGCAAGCGCATGAAAAGTTGATCGCCGAAGGCATCCGGTCGCGTGTGGTTTCGATGCCGTCCTGGGATATATTCGAACATCAGACGCAGGAGTATCGAGATGCCGTTTTGCCATCGCAGGTAAAGGCGCGGGTCGCAATTGAGCAAGCATCGACTTTCGGATGGGAGCGATACGTCGGCCAGGCGGGGTGTGTTATTGGAATGAAAACATTTGGGGCGTCGGCGCCGCTAAAAGAGCTTCAGAGAAAGTTCGGCTTCGAGCCGGGCCAGGTAGTGACGATCGCAAAGGATTTGCTCGTTAGAAACCAGCGCAGTCCAGCCTCCGCAGCCACATGACTTGCTGAACTACCGCACTCGCTCGTTTGTTCCGGTGGCGGAAGACACTAAAGGGAACGTTCTATCACGACTTTCCACGGTAGTTTCTCGCAGCCTTCTACCCTGTTACCTGACTGAAAAACCAAGCGCCCACAAGGCCGAGGATCGCGCCGATCAACGGACTGAGAATCGCGAACCAGAGGGCGATGTTGGTAACGAGAGGGCCATGTGTTTGTATATCTGTGCTCATTTATTTTGCTAAGCGGCGGCCAGGAGCCCGGCCGGATCTTCTTTCTTGCTCAGGGCGCGGCGCAGCTTCGCCAGCGCAATGTTCTGCAACTGACGAATTCGCTCGCGCGTCACCCCAAAGGTTTTGCCGATGTCTTCCAGCGTCTTCCGTTTTCCACCGCCGAGGCCGAAACGCTGTGAAATGATTTTCTTCTCGCGTTGATCTAGGACATCGAGAAGCCCGTCCATCTGACGGAGTAAATTCTTGTCGCGCAGCGATTCAAACGGCGTTTCCGCGTCCTCGTCGCCGATCATCTCGCTGAACTCGGCTGAATCCTCGTCGCCAACTACGGCGTCGAGCGAAACCGGCCGGATACCGAGACTTTTCAATTTTGCCACCTTTCCGCTGGCGATGCCGATTTCTTCGCCAAGTTCCTCATCGGTCGGCTCGCGGCCGAGTTCATCGCTCATCTGCAATGAGACGCGACGTACTTTGGCGATCTTATCGACGAGATGAACCGGGAGCCGGATCGTTTTGCTTTGATTCGCTAGCGCGCGTTTGATCGATTGTTTGATCCACCACGCCGCGTATGTGCTCAGCTTCGCCCCTTTGGTTGGGTCGAAGCGCTCCACCGCTTTAGTCAAGCCGATGTTACCTTCCGAAATCAGGTCGAGCAGGGATAGCCCGAGATCGACGTAATCGTGCGCAATAGTGACCACGAGCCGTAAATTCGAAAGAATCATCCGCTCGCGCGCGGCCGCATCTCCCCTCTTAATTTTTGCTGCCAGCTCAATCTCCTGTTCTGGGGTCAAAAGAGGAATTTGCCCGATTTCGCGCAGGTATTTGCTCAATCCGTTTTCGCCTTCATTCATGACCGAACGTAGTCGCCGAGGCGACGCATCCGCTATTGCGCAAGTGTGGGATTTTGAAATACCGCTCGCGGGATGATTGGCACTCCCTCTTTTGGATGACCTCGCGCGATCTACGGAAGGGCTGCGCCCCTCGTCCGCTTAATGTTGCTGATTCCTTCGATCACGAGCGCGATCAAGCCGCGGCTTTCTCTTGTATGCTCTGTGTGCTTGTAAGAACACGCGGCGAAAGCAAGTCGGCGAGACTAACCCGACGAAGAAGCTCTATGCACCCATGGTGAGAACAGCGCGGAACCGCACTTTGCCGCTGTGCATTTGCTCGTAGGCTTCGGCCACGCGGCTCAGCGGAAATTTCTCAATCATCGGGTGCACGCCAGTCAACGCACTAAATTCTAATGTATCCTGGGAATCCCTGGCCGTGCCGGAATACCAGCCGGAGATCGATCGTCGCCCCATGATTAACGGCATCACGCTTACGCTTAGCGGATCACCGGGCGCCGCCGGCACCAGCAGATTCCCATTCACGCCCAGGCCCTCGACCACAGCAGAGATGGCTTTTGCGCTTGGCGCTGTCGCCAGAATCACGCGCGCGCCTCCGAGTTTTTGCAATTCTGCCACGGTGTCGACTGCGCCGGAATCGATGTACTGGTTCGCTCCCAGCTTTCTGGCCAACGTTTCCTTGTCTTTGCCGCGACCGAGCGCGACGGTGTGAAATCCCATTTTCCGCGCGTACTGCACACCGAGGTGGCCGAGACCGCCGATGCCCTGAACTGCTACCACCTCTCCGCCGCGAGCACCTGAATTCCGCAGTGCGTTGTAAACGGTGACACCGGCGCACATGAACGGTCCGGCTTCTTCTGCCGGCAGATCATCCGGAATCGCCGCTAAAGCTTCGACCGGCGCGATCAGGAATTCGGCATAACCGCCATCGAAATCAATCCCGGTGACTTTCCGATTTACGCACATGGCAAAATCTCCGCGCCGGCATCGATCACAGACCAAATCGTGTCCGCCGTGCCAGCCGACACCCACACGGTCGCCTTCTTTCCACTGAGTAATATCGGCGCCGATAGCATCGATGCGGCCGGCGATTTCATGTCCCGGCACTCGCGGGTATTGAAGTCCCGGCCAGAGACCCTCTTTAACCAAAGTGTCGCTGTGGCAAATTCCGCATGCTTCCACTTTCACGCGAACCTGCCCGGTGGCAGGTTTGGGTATATCGCGTTCTACCAATTCCCAATCTCCACCGGGTTTCCCGACCTGCGCCGCTTTCATTTTCTTATTCATAAATACCTGGTCCTTGTCTGTCTTTTCATCGTTGTGATTCCGCGTTTGGCTCCGGCGTGGATAATCGGGCTGCACCGGTTCCTCGAAGTCTCAGTCGAAATCATTGTAGCTCTCGCTGTCGTCGCCTGTGGCCTGAACATCAACGGAGCGCGGGGAAAAGCGCGGATGAATAACGCAATTTTCGCCACAACATGTTTGAGCTCGGTTTCTTTCTGATTCAGGGACTTTCCAGGGCTTGGGTGAGATTGCCCCGTTGCCGAAATATTAAATTCAGCAGCTCGAAGTCATGTCGTCCGGCTTTTAAGAGAGGGATGACCGGACGTACTACCGAGCAGCTCAGCCCGAATGGCATCGGCTGCCAGGTTCAGGACATCACAAAGATTTAGGAATGAGTATGGCCACTTGCGATCGTTAGATGTGATCCAGTTGCGCGCATCGGCATAGAGCGAGTAGCCCGCCCCGCGCCGTGCGTGGCGAAATTTCCACAGATCATTCGCCGCCTGAGAAAAGACGGCAACTGCCAGCTTTCGCTCGGGACAAACCTTGCCAGATTGGCGGTCGTCCTTTGAGCCGTAGTCTGCATCCTTGCCATGCGAGCAATCGGCCGCGAGATAAAGGTTTCTCGCTGTTGTGTTCCCCGAAACCACACTAGTCCCGTTCATCCGCTCGGATGATCTAACGAGGCGTTGGTTTCGAGGAGGTTGAATTCTCATACCCAGCCTCGGCAATAATCGAATCGCGGTTCTCACTTTTTGAGGATCCCATTCTCCAGCGGATCCTCTCTACAATGCGAGCGTGGGATTTTAAAATACCCCTTTCGAGGTAGTTGATGATCATCCTTTCGAGACGTGTCTGATTGAGAGAAACAGCAAGCCGCTGTCTCTCAATCGCGATTCGATGTCGGCGCCGAGTTTAGGAGTGAATCAAACAGAATAATGAAAGTTCTTTGCGTCAAAGCCGAATCAAGCCACGCCGCGTTGCGTTGGCCACAGCTTCGGTCCGGCTGATGACATTCATCTTGGCAAAGATGGCTTTGACGTGCGATTTGACAGTGCCCTCACTGATAAAGAGGACTGAGCCAATCTCTTTGTTGCTTTTGCCCTGAGCTATCAGCTTGAGCACGTCGATTTCGCGTTCGCTCAGGGTCTCGCCGCTGACGCGTTGCGCAAGTTTGGCGGCGAGGTGCACCGGCACACAAGTTTCGCCGGCGTGGACCCGGCGAATGCAATCCATCAGTGCCTCACGCGGCGCGTCCTTGAGCAGGTAACCTTTCGCACCAGCTTGAATGGCGCGGTAGATATCTTCGTCGCCATCAAATGTCGTTAGCACGATGATCCGCGCTTTTTCATCGCCGGAACGAATTTCTTTAATCGCCCCTACCCCATCGAGCTCAGGCATGCGCAGATCGAGCAGTGTCACATCAGGATGATGTTCTCTCCAAAAATCGACAGCTTCCCGTCCATTGCCCGCTTCACCGACAACAGTCATGTCTGCTTTGCGGGTGATGAGGGAAACCAATCCTTCGCGCACAACGCTGTGATCATCCGCGATGAGGACCTTGATCAAAGGCTTTTTCGTATCTCGAACTTTCGGCATTTTTTTGGCATCAGACTTTGGTTTCTTCGCAGCTTTCCTGGAACTCGCGGCTGTTTTCTTTTTGGATGTCATGGAATTGCTTCGCCGTTGCAGGGTAGCAGCACAGTGATCTTCGTGCCCTTGCCGCCTGAGCTTGTAATTTCCAATTCGCCGCCCATTTGTTCAACCCGCTCGCGCATTCCTCGCAGACCCACACCGTCATGTCGATCTTTAACTTTGAATCCGTCGCCGTCGTCGCGAAGTTCCAGACGAAGTTCCTTCGCCTTGTAGGTTAGTCGCGTTTTGAAGTTGCGAGCGTGCGCGTACTTGAGCGTGTTGGTCAAAGCTTCCTGTCCGATATGGAGAAGATTCTCCTGCCAGGGCTGAGGCAGCTCCGGTAGCTTGCCTTGCGCTTCAAACGTTGCGTGGAGCGCTGTTCCAGCGGTCGTGTTCTTAATAGAACCTTTGAGCGCATCCCAAAAATTGTGTTCTTCCAAGGCTCGTGGACGCAGCGCGTGCACGGACCTGCGCGCTTCGCTTAGACTCTGCCTGGCTAATTCGCCGGCGCGGTGCAAATGATCGTCCGCTTCCTTGCGATACCCGCAGGAAACTGCATCCTCGGCTGCTTCCAATTGAACAATCACACCGGTAAAACCCTGCGCGAGCGTGTCGTGAATGTCACGCGCCATTCGATTTCGTTCTTCTAAAACCGCAGCCCGCTGACCTTGCTCGGCGAACTCGTTGAGTTGAAGCGCGAGCATGACTTGATGGGCGAGCGCCTGGGTCAATTCGATCTCCTCCGGCCGATAAGACGCACGATTGACATGGCGAATCCCAACAAAGCCTTTGACTTGTCCACCCACCAAAAGCGGCACTGCCAGAAACCTCTTGGTCCCGTTTCGTTTCAAATACTCACCCCACTCGCCATTAATGCGGGGATCAGTCTCGACGTCGTCGCAAACGACCGGACCTGCCGTAAAGAGCAATTCCCCGATTATCGCATTCTGCTTCCACAACGATGGGTTCTTGATGAATGGATGTTCCGGATCGAGCGCACCCAATTTTCCGCCTTCAGACATTGACCGCAAAACGAGTGAGTCATCCGCGTCGTTGAATAACCACAAGCTCACGCTTCGCGCGTTCAGGAGCCGACCGATAGTACTCAACATCTGCCCAATGAATTTTTCCGGCTCTGGCGCAGTCGCCAATACGTCCAAACTTTGCGCCAGCGCCTCTACTTGCCCGCGCGCCACTTCCTCGGAAGCGCGCAACGCCTCTTCGGAGCGTTTGCTTTCCGTGATATCGATAACCGTGCCCACGAACTCGACCAGATTACCGACCTCATCGCAAACCGGATGACCGACCGCGTGGATGTTCCTGATAGCGCCGCCCGGGCGAACAACGCCGTAATCTGTTTCGAAGTCCGTTTTGTCGCGAATGGCGTTTTCGAACAGGTCCCTGACTCTGACCTGGTCCTCCGGACAAAGGCGCTCAAAAAATGTTTCGAATCGCGGCGGCCCGGCCTCCGGATCGAAACCAAGCACGCGATAAGTCTCCTCCGACCAATATCTGATTTCGCCGGTGGCGGGGGCCCAGGCCCAACTCCCGGTATGGCTGAGCCGTTGCGCTTCCGCGAGATAAGCTTCACTCTCGCGCCGGGCCGCCTCCGCCAGCTTCCGCTGGATGGCGATGCCCGCAAGATGGGTAACGTGTTTGATCGTATCCTGCTCACGCGGACTCGGACTCCGCGGCTTGCGATAGTACATGGCAAACGTTCCGATCACTTTGCCTTCGGAGGAGAAGATCGGCGTGGACCAGCACGCGCGGAGCGAATGCGTCAAAGCAAGGTCACGAAACGGATCCCACAATGGATCGGTCGCGATGTCGGACACAATCACCTGTTCAGCGCGGTACGCGGCCGATCCGCATGATCCTACAGAATGTCCGATGGCGAGGCCGTCGATTGCGTCGGTGTAAGCTTTCGGAAGATTCGGCGCCGCGCCGTGCCGCAATTGCTTGCCATTTGAATCCATTAATAAGATTGAGGCCAGGACTCCGGTGGATTGCTCTTCCACCAGCCGACACAGGTTATCGAGAATGTCCGCCAGCGAATCGCCTTTAGCCGCCATCTCAAGAACTCTATTCTCTCCTGCCAACAGCGCTTCACGCCGCTTACGTTGGCTAATATCCCTGATGATCGCCTGATAATATTGGCCGCGCAGCGCTGACAAGGAAATCTCCACCGGAATCACCTCGCCATTTTTTCGCACGAATTTTCGCTCAAACCGAAAAGATCCTTCCGCTTTCAATTTGTCGATCCGGTCCCGAAACAAGTGGAGTTCTTCCGGAACGTAGGTGTCGGTAATTGAAAAGCCGATCAATTCCTCTTCCGTGCGACCTGCCAGCTCGACGCCTGCCGGGTTCACCAACACACATTTGCTGTCCGCATCGAGAACGCAGATGGCGTCCGGCGACGCATTGATAAGGTCCCGATATTTTTCCTCGCTTGTCCGCAATGCGGCCTCTGCCCGATCGCGTTCAATCGCGACTCGTGCTAGGTAGGTCGCTTTCTCGATAACCTCGAGGTCGTGCGGATTCGGGCTTCGCGTTTCGCGCTCATAAATACAAAAAGTTCCCAGGACTTTTCCTTCCGACGACAGGATTGGATTTGACCAGGAGGCTCGGAGCCCGTGACTTAATGCAGCAGCGCGATGCTCCGGCACGTCCCAAAGCGGATCAGTCGCGATATCAGAAACTATGACCGCTGATCCGCGATAGGCCGCCGTCCCGCAAGAGCCGGCACACGGTCCAATAGGCAGCTTTTCCATCTCCTGCCTCCATCCTTTGGGAAGACTCGGGCCCGCCACGGAATCCAAATGAAGACCATCGGAGCGAAGCAGCAAAATCGAAGCAAGCGTACGGGGACGGTACTCCTCTATAATCAGACACAGGGCATCTAGGATCTCCTCCAGCGGAACGCCGGTCGCGATCATCTCGAGAAGACGCTTTTCACCGATGAACAAGGCCACTCCTCGCTTGCGCTCGGTGAGGTCAACCGTGGTGCCGGTATAATTATGGACTTCGCCGGACTCCTCAACGACGGGTCGGCCCACCCCCTGCACATGCTTAATAGATCCGTCCGCAAGCGCGATTCGAAATTCCATGTCAAAGCCGCT
>Ga0307277_10000566_pt1 | contig 13778 bp, 15 predicted proteins | sample ER_DNA_116_FD_194473 | JGI IMG/M metagenome (GOLD analysis project Ga0307277, IMG submission 194473) | Bulk soil microbial communities from the East River watershed near Crested Butte, Colorado, United States - ER_DNA_116 | ecosystem: Environmental > Terrestrial > Soil > Floodplain | place...
GCACCGAGCTCCTCGGCCTGAGCATCGACAAGGGAATCGCCACCGTCGATCTCACGTCCGAGTACGAGTCCGGCGGCGGCACGGCTTCGATGACGATGCGGCTCGCCCAGGTCGTCTGCACGCTCGACCAGTTCCCGACCGTCAAGGGCGTCCTCTTCCAGCTCGACGGGAGCCCCGTCGACGTGCTGGGTGGCGAGGGGATCGTGATCGACCACCCCCTGCGCTGTCGCGACTACAACGACCTGCTGCCTGCGATCCTCGTCACGAGCCCCGCGGCCGGCGAGACCGTCCCGAATCCCGTCACCATCACGGGTAGCGCCAACGTCTTCGAGGCAAACGTGACCGTCGAGATCCTCGACGCCTCCGGCAAGGTGGTCGGCAACGCCTTCACGACCGCCACCTGCGGGACCGGTTGCCGCGGAACGTTCTCCGTCACGGTTCCGTACGAGGTCCGCACCGAGCAGAAGGGCGTCATCGTCGTCCACGACGACGACGCGGCCGGCATCGGCCACCCGCCGCACGAAGTGCGCATCCCGGTCGTCCTCCAACCCGCGTCATGACCGCCGTCACCCCGGACTGCGTCGCACCGGCCGTCCTCGAGCGGGCGCGTGTCGGCGACCACGAGGCATTCGCCACCGTGGTTCGAATCTACGAGCGCCGGCTGCGTGGGATCGCGTACCGCGTTCTCGGCGACCGCGAGCGGATGGACGACGCTCTCCAGGAAGCCTACGTCCGCGCCTTCCGTGCGCTCCCCCGCTTTCGCGGCGATGCACGCGTGGGCACCTGGCTCTTCCGCATCACCTACAACGCCTGCCTCGACGAGCTCGCCAAGACGCGCAAGACGACGCACGTCCCGCTCGACGAGCTCGTCGAGCAGGCAAGCGAGGATCCCGAGCTCGAGAACTCGCTGGACGCGCGCCGAGAGCTGACTTCCGCGTTTGCGACCCTGTCTCACGATGAGCGGGCAGCCGTCTTCCTCGTCGACGTCGAAGGTTTCGACTACGCAGCGGCGTCCAGGGTCCTCGACGTTCCGGTCGGGACCGTTGCATCGAGGTTGAACAGGGCCCGCAAGACGCTCCGCACCGCTTTGCAAGCCGCGCCCGCAGGGTTCGGCGGCGAGCCGCAGAACCAGAGACCTCGGTGACCTATCGACGCTACCGAAGCTTGCCGCCCTGGCGGCGGGCGCTCACGTTCGTCGCGCTGCTCGTCGCGGCTGTCGCAGCGGCGGCGGCCGCGCGCGCGGACGAGCCCGGCGGCGTGCACGGCCCTTATTCGCCGGAACGGATCGCCGAGGAGGTCACCATCGGCGGCACTCAGGTGGGCGGCATGACCGCCGAACAGGCTGCGACCGCGGTGAATGCGGACTTCCGCCGACCCATCCCGGTCGGGCTCCCGGTACAGACGTTCTACGCCTCGCCTCCTTCCTCCGGCGGCGTTCCCCTCGTCGCTCCGGCAGTCGAACAGGCCTTCGCAGCCGAGCCCGGCGGACAGGTGCCGCTGAAGGTGCTCGTCGATCGTCCGCGACTCGCCGCCGCGTCGACCCGCTTTGCGGCCGAGCTCACCCGGCCCGCGGTCGATGCAGAGGTTCACCTCCGCGGGCTCCGCCCGGTCGTCCGGCACGAGCGATTCGGGGTCGAGGTGAAGGCCGGGCCGCTTGCACACGCGCTGCGCCAGGCCCTTCGGTCCGGCAGCCGCGACCCGGTCGAGGTCACCCATTCGACCCTCGTCCCGACGGTGATGGCAAAGGACCTCCGCACCGTGGTCGTCATCCAGCGCTCCGCGAACCGGCTGCTCCTGTACGCGGGCAAAGGCAAGCCCAGCAAGCTGGGCGTGGCCACCGGCCAGCCGATCTACCCGACCCCCCTGGGTCAGTTCACGATCGTCAGCAAGCAGCTGAACCCCTGGTGGTATCCGCCGAACTCTGACTGGGCTGCCGGGATGTCCCCGATCCCGCCCGGCCCGGGCAACCCGCTCGGCACGAGGTGGATGGGCCTCTCGACGCCGGGAGTCGGGATTCACGGGACTCCGGACGCTGCCTCGATCGGCTACTCGGCCTCGCACGGCTGCATCCGCATGCGCATTCCCGACGCCGAGTGGCTCTACGAGCGCGTGTCCGTGGGGACGCCGGTCTTTATCGTGGCGTAGGTGTGGGAAGGTCTGTCGACGCGCTTGGAGGGCGAGATCGTCGTCCTCGAGCCGCTCGGGCCAGAGCACGAGGAGGCGCTGCGCGCCATCGCTCGGGATCCACAGATCTGGAGCTGGATGACCGTGCACGGGCACGAGCCCGAGACATTCACCGCGTGGCTCGACATAACGCTGACGGCCGCCCAGGCGGGTCAGGAGGCGCCGTTCGCCATCATCCTCCGTGAGACCGGCGACGTCGTCGGGAGCTCGCGGTACCTGAGCCTGCGGCCGGAGCACCGCGGTCTCGAGATCGGCTACACGTGGCACACGCCCGCGGTGTGGGGCACGGGAGTGAACGTCGAGGCCAAATACCTGCTCCTCCGCCATGCGTTCGAGGACGTCGGCTGCATGCGGGTCGAGTTCAAGACGGACGCACTCAACGAGAGGGCCCGTGCGGCGCTCGAGGCGCTTCCGGCTCGCTTCGAGGGCATCTTCCAGAAGCACATGCTGGTGAGGGACGGCGAGGTGCGGAACTCCGCCTGGTATGCGATCACCGACGCCGAATGGCCCGCGGTGCGCGCGAACCTCGAGCGCCGGATCAGCGAGAAGCGCTGAGGCGGGCGTAGAGCTCTGCGCAGCCTTCAGCCGTCGCCGCGGCGACCACGCGCGAATGAGGCGCGAGGTCGAGCGGCGCCGCGTCGAACGGTGGAGCGTCGGGCAGGTCGATGGCGAGCGCCCGCTCCCGCACCAGCAACTGCGCGGCCGCGATGTCGACGCTCCGCGCGGGCTTGAGCGAGCACACTCCGTCGACCCGGCCTGCGGCGAGATGGCAGAGGGATAGGGCCAGGGAGCCCATCACGCGCGTCCGGTCGGCGAGACCGACCATGTCGGGTATCTGGGCCGCGACGAGGTCGGTCGTCGTCGCCTCGAAGGAGAGCATCTCGATGTCGTCCTTGGGCCCCGGGCCGTCGAGCGCCCCGCCGTTCAGAAAGGCGCCTTCCCCGCGCTGCGCCGTCCACTCCTCGCGCGTTCCGAAGTCGAAGACGTAGCCGAAGAAGACGTCTCGCATCGTGGGGCCGTCTGCCACGGCCAGTGAAACCGCGAAGAAAGGCACGCCTCGCTTGGCGTTCATGCTCCCGTCGATCGGGTCGAGAACGAGTCGCACGTTCCCGGAGCCGTACGCCCGCTCCCCGAGCTCCTCCGAGACAAGCGTGAAGTCGACTCCATGGGAATGCAGCTCTTCGAGCACAGACACCACCGCCGCCTCGGCTTCGGCGTCGATCGCTGTCGTCTCGTCCCCGCCCTCCCCGAGCCCGCGGGAAGGCTCGCGCTCGATTCGGGTCGGAAGCTTTTCCAGCGCTCCTTCGACCGCGACCCTGGCCTCGCGGGCGACCGCGAGCCAGTCCGTCACTCGTCGAAGGGCGAGAAGAGCAGGCCGCCCACGAGCTTGGGATAGAAGTAGGTGCTCTTCTCAGGCATGCGCTCGCCGGCCCGCGCAAGAGTCTGGACCTGCTCGACCGTCGGCGCCCGGACCAGAAAAGCCGCTCCCGCCTCACCGCTGGCGACTGCCCCTGCGGCCTTGTCCGCGCTGGGGGTGAAGCGCACCCGCTCGAGCCGGAATTGGTCGACGACCGCCGTGTCCAGCCCGGCCGTGTCCGCCTGGGCAACGACGGCGCCGTCTGGTCGAAGGAGCGCGAACGCCGCGCGGTCGCGCGGTAGGTGGTCGAGCGTGTCCAGCGCTTCCGCGGCCCCCGCGACGGAGATGAGGTCGAACGAGCCGTCCAAGTCGGGCGCCGGGCCGGCCGAGACCCGGTGCGTTGGAAAGATCGTCAGCCCGGGGTCGCTCGCGCTCACGAGTGCCGCGAGGACATGGCTCGTCTCCGCGCTCCCGTCCTCCTCGTGAAAGCGGAGAGCGGCTTCGTAGCGATGGTGTCCGTCGGCGATCACGAGCGGAGGCTCGATGCCGTCTGCGGCGTCCGGCGGCAATCGCCAGAGCCGGCTCGTGACTCCGTCGATCGTCGCCTCGAGCTCCGCCGGACGCGGCGGGCGATCGGGCGAACCGGCACCGTCGTGGAGCTGGAGGATGGGAGAGAGCTTCGTCCGAGTCGCCTCGAGCAGGCGGAGCCGCCCGCGGCGAGGCTTGGGAAAGCTCCGTTCATGAGGGAGCACGACGCCGCGTTCGTAGGGCTCGAGCGCAGTCCGCGCGACCAGGCTCCTGCGGACCCGCGGGACCCCGTCAGGGCCAACGAACTCCTCCTCGAGCAACCAGACGGAGGGCTCTTCCTCTCGAACCAGCACGCCTTCTCGCTGCCACTCCGCCAGCACGCGGGCGGCCGCGGCCGGATCGTCGGGACGGACCAGCCGCACGGCGTTGTACGGGCTCCTGGCGAGGAGCTGCTCGTGGAGCTCCGGCGAGATGACGTCGTACGGAGGCGAAACGAGGTCGTCGAGCGGGCCCGCCGCGCCCGCGGCGTACCGGAGGGCGCGAAACGGCTTCACGAGCGCCATCGCGGCCAGGCTAGCAGCCGACGCCGGACCTAGAATCGGTCCGTGACGATCGCGGAGCTGGCAGAGGACCGGGTCGTCGAGGCCACATACGCGGTCGCCCGCAAGCAGCGCCTTCGCACCCGCAGCGGCAGCCCCTATCTGGCGCTCGAGCTCGTGGATCCGAGCGGCCGGATCGATGCCCGCGTCTGGAGCGACGTCGATCTGCTGGACAAGCGCTTTCGAGAGGGCGATGCCGTCCGCGTGCTCGGGCGAGTGGAACGCTTCCGCGACCGGCTCCAGCTCGAGGTACGGACGCTCGAGCCCGCCGAAGACGACCCCGCGACCCTCGTCCCCGAGGCCCGCCGCGACCTGGAAGAGCTCGACGGCTTCTTCGAGTTCCTCGCCGCAGAAGTCGCTCATCCGGAGTTGCAGTCCCTCGTCGGCGCGTTCGTCGCCGACGTGCCCTTCAGGGCCAGGCTCCGCGTTCTGCCGGCCACACCCGACTCGCACCACTCCTACGCCGGCGGGCTGCTCGAGCACACGGTCGCCGTCGCTACGACGTGCCGGGACGTCGCTCAGCTGCACCCACGGCTTCGCTCCGACCTGCTCCTCGCCGGCGCGCTCCTGCACGACGTCGGCCGGACCGTTGAGCTCGACCAGGGGCCGCTCTTTCTCCCCACCGACGAGGGGAAGCTTCTGGGCCATGTGCACCTCGGCCTGCGCCTGATCGAAGAGCATGCCTCGAGCGTCTCCAGCGCAGTGCGCGCAGAGCTTCTCCATTGCGTCGCCGCGCACCACGACGCGCGGGCGGCGCGCACGGCCGAAGCCGCCGTCCTCTACCACGCGAACCAGCTCGACGCCGTCGCCGCGACGCGGCCTACTGAATAGCTAGTTTCTCGCCGTGGAGAGGGTCGCCCTCGTCAGCGGCGGTAACCGGGGCCTCGGGCTCGAGGTCGCCCGGCGCCTGACCGAGGACGAGTACACCGTTGTGGTCGGTTCACGCGACCTGGCCAAGGGCCGGGAGGCTGTCGAGGCGCTGGGGGAACTCGCCTACGCCTGCCGACTCGACGTCGCCGAGCCCGAGTCAATCGAAAGCTGCCTGACCGAGATCGAGGAGCGATACGTCCGCCTCGACGTCCTCGTCAACAACGCGGGGATCGAGGGAGGTGGCTGGAGGACGAACGCCGTCGACGTCGATCTCGACGAGGTGCGCGACACGCTCGAAACGAACCTCTTCGGCGCCTGGAGGCTGACGCAGGCGGCGCTGCCTCTCATGCGCCGGAACCAGTATGGGCGCATCGTCAACCTCTCGAGCGGCATGGGCCAGCTCTCCGACATGGGCGGTCACGCGCCTGCCTACCGACTCTCGAAGACAGGGCTGAACGCGCTCACACGCATGCTCACCGCGGAACTCGAGGGGGAGAACATCCTCGTCAATTCGTGCTGCCCGGGCTGGGTGCGAACTGACATGGGTGGGCCCAACGCCACGCGTTCGGTCGAGGAGGGCGGAGACACGCCCTACTGGCTCGCAACGCTGCCCGACGACGGGCCGCGCGGGGGGTTCTTCCGGAACCGGGAGGCGATCCCGTGGTGAGTCAGGCGGCGAGCGCGCGGCTCAGGCTCTCGACGCTCTCCGGCACCAATCGGTAGAAGGCCCAGGTCCCGCGCCGGTTGACGTCGACGAGGCCCGCCTCGCGCAGGATCCGCAGGTGATGCGAAATCGTCGGCTGCGAGAGCCCGAGATCCTCGAACGCACAGACGCAGACCTCGCCCGCACCCGCGAGCCGGTTGACGATCGCGATGCGAGTGGGATCGCCGAGTGCCTTGAATCGGAGTGCCAGATCGGCGCGGGCGCCTTCCGGGAGCGGAGGTGCGCCCGGGGCGCAGCAAGAGGATGAGATCGTTGCGATCGTCTTCATTGACGTTTATCAATATATCAGCTAGGCTCGTGTGAAACGAGCCGAGAGGAGGGATGAGATGGCTGCCTGTGATTGCGATTGCCCCGAGGGCTGCGAAGAAGGCTGCGACTGCGGCTGCTGCTAACTCCGTCCGCCAGAAGCCTCACGATTCCCCCAGTCAATCCAAGGGGGTAATGCGTGTACGGCTTCCGGTGGGAACGCTGGTCGGCACTGGCAGGGGTTCTCTTCGTCGCGCTCTTCGCGGTCGCGTTCTCTCTGGCCGCGAACTCGGACGACAACCCGACCGATCTCGCGAACGACCTCGCCGACAGCGGGAACCGCACTCAGCAGATCGTCGCGTGGTTCCTCTTCATCGCGTCGGCGCTCGCGTTCCTCTCGTTCCTGGGGACGCTTAGAGACATGCTCGTCCGGGCGGAAGGCGGACCGGGGACGCTCTCGTCGCTCGTCTTCGGGCCGGGCCTCGTCTTCACCGGCCTCTACGTCGCCGGGGTCTCCATGTTCACCGCACCGGCGGCTCTCGCCGACGAGTCGAACTACAAGCTCGACCCGAACACGGCCGAAATGTTCAGCGACGCGGGCTACCTCCTGCTCGTCGCGGGCGTGATGGTCGCCGCGATCATGGTGCTCTCAGCGTCCACGGCCGCGCTCCGAACCGGTGTCCTTCCGGCCTGGCTCGGCTGGGTCGGCCTCGTGGTCGCGGTGGGGATGCTCTTCGCGGTCTTCTTCGTCCCGATCCTCGTCTTCGTCGCCTGGGTGCTCGTGGTCAGCCTCGTCATGCTGGTGGCGGCCTGGCGCGTTCGTGGTGGCACCGCTCCACCTCCGCCCGTGACGACGACTACCTCGGTGGGCTGAACCGCACGTTCAGGACATCTCCGTCCTCGACGGCGTAGGTCTTTCCCTCCAAGCGTTCGAGGCCCCTCCGGGCGGCCTCGGCGTGCGATCCGGCGGCGACGAGGTCGTCCCAGCGGATGACCTCACAGCGGATGAATCCACGTGCGATGTCCGTATGGACCGAGGCCGCGGCCTCGAGCGCAGTCTGGCCGTGGCGCAGCGTCCAGGCCCGGGCCTCGGTGTCGCCGACCGTGAAGAATGTGACCAGATCGAGGGCCTCGAAGAGACGCCGCACGACGTCCGCGAGGGCAGACGGCCCGTCCCGAAACTCCTGGGCCTCTTCAGCGGGAAGCTCCGCCAGCTCTGCTTCGAGCTGTAAATCGATTCCGCTCGGCCCGTTGCGGATCTCGACCATCGGCTTCGTCGTCAACGGCTCCAGCTCGGGCGGAAGCTCGCCGTACTCGGACAACGGCCGCTCGCTTTCGACGTAGGCGAGGATCCGACCCAGCTCTTCGGCCTGGGCACGCAGGGCCGAATCGCCGGACTTCGCCTGCTTCTCCACGCGTTCGAGCCGCCTGGCGACGTGCTCGCCGTCCGCGACGAGGAGCTCGAGTCGGAGTGTCGTCAGGTCGTCGTCGGGATTGCGGGTGCCGGACCAGTCGTCGAGGACGACGAGGAGCGCATCCACCTCGCGCAGGTTGCCGAGCAGCTCGGCGCCGGTGCCAGGGACGTCGACGACTCGCACCGAGGCAGGCGTGACCTTGGCCGAGCCCACGACTTCGGCCAGCCTGTCGAGACGCTCGTCGGCGATCGTCGCCATGCCCACATGCTCCTTGCCCGGGATCTGTGAGCCGGCTCCCGTCAGGACCCTGAAGAGGGTCGTCTTGCCCGCGTTCGGAAGACCGACGATCCCGACCTGGAGCGCCAACCGGGCTCAGCCCGTCTTCGCGAGCTCGCGCTGGAGAGAGGCCAGCGCACGGTGCTGGAGCGACTTCACCGCCCCCTCGGTCTTGCCGAGGATCGTCGCCACGTCCCCATTGGGGAAGTTGAACACGAACTTGAGCGTGAGCACCTGCTGCTGGTCGGGCGAAAGCCCCTCGATCATCTCGAGCATGCTCTGGCGGCCGATCGACTGCATGGCCTCCTCTTCCGCGGAAAGCTCGGCGGAATCCGCAGGCTCGGGCGTCTCCTCCTCCGGCTGCCAGCGCCTGTGGGCGCGGAAGTGATCCATGGCCAGGTTGTGGGCAATGCGAAAGAGCCAGGCCGAGATCGGCACCTTGCGCCATTCGAAGCTCCCGATCCGCTCGAGCATCTTGACGAAGGTCTGGTTGGTCAGGTCCTCGGCGTCGTGCCGGTTGCCGACCGTCATCTGCAAATAGCTGTAGATGCGGTCGAAGTGGATCAGATACAGCTCCTCGAGCGCTTCCCGGTCGCCTTTCTGGGCGCGCTCGACGAGGCGGCGGACCTCGGCCGCACTGGTCGCGTCGTCGGGCACGAGGTGGGTTTACCCTAAGTGCTCGCGCCGAAGCCGATGTGCGTCTCGCGCGACGTCCGCCGCACATAGACGACTTTGCGCAGCGCGATCACATAGGTGCCGTCCTCCGTCTCGAGGTCGTAGACGAGCTCGTCTCCGGCGAGCGCGGACCGGAAACCGTCCGCCTGCTCGGCGCTGACGTTGCCGCCGACGATCTGCCCCCCTTCGAAGGCGATGTCGAGACGGACACGGCCGTTTGCGCTTGCTTTAGCCACTGATCACCTCCACGAGGACGCCGTGGACGCTGTCTGGATGGACGAACGAGACCTCATGCCCACCGAGGCCGGGGCGGGGCTCGGCGTCGATCACCTCGACCCCCTCCGAGACGAGCGAGCGTAGCGCGGCAGCCACGTCCGCAACCTCGTAGGCGACGTGGTGCATCCCCGGCCCCCGCTTGGCGAGGAAGCGGCCGACAGGCGTGTCCTCGCCGAGCGCCGAGACGAGCTCGACCCGTCCGTCGCCGATCCGCAGGTACGCAGCCTCCACGCCCTGGTCGTCCATGCGCCCGCGGAGCTCGATCCGTGCGCCGAAGAGCCGCTGATAGGTCTCCAGTGCGTCGTCGAGGTCCGTGACGGCGAACGCGACGTGATGGACTGAGCGCACCTCCACGCTCCGATCCTATCGGCGCGGCGAGGGGCTAGTGATCCGGCAGCTGGACGACGCGCCCGACCGCGCCCGAGGCATCGGACTCCGGCTCGATGCCCGCCAGCAGTTCCTCGAGCTCGGCGCGCACGAGCGTCTCCTTCTCGAGCAGGAGACCGGCGAGCATGTCGAGCGTCCTGCGGTGCTTCGAAAGCAGCCGGACGGCCTCGGAGAAGGAGTAGTCGCAGATACGGGCCTGCTCCTCGTCGCGGAGCCGCTTCGTGTGCTCGGAGAGCGCGTAATTGTCGGCCCGCATCGTCCGCGAAGAGACCTCGTCGCCCATGCCGTACTCGAAGATCATCGACCGCGCGAGGGCGGTGACGCGCTCGAGGTCGTCCGCCGCGCCGTTCGTGACCGCGCCGAAGACGATCTGCTCGGCCGCGCGCCCGGCCAGCATCACCTTCATCAGGTCGACGAGCTCTTCCTTCGTCTGGAGGTAGCGGTCTTCCTGGGGCGCGTTGAGCGTGTAGCCGAGCGCTCGCCCACGCGAGACGATCGTGACCTTCTGGACGGGCTGGGGGTTGCCCACGAGATGGGACATGAGCGCGTGGCCGGCTTCGTGGTAGGCGAGGATGCGCTTCTCCTTCTCGGTCACGACCCGACGCTGCTGCAGGCCGGCGATCACCCGCTCCATCGCGTTCTCGAAATCGGCCTGTTCGATCTGCGAACGTTGGTCGCGCCCGGCGAAGATCGCGGCCTCGTTACAGATGTTGGCCAGGTCGGCGCCCGTGAGTCCCGCGGTCTGGCGCGCGACGGCCTCGAGGTCGATGTCGGTCGCGAGCGGCTTTCCCCGCGTGTGCACGCCGAGGATGGCCAGACGCCCAGCCAGGTCGGGTGGAGCGACGAGGATCTGCCGATCGAAGCGCCCCGGGCGAAGAAGAGCGGTGTCCAGGTCCTCGAGCCGGTTGGAGGCGCCGATGATCACGACCTGGTCGGGGCCGCGGAAGCCGTCCAGCTCGACGAGGAGCTGGTTCAAGGTCTGGTCCTGCTCGCGGTTGAAGCCGCTGCCCGTTCGCCGGGTGCCGACGGCGTCGAGCTCGTCGATGAAGACGATGGCGGGCGCGTTCTTGCGCGCCTTCTCGAAGAGCTTCCGGATCCGTGCCGCGCCGAGGCCCGCGAACATCTCCACGAACGCGGAGGCGCTCTGCGAATAGAACGTGGCGCCCGACGCGTGCGCCACGGCCTTCGCTAGCAGCGTCTTGCCCGTGCCGGGGGGGCCGTAGAGCAAGATGCCCTTGGGAACACGCGCCCCGAGGAGCCCGAACCGGCGCGGGTGCTGGAGAAAGTCGACGACCTCCTGGAGCTCGGCGGCCGCCTCGTCGACGCCCGCGATGTCGCTCCAGTCCACCGAGGATTTCGAGTCCGGATCGATCTCGGCCGGCTTCACGCGCGGCATGAAGGCCAGCGTGCGCCAGAGCAAGTAGATGATCAGGCCGAAGAAAACCAGCGGAAGCCACGTAAGCGCAGCCTCCGGAACCGACCCGAGGATGTCGACGATCCGGTCCACCCCGGCTCTCATCGGCCGGGAGCGCGAGAAGCTAAAGCACTCGCTCCAGCCGGCGACTTTCGCGGAAGCGGCGGCCGACCTTGGCCGAGGGGAGCCCGTCGGTGAGCACGATGTCGCCGGTGAAGTCGTTCTCGCCGCGGATGAGCGCCGAGCCGACGCCGTAGGAGTCGACGGGGACGCCCCGCTCCTCGAAGGCGCGGATCTTCTCGGCGTCGAAGCCGCCCGAGGCGACGATCTTGACGCGCTCGAAGCCGTTCTGGTCAAGAGCCTCGCGCACCTTCCACACGAGGCGCTCGTTGACACCCGTCGGCTTGAAGTCGCCCATCTCCTCCCAGAGCGCCCGATCGACAAGCACCTCGGAGGTGTCGAGGCGCACGCCCCACAGACGGTCGCCCAGTGCGCGTGCGACCTCGAGCGAGGTCCGGACCGAATCGTTCTCGAAGTCGACGAGAACGGTGACGTTCAGGTCCGGCGGCGCCCACTCGGCGAACTTCGTGGCCGCCAGCACAGTGTTGCCGCCGTACGCCGAGATGAGCGCGTGAGGCACGGTGCCGACGCCTTTGCCGCCCCACCAGGACGCCTGCTCGTCAGTCGTCACCCCAACGGGCGTACCGACGACCTCGCCGGCAATGAAGGCGGCGTATCCGTCCCCGGTCTGGATCCGATGATGATCGTGGCGGGCAGGCATGAAGATGATCTGCTTACCGTTGGCGGCCTCGAGCACGCGCACGACGTTCGTCGTGATCAGCGTGCGCCGCGCCAGCGTTCCGAGGTAGACCGTCTCCAGGTGGGCGAACTGGGTGTAGTCGCCTTCGATCGTCAGCACGGTCTCCCACGGCTCGATCCGGTCGCCGTCGTAGAGCGCGTGGACGGTCAGGTCCTCCCAGTCGTGGGAGCAGAGCTTGAGGATGGCGAGGGCCTCGTCCATTCCGCCCAGGTACGCCTCTCGCTTCTGGAAGACCTGCATGACGACCCGCGGATGTCGCCCGTCCGCGAGCAGCGTCTCGCGCGCGTGATTGAAGTAGGCGTCGGTGTAGTAGCCCTCCCGCATCTTCTCGATCGGCAAATCGAAGATTTCCGGAGGCAGGCGTTTGCGCTCGGTTCGGATTGCCATAGCGCTAGAGCGGGGGGTGAACGAGGGGGATCTCCCCCTCGTTGAAGATCTCAGGTGGAAGGCGGCGCTTCCGCTGCTCCGTTGCCATCATTAGCAGGGGATTCTAGGCGGAGGCATTCCTGCAGAGCCGCCTCGGCGACCTCCAGCTGTTCCGGGCTCGGCTCCGCGGTGACGAAGCGGTGCTGCAGCTCGTGCCCCGGCTTGGCGAGCGCTCGGGCGAGGGCATTTCCCTCGTTTCGGACCATCCACGAGAAGATCTCGAGCGAAGCGGCGACGGAGCCCAGCCCGGCCGCTGCTCGCGCGAGAGGACGAATGTTCGCGGGCGCCTTCCCGGCGACCATGCTCCCGATTGCGCTCGTGAGCAGGAGCGGACCCAGTACGTGCGAGCCGCAGCGCTCGTGCTCCCTCGCCCGCTCCTCGCCGTGCTCGTAGGAGCCGATGGCGATGTGCTCGGCGCCGTGGTACTCGGCCAGGCTCGAGCTCCTGAGCGCCATCGCCGCGGGCGCGACTGCGAGCAGCGCCGCCATGGCTTCCTGCGTCAGGGGCGAAAACCGGCTCGCGCGCACGAGCCGAAGGCCGAGCGCGCTGCCGAGCATGGCTCCCGCCACGCCAGGGCGCTGGAACGGAAGCTGCACGGCCGGAAGGCGTCGGCGCACCTCCGGCAGGAGGGCGAAGACCTCGGCCAACCGGGCGGGACCGCGCAGAATCGGGTTGCTGATGTCGATCGAGCGCAAGGGCTTCGGGCCTGAGGCGAGCTCGAGCGAGCCGTCCTCCAGACGGACCGCACAGGCCCAGAAACGCGGGCCGTGCACGAGCACCCCGTTGCCGAGGGCCATACCGCCCAGCCGGACTCGCTCTTCGCTCACCCCTCGAGTGTACGTACCACATGCAGGAGGAAGCGGGTTCCAAGCTCGAGGTCGGCCACCGCGATGCGCTCGTCCGCCGAATGGATCAGGCGTGAGGCCAGCTCGGCGTCCATTGCCCGCATGGGGAAGAAGCCGTACGAGATCGTTCCGAAGGCCTCGCGCATGTAATGGCTGTCCGTGAAGCCAGGGAGGACGACCGGGCTCAATGTCGCTCCCTCGTCCTCCTCGCGGACGAACGACTCGATCGCGTCCCAGAGTGGTGTGTCCAGCGGAGACGAAGTCCCGCCGACGGCCTCGACCCACTCGAGCTCGTAGTCGCCCTCGCCCAGGCAGGCGCGAAGCTCACGCTCGGCCTCCTCCTGGGTCTGGCCCGGGAGCAGGCGACAGTCGCAGTCGACTTCGCAGCGGCCCGGGATCACGTTCCGCTTCCTGGAGGCTTCGATGATCGTCGGCGAGACCATGAGCGAGAGCATCGGCTCGACCATGGCGCGGACGGTCGGTTCGAGCGCCGCGAGCCGCTCCGGCAGCTCCGCGGGATCGGGAGCGCCCCCGAGCGCCTCGAAGAAGGCGGTCGTCTCGGGGAGCAGCCGCGGCTTCGGCTGAATCGCCCCGAGACGCTCGATCAGCGGGGCCGCCTTGACGAGCGCGTTGTCGGCGATGCCGGGCATCGAGGCGTGGCCGCTGCGGCCGTGCACGTGCAGCAGGAAGGGCGAGCTCATCTTCTCGGCGGTCGAGCAGAGGTAGATCGTCCGTC
>Ga0307277_10000568_pt1 | contig 13768 bp, 13 predicted proteins | sample ER_DNA_116_FD_194473 | JGI IMG/M metagenome (GOLD analysis project Ga0307277, IMG submission 194473) | Bulk soil microbial communities from the East River watershed near Crested Butte, Colorado, United States - ER_DNA_116 | ecosystem: Environmental > Terrestrial > Soil > Floodplain | place...
CGGCTGCCCGCTCCGTTCCAGCTTCGAGGAGCAGGTCGGCCAGGCGCTCGCGCCGGTCGCCGGCGTCCAGCGGGTAGCCCTCGAGTTCGACGTGATGACCCCGGAGGAGCGGGCTGCCCTCACCGCTCGGTTGCGCGGCTCGGTCACCGAGCGCACGAAGGGGATCGCGCTCGACCGCTCCACACGGGTGCTCGCGATCGCGAGTGGAAAGGGCGGCGTCGGCAAGTCGACCCTGAGCGCCAACCTCGCGGCTGCGTTCGTCCGGCTAGGGCAGCGGACCGGGATCCTGGACGCCGACGTCTACGGTCACTCGATTCCGCACCTGCTCGGCATTCACCAGAAGCCGGTCGCGGTCGACCGGATGATCGTGCCGCCGGTCCGAGGCGAGCTGAAGCTGATGTCGATCGGCTTCTTCCTCGACGACAACCAGCCGGTCATGTGGCGTGGACCGATGCTCCACCGCGCACTCGAGCAGTTCCTCACCGACGTGCACTGGGGTGAGCTCGACACGCTCGTCGTCGACATGCCGCCCGGCACCGGCGACGTCTCGATCTCGCTCGGCCAGCTCCTGCCGCGTGCCGAGGCCGTCATCGTGACCACCCCGCAGCCGCTGGCGCAGGAGGTCGCGGCCCGCGCGGCCCTGATGGCGCGGAAGACGAACATGCGCCTGCTGGGCGTCGTCGAGAACATGAGCGGCGAGGCGTTCGGCAGCGGCGGCGGCGACCGGCTCGCGAACGAGCTCGAGGTCCCGCTGCTCGGCCGCATCCCGCTCGATCGCGCCTTGCGCGAGGCCGGCGATGCGGGTGAGCCGCTCGTCGAGAGCGACCCCGGGTCGGAAACCGCGCGGGCGCTCACGTCTCTCGCCGAGGCGATCGCCGCGACCCAGCGCGAAGAGGGCGTCGGCATCGTCAAGGCCCTGCCTGTTCTCTCCTGAATCTCCGAAGGGCGCCCCGAGAGGCGCCCTTCGTGTTCCAGCGGACCCCGGGGCTTCGTTACCTTCAGCCCCGCTGAAACCAGACGGTAAGACGTGCCCGCGGGGGAAAATGCCGCCCGGACAGGTAAGGATTTCGTAATGCGGGACGAGGTTCTCGAGCGGCTTGGCGCCCTCGGCTTCTCGGAAGCCGATGCGCAGGCGCTTGCCGATCATTTCCTCGACGCGGAGGCGCGTGGCAAGCGCGGCCACGGACTCTCGCGGGTCGATTGGCTCGGCACGCTTCCCGACCTCGACGCCCGCGCGCGACCCCGGCGGCTCGTCCGGGAGCCCGGGTACGAGCGCTGGGACGGCAACGGCGCAGTTGGGTACCTGACGCTCGCGGCGATCGTCGAGGCCCAGCTCGCCTCGCCGCCCGCGGAGGCCAGGCTCGTGGTGGCTCAGCGCTGCTTTCCGACGGGAATGCTCGGCGACTGGACGCGAAGGCTTGCCGACGGGGGCCTCCTGGCCGTCCTGACGGCGACCTCCCCTCCGCGGCTCGGTCCTCCCGGCGGTGGGCCAAAGCTCGCCGGGACGAATCCGCTCGCGATCGCGATCCCGAGCTCGGACGGGCGCCCGCTCGTCGCCGACGTCTCGATGGGGGCCGTCACGTACGGCGACGTGATCGCAGGCCTTGCGGCCGACGAGGAGCTCGTTCCGTTCGGAGGGGAGCACGCGCACAAGGCGTTCGCTTTGGCGCTCGGATTACACCTGCTCGTGGACGCGCTGGTCGCGGAGCCCGGCCACGGCGCCGTTCTGCTTGTCGCTCGCCCGGAGGCCGACCCCGTTCCCGCGTTACGTGCTCGAGCCGGCGGTATCCGCCTGCCGGGTGACCGCTAGAAAGCGCGGCTCATCGCGCAGGGAATCGAAGTCTTCGTCATCGGCGGCCCCTTTGGCGACGATCTCGGGCTCGAGCTCGGCCGCGCGCTCCAGGTGGTGCAGCGCCGCTTCCTTGTCGCCGGCGAGGGCTTCCAGACAGGCGAAGTTGAAGTGGCCCTGCCACACATCCGGGTGCTTGGCCACGTGGTCCTCCAGCTCGGCTCTGGCCCGGTCGACGTCTCCTCGCCGGAAATGGCCGAAGGCGACGAAGACGTTCTCCCACGGCGAGGGGGTGAATACCTCCCCCTGCTTGGCGCCGACTCCCATCACGGTCGTCTTCGGCTCGGCGGCCACGGCTCCGCGTAGCGTCCCGGGGACGCAGTGGACGAGGGTGCCGGCGGGCGCGTCGTGCTCCTCGCCCTCGAGGGTGAAGGTGGCCCGGCCCGAGAGGACCACGTAGAGCTCTTCGTGTCCGTTCTGCTCGCGGTGCTCCTCGACGACGCGCTGTCCCGCTTCCTCCGCCGTGTACGCGTTCGCCCCGAACGCCCTGATGTCGAAGTGGCGCCTGATCGGCCGCCACGTCAGCCCTTCGTCGTCGACCTGATACGCGTCCAGCTCGTCGATGCGGGCGATTTCCCAGCCTTGCTCCTTCATGTCTGCCTCCTCAGCTCCTCGAGCACGACGGGATCGACGCGCTCGACCCCGTCAACCCGCTCTTCCAGATTCTCGTTTCCGGCCCAGTGAAAGAATGCGTCGCCGAGCTCGCCTTCGTATCCGAGGCGGGCCAGGCGCTCGCGCAGCTCCGCTGCCAGATCGTCATCGACCGCCAGCCACTCGTCTACCGGCGTCGTGCCGAAGATTGCCTGGTGGAGGACGTAGATGCGCCGAAGCTCCTCCAGGGGGCGCAGGTGCTCGTCGACGCGGAGGTCGACCACCTCGTCGGAGAGACCCGCGTAGCCGCCGTCGCGCTCGACGACGAGCAGGGCGGCGGACTGCTGGCCGCGGCGGTCGCCGCCCGCGGCCTGGGCGGCGTCGAGGCAGGCGAGAAGGCGCTCGGCGAGCGGTCCCGAGCTCGCCTCGAACGTCTCGGCTATCGCGTCGACGGTCTCGGCGGAGACGAGGATGTTGCCCTGGGCCGCGTAGCAGCTTCCGGTTCGGCCGCCCGCCCAGTCGAAGCATTCGGCGCCGGAATAGGTCGCCGCCCGTCCCTCGCGGTCGACGATCCCGACCTGGCGGTGTTCGCGGCCGTCGTCCGCCGAGATCAGCCGCTCGACGACCTCTTCGGCGCCCAGTCCCTCCCGGAGCAGTGTGAGGCCCTCAGGCCCGTAGCGCGGGTTGGCGTAGGCCTGCGTGGCAATTGCCCCGGTGCCGGGCTCCGCCCAGGGAACGACCGACCCGACGCCGAGGAACTTCGACTGGGTCGCGACGCCCCACTGCCCCACTTCGAGATCGCAGGCGGCGATCGAGTAGGTGGCGACGAGGCAGTTAGCCATAGGTGAGCTCCGTCAGGTCGAGCTCGACCAGCTCGCGCTTGTGCCTCGGGATGACGACCGAAGCCACTTCCGGCCGCGCAAGCGCGGCTTTAACGCCTTCCGGAGAGTCGGCGCGAACGACTACGGGGCGCCCGGTCTGATGAGCTTCCTCGAGCGCTGCGGTGTCGGAGACGTCGTCGAGGACGAGTGCCTCCTCCAAGTCGACCTCGCCCTCGACGGTGATCTCGGGGATCTGCCGGCCGGTGGCGCCGAACCAGCGCTCCCTCAAATCGTCGTCGTCTCCCCCGGCTCGAGCGCGATCACCTCGACGCCGGGCGGTGCCTGCTCGCGCAGCTCATCAGGCGTGCCGACCAGCATCGGAAATGTGCCGTAGTGGCTGGGAACGCAGCGCTTCGTCCCCAGCAGCTCGAGCGCGACGGCGGCCTCGCGCGGGTCCATCGTGAAGTGCCCGCCGATCGGCAGCACTGCGACGTCCGGTGAGTAGATCCGCCCGATCAGCTGCATGTCGCCGAAGACGCAGGTATCGCCTGCAAAGTAGACCGTCGTGCCGTTCTCGAAGCGGAGCACGAGGCCGGCCGCCTCGCCGAGGTAGTCGCCGTCGTCCGAGGAGCTGGAGTGGAACGCGTTCACGAGCGTGAACTTGACTCCTCCGGCCTCGACCGTGCCGCCCTTGTTGGGTCCCGGCATCTCGCCGACCTCGGCGCCCTGCCCTCCGAGCCAGCCATTCAACTCGAGGAGCGCGACGATCTCAGGCCTGAACTTCTTGCTCAGCTCGACCGTCTCGCCGACGTGGTCGCTGTGTCCGTGGGTGAGGGCGATCACGTCGACCCGCTCGGGCTCCTTCTCGGAGTCCGGACACTTTGGATTCGAGAGAAACGGGTCGACGTAGATGCGCTTGCCTCCGGGCGAGTCGAGCCGGAAGCTCGCGTGGCCCAGCCACGTCAGCGGTACGTCAGGCATTCACGCTCCTCTCTCACGGGAGCCGGGAGCGTAGCGGAGGAGTCCCGGCGCAGATGACGAACCAACGGGCATGGCTCGTCGGTGGATTCCGGTCGCTCTCGTGATCGCGGCCGCGGCGGCGGACGGGGCAGGGGCGCACGGGGTCGCCTTCTACGCGCTGCTGGCGGCGGTACCGGCGGCGGCCGTGGCGGCGCTCGATGCGTACGGCGACTCGTTCGAGGATCCACGCAACCGCCTGCACGCGCTTCTCTGGGGAATCGTCCTGGCGCTGACGGTCAGCGGAGCCGCCGTGCGGGCGCCGGTTCTCGCGGAGGGCACCGTCCCCGCGCTCGCCAAGTCGGCGGTCGTCGCGTGCCTGGCGATCTTCTGCGTTCAGGCCGTTGCCGGCCTGGTGTCAGAGCTGCGCCGCAACTAGGTTCACGCGCGCGCCCCTGGGAGGGTGGGGGTTTGGGACGGTACCGGCTGGAGTTGCGCGAGTGTGCGCCGTCTCTGTGCCGATTCTGTAACTCCTAGAAGATCGCTCCGGCCGCGTGCTTCGCGCCGTCGATCAGCGGCTGAACTGCGAAGAACGAGCCGACGGTGACGACGAGCGCAGCGGCGACAGCGGCTTGAAGGAGCCGCTCCGGCGGCGGCGAGCCGCCCACCACCGCCGCGAGTTGCAGCTCTTCCGTCGGCCGCATGAAGAGCGCCCGGACCACTCCGAGGTAGTAGTAGAGGCTGACCGCGGTCGCGGCGACGCCGACGATCACGAGCCACGTCCAGCCGTGCCGGTAGGCCGCAGCGAAGAGGTAGAACTTGCCGACGAAGCCGCCCGTCAGGGGAAACCCGGCGAAGCCGAGCATGAAGGCGGCGAGCGAGATCCCGAGCAGCGGCCGCTCCCAGCCGAAACCGGCCAGGCTCTCGACGGTCACGGGCGCGTTCAGCTCGCGCTCCCGCGCGGCGACGACGGCAAAGGCGCCGACCGACATCGCCGAGTACGGGATCAGGTAGTAGAGGAGCGCCCGGCCGCCGAGCGCGTTGTTCGCCGCGACAGCGATCAGCATGAAGCCGGCGTGAGAGATCGACGAGTACGCGAGCATCCGCTTCAGGCTTCGCTGCACGAGCGCGGCGAGGTTGCCGATCGCGAGCGAGGCGCAGGCGAGCACTGCGACCGTGACCGTCCAGAGCCGCGCCTCCTGCGGGAACGCGGTCACGAGGATCCGCAGCGTTAGGACGAGCGCAACCGTCTTCGTCGCCGCCGACATGAACGCCGTCACTGGGGTTGGCGCGCCCTCGTAGACGTCCGGCGTCCACATGTGAAAGGGCGCCGCCGATGCCTTGAACCCGAGCCCGCCGATCACGAGGGCCAGCCCTGCGACGAGCAACGCATCGTGCGAGAGATGCTGGCTCTGCACCGCGGCCGCGATCTCGCCGAAGCGAAGGGCTCCCGTCGCTCCGTAGACGAGCGCCGAGCCGAAGAGCAGCATGGCCGAGCCGAAGCCTCCGATGATCAGGTACTTGAGCCCCGCCTCGAGCGAGCCAGCGAGCTGCGCGTCGATCGCGCAGAGGATGTAGAGGCTGATCGAGAACCACTCGAGCCCGAGGAACAACGTCATCAGCGTGCTGGCCGTCGTGAGGAAGGCCATCCCCGCGCCGGCCCACGCGAGCAGCGCGTAGTACTCGGCGACGTGGTCCTCCGGCAGCGGCTCGGAGTAGGACGTCCCTACCGCGAGCAGGCCCGCACCCGCGATGATCATCTGCGCCAGGGCTCCGAGCCGGTCGCGCTGGATCGCAGCCGCGATCACTCCGTGACCGTCGGCGGAGTTCGCATACAGCAGGGCTGCCGCCACGAGCGCGCCCGCAAAGCCGAGCGCGCAGACGGCCGCACCGAAGCCGCGCCGCCAACGCCTCGGCAGGATCACGGCAGCGAGCAGAGAAACCGCGCCTGCTCCGAGCAGCGCCAGCGGGGCCGAGAGCGCAAACCAGTCGACGTGGGGGGTCGTGATCAGCGCAGAACCTCCCTGACGAGGCCCGAGGGCGACGGGCCGAAGGAGCGGTCGGTGATCGCGGCCGGCCACGCCGACAGGACGAGCAGGCAGGCGACCAAGGGCACGAGGATCCCGAGCTCCGCCGGGCGCAGGTCCAGCGCGGCCTCGGACACCGATGGCCCCGGCGACTGGTGCAGGACCGCCGAGATCAGCCGCAGCATGTACATCGCCGCCAGCACGATCGCGACCGCGCCGACCACGGCCCAGGCCCAGCCGGTGCGGAAGACCCCGGCCAGGATCGCGAACTCGCCCGCGAACGCCGTCGAGCCGGGCACGGCCAGGGCGATGATCCCGGTCGTCATCAACACCGTCGCGAGCGCGGGCCGACCGCGCGCCATCCCGCCAAGGCGGGCGAGCTCACCCGTCGCTGCGCGCCGCTCGATTCCCCCGGCGAGCAAGAACAGCGTCGCCGAGATGAGACCGTGGTTGACCATCTGCAGCACTGCGCCGTTGAGCCCGAGGTCGTTGACCGCGAACAACCCGAAGGTGATGAGGCCGAGCTGCGCCAGGCTCGAGTAGGCGATCACCCCTCGCACGTCGGGCGCGCGGAAGGCCAGCAGCGAGCCGTAGATCAGGCCGCACCCCGCGAGCACGAGAATCGGAATCCGCAGATCGGAGGTCGGGCCGGGGAACTTGGAGATCGCGATCCGCAGGAAGCCGTACGCAGCCGCCTTCGAGACCACTCCCGACAGGACCGCGGCCACCTCCGGCGACGACTCGCGATAGGCCTCCGGCAGCCAGGCATGAAGTGGGAAGAGCGGCGCCTTGACCGCGAACGCCGCGACGAAGCCGAGGAAGATCCAGTCACTCCCGTTCGTGCCCGAGCCGACCAGGTCGAATGTGCCCTGCGAGAGCCCGAGCACGATGATCGAGGCCAGCATCAGCAACGAGCCGGCCATCGTGTAGATCACGAACACGAGCGTCGCGCGCAGCCGTCCTGCCCCGCCCCAGACGCCGACCAGGACGTAGAGCGGGATCAGCATCGCCTCCCAGAAGACGTAGAAGAGGAGCAGGTCCTGGGCCGCGAAGACGCCGACCAGCGCGCCGGTCAGGAGCAGCATCAGGCCGTAGTAGGCGCGGGGCCGGTCGCGGCCGGCCCAGAACGCGTACCCGATCGCGGCGGCCATGACGACCACGGTCATCCCGACCAGCCAGAGCGAGAAGCCGTAGAGGCCGACGTGGTACGAGACGTGCAGGTCGGAAAACCAGCTCGTGCGCTGGTCGAGCTGGAGGCCCGGCCGGGAGAAGTCGAAGCGCGCGACCGAGTCGATCCAGAGCGCGACCTCGGCGAGCGCGACGAGGAGCGCGGTCGAGCCGACCGCGAACGGCTGCAGCGGCAGGATCCAGATGAGGAGCGCGCCGCCGATCGGGAGGAGGATCAGGGCGGTCGTGAGCCAGTGCATCAGCGGACCGCCACGAAGACGACGGTGGCGACGGCGAGGCTGGCGGCAATCGCGAGGGCGTAGGTGCGGACGAGGCCGGTCTGCAGGCCGCGCGTGCCGGAGCCGAGCCCGCGCACGGCCTCGGCGATGCCGCTGACCGAGCCGAAGACGAGCGGCTGCTCGACCAGTGCGAGCAGGCCGCGGGCGCAGAGCACCGCGGGCCGGTAAAAGAGCACGTCGTAGAGCTCGTCGAAGTAGAACTTGCGCTCGAGCAGCGGCTGTGCCTTGGGCGCCTTGGCGCGTCGAGCGCCGTAGATCCACCAGGCGGCTCCGATCCCGGCAACGCCGAGCAGGACTGCGAGCAGGCTGGAGATCGCCTCCTGCAGGCCGGAGGCTTCGACGAGCGCGGGCGCGACGGGGTCGAGCCAATCGGAGACCGGCGTCCAGATCCCGGCGAACTGGAGCCAGCCGCCGAGCGCCGCCAGCACGGTCAGCACCGCGACCGGGACTGCCAGTGACACGCCGACGACGTCGCGTCTGAGCGCGTGGAAGTGCTCACGGACGAAGGCGGAGGGCTCGCCCCAGAAGGCCATGAACAGCATCCGGAACGTGTAAAGCCCCGTCAGGAACGCGCCGACCATGCCTGCGACCCAGAGAATCTGGCCGTACCAGCCGTGGGCGAGGGCGGCCGCGAGAATCGAGTCCTTGGAAAAGAACCCCGCGAACGGCGGCACCCCGGCCAGCGCGAGCGCGCCGACCAGGAACGCCCAGTAGGTGCGCGGCAGGAAGCGACGAAGCCCGCCCATCCTGCGCAGGTCCTGCTCGTCGGCCAGGGCGTGGATCACGATCCCGGCGGCCATGAAGAGCAGCGCCTTGAAGAAGGCGTGCGTCATCAGATGGAACATCCCGTTCGCGTAGGCCCCGAGGCCCGCGCCGAGGAACATGTAGCCGATCTGGGACATCGTGGAGTACGCGATGACGCGCTTGATGTCCGTCTGGACGAGCGCGATCAGCCCGGCGAGAAGCAGCGTCGCCGCGCCGAGCCCGGCCGCGAGCTCCTGGACGCGCGGCGCCGCCTCGAAGAGGGCGTGGGTGCGGACGATCAGGTAGACGCCGGCGGTGACCATCGTCGCCGCGTGAATCAGGGCGCTGACCGGCGTCGGGCCCTCCATCGCGTCCGGCAGCCACGTCTGCAGCGGGAGCTGGGCCGACTTCGCGACCGCGCCGCCGAGCAGGCCGAGCGCGATCAGGTTCGCCGCCCAGCCGCCGAATGAGGCGCCGCGCGGGAAGACGACCTCGAAGTCGAGGGAGCCCGTCCGCTGGATCAGCAGGAACAGTGCGAGCGCCATTGTCGCGTCGCCGATCGCGTTCATCACGAACGCCTTCTTGGCCGCCGCTATCGCGCTCGGGCGGTCGTGCCAGAAGCCGATCAGGAGGTACGAGGAGAGGCCGACGAGCCCCCACCCCGCGAGCAGCATCAGCAGGTTCCCGCCCTGGACGAGCAGGAGCATCGAGAAGACGAACAGCGCCATGTAGGCGAAGTAGCGGCGCTCCTCGTCGTCGCCGTCCATGTAGCCGATCGAGTACGCGACGATCAGGCAGCCGACCCCGGCGACGACCAGCATCATGAAGACCGAGAGCGGGTCGACGAGGATCCGCAGGTCGAAGTGGTACGGGCCGGCGGTCAGCCACCGCCACAGCGTCGACGGGTGCGAGCGGTCGTGCGGGGGGTCGCCGAGCAGAACGGAGAAGCTCACGAGCGCCGCGACGAACGAGATGCCGACCGAGGCGGTGGCAAGGTAGCCGGCGCCGCGGCGTGAGAGGCGCTGCCCGGCCACGGTGATCGCAACCGCCGCGCCGAGGGGCGCGACCAGGCAGATCCAGGCGGCGGCGATCAACCGCGCAGCGTCCTGAGCTTGTCCACGTCGAGGTCGAGCCGCCGCCGAGCCATCGCTACGATCAGGCCGAGGCCGACGACGACCTCGGAGGCCGCGACCGCCATCACCGCAAGCGCGAAGATCTGGCCGTCACCCCGCCCGTGCTGGCGGGCGAAGGCGATCAGGGCCAGGTTCGCTCCGTTGAGCATGATCTCGAGCGAGAGCAGCACGATCAGGGGGCTGCGCCGGATCAGCACTCCGAGCGCGCCAGTCGAGAACAGGAAGGCGGCGACCGCCAGGTACCAGACGACGTCCGGGCCTTTCATTGCTCGACGCTCGGGTCACGGGAGTGACTGCCGAGAATCACCCCGCCGACGGCCGCGATCAGGAGCACGATCGACGTGAGCTCGAACGCGAGCAGGTGATCGGTCAGGAACAGCCGGCCGATCTCGTACGGCCGGCCGAAGAAGGAGTCGATCCGCGCGGTGTGCGAGAGCCGGCCGCTCGTCTTCAGCCCGATCACGACGATCACCTCGACGAGCAGTGCCGCCGAGGCGGCGACGGCTCCCAGCGCCTGCCAGCTCGGCCCCCCGGCCCAGGGCGCGTCGGCGCGGCCGCCCAGGTAGGCGATCACGAACAGGAACATCACCATCACGGCGCCCGCGTAGACGAGCACCTGCGCTGCGGCGACGAACTCTGCCGAGAGCAGCAGATAGAGCACCGCCAGCGAGGAAAGGTTGCCGATCAGCGAGAGTGCCGAGTAGAACGGGTTGGAGAAGGAGACGACCGCGACCCCCGAGCCGAGGCAGGCGAAGGCGGCGACGACCCAGACCGCCCAGACGAGCACGTTGCCCACTACGAGTGCTCCTGGTAGTAGGGGATCGGGGTGTCGTAGAGGTCGCGGTCGGCGACCGGGACCTTCTTGATCGGCTCCGCGAGGAGCATGTCCTTCGTGTAGATGAGGTCGTCGCGCGAGTATTCGGAGATCTCGTACTCGTTGCCGAGCGTGATCGCATCGAACGGGCAGGCCAGCTCGCAGTAGCCGCAGAAGATGCAGCGGCTCATGTTGATCTCGTAGATCCGCGCGTAGCGCTCGCCGGCCGAGACGCGGTTGTCGGCGGTGTTCTCCGCGGCGACAACGCGGATGCAGTCGGCGGGGCAGGCGGCAGCGCAGAGCGAGCAGCCGACGCATTTCTCCAGCCCGTTCTCGTACCGCCAGAGCCGGTGCCGCCCGCGGAAGCGCGGATAGACCGGGCGCTTGTACTCCGGATACTGCTGCGTGATCGGCTTGCGGAAGATCTGCTTGAAGGTGACGCCGAAGCCCTTGACGCTCTCGAACGGCTGCGGCATCAGAAGGCCACCACCAGGGCCGCGGTCACGAGCGCGTTGATCGTCGCGGCCGGCAGGAGCACCTTCCACCCGAGGCGCATCAGCTGGTCGTAGCGCAAGCGCGGGAGGGTGGCCCTCAGCCAGAGGAAGACGAACAGGATCACGAACAGCTTCAGCACGAACCAGAGCGGGCCGAGCGGCGCCCAGGGGCCGTACCAGCCGCCGAAGAACAGGGTCACGGCGAGCGCCGAGAGCGTGATCATGTTCACGTACTCGCCCATCTGGAAGAGGCCGAAGCGCATGCCGCTGTACTCGGTGTGGTAGCCGGCGACGAGCTCCGTGTCGGCCTCGGGCAGGTCGAACGGCGGGCGGTTCGTCTCGGCCACCCCGGCGACGAAGAAGACGAGCAGGCCGACGAACTGCGGCCCGAAGAACCAAAACGTGTCGGCCTGCTTGTGAACGATGTCGACGAGGGAGAGCGACTGGCCCATCAGCACCACTCCGAGCACCGCGAAGGTCAACGACACCTCGTACGAGACCATCTGCGCGCACGTCCGCATCGAGCCGAGCAGCGCGTACTTCGAGTCGGAGGCCCAGCCCCCGACGATGAACCCGTAGATCCCGAGGGAGCTGAGCGCGAAGATCAGGACGAGCGAGATCGGGACGTTGGTGACCTCACCGCTCACGTCCCACTTCCAGATGTGCCACCCGGGCCCGAACGGGATCACGCTGAAGGCGGCGAGCGCGGTGAAGGCCGAGAGCACCGGCGCCGTGATGTAGAGCCGGTCGACCGCGGATGCCGGGAAGAAGCTCTCCTTGCGGATCAGCTTGACCAGGTCGGCGATCGGCTGCAGCAGCCCGAACGGGCCGGCGCGGTTCGGGCCGTACCGGAGCTGCATCCGGGCGAGCACCTTGCGCTCGACCCACGTCATGTAGGCGAACGTGAGCATGAGCAGGTTGATGATCACGAAGGCCTTGATCAGCGAGATCCACCAGGGGTCGGTCACTTGGCGACCTCCACGGTGACCCCCAGGTCTCCGGCGTGCTCCGTGGGGATCCGGGCGACGCCGTCGTTGAGGTCGCGCGTGACGCGGGCGCGGAGCTGCAGTGACGTCCCGTTGTGCTTGACCGTGACGGTCTCGCCGCCTGCGATGCCTCGGTCTTCGGCGTCCTTCGGGGAGAGTTCGATCTCCGCGCCTGGTCGCTGGAACTGCAGCTCGGGGACACGCTCGACGGCGGGGCCCGCGAACAGTGGCCGGTAGCGGACGAGCCGGAGACCCTCCGCCCCCGACGCGGGCGCCGCGGGTAGGTCGGGCGCCGGAGCCTCGCTGCGCGTGCGCAGAGCAGCCCGCTCTCCGACCTCGCCGAAAGGAAGGCCGTCGTAGATCCGCTCAGAGAGCTCGGCGAAGACGACCGAGGCGTGCGGCGAGACCTGGACGCCGAAGCGCTCGGCGAGCCTCGAGATCCAGGCCAGCTCGTCCGGTGCGGGCGCGATCACGGCGCGGCGCAGGCGCTGCAGGCGGCCCTCGAGGTTCACGTAGGTGCCGTCACGCTCGAGGTAGCTCGTCCCCGGGAGAACGACGTTGGCCCAGCCGACGGCGAGGCCCTGGAACATCGCCGTCACGAGCACGTGCTCCGCCCGCTCGGCCAGCGCGCGCACGTTCGGATCGGCGGCGGCCTCGTCGCCTGAGACGAGGAGCAGGCCGATCGGCTCCGGATTCGGGCCCTCCTCGTCCGAGGCGGCGGCCCAGGCGTCGGCAACGCCGCGCCCGTTCGGAGTGCACGGCAGGTGGAACGCTCCGCTCCCGGGCTTGTCGGCGAAGCCGAGCTCGCGGGCCAGCGCGGCGAGGTGGGCGCCTCCGGCTCCCTCCTCGTCCGACCAGATCAGGATCGGCCGCTCGCTCTCGCGCAGGCGCCTGCCGAGCGCGCTCCGCGCGCCCGCGAGGCGGCGGCAGCTTCTCAGTGGATCGCCTGCCCGCTCGACCTGCGCACCGCGGCGGCGAGCGGCCTTGAGCCAGAGCTCGACGATCGGCGCTCGCTCGGCCACAGGCTCGTCGCCGAGCACGACCACGAGATCGGCGTCGCGAATCGCCGAGAGCGGGGCACGGAAGGCGTCGAGCGCCGGGCTCGTCTCCTCGGGCAGGACGGCCGCGTGCGCCCCGAGCCCGCCGCGCAGGAGCCTGCCGAGCGCATAGGCCTGCTCCACCGTCTCCGACCCGGAGAGCGCGGTGACGATCCGGCCCTGGGACGCGCGCAGCAACCGCTCGGCCTCGTCCAGAGCGTCATCCCAGGAGAGCACGTCGAAGCCGAGGCGCCGGACGCGGCGGAGCGGGTCGGCGATGCGGTCGCGCGCCTGCAGGTGCGTGAAGGCGAAGCGGCCCTTGTCGCAGAGCCAGCCCTCGTCCACCTCCGGGTGGTTGCGGGAGAGGATCCGCTTGACCTTGCCCTCGCGGGTCGTGGCCTGGATGTTGCAGCCGACCGGGCAGAGGCCGCAGACCGTCGGCACGTTCTGGATTTCCCACGGGCGCGCCTCGAAGCGGTACTGCGTCGAGGTCAGCGCGCCGACCGGGCAGAGCTCGATCACGTTGCCGGAGAACGGCGCGCGGTAGGGCTCGTCCGCGAAGGTCGCGATCAACGACTGGGCGCCGCGGTTGAGTGCGACGAGCTGGCCGTCCTCGGCGACGCCCTCGGAGAAGCGTGTGCAGCGGTAGCAGAGGATGCACCGCTCGCGGTCGAGGGCGATCGCCGGCGAGATCGGGATCGGCTTCTCGAAGGTGCGCTTGGGGAACGTCATCCGCGTGTTGCCCGGCCCCCAGCGAAACGTCAGGTCCTGAAGGGGGCACTCGCCGCCCTTGTCGCAGACGGGGCAGTCGAGTGGATGGTTGACGAGGATGAACTCGAGCGTCGCCTC
>Ga0307277_10000569_pt1 | contig 13766 bp, 7 predicted proteins | sample ER_DNA_116_FD_194473 | JGI IMG/M metagenome (GOLD analysis project Ga0307277, IMG submission 194473) | Bulk soil microbial communities from the East River watershed near Crested Butte, Colorado, United States - ER_DNA_116 | ecosystem: Environmental > Terrestrial > Soil > Floodplain | place: USA...
CTGGCGGGTTGGGCCGCCGGAACCGGGCTCGCCGCGGTGGTGGCCAACGCGGCCGACGTGCCTGTCGGAGGCGCGCTCACGCACTCCTCGGCTTCCCCCGTTGGACTCGGCGTGGCGTTCGGTCTCGCCGTTGCGGCCTCGGCGGTGCTGTTGCTAGCCCTCCACGCTCCGCCTGTCCGGCTCGCCCACTTCTCGCTGACGGCGCTCGACGTCGCCGCGATCGGCTGCATCGGGGCGATCGCGCTCGCGCTGGCCCGCGGAGCGGCGGACGCGAACACGTTGGCGAGCGAGGGCGGAACGGGAGTCCTGCTCTTCCTGTTGCCGGCGCTGATCGCCTTCGTCGCCGCGGTCGCGGCCGTTCGCCTGCTCGGTCCGGCGCTGCGTGCGCTCGAGCGCGCTGCCCGCCGCCTGCCGGTCTCGGCTCGGCTCGCCGCGCTGTCGCTCGCACGGAACCCCGGCTACGCGGGTGCGGCGGCGGCGTTCCTACTCGTCAGCGTCGGCCTGGCCGCCTTCTCGGTCGACTACCGGTCCACACTCCGGCGCGCGCAGAGCGACCAGGCCCGCTTTCAAACGCCGGTCGACGTGGTGCTGGCGCCGACCGGTGCCGGCTCGCCGCCGTTGCACGCCGCCATCGGCGCCGGGAAGGCTGAGCGGACGATGCCGGTGCTGCGCCTCGACGCCCAGGTCGGCAGCGGCCCGGGCCTCAGGGACATCACCCTGCTGGGCCTGCCGAGGGAGGCTCTGCGCCGGCCGCCGTTTTGGCGAGCAGACTTCTCCTCCTCCAGCCCCGCGGAGCTTGCGGCTCGCGTCGACCCGGGACGAGACGTTGCGCTTCACGGCGTGCGGCTACCGGGTTTTGCGCGCGAGCTGACGGTGCCGGTCCAGAATCGCGGCGATCCCGCCGTCGTGACCGCCAACATTGCTACGCCGCGCGGAACATTCGTCCCGCTCGATCTCGGCACGATCGAGCCTGGGGCGAGCACCTTGCGGGCCGAAATTCCCCCCGCCGCCCGCGGCGGTCTCCTGATCGGGCTCGCCTTCGCGCCGACGCTCCCCGAGGTCCACAACGCGAGACCGGCCTCGGGAACGCTGGTGCTCGGCCCGTTCTCGGCCGGCGGCACCGTTCTGAGAAGCGACTTCCCGAACTGGCTCGCGACGGGAGGAATGCGGGTACGCGACAGTGGCAGCCGCGCGCGCCTTTCGTTCTTCCTCACCAACGACCGCAACGCAGGCTTCCGGCCGCGGCAACCGACCGACGGGACCCGGGTGCGCGCGATCGTGACCCCACGGCTGGCCGCGCTTGCAGGGCCGGGCGGGGTGCTGCCGGTCAGCGTCGGCGATTTCAACCTCGTCGTGCGGGTGACCGCGAAGGCGAAGCGCTTTCCGAGCACAACCGGGGATTTCGTCGTCGCCGACGAGACGGCGCTTGCGACCTCGCTGAACGCAGCGGCGCCCGGCACGGCCGTGGCCCGCGAGCTCTGGCTGGACGGGGTCTCGACGGGCGGCGCTCGCGAGCTCGCGTCCGCGGTAGGAAGACCGCCGCTCGTCGGCGTGGGGGCGACCTTCCAGCGGCAGGTCGAAGCCGCCTTGCAGGACGATCCCCTTGCGAGGGCGGTCCTGCGCACGCTTGCGGGCACGGCGCTGGTGGCTTTCGCGCTCGCAATCGCCGGTCTGCTGCTCGCTCTGGCGGCGGATCTGCGCGACGAGGATGGCGAGCTCACCGATCTCGAGGCGGAGGGCGCGGGTCCGTCTTGGCTGCGCAGGCACATTCGCCTCCGCTCGGCGTGCATCGTCGCCGTCGGACTGGTCGGCGGCACCGCGCTCGCGGCCCTCCTGAGCGCGCTGGTCGTCGCGGCCGTCCTCGTCACCGCGAACGGCGGGTCGCCCGAGCCGCCGCTGCTGCTCTCCGTCGACTGGACGCTGTTGGCACTCGGCCTCGCTGCCTACCTGGCCTGTGCGCTCGCCGTCGTCTCGCTCGTGACGTGGAATGCGTTCCGGGAGCCCGCGACATGAGCGCGATCGAGCTCAGGGACGTCTTCCGCGTCTTTTCGACGCCGGAGGGAGACTCGGCGGCACTGCAGGGCCTGAGCCTGAAGATCGAGGAGAGCAAGGTCGTCGTCGTACTCGGGCCGAGCGGCTCGGGGAAGACGACGCTGCTCAGGCTGCTCGCGGGTCTCGACCGCCCTTCAGCCGGTAGCGTCCGCGTCTTCGGCCGCGAGCTTGGCAAGCTGCCATCACGGCGGCTCGACGCTTACCGGGCGGCGACCGTCGGCTACGTCGATCAGCACTACACGCGCTCGCTCGCGCCCGAGCTCTCCGCCCGTGAGCTCGTCGCCCTGCAGCTCGGCTTGGCCGGAGTGCCGCCGCGCGAACGGGAGGTGCGCGTCACCGAGCTGCTCGCACGGGTCGGGCTCGCGGACAGAGCCGGCGCGTATCCGCACGAGCTCTCGGGTGGCGAGCAGCAGCGTGTTGCCGTCTGCGCCGCCCTCGCTCACCGGCCGCGGCTTCTGCTCGCGGATGAGCCGACGGGAGAGCTCGACGCCGACAACGCCGCGGTCGTCTACGCACTGCTCGGCGAGCTCTCCGGCGAGCACGGCTGCACGACCGTAATCGTCAGCCACGACCCGGCCTCGGCGGCGATCGCCGACCGCGCGATCTCGATGCGCGACGGCCGCGTCAGCGAGGAAGCGGGAGCAGGGGCCAGCGAAGAGGCGATCGTCGTCGGGCGCGGCGGCTGGCTTCGGCTCCCCGAGGAGCTACTTGCGCGCGCCGGGATCGATTCGCGCGCGACTGCCCGGCTCGAGAAGCGGGAAATCGTCGTCTCCTCCGCCGACGGCGTCGTTCCGACCGCGGCTCCCTCCGCACGGGGGCGAGCGCCGGCTCCCCTCGCGTCGGCTCCGGTTGCGACCGCCGTGTCCGTCGCGAAGACGTTTCGGGCGCGAAAGATCGAGACCACCGTCTTCGCCGCGCTCGAGGCCGAGTTCTTCCCGGGTCGCCTTCACGCCGTTACCGGGCCGTCGGGCTCCGGCAAGACAACGTTGCTGCGGCTGCTGGCCGGTCTCGACCTTCCCTCGGCCGGTGCGATCACCGTCCTAGGCACCGAGCTCAGCTCCCTCGGTCGCGAGGACCGCGCCGAGTTCCGGCGGCGTCACATCGCGCTCGTCGCCCAGGAGACCGGGCTGGTTCGGTTTCTGAGCGCGCGCGAGAACCTCGAGCTGGGACTCGCGCTGCGGGGAGCGGCTGCGGACGTGCGTCCCGACGAGACGCTCGCCGCCGTCGGACTAGGCGAACGCGCGGGGCAGCGTGTCTCGCGGCTTTCCGCGGGCGAGCAGACCCGCGTCCAGGTTGCGAGGGCGATCGCCGACCGGCCCGCCCTGCTGCTCGCCGACGAGCCGACCGCCCGGCTCGATCAGGCGAACGCGCTCGCAATCGTCAACCTGCTCGCCGCGCTCGCGCGTGAGACCGGCGCGGCGATCGTGTGCGCGACGCACGACCCGATCGTCACCGAGCACGCCGATGCCGAGCTGCGGCTTGCCGCCGCGGCCCGCGAACCGGAGCTGGTCGTTTAAACGGAGCAACGCCGTGGCCGGCCGCGTTTCCCGTTACCAGCGCCGCATGCTCGTGAACTAGCGGTCGCTACGATCGAGCCGTGGGGGGCCACGAACACGACCACGGGACGGACCGGCGAAGGCTTGCGGGCGCGCTCGCGCTCATCGCCGGGCTGCTGGTCGCCGAGCTCGCGGTCGGGATCATTGCCGGTTCGCTCGCCCTGCTCGCCGACGCGGGGCACATGCTCACGGACGCGGCCGCCCTTGCGCTCGCGCTCGTCGCGGCCGCGGTCGCGACGCGCCCCCCGGGCGGGAGCTGGACGTTCGGCTTCCGGCGCGTGGAGATCCTCGCGGCGCTGGCCAACGGGATTACGCTCGCGCTCGTCGGGATCTGGATCGTCTACGAGGCCGTACACCGGCTCGTCTCGCCGACGGACGTGCACGGCGGGCTCGTGCTCGTGCTCGCCGGCGCCGGGATCGCGGTCAATCTCGCGGCGGCCGCGCTGCTCGAGCGGCCGAGCCGCACGAGCCTGAACATCCGCGGCGCCTTCCTCCATGTCGCGACAGATGTTGCGGCGTTTGTCGGGACGGCAATCGCCGGTGCGTTGATCCTGATCACCGGCTGGGACCGCTTCGACCCGCTCGCGAGCCTGGCCGTCGCGAGCCTGATCTTCTGGTCGAGCGCGACCCTCCTACGGGAGTCGTCTCGGATCCTGCTCGACGTCTCGCCGGGGGAAATGCCTCCTGACGAGGTCGCCGAGGCGATGCTCGCCGTTCCCGATGTCGTGGAGGTGCACGACCTGCACGTCTGGACGGTCGGCAGTGGCTTTCCGTCGCTCTCGGCGCACGTGCTCGTCCGTCCGGAGGGCGACTGCCACGACGCCCGGCGAGCCCTCGCCGAGATGCTTGCGCAGCGCTTCGGTCTCGAGCACACGACCCTGCAGGTCGAGCACGCGAGGCAGCAGCGGCCGGTCGGAACCGAGCTGCCGCTGGCGCGCGGCTGACAAATATCCCCTTGCCTGCACCGCGCCGGCAGTCAGGGCATCCGCGTGAGAGCGCGCGCCGCGCCGAGAACTGCGCTCTCGCTGCCAGTGTCAATGCCGATCTGGATCCCGTCTCTCTGCAGAAAGCCAGTCCCCCCACCGGCGACGAAGACCGAACCCTCCGGTGGCACATAGCTCCCGGCGCCGCGCCGAAACGGAGACACCTGCGTCGACTCTGTGACGGTCACGTACCGCGCGTCCAAGGGTGGGATCGAGTCTTCCGGATAGGTGCTCGGGTCGTCGCCCACCGTCCCGTAGAAGAAGACGACGTTGCTCTGCTTGTCGCTCCACTCGATCGGGCCCTTCGTCGTGAACACGCCGTCCGGGCGCACCTCGACCGACGACGTAAGGCCGAGCGCGCGGAAGCACTCACCGCCGCCGTCGCGCTGCTCGCTGCACTTGATCGCCGCCGCGGCCTGTGGGCCAGTCAGGCGTACGCGCTGCTGATGGCCGGCGCTCGTCGTCTCGCGATAGACCCCCGCCAGCGGCAAGCCGTCATAGTCGCGACCGAGCCATAGCGGCGTCCGGCCGATAACCGCCGGCGCTTGCTCGAGCGAGATTCGCTCGCGACCCTGCTTGAAGGCGGTGCCCTCGCGTGACGGTCGCGAGGCGGTGAAGTCGCTATCTGCCCGCGCCAGCAACTGAAGCTCGAGCACGCGCTGCTGCGTGCCGGGGCCCGGCCGGCCGTCGCGCGTCTCGCGCAGGGCGACCGGCTTGAACGTCCGCTTGGAGGCGGCGACCTGCTGCGCCCACTCGTGGTCCTTGCGGTCGGCCACGTCTGGCAGCTGCTCGCTGTGGATCGTGATCCAGACGACCGGCTCGCCCTCGATCGTGTCCTCGCCGGTGACGCGGGCCGTCCCCGATTCGAGCGCATGTTTGTACTCGCGCCCGAGTGCGGCCAACTCGACCGCCGGCTTCTTCGGCTTGTAGACCTCCTCGGCCCGGACGACGCCGCCGAGGCGCTCGATCATGTGCGTCCGGCCAGTTTCGCTGTCGTACCAGACCTCGTTGTCGCCGTAGACCGGTTTGCGATCACCGCTTGAGAGGTCGACCAGCGTCCCGCCCCACTCACCGCGCAAGACCACATGCAACACCGGGCCGTCGCCGACGGCGGCCAGGGCGTGGTCGAGGACGCTGCCGCGTTCGCTTGCAAACGGCCAGGCCAGCGCGAGCCCGGCGGCGGCGGCGATCGCGGCGACGAGCACGCCGAAACGCACGCGTGTCGAGAACGGAATGCGAAGACGCGTTGTCGGTCCAGCGGCAGCGGCGACCCGCTCCCAGTCCCCGTGGCGATCGTCGTAGCTCGGCGTCAGCTCATCGAGCAGCGCGGCGATGCGATCTCGGTCATCGTCCACCTCCAATAGTTGGCGACGTAGCGCGGCATGGGCGGCGTGCAGCGTCGCCGCCACCGTTCCCGGCTTGACGCCAAGTGCGGTTGCGATCGCGCCGTAGTCGAGACAGCCACGCCTCGAGCGAGCTGCGTTCGTCGAATCCGCCGCCGATGGCGCAGCGCACGGACGAAGGCATCGTGAACCGCCTCCTCAGCGAGCCGCTCGTCGCGCAAGATCGCGACGGCAACGCGTAAGAACTTGCCGTAGCGGCGCCGATAGACGGCTTCGATCTCAGCCCGTGGATCGAGTTGGCCCACTTCCATCACCTAGCTGACCCGGAAGGGTGCGCGTTTCCTTTAGGGGAGGGAGCCTAGACTCAGCGCATGAACTGTCCCGTCTGCGACCAGGAAAACCCGGTCGGCTTCAAGTTCTGCGGCGCCTGCGGCGCGCCGCTCGAAGCTGCTCCTGTCCCCGCGCGCGAAGAACGGAAAGTCATCACCGTCCTCTTTGCCGACCTGGTCGGCTTCACGTCGCGCGCCGAGAAGCTCGATCCCGAGGACGTGCGGGCGCTCCTCTCCCCGTACTACTCGAGGCTGCGTCACGAGCTCGAGCGCCACGGCGGTACGGTCGAGAAATTCATCGGCGATGCGGTCGTCGCGCTGTTCGGGGCACCCGTGGCGCACGAGGATGACCCCGAGCGAGGTGTCCGCGCTGCCCTTGCGATCCGCGAAGCGGTGGCCGAGCTGAACGAATCGGATCCGACGCTCGAGCTCGAGGTGCGGATCGCCGTCAATACCGGCGAGGCTCTGATCGCGCTGGCCGCCCGCCCGGAGCTCGGCGAAGGGATGGCTTCCGGCGACGTCGTCAACACAGCGGCGCGCTTGCAGGCGGCGGCGCCCGTGAACGGGATCCTCGTCGGCGAAGCGACGTATCGGGCTACAACCTCGGGGATCGAATACGCGGCCGCCGACGCTGTCCTCGCAAAGGGCAAGTCGGAGCCCGTGCCGGCGTGGGAGGCACTCCGCGCACGTGCACGATTCGGTCTCGACGTCGAGCAACGTCCGAAGACGCCGCTCGTCGGTCGCGAGAGGGAGCTGGGCGTGCTTTCGCATGCGCTCGGGCAAGCCCGCGAGGAGACAAGCCCGCAGCTGGTCACGCTCGTCGGAGTGCCTGGCATCGGAAAGAGCCGTCTGCTCGCGGAGTTGTTCCAGGTCGTTGACCACGATCCCGACCTCATTCTTTGGCGGCAGGGCCGCTCGCTGCCCTACGGCGAGGCGCTCAGCTACTGGGCGCTCGCGGAGATCATCAAGTCGCAGCTCGGAGTGCTCGAGACCGATTCGGTCGATGTCGCGGACGCGAAGTTGCGAGCCGGGGTCGCCGCCGCGATCGACTCTGCAGAGGCGGAATGGATCGAGCGTCATCTTCGACCGCTGCTGGGGCTGGGAGCCCAGCTCGCCGAAGCCGGGGACCGGCGCGCGGAAGCGTTCGCCGCCTGGCGACGCTTTCTCGAGGCGATCGCAGAGCGCCAGCCGATCGTGCTCGTTTTCGAAGACCTTCACTGGGCCGACGACGGCCTGCTCGACTTCATCGACTATCTCGCAGACTGGGCGAGTGGCGTTGCCTTGCTGATCGTCTGCACAGCCCGGCCGGAGTTGCTCGCCAAGCGGCCCGAATGGGGCGGTGGCAAGCGGAGCGCAACGACCGTCACCGTCCCGGCGCTTAGGAGCGAAGAGACGGCTCAGTTGCTTGCGACATTGCTCGAGCAGACCCTCTTGCCGGCGGAGATACAGGCGGCAGTGCTGCGACGGACCGAGGGCAATCCCCTGTTCGCCGAGGAGTACGTCCGCATGCTTCAGGATCGAGGATTCCTCGTCCGAAGCCGACACGGATGGGAACTCGAAGACCACGATAATCTCCCGCTCCCCGAGACAGTCCAAGGCATGATCGCCGCCCGCCTCGACTCGCTGTCACCGGAAGAGAAAGAGCTCGTCCAGAACGCCGCGGTGATCGGCAAGGTCTTCTGGACGGGCGCCGTGGCCGCGCTCGGCGGCAGCGCAGAGAAGCCCTACCTGCTCGAGGAGCGGCTCCATGCCCTCGAGCGAAAGGAGTTTCTTCGCCGCGAGCGGCGCTCGGCAGTCGCGGCAGAGACCCAGTACGCGTTCTTGCACCTTCTGCTCCGCGACGTCGCGTACGGGCAGATCCCGCGTGCCAAACGCGCGGCGACGCACGTGCGTGCGGCCGAATGGATGGAGTCGCTCGCCGCGGACCGGTCCGAGGATCGCGCCGAGATGCTTGCCCACCACTACATCGAGGCGCTCGACCTGCTTCGGGTGACGGGAGCGGATGAGACGACGGTGCGCGAGCCCGCGCGGCGTGCATTGAAGGAAGCCGCCGAACGAGCGCTTGCCTTGCATGCGCCTGCGGCTGCAATCGGCTATCTCGACCGCGCGCTCGACTTGACCTCGCCCGACGACCCAGACCGCGCCCGACTGCTCTTTACGTACATCACTACGAAGTGGGCGCTGGGAGAGAACCAGATCGAGCTCGGCGAGACAGCTTACGAGCTTGCGCTCGCGAACGGCCAGCGCGAACTCGCGGCCGAAACGCTGAGCCTCCTCGCCCACCAGCTCTGGGCCGAGGGCCTAATTGAGCTCGCTGTTCAGCGATCGAACGAAGCGTTTGCGCTGGTATCTGACGCGCCTCCGTCGAGAACCACTGCAACCGTCCGCGCCGAGCGCGCCGTCCGCCTCTGGATTTCTGGCCGGGTGGACGAGGGGCTCGACCTTGCCCTCGAAACACTGGCTGAGGCCGAGGCGGTCGGGGCCGAAGACGTGGCGGCGCACGCCCTCCGCGTGATCGGGACGATCCGCGCAGCCAGCGGCGACGAACAGGGATTCGTGGACCTGGAACGGAGCGTCGAGATCGGCAAGAAGCTCCGCGATCCCCTGACGATGCATCTCGCTTACAACAACATGGCGAACATGCACTGGCACTTCGGCCGGGTCGCCGAAGGCGCCCAGTGCCTCCAGATCGACCGCGAGATCCAGACACGGTTTGGTCTCCCGCCGGGATCCGGCAATCTCCGCTGGATCGAAGGAGAGGAAATCCTGCACCTCGACCTCGTCGGTAGGTGGAACGAGGTCGTGCGCCGAGCCGAACAGTTCATGAGCTCACTCGGGGAGGGACGACACTACCTCGTCGGTGCCTGTCACTTGCTCTTGGCGAACGCCTTGGGGGCTCTGGGGGATTTACCTGGAGCCCTGGCGGCGTCGGAGAGCGCCCTCCAGCTTGCAAGACAGGTAAAGGATCCGCAACAGCTGCACCCCGCCCTCCTGGCACGCGGCCGGATCCTGCTCGCCGTCGGCCGGCTGCCCGAGTCGAGTGCGGTGTTCGACGAGCTGATGGGCGCGAAGCCACTGCTCAACGAGTACTGGTTCAAGGAACTTCCGTGGGCTCTCCTCGAGCACGGGCGCCAGGACGAATATTTGAACGCTGCCAAAGCCGCGGCGCAGACGCCTTGGGTCGAAGCGGGAGTCGCGGTCGCCTCGCGCGACTTCGCGAAGGCGGCAGTGATCTACGAGGACTGCGGCGCCCAGGGCATCGAAGCGATCGCCCGCCTGCATGCGGCGGAGCAACTGGCCTCCGAGGGCCACGCCACGCGTGCGGAAGAGGAGTTGACGAAGGCGCGTCGCTTCTTCGAGGCGGAGGGCGCGATGCCTTACCTTCGGCGCTGCGAGGCTGTTCTCGCGGCTGCGAGTTAGGCTCTGCCGCTTCGTGAGTGTGCTCGAGGGAAAGACCGCGATCGTCACGGGCGCCTCGAGCGGGATCGGCGCTGCCACGGCGGCCGCGCTCGCTCGAGAGGGAGCTCGCGTCGCGGGCGGCGCCCGCCGCGTCGAGCAGCTCGAAACGGAGATCAAGCTCGAACTCGATGTCAGCGACCCGGAGAGCTGCGCGAGGTTCGTCGAGGTCGCCCTCGGAGAGCTCGCTGGACTCGACATCCTTGTCAACAACGCCGGCCTCGGCCTCGGCCGCGACCCATTTTCGGAGTCAAGCGAACAAGATGAGGAAACGGTGCTGGAAACGAACGTTCACGGCCTGCTGCGCATGACGCGGCTCTGCCTCCCTCACATCCGCGACGGCGGCCACATCGTCAACCTCGGCTCGATCGCCGGGCGCCAGGCTTACGAGAACGCCGCGGTCTACGTCGCGTCGAAGTTCGCCGTGCGCGGGTTCACCTACGCGCTCCGCGAGGACCTGCTCGGCCGTCCGATCCGGCTCACCCTGGTCGATCCCGGTCTCGTCGAGTCGAACTTCTCCCGCGTGCGCTTCCGCGGTGACGAGGAAAAGGCTAAAGCGCCTTACGAAGGCGTCGACCCGCTGCGTCCCGAAGACATCGCCGAATGCATCCTCTTCGCCGTCACACGTCCCAGCCATGTCAACGTCGACGAGCTCGTCGTCAAAGCCCTGGCCCAAAGCAGTCCGGTACGGATTGCCAGAGCATGATCCCAGGACGCGTAGCGTTCAGGAGCTGAATTGCCCGAACTGACGATCCTCGAAGGCTCGACCTTCTGCATCTGCGACGACGTCGGCGACATCGACCGCCGCACGCACGGCTTCTACAGCGAGGACACACGGTTCCTTTCGGTGCTGCGCCTGAGGATGAACGACGCCCGGCCGCTGCTGCTTTCCTCGGGCAAGGTCGAATACTTCTCCGCCGCTTTCTTCCTGCGGAATCCGCTCGCTGGCGGCCTCGACCAGGACGTCGTCTCGATCCTGCGCGAGCGGTTCGTCGGCGAATCGATGCAGGACGTGATCGTCGCGCAGAACCAGAGTATGGAGCGGCAATCGTTCGAGCTCGAGCTCGAAATCGAGGCCGACTTCGCGGACATCCTCTCGGTCAAGGCCCACGACTTCTCGCTCGGCGATCCGATGCGCGCGGCGCCGCTTCCCGAGCCGGTGCCGATCCGCTTCGCGGAAGAGCACAACGAGTTCCTGCTCGAGGACCGCGGAGACGGCGCGCAGACGCAGGTGATCTTCTCCCAGCGCGGCGAGATCGACGGCGCGACCGTGCGCTGGAAGATCGAGCTCGAGCCGCGGGAAAGGTGGCATCTGCGCGTCGACGTGATCCCGTCGCTCGAGGGCGATCACGTCATTCCCCGCCAGGTAGAGCGGCGCTTCGGAGATGAGATGACCCGCGTGCGCGAGTCCCTTGCCGCGTGGCGACTCCGCGTTCCGCAGATCCGGGCCGACTGGGAAGACCTCGGGCGCTCGTTCTTCCAGTCGGTCTCCGACCTCGCCTCCCTGAGGATGCAGCGAGGCGGGCGGATCGGCCGGCTCCCGGCCGCGGGGATGCCGTGGTTCATGACCGTCTTCGGCCGCGACACGCTGATCACCTGCTACCAGACGCTCCTGTTCGGCCCCGAGCTGGCGCGGAGCGGCCTCGACGTGCTGGCCGAGCTGCAGGCGACCGAAGACGACCCGACGATCGACGCCGAGCCGGGCAAGATCGTCCACGAGGTCCGGGACGGCAAGGCCGCGAAGACCTGGTTCCACACCTATTACGGCACGATCGACGCGACGCCGCTCTACCTGATCCTGCTCTCCGAGGTCTGGCGCTGGACCGACGACGCGGCGATGGTCCGCGACCTGAAGGAGCCGGCGCTGAAGGCGCTGGCGTGGATCGAGGAGTACGGCGACCGCGACGGCGACGGCTTCGTCGAGTACGAGCGGCGAACCGAACGAGGGCTCGAGAACCAATCCTGGAAGGACTCGGGCGACTCCCAGCGCTTCCACGACGGCTCGGTCGCCAAGGGTCCGATCGCCCCCTGCGAGGTGCAGGGCTACGTCTACGACGCCAAGCGCCGCACCGCCGAGCTCGCGCGTGAGGTCTGGCGCGACCGGGCCCTCGCCGACCGGCTCGAGCACGAAGCCGAGGAGCTGCGCCGCGCCTTCGACGAGAGGTTCTGGACCGACCGCCGCGGCGGCTATTACGTGCTGGCGCTCGACGGCGAGAAGCGGCAGGTCGACTCGCTCTGCTCGAACATCGGCCACCTGCTCTGGAGCGGCATCGTCCCTCGCGAGCGAGTCGACGCGATCGTCGACTCGCTGATGGGCGAGGAGCTCTGGTCGGGCTGGGGCGTGCGCACGATGTCGACCGGCGACTCGGGCTACAACCCGCTCTCGTACCACAACGGCACCGTCTGGCCGCACGACAATTCCCTGATCGCGGTCGGCCTCGCGCGCTACGGCCGCTGGGCGGAGGCGCAGCGGATCGTCCGCCGGATGCTGACTGCGTCGGCGCATTTCGGGTACCAGCTGCCGGAGGTGTTTGCGGGACTCGCCAGGCAGGAGACACCGTTCCCGATTGCCTACCCGACCGCGGCGCGGCCGCAGGCGTGGGCGGCGGGAACCCCGGTGCTCCTGCTCCAGGTGCTGCTCGGCCTGCGGCCCGACCGCGCACGTCATGCGCTCGAGACGCTGGCGCCGCCCGAGCTGCCGTCGTGGGTCGGCCGCTCGCTGAGGCTGACCGGCGTTAGGGCGTTCGACCGCCAGTGGGACGTCCGCGTCGAGGACGCACACGTCACAGTTGAGGAAGGCTGATGCGCATCGCGATCCTGAGCCCGGTCTGGTTCGCCGTCCCGCCGAGCGGCTACGGCGGCATTGAATGGATCGTCTCGCTGCTCGCCGACGGGCTCGCCGACGCCGGTCACGACGTGACGCTGTTTGCCTCCGGCGACTCGCACAGCAAAGCCATGCTCTCCTACGTCTTCGAGCAGGCGCCGAGCGAGCAGATCGGCAAGTCGCTGCCCGATCTTCGGCACGCTCTTGCCTGCTTCGACCGCGCCGGCGACTTCGACGTGATCAACGATCACTCCGGCCCGCTCTCGATCGCGCTCGGAGGCCTCGTCTCCACGCCCGTGCTGCATACGCTCCACGGCCCGCTCGACGGCGACCCGGGCCGCGTCTACGAGGGGTTAGCGCAGCTGGCGCCCGATGTCGGCCTGATCTCGATCTCGCTCAACCAGCGCCGCCCGAAGCCGGAGCTCAACTGGGCGGGCAACTGCCCGAACGCGCTCGACCTGCAGCTTTACCCTTGCAAGCCCCATCGGGGCGATTACCTGCTCTTTCTCGGCCGGATGAGCTCGGACAAGGGAGCGCACCGAGCGATCTGGGTCGCGAAGGAGACCGGGCTCCCGCTCAAGCTCGCGGGCAAGAAGCAGGACCCCAAGGAGCACCGCTACTTCCACGAACTCGTCGAGCCGCACCTCGTCAACGGAATCGAATACCTGGGCGAAGTCTCCCATGGCGAGAAGGTCGAGCTGCTCCAGAACGCGCGTGCCACGCTGTTCCCGATCGAGTGGGAAGAGCCGTTCGGGCTCGTCATGATCGAGTCGATGGCCTGCGGGACGCCTGTGATCGCGACGCGCCACGGCGCGGTGCCGGAGGTGATCGAGGACGGCGTCAGCGGGATCGTCGTCGGCAACTACCGCGAGATGCCCGCCGCGCTCGACCGCGCCGATGCGCTGGACCCGCTCGAGTGCCGCCGCTACGTCGAGGAGCGGTACGCACCCGAGCGCATGGTCGAGGACTACCTGCGCGTCTACGAGGCGGCCGTCACCCGAGCATCGGCCTCTGTGTAACCCTCTCGCTCCACGCGGCGAAGGGTTCGCACGTCGCGGCTGAGGAGTGCAGCTCCGATCGAGACGACGCCAATCGCCAGGAACCCCCAGAGCGTGTTGGTGACACCGAACCGGTCTGCGAGCGGGCCGGCGATCACAAGTCCGAGCGGAATGAAGACGAAGGAGCCGAGGGCGTCATACGAGTTGACCCGGGAGAGCACGCGC